>Ga0310345_10000041_pt1 | contig 336738 bp, 325 predicted proteins | sample HC15DNA20500_MG_FD_204667 | JGI IMG/M metagenome (GOLD analysis project Ga0310345, IMG submission 204667) | Marine microbial communities from station ALOHA, North Pacific Subtropical Gyre - HC15-DNA-20-500_MG | ecosystem: Environmental > Aquatic > Marine > Oceanic | place: Pacific Ocean... | reverse complement strand
CAGATCCTGGCAGTTTCCCATGGTCTCGATCAGGTAGTGATCATTGACGCCGCGCTCGACCACGACGCTCCGCCGCGTCGTCATTTGAAAGTCATCGACAGCGGATGCAAAGCAAATCCGGTCAACCTGTTCGCCGAGACGCGCATCGGTCCGCCAATTCTCAGCCTCCGCCTCTGAATCCTGTTGCGGGGATGTCGTGCAGGCTGCTGCGGCCATCAAGGCCAGCGCGGGAAGGGCGGTCAGGATGTGGGAACGTTTCATCATTTTCCTCCTGTTGATTTACAACCCGAGCGGGAGACTATGCGTGATATTACACGTATTTAGCTCACACGCGCAAAATTTCATGTGCGGCCTTTCAGTAGACGGGGCTTGAAACCTCGAGCCGGGCCAGCATACGAAGGCGCAAACCTCTGTATGTGGATCATTGCCAGATGACTGACCTCCCGAAACTCACCCTTGCTGCAGCCCTCGACGGGCTGTCTTCCAAGGCCTTCTCCTCGCGTGAACTGACCGAGGCCTTCATCCAGGAGATCGAAGCGTCGAACGACACGCTGAATGCCTATGTCGTGAAGACACCGGAAAAGGCGCTGGAAATGGCAGATGCCGCCGATGCGAAGATCGCGGCAGGTGAGGCGCGGGCGCTCGAAGGCGCGCCGATTGGCGTGAAGGACCTGTATTGTACGAAGGGCGTGCGCACGACAGCGTGCTCGAATATCCTGGGCGAGTTTACCCCGACCTATGAATCGACCGTGACCCAGCAGCTCTGGGACCGCGGCGCGGTGATGCTCGGCAAGCTCAACATGGATGAGTTCGCCATGGGCTCCTCCAACGAAACATCGCGTTTCGGGCCGCCTGCCAACCCATGGCGGCGATCGGGCTCCAACCAGACGCTGACCCCCGGCGGGTCGTCGGGTGGGTCTGCAACAGCCGTGTCGGCCAATCTCTGCCTCGCCGCGACGGCGTCCGACACCGGCGGCTCTATCCGTCAGCCAGCGAGCTTTACAGGCACGGTGGGCATCAAACCGACCTATGGGCGCGCCAGCCGCTATGGCATGGTCGCCTTTGCCTCTTCGCTGGATCAGGCCGGCCCCATCGCCAAGACGGTTGAGGACAGTGCCATCCTTCTGGAAGCGATGTGCGGCCATGATGCCAAGGATTCCACCTCCCTGCCGGAGCCGGTGCCGAACTGGCGTGACGCGGTCCATCGCGGCGTGCAGGGCATGAAGATCGGTATCCCCAAAGAATACCGCGTGGATGATATGCCCGAAGAGATCGAGGCGCTGTGGACGCAGGGCATCGACTGGCTGAAAGAGCAGGGCGCCGAGATCGTGGATGTCTCCCTGCCGCACACCAAATATGCGCTGCCGGCCTATTATATCGTGGCGCCGGCTGAAGCCTCCTCGAACCTCGCGCGCTATGACGGGATGCGCTATGGCGCACGCGTTCAGGGTGACAACCTCATCAAGACCTATGAAGGTACGCGGTCCGAAGGTTTCGGGGCAGAGGTCCAGCGCCGCCTGATGATTGGCACCTATGTGCTCTCATCGGGCTATTATGATGCCTATTATCTGCGCGCGCAGAAGGTGCGAAAGAAAATCCTCAATGATTTCATTGAGGCATACGAGAAATGTGACGCGCTCCTGACCCCGACCTGTCCGTCGGCGGCTTTTGTCTATGGGGAGAAGGCCGACCCGGTGCAGATGTACCTCAATGACATCTTCACCGTGACCGCAAACCTCGCCGGACTGCCGAGTATTTCGGTGCCCGCCGCGCTCGACAGTCAGGGTCTGCCGCTTGGCCTTCAGGTGATCGGCAAGGCGCTGGATGAGACAACCTGTTTCCGCGTCGCAGGCGCGCTGGAAGAAGCTGCGGGCTTTGTCGCAAAGCCGGAGAAGTGGTGGTAGGCTTCAGCCTATGTCGACCCGGGGCCACCGCAACACACTCGAAAAGCTGATCAGTTCGGTTTTCGGTGCGAGGGTGTTCCGCTTCCGTGCTGTACGCTGGCCAATTGCTGTCTTTCTCGGTGGTCTTGCCGTTTATTCGGTGACCTCTGGAATGGCGCTCGATGGACAGGACAAAAGCATCGCGATCCCGGCGCTCCTGTTCCTTTTTGCGTTGTTTCTCATTCTGCTTCCGCTTCTGCCGCTGGCAGATGAATGGGACGAGAAGAACCATAAGGAATAACGCATCTGTATGCGTGACGGCGCGCGCCTTGCGGTGCTAGTTTGCTGCCATGTCGAGAAAAACCCGCACCGTCCTTTATGCAGCTCTGGCCTTTATCCTCATGCTGCTGCTCATCCTGTCGATGGCCTGGTACAATGGGGTGAACCCGTTCCATCCGCGCACGCGGATGTACTGGCTGGCAGCTGTTGTCGCGGCGCTCTACATCTCGCTTCGTGGCGCGATATTCGTTGAGCGGCTCCAGTATCGCCGCGAACGCAAGGCTGACGACACAGAAGCGCCAAGCCGGCTCAGTGCCAATATCAAGGACCGTATGGCGGCCCGCAAGGCCCGGGTGGCTGCCGCCCAGAAGAAGGCCGGCCAGGACAAAACGAGCTAGGTGCTGCAAGCGCCGCATGCGCGCCTATGGCAAGGCCTTGCGAGCTATGCTTAAACGCGCGCTGACAAGAGAATTGAATCGGGATTTTTGAGCATGTCCGAGCGGCCGACTTACACGCTGAAAGGCGACACCGGAGACTGGGAACTTGTCATGGGCTTAGAAGTCCATGCGCAGGTCGCCTCGCAGGCGAAGCTTTTTTCCGGCGCGTCGACTGAGTTTGGCGCCGATCCCAACTGCAATGTCTCGCTGGTGGACGCCGCCATGCCCGGCATGCTGCCGGTAATCAACCGCAAATGCGTCGAGCAGGCGGTGCGCACGGGGCTTGGCCTCAAGGCGAAGATCAACAAATATTCCCGCTTCGACCGCAAGAATTATTTCTATCCGGACCTGCCGCAGGGCTATCAGATCAGCCAGTTCGACCACCCCATCGTCGGTGAGGGTGAGATCGAGGTCGATGTCGAACCGGCTCATGGCGACCCGGCCTATTCCTTCCCTGTACGGATAGAACGCCTTCACCTTGAACAGGATGCGGGCAAGTCGATTCACGACATGGACCCGACCGCGACCTATGTGGACCTTAACCGGTCCGGCGTCGCGCTGATGGAGATCGTGTCCAAGCCGGACGTCAGAACGCCTTTGGAAGCAGCAGCTTACGTGAAGAAGCTCAAATCCATTGTGGTCGCGCTTGGCACCTGCGACGGTGACATGGAGAAGGGTAATCTGCGTGCAGACGTAAACGTCTCGGTCTGCAAGCCTGGCGCCTATGAGAAGTTCCGTGAGACGGGCGACTTCAGCCATCTCGGCACGCGCTGCGAGATCAAGAACATGAACTCGTTCCGCTTCATTCAGGCGGCCATCGAATATGAGGCGCGCCGCCAGATCGAGATCATCGAGAGCGGTGGCAAGGTCGATCAGGAAACGCGCCTGTTCGACCCGAACAAGGGCGAGACGCGGTCCATGCGCTCCAAGGAAGACGCGCACGATTATCGCTATTTCCCCGACCCGGACCTGCTGCCGCTGGAGATTGACGACCTCTTCATCGACAATATCCGTGAAAGCCTGCCGGAGCTCCCGGACGAGAAACGCCAGCGCTTCGAGAGCGAATATGGGCTCTCACGCTATGATGCCGGTGTTCTGACGGCTGACAGTGAGCGCGCCGAATTCTTTGAGGCTGTTGCAAAGGGTCGCGATGCAAAGCTCGCCGCCAACTGGGTCAGTCAGGAGCTGTTCGGCTATCTCAACCGCGAGGATCTGGAGCTGGCCGACAGCCCGGTCTCAGCCAAGCAGCTGGGCGAGCTGGTCGATCTCATTTCCAATGACACCATCTCGGGCAAGATCGCCAAGGACGTGTTCGCGCGCATGATCGACGGCGAAGGCGACCCGGGTGACATTGTCGAGAAGCACGGCCTCAAACAGGTCACCGATACCGGCGCCATCGAAGCCATTGTCGATGAGATCATCGCCGCCAATCCAGAGCAGGCAGAGTCCGTGAAGGAAAAGCCGAAAGCGATGGGCTGGTTTGTCGGACAGGTGATGAAAGCCTCTGGTGGCAAGGCTAACCCGCAGGCGGTGAATGAGATCCTGAAGCAGAAGCTGGGCCTCTAGGTCTCGCCGATATTCGGAATTTTCGTCATCCCGGGCGACTGAAATGAGACCCGGGACACCGATGATTAGTTTCGCCTGCACCCGCGCCCTCCTATCGGGGTTTAAAGATAGGCCGCAATCTTCTCCGCCAGCGCCTGAAGCTCTTCAGTGTCTGCGGGTTTGCCGCTGGCATGGGGGCGGGCGCTCTGGCCTTCCATGACGGGCAGGATGTGGAAGTGGAGGTGATACACGGTCTGCCCGGCCGGGGCGCCGTTGAACTGCACAATCCGAAGCCCATCGGGTTTTAGCGCCTTCTCCACGGCTTTCGCGACGGTCTGGACCCGCTCCATATAGGGCCCGATCTTCTTGGGTTTGAGCTCCAGAAAATTGCGCGCCTTTACATCCTTCGGGATGACCAGCGTGTGGCCCTCGGCCTGCGGAAAGATGTCCATGAAGGCGAGGGCGACGTCGTCCTCAAAGACCTTCACGCAGGGCATTTCCCCGCGTAGCATTTTTGCGAAGATGTTATCGGTATCGTAGTCGCCGTGCAGGGCCATGTCTCGCTCTCTCGTCTTAGCCGTCCTTCTTGAACGGCGTTCTTTCTTTCAGGAAATCAGCTTCTTTTTCAACCATCTGGCGTTCCCGGCCAAGGTATTCCTCAACGGCCTGCGCCAGGCCCTCATGCGCGATCCAGTGCGCGGAATAGGTGGTGGAAGGCACATAGCCGCGCGCGAGTTTGTGGCCGCCCTGCGCGCCGGCCTCTACCGTCTTTAGGTCATGGGCGATGGCAAAATCGATGGCCTGATAGTAGCAGGTCTCGAAGTGAAGCATGGGGCGGGGGGACGTCGTGCCCCAATAGCGCCCGAGAAGCCGGTCGCCGCCGATCATGTTGAGTGCGCCTGCGATCGGATGGCCATCCTCTTCGGCGAAAACGAGCAGAATATCGTCTGCTATACGCTCACCCAGCAGCGAAAAGGTCTCACGGTTGAGATAGGGAGAGCCCCATTTTCGCGCGCCGGTGTCCATATAGAATTCGTAGAAGACGTCCCAGTGGTCTTCGGTGATATCGGCGCCGGTAATGTGGCGAAAGACGAGACCGTCCTGGGCTTTCTGCCGTTCCTTGCGGAGATTCTTGCGCTTTGATGAAGAAAGCGCGGCCAGGAAATCATCAAAGCTCTCATAGCCCTCATTGTGCCAGTGAAACTGCTGGTCCGTGCGGATGAGAAGGCCTGCCGCCTCGAGCCGAAGCGCCTCTTCGGGTGGCAGGAAATTGATATGGAGCGAGGAAATATCATTGTCGGCCGCAATCTTTACGGCCGCGCCGAGCAGGGCGTCGCCAATGCGCTGGGCGTCCGGCCCCGGCTTGACGAGGCGGCGTCGGCCGGTGACGGGCGTGAACGGCACCGCCGAGAGAAGTTTGGGGTAGTAATGCCCGCCCGCGCGCTCATAGGCATCGGCCCAGCTATGGTCGAAGACAAACTCACCCTGCGAGTGGGATTTCAGATAGAGCGGCATGGCCCCGACAAGGCCGCGGCCGATCTCCTCGACAAGGATGTGGTGGGGCGCCCAGCCTGTCTCTGGCGCTGCGGCGCCGCTTTCCTCCAGTGCCTGAAGAAACTGCCAGCTCAGAAAAGGGTCATAGGGTTCGCCCGGTGGATTGGCGACCGCATTCCAGTCCTCGGCCCCGATCTCGCTGAGGCTCCGGATCAGTCTGATTTCGAGGCGCGCTTCATCCATAGAGTGGAATCTAGCTCATGCCTCCGGCCTGACAAAGGCTGGATCGAAGCCTTCGAAGATCTGGGCGATGGGCAGCGATTTCAGCTCCTGCGCCCGGTCCGCCGTATCTATCGTCCAGACCGCCAGTGGCAGGCCGTAATCGGTAGCTGTCGTCGTCGCCTCCGCAGCGTCGGACCAGTGGGCGGCGATGAAATCCGGCATGAGCGCAGCAGACGTGCTGACCAGCGCCTGCAGGGTAATGTCCTGCGACATGCGGCTCGGCAGGATGAGGGCGCCCTTCATGATGCCGGCAGGTACGGCAGAAACGGCCCGGCGGCTGAAGCTCATCAGCGCAGCCGGCCCGTCATAGGCGGCGACGCGTTCCGATACGATATTGGTAAAGCCTTCAGCATCGGTTTCCCCATCGATCTTCAGCTCGATCAGAAGCGGGGTGTCGGATGTCCAGGCCTCCAGGACCTGATCCAGTGTGACGAATGTGCCGTTACCCTTGAGGTTCAGCTTTGTCAGCTCTTCGGCCGAATGATTGGAGACGAAACCGGTCGTGTCAGTCATCCGGTCAAGGATGGCGTCGTGAAAGACGACCGGTGTGCCACAGGCAGCCGGACGCACATCGATCTCGCACCCGATCCCACCGCCACCAGCGGCCAGGATCGCCTCCAGGCTGTTTTCCGGATAGGTTTCGTTCGACCACAGTCCGCGATGGGCATAGTGGTAGGCTAGCAGATTGAATCTTTCGGCCAAAACAGTCCTCAGCTTTCGATTTCGAATATTCCGTCGATCTCTACAGCAACGCCCAGCGGCAGGGTGGGGCAGGCCACGGCCGAGCGGGCGTGGCGACCGGCGTCTCCAAATACCTCGACCATCAGGTCCGAGCAGCCATTGATGACCTGTGGGATGTCGATGAAGAGCGGATGCGAGTTCACAAAGCCGCCAAGTTTCACGACGCGCTTGATTCGGGAAAGGTCGCCCACGGCAGCCTTGCACTGGGCGATGAGATTGATGCCGCAGCGCTTTGCCGCCTGCTGGCCGGCGGGCAGGTCCATTGTCTCGCCAAGACGCCCTGTCACAAGCCCGTCAGGCGTAGAGCTGACCTGGCCGGAGATATAAAGGTGCTGGCCTGAGATCACGAAGGGAACGTAATTGGCCACCGCTTTCATCGGTTCTGGCAGCGTGATGCCGAGATTGACCAGGCGGGCTTCGGGTGTGCTCATGGACAGGGGCTCCGGTGGTTATCTTTTCACCTCTTGAACACATGGGCCCGCCCCCGGCAAGGCACGCTTTAGTCCGGCGTGCGCTTTCGCCGCTCTGAACGCATGGCCCGGCCGGTCTGGACGGCCTGGTCACCGAATTTTCCGCGGGCGCGATCTATGGCGCGTTCGGCTGCCGCGCGTTTTGCCACAGCCGGATCAACAAGATCTATCTGGTCGAGACCGGCCGGATGAAGGTCCGAAATGCCGATACCGATCAGCCGGTAGGCCGTGGTGCCCGATGTCTCGCGGCTGAGCAGCGGGCGCGCCGTGCGAAAAAGCGTCTGGGCAAGCTGCGTCGGCTCAGAGAGGGTGACACTCCGGGTCAGACTTCTGAATGTTTTCGTCTTTAGTTTCAGCGTGACCACATAGCCCGATACGCCATGCGCCTTGGCACGCGTCGCCGTTTCTTCGCAGACGGCCCAGAGGCGGTCCTCCAGTACCGTCGGGTCGGAGATATCGGTGTTGAAGGTGCGCTCGGCAGAAACTGATTTGCGCTCACGTCCTGGTGAGACGCGCCGGTGATCGATGCCGTTGGCCCGGTCCCACAGATGCTGGCCGCCCTCGCCATATTGGCGCATCATGTCTGCCCGGCCGCGTGCCTGGACGTCCCCGATCAGGTGGAGCCCGTCGCGCGACAGCCGTTTGGCAAAGGCCGGTCCAACGCCATGGATCGCCGTCACCGGCATCGGGCCGAGAATCGATTTCGCATCAGCCTTGGAAAGAACGGCAAAGCCGCGCGGCTTGTCCATTTCGCTCGCCATCTTGGCAAGGAATCTGTTCTCGGCCAGCCCGATGGATATGGTGATGCCAAGGTCTCGTTCGATATCGCGGGCAAGCGTGGCGAGCAGGGCGGCCGGCAGGTGGGCATGCAGGCGCTGCGTGCCCGACAGGTCGATATACCCCTCATCGATACTGACCATCTGGACCATCGGGCTCAACGTCTCCAGTCTGGCCCGTATATCGCGCGAGACGGCTGTATACTTGCGGAAGTCCGGCCGGATCACGATAGCGTTGGGGCACGCCTTGAGCGCCTTGAACATGGGCATGGCAGAGCGCACGCCGTCCAGCCGGGCAATGTAGCAACAGGTGGCGACCACGCCGCGCTGGCCGCCACCGACGATGACGGGCTTGTTTCGAAGCTCGGGATTGTCCCTTTTTTCAATGGCTGCGTAGAATGCATCGCAATCGATATGGGCAACCGTCAGCTCGCCGAGCTGGTCATGACTGATCATGCGCTCGCCCTGACAGACCGGGCATTTCGCGACCTGACCTGATTGGACAGACGAGCAGTCCCGGCATAGCGACATCATGCTTGTTCTTCTCATGTTCCTGCCGGAGCGGCAAGTTACCGGCTGAATTCAAACAAAGATTAAGACTCTTCGGGCTATGTGGATATTGAAGAAGACTTTGATGTGAGGGTGAAGCAGGGGAAATGACGTCAGGCGCTCGCAAAACGGTTCTCGTTGTCGAGGACAATGAACTGAACATGCGCCTGTTCTGTGATCTTCTTGATGCCTTCGGATATGACACGCTGCAATGCCGCGACGGCGCGCGTGCAGTTGAACTTACCCGCCAGCATAAGCCCGCCCTCATCGTCATGGATATCCAGCTGCCGGACGTCTCGGGGCTCGATATCACCCGCTGGATCAAGGATGATGAATCGATCGCCTCCATACCGGTCCTTGCTGTTACCGCATTTGCGATGCGCTCCGATGAGAAGCTGGTGCGCGAGGCAGGCTGCGAGGCCTATCTGTCCAAACCTATTCAGATGCGTTCCTTCCGCGCGGCAGTCGAGGATCTTATTGGAGACAGGCGGGCGGCATGAGCGCGCGCATCCTCGTTGTTGACGATATCCTGGCGAACCGGCGCCTGATGCAGGCCAAGCTGGCCGCAAGATACTATTCGGTCATTCTGGCGGAAAACGGGCCCGAGGCGCTAAAACTCGCATGTACCGAAGCGCCGGAAATCATACTTCTGGATATCATGATGCCGGGTATGGACGGATATGAAGTCTGCCGGCAGCTCAAGGCATCGCCGGAGACTGCGCATATTCCCGTCGTCATGCTGAGTGCGCTCAGCGAGACCGCTGACCGCGTTCGCGGACTGGATGCGGGGGCGGACGACTTCCTGACAAAGCCGGTCGATGATTTTGCGCTGGCTTCCAGGCTGAGCGCGCTGATCCGCTACAATGCGGTCACAAGGGAACTTCGCCAGCGCGAGGCGAGCGGCGTCCGGTTCGGGGCATTCAGTGAGGAAGAGAATGAAACGCTGAACCGCGACGTGAATGTGCTCGTTGTCGACACAAATCCCTACAATGTCCGGCGCTTGCGAGAACCTCTGGAAGCGGCCGGCCATCATGTTTTTACTCTGGAAGAGGCTGAGGGGCCGAATATGACCCGGCGAGGCAAGCTGGACCTCGTCCTGCTCGGGCTCAGCGATCAGGCCTATGATCCCCTTCGTCTGTGCGCGCATCTGCGTACGAATGACGAAACACGGGCCCTGTCGATCATCGTGACGGCCGAAGACACCGACAATGCACTCGCCGGCCGGGCGCTTGAGCTCGGGGCCAGCGATGTGATCCAGCAGCCCTTCACCACCGAGGAACTGCTCGCACGCATCCGCACCCAGACACGCAAGTCGCGCTATGTGGAGATCCTGCGAAATCGCGTCGATACAGGGCTGGAGCTCTCAGTGATCGACCAGCTCACGGGTCTCTATAACCGCCGCTATATGAACAACCAGCTCGCGCTCTGGATCAAACGGGCCGGTATGGGCGGCAAACCGCTTTCGGTTGTCTCTGTGGACATCGACTATTTCAAGAGAGTGAACGATATTTATGGCCATGAAGCGGGAGATGCGGTCCTCAAGCTATTCGCCGAGAGGCTGATGGCGAATGTCCGCCCGAAAGATATTGTCTGCCGGCCCGGCGGGGAGGAATTCCTGGTCATCATGCCGGAAACGGACGGCGATCTTGCCTGTTCGGCGGCTGAGCGCATCCGCCGCGCGATCGCGTCAGACCCCTTTGACGCAGGTGTGCGTGATGCGCGCAAGCTGGTGATCACGGTGAGCGCCGGTGTTTCGACTTTTCATGGTGAACAAGACACGATCGCAGACATGCTGCGCCGCGCGGATGATGCGCTGTACCGAGCCAAGACAGCCGGCCGCAATCAGGTCAAGAGTATTGCCGCCTGAGCTGCTGACCGGCCGCCAAAAGCAATCTAACCCTTTGCCTTTACACGCTTCACATGCGCGTTCGTTACGACAAACACCGCGCAGGGGGCCTCCCGCAACATGTCGAGGCTCTCAGATCCGAGCAACAGGCGTTTCCACCAGGTCTTCTGCTGCGAACCGATGACAATGAGGTCTGCATCGATCTTCTTGGCATAGCTGGCCGCATCTCGCGACGGGTCGCCGTCCAGAACCGCCACAGTCGCCCCTGGGGCGAACTTGGCCTTCAGCGCGTTCATATCTTCCTTGCGGCGTTTGGCGTCCGCCTGGTGGGCCTGGGTATCCGCCTCAAGGGCGCCGGCCGCATAGGGCGACTCGAATGTCGTAATGAAGGGGTTGGAATCGATTGCGTGAAGTTCGCCGGCATCTGCGGTCAGCTTCGACGCCGTTTCCATGATCAGACTGGCGAGATCGTCATCGACATCAATGACGGCAACAACCTTGTTGAATTCAAGTGCCATGGGTCACCTCCAATTTTCAGGGAGTATAACGTGCGAGAAGGGGGGCAGGTCCATAGAGACTTTTACGTAGACCCCAAAGAAAAAGCCGGACGCAAAGGTCCGGCTGGATCTGAATTGCTATGAAAGCGAAGACCTATTTGATCTTGCCTTCCTTGAATTCGACATGCTTCTTCGCGATCGGATCATATTTCCGCATCACCAGCTTTTCGGTGATGTTGCGCGGGTTTTTCTTGGTCACATAGAAAAAGCCCGTCCCGGCAGTCGAGTTCAGGCGAATCTTGATGGTTGTCGGCTTGGCCATGACGGGTGCTCTTGCTCGCGTGTTCTGAGAAATTCGAAGGGCGCTTAATGGAGGGGTGGGCTTTTAAAGTCAAGCGCCTGTGCGCACCCGGGACCTGCGTCTTCAGATACGGTCCTGCGAGTGGCCACCAGCGGTCCAGCGCAGGAATGGCGGGCGCAGGGCGCCGACATCCTTCTGCTTCAGACGTTCTGCGATCTCGCCCAGCATGAAGCGTGTCACATTTGGCAGGTCGAGCGCCAGGGCATCGTCCAGCGTCACCCATTGCAGGTCGTGCAACTCGGCACCGTCAACCGGCGGGCGCTCATCGATCAGGACGTCTTCGGCCTCGGCCATGAAGAAGCGTGCATCGAACCTTTTGGGACGATAGGGCGGGGTTATTGCGCGGCCGATCATCGTGAAGCCCCGCAGGCAGGGCGCTGCGCCCTGATCGGCATATTTACGCCAGTCCTGCGCCACACGGCCTGGAAACGCATTGGCACGCCCGACAATGAGTCCTGTTTCCTCAAATGTTTCCCGGATAGCGGTAAGGCCGAAGGCACGCGGCTTGCGGCGCGTCCTGTGCGCCACTTTACGGTGCTCGCTCTCGCGCAGCTCACTCAGGGAAGGCACCCGTCCGTCCGCCGTATCCACACGTCCGCCAGGGAAAACATATTTGTCCGGCATGAAGGTGTGGCCGCCCGACCGCTTGCCCATCAGAAGGCGCGGCTTGGCTTGATCGCGCCGCACCAGGATGAGCGTGGCTGCATCCTTCGGCCGAGGGGTGGGGCGGTCCCTCTGGATGACATCGCCGTCCCTTTCCTTGTCAAAGGCTGTGCCCAGTTTTCCGGCCATCAGCTTTTTCCTCCCTTGGCTCCCTTTTTGCGGGAGGTTTTCTGCCGCGTCTTCTTGCGCGCCTTCGACATCTTGCCACGCGAACGCCCGGGCGGACCAGACCTGCCCCCGCGCGAGGCCGGTGGCTTTTCACCAGGCTTCTTGGGGCGGGGTGGAGAGAGAACCTTGAGCAGAAGGCCGCCCTGAAGCGGGGTGACTTCGGCAAGTTCAACTTTCACGACCTGACCCATCTCGAACCGTTTGCCCGAGCCGCGTGCGATCAGCGCCATTGCGCCTTCATCATGCACCCAATAGTCGTCAGAGAGCTTGGAAATTGGAGAAAAGCCGTCGGCGCCGGTACCGCCTAGGCGGATGAAAAGGCCAGCTGGTGTGACGCCCGTAATCCGCCCTTCAAACTCGGCACCGACCTTGTCGGCAAGATAGAGTGCAAGATAGCGGTCCGTCGCTTCGCGTTCGGCTGCCATGGAGCGGCGTTCGGTATCGACCAGATGGCTCGCAATATCCTCAAGCGAGGCGGCCATTTCCTTGGTCAGCCCGTCGTCACCAAGACCAAGCGCCGAGATCAGAGCCCGGTGGACGATGAGGTCGCTATAGCGCCGGATAGGCGAGGTGAAGTGGGCATATTTGGAGAGGTTAAGACCGAAATGGCCTGCATTCTCCGGCGCATAGATGGCCTGGGCCTGAGAGCGCAGAACGATTTCGGAAATTGTGCCGGCATGTTCGGTGTCTGCATGATCGCTGAGGAGCCGGTTGAAGCGGTGCGTCTGGGGGCGCTCCCCCAGCGCCCATTTGATGTCCATCGTCTGGAGAAAATCGGCCAGCGCGGCGAGCTTGGCATCGGACGGCTGATCGTGAACCCGGTAGAGCAGGGGTGAGCCGAGCTTCTCCAGCGTCTCGGCGGCGGCCACATTGGCCTGAATCATGAATTCCTCGATGAGCTTGTGCGCATCGAAGCGTTCTTTCTCCACAATCCCCGTGACCTTGCCATCCTCGCTGATCTCGACACGCTTTTCCGGCAGGTCGAGCGCCAGCGGGGCACGGCGGGCGCGGGCCTCGCCCAACGCTTCGAAAGCGCCCCATAGCGGCTTCAGCACGGGCTTGAGCCAAGGCTCCCCAGCGCCGCCCGTTTTGCCATCAATGGCCGCCTGCGCTTCTTCATAGGAGAGCTTTGCATGGGACCGCATTGTGCCGCGAATGAAGCGATGGGAGCGCTTCGTACCCGACTGGTCGAAGATCATCTCGACCGCCATGCAGGGGCGGTCCTCATTGTCGACCAGCGAGCAGGCATCGGCCGACAGCTCAAAAGGCAGCATCGGGACGACCCGGTCCGGAAAATAGGTAGAGTTGCCGCGCTTCTGCGCCTCGCGGTCGAGCGCAGTGCCGGGGCGCACATAGGCGGCCACGTCCGCAATCGCGACGATCACCTTCCAGCCATCGTCGAGCTTTTCGGCATAGACGGCATCGTCATGGTCGCGCGCATCATGCGGATCGATGGTAATGAGCGGGATATGGGTGAGATCCTCACGCGGCGCGTTCAGCGGCTTGATGGTCTCCGCCTCGTTGAGGACGTCCTTGGGGAATTCGACCGGTATATCGTGACCATAAATGGCGAGCAGCGAGGCTGCGCGTGGGTCGTCCATGCGACCGATGATTTCCGTGACGACACCGAACGCGGGTCCGTTCGGCTTGCCCGGTTTGGGCATGGCGGTAACAAGGTCGCCATCCTCGGCGCCCTTGGTGTCGCTCTTGTCGATAAGGAGTGTCCGCTTGTCCTTGCGGCTCGCCGGGATAACGCGTCCGCCTTTCGGATTGCGTTCGAACCGGCCGGTCAGCTGCGATTCTTCATCGCGTTTCTCGAAAAGTTTCAGGAGCTTGGCGTGATATTCGCCATTCGCCTCATTGATGCGGGCAAGGCCCTTGTCCCCGATGCCGGGGGCCGGACCCTTTGATTTGCCGCTATAACCGGCAAAGCGGATAGGCGGACCGAAGGCGCCGTCGCGCCCGACGGACCGGGCCATCAGCTCGCCATCATCATCGATTTCCTCGAAAATGATGACGCCTGTTGGCGGAGGCGTATCGGTCTTGGCCCAGGCGCGCTTGCCTGTGCGTTCCAGGGTGCCGTCAGCCTCCAGATCCTTCAGAACTTGCCTGAGGTTCTGACGCTCACGCCCTTTCACTTTCAGGCCACGCGCAATGTCCTGTTTCGTCGTCGCGGACGGATTCTTGGCGATAAAGTCGAGAACTGTCTCTCGGTCGGGAAAACTCATGCTCCCCATATAGGGGATTCTGCGCGATTTGCCCGGACTCTTTCAGCCTGGACGTTCTCTTCAGATCACGAAAGCAAAGATGAGGCCCAGCCCGATCACTGCGGCGATCGTGGATATAACAAGTACATAGCGAACGCCTTTTCCGGTCTCGCCCTGGCGTGCTTTTTCTTCTTTCAGTTTCGGATCTGTCATGATCTGTCCTTCCGGTGGCATTTGAAATGCCTTGTTTTTATTTCACAAAGCTATTGAACCTCTTCCAGAGGATCTGGTTCGGCTTGCCATGAAAGCAAGGTGGAATGGGCCTACTCATTCAGGCCAAGCCTCATTTCTGTGAGATAGGGCGAAAAGCCGGCTTTTTCATAGGCGCGTATAGCCGGCTCGTTGCCAGGATAGACCGTGAGTCGGACTTCGGTAAGGCCTCGCTTGCGAGACCAGTCGAGCAGGGCGTCGAGAAGAATCCGGTTCAGGCCCCGTCCGCGGAACGCTTCCTTCACGAACATGAAACCGAGAAAGGCGTGCCAGTCGGGTGAGGTGTAATGCCGGGACCGCTTGGTCTTCGCATAGCCCGATGCGACGAGTTCGCTATCGATCTCCACCACCATGACCTCGGCATCGTCTGCCTCGATCATCTCGCCGATATCGTAGTAGGTGATCGGGTCGGGCTTCAGCAGTGGGTTATAAGGCCGTTCTGCGGTGATGATGCCCTGCTCGAACTCAAGCAGGGCTGGCAGGTCATCGAGCGTGGCGGGCCTGACGTTCATGGCTGCCGGTCCTCACATTCCATCGGCTAGTCCTTCGCCTTCGTCGTCGACGTCTTCTTCGTCGTCGATGTCTTTTTGGCCGTTGTTTTTTTCGCGGTGGCCTTCTTCTTCGCTGGCGCCTTTTTCTTGGCCGGCTTCTTCGCCTTGGCGTCGATCAGTTCAATCGCCTGTTCCAGTGTGACCGTGTCCGGCGTGGTGTCCTTCGGAAGCGTCGCATTCGTCTTCTTGTGCTTCACATAGGGGCCATAGCGGCCCTCATAGACGTGGATCGGCTCGTCATCAGCAGGGTGTTTGCCGAGCTCCTTGAGCGGTTCGGCCCCGCGGCCCCCGCCACGTTTTGCTTTCTTGTCCTCGATCAGCGTCACGGCACGGTTAAGGCCGATGTCGAACAGCTCCTCGACGGTCTGCACATTGGCAAAGGTGCGATGATGCTGAACGTAAGGGCCATAGCGGCCGAGATTGGCGCGGATCATCTCACCATCGTCGGGATGTTCGCCGACATCGCGCGGCAGGGAGAGAAGCTTGACGCCCTGGTCCAGCGTCACGGCTTTCACATCCCAGCCCTTGGGTACACTTGTGCGCTTGGGTTTTTCGTCCTCACCGAGTGACATTTCCACATAGGGTCCGAACCGGCCCGTCTTCAGGAAGACGGGCTCGCCCGTTTCAGGGTGCAGGCCCAGCTCCTCGCCTTCCGGGTTGATCGCGCCGTCCTGTTCACTGTCTGCCGAGAAGGGCCGCGTGAACTTGCATTCGGGATAACGCGAACAACCGACAAAAGCGCCATGCCGGCCAAGTTTCAGCGATAGCTCACCCTCGCCGCAGAGCGGGCATTCGCGCGGGTTTTCCTTCGGATTACCGTTCTCGTCAGTCTTCGGAAACACATAAGGCCCAAGCGCCTCGTTCAGCGCGTCGAGCACGTTCGACACGCGAAGTTCTTTCGTCTCGTCGATGGCGGCCTGGAACTGTACCCAGAACTCACGCAGGAAGGCCTTCCAGTCGAGCTTGCCATCCGAGATGACGTCGAGTTGTTCTTCTAGCTCGGCCGTGAAGTCATACTCCACATATCGGGCGAAGAAGTTCTCCAGGAAGGCCGTCACCAGCCGACCCTTGTCCTCCGGGATCAGCTGCTTCTTTTCAAGCCGCACATAGTCACGGTCTTCCAGCGTAGACAGGGTCGATGCGTAGGTAGACGGACGGCCAATGCCGAGCTCTTCCAGGCGTTTGACGAGCGAGGCTTCGGTATAGCGGGGCGGCGGCTGGGTGAAATGCTGGTCCGACTTTGCCTCGACTAGGTCGGCGTGGTCGCTTTCCTTCATCTTTGGCAGGCGGCCTTCAGCATCCTCGTCCTCGTCGCCATCATCGCGGCCTTCGGTGTAGAGCTTGATGAAGCCATCAAACTGCACGACCTGGCCCGTGGCGCGCAGCTGGGCGCGCTTGTCCTTGGACATGAAATCCAGCGTCGTGCGCTCAAAGACAGCCGCTTCCATCTGCGAGGCGACGGCGCGCCGCCAGATCAGCGTGTAGAGCTTTTTAAGGTCCCCATCGCCGCGATACTCCTCGGGGCGGATCGAGAAATCGGTCGGGCGAATGGCTTCGTGCGCTTCCTGGGCGTTCTTGGCCTTGGAGGAATAGCGGCGCGGCTTCTCCGGCAGATAGCGCGCCCCATAATCGCTTTCGATCTGCTTTCGTGAGGCGTGATAGGCCTCTTCGGCCATATTGATGCCGTCGGTCCGCATATAGGTGATGCGGCCTTCTTCATAGAGCTTCTGGGCGGCGCCCATCGTGCGCTTGGCGGTAAAACCGAGCTTGCGCGAGGCTTCCTGCTGGAGCGTCGACGTAATGAAGGGCGGGGGCGGATTGCGTTTGACGGGCTTGGATTCAACCGAGCTTACCGTATAGCCGCCGACCTTCACCGCTTCGAGCGCGGCGGTGGCCGTTTTCTCGTCGGGCAGGGAGAATTTCTTCAGGTTTTCGCCGTCCAGCGCATGCAGGCGCGCCTTGAAGCTGGTGCCGTCCTTGGCGCGAAGGTCTGCCTCGATCGACCAGTATTCCTGCGGCTGGAACGTCTCTATCTCCAGCTCGCGCTGGCAGATGATGCGCAGGGCAACCGACTGCACGCGCCCCGCAGAGCGCGAACCGGGCAGCTTGCGCCAGAGCACCGGCGACAAGTTGAATCCGACGAGATAGTCGAGGGCGCGGCGGGCGAGATAGGCGTCCACCAGTTCCTGATCGATCTCGCGCGGCTGCTCCATCGCGTTAGTGACTGCATTCTTTGTGATCGCGTTGAAGACAACGCGCTCGACCGGAATGCCCTTCAGCGCCTTACGCTTTTCCAGCGCTTCCAGGAGGTGCCAGGAGATCGCCTCGCCTTCGCGATCAGGGTCAGTCGCGAGGATCAGCTTGTCGGCCGTCTTGGTGGCTTCCGCAATTTCCTTGATGCGGCTTGCCGATTTGGAATCGGCCTGCCAGATCATCTCGAAATCATTCTCTGGATCGACCGACCCGTCCTTTGACGGCAGATCCCGCACATGCCCATAGGAGGCGAGGACCTTGTAGTCCTTTCCCAGATATTTGTTGATCGTCTTCGCTTTTGCCGGCGACTCAACAACAACGACTTTCATATAGGGCAACCTCCAGAGCGCGGCGGAACTTGGGTGTGTGGCTGTCCCCTGTCAACCCGAGAGGGGGAGCTAGCCATCTTCGCGATAGGCCAGCACAGCCAGGCTTGCAAACAAAGCAAAGAGTGCAGGTGCCCAGGCGGCCACGAACGGAGGCAGGGCACCGGAAGCGCCGAGGCTGGAGGAAAACTGCATGATGAAGAAGACGCCAACTGCCGCCAGCGCGCCGGAGGCAACAAGCCGGCTGGTCCCACCAAGGCGCGAGAGCCGCAAACAGACCAGCGCGCCGATCAGGCCCATCGCGGTGAAAAAGACAGGCATGGCCGTCAGACCGAACAGCCGGACCGTGAAGCGCGACGTGTCGAGCCCGGCCTGGCTGGTCTGACGTACAAAGGCAGGCAGTTTCCAGAAACCGATCGTGTTCGGCGAGGTGAACCTGTCCAGAAGGCGGTCGGGATCGAGGTCGGTCGGTATGGCAAGCGCGTCCATCCGCTCTGGTGGCTGACCGGGCACATTCTCGATCAGATTCTCGATCTGCCAGAAGCCGTCGATAATGCGGGCGGTCTTTGCATCAATCCGGCGGGTGAATTCATAGCGGTCGAGGGGGCGCCCATTCTCATAGACGCGCGTCTCCTCGAGCATCTTCACATCCTTGAAGATCTGCCCGGTCGCATCGACCGACTGCGCGCTGATGACGATTTGGGTGTTTCCGTCGCCCTGACGCAGCCAGACATCCTCGCGGCTGGAATCAAGGCGTACCCCACCAGAAATGAGAAGCGAGTTGCGGGACTCCTCGAACTTGCCCGCCAGGGTCGCGCCCAGCGGGTTGAGCACCATCATCGAGAAAAAGCCCAGCACGACGGACATCAGGATGACGGGCGTAAGGAACTGCCATGCCGACAGGCCACTGGCGCGGATCACCGAGAGCTCAGAACGCTTGTTGAGACGGCTATAGGCAATCATGGCGGCGACCAGGACAGCAAAGGGCAGGGTCTGTTCAATGAGGCCCGGCAGTTTCATGAGGGAAAGGAGGACCGCGTCGAATGGTGAAAGATCGACATCCGTCCCGACTGTGCGCAGCTGCTCGACGACATCGACCAGCAGGATGGTCGCGGTGAAAATCGCAAGGACCAGCGCCAGCCCCGAAAGGAGCTGCCAGATAATATAGCGCTGTATTCTGGAAAGCAGCATCACCGCGTCACCCCGACTTTCCTTGCCGGCACTTTCATTCGCCAGTTGAAGAAAATGAAGGAGAGAACGGCGGTGGTGCCTAGAGGCACGAGCCACTGGGCCACATTCACGCCCACGCTGCTTCGGCTTGCCGACTGTACCGCAAGCTGGACGATCACAAGCAGCAGGGCGCCCGCTGTGGCGATCACGATACGCCGCGAATAGCCCCGTCTGTTGAAGTCGCCGCCCAGCACCGCCATCACCGCAATCAGCGCCATGGCGATGGAAACCAGCGGCGTCGTCAGGCGGGCATTGGCTTCGGCCAGAAAGGCCTCCTGGTCGTTGAGCTCCTGATAACTTGTCGTGTCGATGTAGAGGAGCTCGTGCAGATAACGGTCGGACGCTTTGAGGATGACGGCGGCCCGGTTCTCGATGAAGGGCGAAAGGTCGAATGTCGACTGATCGAAATTCAGGATGGAGAGAGCGCCATTGACGTCGATCTGGTGAATCTGACCTTCCCACATGATGATGCTGGGGACGCCATCCACTTCGACAAAGCGGCCGCGCTGGGCGAGATAGTCGCGCGATTCGGTCTCTGTCTTGCGATTGTCGGAGATCAGCACGCCGATGAGGTCGCCGTCCTGGGTGTCGCGTGCATAGACGGTAAGGCCGTCGCCCGCAGTAGTGAACTGGCCGGGCCGCACAAGGGAGGTTGCAAGATCGGCGCGGGCATCCTGGATCGTTTCGCGAAGCAGACGCTGCGCTGTCGGCTGAACCCACAGATTGACCGCAAGATGGACAAGCGCAGCCATGACCGCAAAGCGCAAGACGGGTGAGGCGATGTCCCATCGCGTCATGCCTGCGGCGCCGGCGACCACGATCTCATTGTCGCGGTGAAGCCGGTTGAGCGACCAGATCGTCGCGACAAAGACAGCGAGCGGCGTGAGAAGGGCGATAACCTGCGGGGCCCCGAGCGCAACGATATAGAAATAGGTGAAGGCCGACTGACGGCTTTCGATGATGATGTCAGTCTGCGAAAGCCCCTGGGTCAGAATGGCGAGCAGGGTCAGGCCGCCCACAATGATAATGACAGAGCGAAAGACTTGTCTGAAAAGATAGCTCTGAATGCGTTTCATTGCGCCTTGGGTGCAGTTTTTCTGTGCGGGCCTCTGCCTAGCGAGTTGATTGGCGCGCGTCGATGCTTAGTTTCGGCATCAAACGGAGTTTATTCATGAAAATCAATTTCGCTGAAAAAGCCGAAACAGATATCGTTGCATATGTCATCGATCAGGATGGAAAGCTGCCAGAAGCAGCCGCCTCGCTGGATGAGGAAAGCGGAGGCCTGCTGAGCGAAGCGCTCGGACAGAAGCGCTTTACTGGCAAGCATGGGCAGATGGCTGTCATCGTCCTGCCCAAGGCATGTGAAGCGCGCCGCGCCGTGCTGATCGGTGGCGGTAAACCAAAAGACCGCGACGCCCGGGCGCAGGAAAAGATCGGTGCGCTTCTTGTGAAGGGCCAGGCCGGCAGCGGTTTCAAGTCTATCGGCCTTCACGTCGATGATGCTGAGTTCGCCGCCCGCGCTGCCATTGGCGCGAAGCTGGCCTCTTACCGCTTTGACGAGTATTTCACCAAGCTCAAGGACGATGACAAGCCGAGCCTCAAAGCCTTCACACTGGTCGTCCCGGACGAGCGCGCCGCGAAAGCTGCATGGAAGCCGATGGACGCTGCGGCTGACGGCACCTTCCTTGCCCGCGACCTCATGAACATGCCGCCAAACCTGCTCTATCCGGCCACGTTTGCCGACAAGATCAAGGAGCTGGAAAAGCACGGCATAGAGGTCGAGATCCTCGGCGAGAAGGAAATGGAAAAGCTCGGCATGGGCTCGCTCCTCGGCGTCGGACAGGGCTCGGTCAAGGAATCCAAGCTCGGTATCATGAAGTGGATGGGCGGCAAGAAGGACGACGCGCCTGTCGCCCTCTGCGGCAAGGGTGTCTGTTTCGACACCGGCGGTATCTCCCTCAAGCCCGGACCAGGCATGGAGAATATGCGCGGCGACATGGGCGGCGCGGCCGCTGTGACGGGCGCCATGCTCGCGCTCGCCAAGCGTAAGGCGAAAGCAAATGTTGTCGGCCTCGTTGGCCTTGTCGAGAATATGCCGGACGGCAATGCGATCCGCCCCGGGGATATTCTCACCTCTGCTTCCGGTCAGACCATCGAGGTGCTCAACACCGATGCTGAAGGCCGTCTCGTTCTGGCCGATGTGCTCTGGTACGCCCAGAAGCAGTTCAAGCCGAAATCCATCGTGGATCTGGCGACCCTCACCGGCGCCATCGTTGTGTCGCTCGGCCATCACCATGCCGGTCTCTTTACGGATAATGACAATATGGCAGATCAGCTCAGCAAGGCTGGCCTCGCCGAAGGTGAGCGTGTCTGGCGCCTGCCGATTGGTCCCGAATACGATGCCCAGCTCAAGTCTCAATTCGCCGACATGAAGAATATTGGCGGCAAGTCGGCGGGTTCCATCACGGCCGCGCAATTTCTCAAGCGGTTCGTGAATGAGGGGCAGGCCTGGACGCACCTCGATATCGCTGGCGTCGCCTGGGTCGAAAGCGAGAAGTCTCCGCTTGATCCAAGCTGGGCCTCCGGCTTCGGTCCGCGCCTGCTCGATCGCTGGATTGCGGACAATTACGAGAGCTAGTCTTGAGCGCGACCGGAAAGCCTGAATGGTGGTTCTACCATCTCAAGCGAACCACGCTTGAGCAGGCGGCCGGACCGCTTCTTGAAAAATGCCTGGAACGGGGCTGGCGCGTGCTTGCTGTCAGCCCCGACATCCGGCGCCGCGGCGCGCTGGATCAGGCCCTCTGGACGTATGACGACCAGAGTTTCCTGCCACACGGCCAGGCAGAGGCTGCCGGGCTGGATCCGGCGCGCCAGCCGGTCCTAATCAGCGAAACCACAGACAACCAGAATGAAGCCGCCGTGGCCCTGCTCATGGACGGCGCCGACATGCCGGTCGATTCGGCCTATGAGCGCTGCATGGTGATGTTCGATGATGGGGACGCGCCAGTCCGCAACAAGGCCCGCCAGCTCTACAAGGCCGCGTCAGATGCGGGCCTAACCACACGCTATTTTCAGCAGACCGAACAAGGTGGCTGGAAGGAAGCCGGTTGATCCGCGCCGCGGGGCCACGCCGGCCGGCAATCAACGTCTGCAGGCCATGTCAGCAGGAGTTGCCCGAAGGCAGCCCGCTCGCTATAGGCGCCGCGAGAGTTTCACACCAATAAAGTCTATTCAAAAGGAGCCTTTCATGGCTATCCAACGTACGTTTTCGATCATCAAGCCGGATGCAACCGAGCGGAACCTCACCGGCGCGGTGAATGCCGTCATCGAAAAGGCCGGTCTGCGCATCATCGCCCAGCGCCGCATCAAGATGACCCGCGAACAGGCCGAGCGTTTCTATGACGTTCACAAGGAACGTCCCTTCTTCGGTGAGCTGGTCGATTTCATGACCTCTGCTCCGGTCGTCGTTCAGGTGCTGCAGGGCGAGAACGCCGTGAAGGCCTATCGCGATGTCATGGGCGCCACCAATCCGGCTGACGCTGAAGAGGGCACGATCCGCAAGCTCTATGCAAAGTCGATCGGCGAAAACTCCGTTCACGGCTCCGACAGCGAAGAGAATGCTGACCTCGAAATCCGCCAGTTCTTCTCTGAAGCCGAGATCGTTGGCTAGCTCGCTTTTTGCGTGATTTGAGGAAGCCCTCTCGCCCTGTGCGTGAGGGCTTTTCTTATTTGGTAAACGCGAATTAACCTTTCGGGCGCCATGATCGATTCGTCACTGGCAAAGGATCTTCCATGAAACGCCTGATCTATCTGTCGAGATGCCGTCCGACTCTAAAGGACGAAACCCTGTACGATCTGCTCGCGCAAGCGCGCCAGAGCAATCGGGACAACGGGCTGACGGGCCTGTTCATCCATCAGGATAGTCTGTGCCTGCAGGTGATCGAAGGCGAAGAGGGCGCCGTTCGCGACTGTTTCTCGCGCATCCGCCGCGACTGGCGCCATGACGCGTGTCAGGTCGTCTTCCATGACAGCGTCCCGGACCGGCTGTTTCCTGGATGGCCGCTTGTATATCGCGCCGGCCGTGACCTTGAGCGCAGCCAGGTCCGCCAGCTTGCCGACATCGTGGAATGCGCAGAACGCCTCGCGAAGCGTCCAACGGATGCCGACCGCTGGGCGATGGAGGTCTATCTGCGTGCCCTTCTGGACAGTTTCAGCTCGCTTGCCGTGCAATAATATAGCGGCAGGCTTCTGCCAGCGCCTGCGGATACAGCCTGTGTTCGGCCTCCAGCACACGGTTTGCCAGCGTGGCTGGCGTATCGCCTGACTTCACCGGCACGCGGGCCTGGCGGATGATATCGCCTTCATCGACCCCTTCGCTGACCCAGTGGACGGTGCAGCCGGCTTCGCTGTCGCCGGCCTGCAGCGCTCGAGCATGAGTGTTCAGCCCCGGATAGTCCGGCAGGAGTGAGGGGTGGATGTTGACCATCCGCCCCGCCCATTTTTCGACGAACCACGGCGTCAGGACCCGCATGAAGCCGGCAAGGGCGATGATCTCTATTTCATGCCGGGTCAGCGCCTCATGCATGGCGCGCTCAAAGCTTTGGCGGTCCTCATAATCCGTGTGCGGCACCGTTTCTGTCGCCACGCCAAAGGCGCGCGCAGCCTCCAGCCCCGCTGCATCTTCACGGTTCGAGAGGACCAGCCGCGCGCGGGCCGGATAGTCTTCGGACGTCGTCGCCCGCAGGATCTGGTCCATATTGGTCCCGCGGCCCGAAATCAGGATGGCAAGGTTGAGGCGGCTCATGCCGGAACGATGTCACCGATCACGACCGGGGTTTCGCCGACCGCTTCCAGCTCTGCGATGGCGCGGTCGGCCTGATCCGGCGCCACGGCGAAGACTAGCCCGATCCCCATATTGAAGGTGCGGTGCATCTCGTCTTCAGCGACATTGCCTTCCTCCTGCAGCCAGCGGAACACGTCCGGCACCGGCCAGGCGGCGCGGTCGAAGCGCGCCGTGAGGTCATCGGGCAGCATGCGCGGCACATTTTCCGTAAGGCCACCGCCGGTAATATGGGCAAGACCCTTGATGCGCTCATTGCGAATAAGGGGCAGGGCGGCGTGGGAATAGAGCCGGGTCGGGGTCAGCAGGGCTTCGCCAAGTGGCTTGTCGGTAAAGGGCGCGGCCGAATCCCAGCCAAGGCCAGAGCGCTCAACAATCCGCCGGACCAGCGAATAGCCATTGGAGTGCGGGCCAGAAGAGGCAATCCCGATCAGCACGTCGCCTGCCTTCATCTCTGCAAAGCGCGGCAGCACATTTTCACGCTCCACCGCGCCGACAACGAAGCCGGCAAGATCATAATGGCCGGGGGGATACATGCCCGGCATCTCGGCGGTTTCACCGCCCACGAGTGCGCATCCGGCCTGGCGGCAACCTTCCGCGATGCCGGAGACGACGGCTTCGGCAATGCCAGCTTCCAGCTTCCCGCACGCGAAATAATCGAGGAAGAAAAGCGGTTCTGCGCCTTGGGCCAGCACGTCATTTGCGCACATGGCGACAAGGTCGATCCCGACCGTATCGTGAATGCCTGTCTCGAAGGCCAGCATCAGTTTTGTGCCGACCCCATCGGTCCCGGAAACGAGGATCGGATCCTTCCAGTTTTCCTTTTTCAGGTCGAAGAGGGCACCAAAGCCGCCGAGCCCACCCATGACGCCCGCACGGCGGGTCGCCTTGGCCATGGGAGAGATCGCATCGACAAGGCGTTCGCCTGCCTCAATATCGACACCAGCGTCCTTGTAGGAAAGGGAGGGTTTATCTTTTGAAGTCATAGGCAAGCGCGTTACCATGTGGATGAGTGTTCGACTAGCCGACATGGCGGTTCCATCGTGCCAGCGGCCTTGCTAAGGACAGTTCCAAACCGGAGTCGGAAAGGCGACCAAATGACCAGACGAATCTTGCTGATGATTGCTGTGGTATTTTTCGCTGCCGGCACCGCTGCTGCTCAGCTCCGGGAAATCTATACGATCAGGGAAATCGAAGTCGAGGAATCGGCCGGCAGCGTGATCCAGGCCCAGCAGCAGGCCTTCGCCTCTGCGCGCATCAAAGGCGCCTACCGGCTCTTTGAGCGTCTGACCTTGCCTGAGGACAGGTCCGGTCGGCTTGGGTCGGGATCGGTCAGCGCAGCTCTGGCGGACAGGCTCGCCGCGGCGGTCGATGTCGAAAAGGAAGAGCGCGGCGGCGGCAGATATGTCGGCGAACTGGCCGTGGTCTATAATCCGTCCATGGTCCGTGACTTCCTCAATGAGCGGAATATTCCATATACCGATCAGACAGCGCCGAAATCTGTCGTCTTTCCCGTGCAGTCCGGCGGCGATGCCTATGCCTGGAACGAAGCCTGGCCCGATGCCTCCCGCGGACGCCTTGCGCCTTTTGAGACCGCGCGCGGAAATACAGCGACCGTCTCGTCGGGCTGGGAAACCCTGTCGGGCGATGTGTTGGCCGCTGATGCGCGCCGGGCCATCAAGGCTGAGCTTCTGGGCGGGGAGGGCAGTTATCGCGTCCGCGTCGTCAGTGTGACCGCGGCGGGCGAGACCGATCTGGGCACTACGAACAGCGCTGCAACACTCGAGGATGCGGCCGATCTCGCCGCCACCCTCATGGAGGAAGCCTGGAAGCGTTCGGCGATCATCCGCTCCAGTGAACGTACGCCAGTGGAAACGACAATTCTCTTCACCTCGCTGCCCGAATGGAATTCGCTTCGCGCCGCACTGGCACGGTCCCCGCTTGTCTTCGACTTCGAGATCGCCGGTCTTTCGCGTCAGGGTGCCGTCGTGAAATTCGCCTATGCGGGCGACCGTCAGCGGCTCGTCTCCAGCCTGCGTGAGAGAGGTGTAGAGGTCGAGACAGATGATATGGGCTGGGTCATGACCTCAGCCATCACACGAACCCCGAGCTAGTCTAGGTGCAAGGTACGGATCGTTCTCCAAGGAAAAACCGTCAGCTGAAGTTCGATTTCCCCGAAACGGGGCACACACTCGACACGCTGGCGGTGACAGACGCCAATCGTACGGCCATTTCTCTGCTCAAACGCTGGCCGGACTGGCGGACAGCCGCCTTTTGCCTGGTCGGCGAAAAGCGCTCAGGCCTGACGACAGCGGCCCAGGCCTGGTGCGACCTTTCCGGTGGATCCTTGTTGAGTGCCAAGGCGCTCGGCAAACTTTCCCATAAGAAGATCAGCGCACTCGCCGAAGCCCCGGTCGCGATTGACCGGGCCGACAAGGTCGAGAATGACGACAATCTTCTCTCGCTTATCAATCTTTCAGCTAGCCATGGCGGCACACTTCTGCTGACAGGACGCCAGCCACCGGCGCGCTGGCGGGCGCGTTTGCCCGATCTTCAGTCGCGGCTCAGCGCGATGACATTGCTCGAACTCGGGCCCCCAGATGATGAAATGCTCCGCATCCGTCTCAGAGCTGCAATGAAACGCCGTTACCTGAAACTTCCCGAAGCGGTGGAGGACTATGTCATCATGCGGCTTGAGCGCAGCTATGCGGCGATCGAAAGCTTCGTGAAGGAGCTGCACGAGCTCAGTGATGAGCGGGAGGTGACTATACCTCTGGCCCGGGAAATACTGGACGAGATGGACGGCACGCGCCCGCTGTTCGAAGACTGACACCTGATAGCCAGAGGCAGGCGATGAGCACGACTGACACAGACACGACGGAAAAACCGGCAGGACGTGCCGCAAAGCCGCTGATGGAGCGGCCGGAACGCTTTCTCAATCGCGAGCTATCCTGGCTGAAGTTCAATGAGCGGGTCCTGGAAGAAGCGCACAATGTGACCCATCCGCTGCTTGAGCGGTTACGCTTCCTGTCGATCTCCGCCAACAATCTCGATGAGTTTTTCATGGTCCGCTATGCGGGCCTTCGCGAACAGCTCCGTGCCGGCGTCCTGCGCACCAGTCAGGAGGGGATGACGCCCTCGCAGCAGGTCGAGGCGATCGAGAAACAGTCGGCCAAGCTGATGGAGGCCCAGCAGGCCTGCTGGCGCGAGCTGCGGGGCCTGCTCGATGAAGAAAAGATCGAAGTCAAGAAAATGGCGGACCTGACCAGGACCGACAAGAACTGGCTGCGCGATCATTTCGAGAACCACGTCTTTCCGATGCTGACGCCGCAGGCGGTCGACCCGGCGCATCCGTTTCCCTTTATCCCCAATCTCGGCTTCGCGGTCGCTTTCCAGCTTGTGCCCGAAGACTCCGGCGAAGCGATGGTCGGACTGGTGCCGATGCCTGCCTTCTCGCCTCGCTTTATCCGTCTGCCGGACCGCAACCGCCAGTCGATCCGGTTCGTGCGCCTGGAAAGCGTCATTGCAACTTTCATGGACATGCTGTTTCCGGGCTTCCGCTCGCTCGGTCACTGCGTCTTCCGCATTGTGCGCGACAGCGATATCGAGATCGAGGAAGAGGCCGAAGACCTCATCCACGAGTTCGAGATTCTTCTGAAACAGCGCCGGCGGGGACGCATTGTGCGCATCCACATCGATGGCGACGCGCCTGAGGAGCTGGAGAGATTCATCACGCGTGAAATCGGCTCAGAGCCGCGCGACGTGATGATCCTGCATGGCCTCCTCGGCATGAAGAACCTGTCTGAGCTTATCATCGAAGACAGGATGGACCTTCAGTTCAAACCCTATGAGCCGCGCTATCCCGAGCGCATCCGGGAAATGGGCGGCGACTGTTTCGCCGCGATCAAGGCCAAGGACTTTGTGGTCCACCACCCTTACGAGTCGTTTGATGTGGTGATCCAGTTTATCCGGCAGGCCGCTATCGACCCCGACGTCGTGGCCATCAAGCAGACGCTCTACCGCACCACGCTGAATTCCCCCATCGTTTCGGCGCTGCAGGAAGCCGCCGAGATGGGCAAGAACGTGACCGCACTGGTGGAGATCAAGGCCCGCTTCGATGAAGAGACCAATCTCCGCCTTGCCCGTGACCTTGAGCGCGCTGGCGTTCAGGTCGTCTATGGCTTCATCGACTACAAGACGCACGCCAAGGTCTCGCTTGTTGTGCGCCGTGAAGGGGGCAAGCTGGTGACCTATACCCATTATGGCACCGGCAATTATCACCCGGTGACGGCGCGGATCTATACCGACCTGTCGCTGTTCACCTCCGACCCCGCCCTCGGCCGCGATGCCAACAAGCTGTTCAACTATATCACCGCCTATCGCGAGCCGCCGGAGAAAGCGCCCGACTTCGAAAAGATCGCCATGTCGCCGCGGACGCTGGAGCCTCACATCATCGAGCTTCTGGAAAAAGAGGCCGAGAATGCAAAGGCCGGAAAGCCAAGCGGCGTCTGGGCCAAGATGAACTCACTGGTCGATGGCGATGTGATCGATGCGCTTTACAGGGCGAGCCAGGCGGGCGTTCCCATCGTGCTGGTCGTGCGCGGAATCTGCTGCCTGCGCCCCGGCGTCCCCGGCCTGTCGGAGAACATTCAGGTGAAAAGCCTGATCGGCCGCTTTCTTGAGCATTCGCGAATCGTCTGTTTCGCCAATGGTGAGAATCTGCCCTCTGCGCGCGCCAAGGTCTGGATTTCGTCGGCGGACTGGATGCAGCGTAACCTCAAGCGCCGTGTGGAAGCCCTGGTGCCTGTTGAAAATCCGACGGTGCATCGTCAGGTTCTGAACCAGATCATGATCGCGAACCTCAATGATGACGAGCAGAGCTGGGAGATGGATGGCGACGGTGAATTCCACCGCCTGCGCCCGCCGGAGAGAGGCAAAGGCTTCAGTGCTCACCGGTACTTCATGGAAAATCCTTCGCTTTCCGGTCGCGGCAATGCGCTTGTCGTGTCCATCCCGCCCCGGCTCGCGCCCAAGAAGCGGGGCTCTAAATGAGGCTTGCGCTGCAGCCTGAGAAAGCCGCCGTTGTCGATATTGGGTCGAACTCCGTTCGTCTGGTTATCTATGAGGTGACGGGCGCTGCGGCGCTTCCATATTTCAATGAAAAGGTCCTCGCAGGTCTTGGCCGCGGCCTTCCGGAGACGGGCAAGCTTTCCCCCGAAGGTGTGGTGGATGCCATGGCGGCGATCCGGCGCTACCGGGCCATCCTCACCGGGCTGGGTGTCACCCAGGTCACCGCTGTTGCGACCGCCGCTGTGCGCGACGCCGAGGACGGGCCCGACTTTGCCCGCATGGCGGCCACCGAACTTGGCGCGCGCCTGCGCATCCTGTCGGGCGCCGAAGAAGGTCGGCTGTCAGCGCTGGGGGTCCGTATGGGCTTCGACCAGCCCGACGGGATCGTCAGTGACCTTGGCGGCTCCAGTCTCGAATTTCAGCGTATCACGCCGGCCGGACAGGATGGGCAAGGCGAAACCCATCGTCTCGGCCCGTTTTCCATGTCGCATATGGAGGGCGCAAAGCCGGCAGAACGGCGCAAGGCCATCCGCAAGGTGCTCAAATCCTCAGAACTTCTGAACGCCAAGACAAGGCGCCTCTACGCCGTTGGCGGGTCCTGGCGCGCGCTCGCCAGCGTCCATATGGACATAAAAGCCTATCCGCTTGCCATCCTCCACGGTTACCGCCTGAATGGTCAGGCCGTGCGCACCGTCGTTAGGACCATCCTTGCGACGCAGCGCGACAAGGAGCTTGCCTCACACATTTCCGGCATTGTCGGCCGGCGCTTCGACACTATCGTGCACGCGGCGCTCGTTCTGGATGAGGTTTTCGACGCCGGCGGCTTCAAGGAAGTTCTGGTTTCTGCCAACGGGCTTCGCGAAGGCGTTCTCTTCGACCAGGGCGAGAAGATGCTGTTCGAGACGATGCGCGAGCCCTATGGCGACGCCTTGATCGACGGCACGATCGCTTTTCTGCGGCTGGAGAAATCGCAGCTCGATTTCGGTGAGGCGCTTTACGACTTCATCCGGCCCGTCCTTCCGCGCACTCATTCGCGCCAACGCCTGTTCCGCGCCGCGTGCCTGATGGCTGATTGCGGTGGCAGGTTCCACCCAGACCACCGCGCCGACATGGCCTATTACCTTATCCTGCGCTCACCGATCCGAGGCATCAGCCATGATGAGCGTGTCCTGCTCGCGCATGCCACCGGCGCGCGCTACACCCATAAATTTCAGCGCCCGAAGGCATTTACGCGTCTGGGCCTGGATTCCGATGATCAACTTGCCCGCATCATGGGCGCCGCCATGCGCCTTGGCGCGGTCTATTCTGGGCGGTCTGCCCCCTTGCTGAAACAGGCGCGTCTGAAGCCCTCAAAGTCCAAGCTCGTGCTGGAAGTGCAGCCAGGCTGTGCGGACATGGTTTCCGGCACGGTGAAGAAGCGGTTCGAACAGCTCGCGACCTTCCTGGATCTCGACGCGCAGATCAGCACGGCGGACTAGGAAGGCTCCTTTTCCGGAAAGATCAGCTCTTAGGTTCGAAAAGCCTGACCTGCCCGTTTTCGAAGGAGAGGGCGAGATTTCCGGTCAGGAGCGCACGCGCCTTCTGGCCGAAGACATCATAGCGCCAGCCTGTAAGGGCCGGAATGTCGTCATCGGTCTCACCGCGCGCAATACGTTCAATGTCGGCGGCGTTCGCAATCAGACGCGGGACGACATCGACATCCTCGCTGACATATTTCAGCAGCACTTTCAGCATTTCCGGGGCGCCTGCCGGCGTCTGCGGGTTCTGCTTGCGCTTGGGGGCAGGCGGGGCGTGCGCATCAGGATCATCCAGCGCCGTTTCCACCGTCTGCATAAGCCCGTCGGCATTGCGCGAGCGGATAAAGCCCTTTGGCACGGCGCGCAGACGGTCAAACTGGTCTTCGGTCTTCGGTTTCTGGTCTGCGATCTCCTGGATCGCATCATCTTTCAGGATACGCCTGCGCGGACGGTCCAGCGTCTGGGCCTGGCGCTCGCGCCATTCCGCCACAGCGGCAAAGACGGCGAGGTATTCCTTGTGCGTCTTGCGGATTTTGAGACGCTGCCAGGCATTCTTCGGGTCGGTGTCGTAAAGGGCAGGATCGGAAAGGCTTTCCATTTCCTCAGCCACCCAGCCCATACGGCCGCGCTTTTCCAGTTCGTCCCGCATCCAGAGATAGGCGTCGCGCAGATGGGTGACGTCACCAAGGGCGTAAGCGAGCTGCTTGTCAGAGAGCGGCCGGCGCTTCCAGTCGGTGAACTGGCTCGACTTGTCGATATGACGGCGCAGCACCCGCTGGATCAGATTGTCATAGGAAATGGAATCGCCAAGGCCCAGAGCCATTGCCGCCACCTGTGTATCGAAAACCGGGGCAGGCGGGGTGCCGATCAGCTTGTTGAAGATCTCCATGTCCTGGCGCGCGGCATGAAACACTTTCACGCGGGACGTGTCGGCCAGAAGGTCGAGGAAAGGCTGGAGGTCGATTCCGTCTGCTTTCGGGTCGATCACGCCTTCAACGCCGGGCGCGGACGCCTGGATCAGGCAGAGCTCTGGCCAGAAGGTCGTTTCCCGGTGGAATTCGGTATCGACACAGATGAAATCACTCGCCGCAAGCGAATCACAGAACTTTTGCAGCTCTTCCTGCTTCGTAATCGGCGTCAGTGTCTTGTCAGTCATGGCGCGCACGCGTATCGCATCCGCACAACATTGGCGAGGGGAAGGTTCACATAACCCATCGCCTGACAGTAATCCTCGGAGTGAGAGAATGCACGCTTACCGCACCCATACTTGCGGCGAACTCACCAAGTCTGACGTCGGCGCCACGGTCAAACTCTCAGGCTGGCTTCACCGCCGCCGCGACCATGGCGGTGTTATGTTCATCGACCTGCGCGACCATTATGGTCTGACCCAGTGCGTCTTCAATCCGGGCACGCCCGATTTTGAGACCGTTGAATATCTGCGCGCCGAAAGCGTCATCACGATTGAGGGCCGCGTCGTTGCCCGTGAGGACTCGCTCGTCAATCCGAACCTCGCGACCGGCAGTATCGAAGTCGTTGTCGACAAGGCCGAGGTTCTCTCGCGCGCCGATGAACTGCCGCTGCCTGTGTTTGGTGAGCCGGATTATCCAGAAGACATCCGTCTGCGCCATCGCTATCTCGACCTTCGCCGTGAGACGCTGCACGCCAATATGAAACTGCGCAGCGACGTCATCACCTCGCTTCGCCGCCGCATGGTCGATCAGGGCTTCACCGAATATCAGACGCCGATCCTGACGGCCTCTTCGCCCGAAGGCGCACGCGACTTCCTCGTGCCATCGCGTCTGCATCCGGGTGAGTTCTATGCCCTCCCGCAGGCGCCGCAGCAGTTCAAGCAGCTGCTCATGGTGTCCGGTTTCGACCGCTACTTCCAGATCGCGCCCTGTTTCCGCGATGAAGACGCACGCGCCGACCGCAGCCCCGGTGAGTTCTATCAGCTCGATATCGAGATGAGCTTTGTCGAGCAGGAAGATGTGTTCAACGCGATCGAGCCTGTCATGCGCGGCGTGTTCGAGGAATTCGCCGACTGGCAGGGCAAGGGCCGCACCATGCCCGAGGGCCCGTTCCCGCGCATTCCCTATGCTGAAGCCATGGCCAAATATGGCTCCGACAAGCCAGATCTGCGTAACCCGATCGAGCTTGCCGATGTCACCGATTTCTTCGCCGATGACAGCAAGACCGGCTTTTCCATCTTTGCCAAGATCATTGGCGGCGGTGGCAAGGTTATCGCCATCCCCGCGCCAAAGGCGGCTGAGCAGAAATCCCGCAAATTCTTCGATGACCTCGACAAGTGGGCGAAGAAGGAAATGCAGGCGCCCGGCCTTGGCTATGCGCGCCTCAAGGAGGCCGATGGCGGCGGTGTCGACAGCCAGGACCCCGTCCTGAAGAATTTTGACCCTGACCATCTCAAGGCTTTCCTTGAGACGATGGGCCTTGGTGCTGGCGACGGCATCTTCTTCTCGGCCGGTAATCACGACGCAGCCTACAAGCTGGCAGGCGCTGCCCGTACCAAGGTCGGCGAGGAGCTGGACCTCATCGAGCAGGGCATCTTCAAATTCTGCTGGATCGTCGATTTCCCGATGTATGAGTGGGACGAGGACAACAAGAAGATCGACTTCTCCCACAACCCGTTCTCCATGCCGCAGGGCGGGATGGACGCGCTGGACCAGGCCGATACGGTCGAGAAGCAGCTCGACCTCAAGGCCTTCCAGTATGACATTGTCTGTAATGGCGTGGAGCTGTCCTCCGGCGCCATCCGGAACCACCGTCCGGACATCATGCTCAAGGCGTTCGAACTGGCAGGCTATGGCGCAGATGTGGTCGAGGCCGAGTTTGGCGGCATGCTGAACGCCTTCCGCTTCGGTGCCCCGCCGCACGGCGGTATCGCACCGGGTGTCGACCGGATCGTGATGCTGCTGGCTGAGGTCGACAATCTGCGCGACGTCACGCTGTTCCCGATGAACCAGCAGGCGCGCGACCTCATGATGCAGGCCCCATCGCCGGTCGACGACAAGCAGCTGCGCGAGCTCCATATCCGCCTTGCTCCGCAGGCGAAGAAGGAATAGGGCGCTGCGCGCCAGTAATTGTATTGAAATGAAAGCGCCCCTGGCTTGGTCGGGGGCGTTTTTATTTGCCGGCGGTCTGGATCAGTCCGCCGCGAAGTTCGTCAGAGCCCGGCAGCTGAACGTTCTGGCAGGAGATCAGCGACAGGCTGGCCGGAACATCCGTATTTTCGCCCGCGCAGCTGCCATCGAAAATGGTCTGCTCCAGGCCGCTCGCGCCCTCAAAGCTCACATCGATGAGCCTCGTATTGGTGATACGCGCATTCTGAAGGTCGGCGCCCGCGAAATTCGTCCCGCTCAGGATGGCATTATTGAACTGGGCCTCACGCAGGACGGCGCCCTCGAATGTCGCGCCAGTCAAATTGGCGCCGGAGAAGTCGGTGCCCGACGCCCTGGCACGCGAGAAATTCGCGCCGGTGGCCGTGGCCGCGCCAAGATGGGCGCCGCTGAGATACGTATCGCTGAAGGTCGCACCGGAGATGTCGGCATTGACGAGGCTGGCCCGCTCAAACCGGGAGCCCTCGAAATGGCCATTGACCAGTTGCGATCCGTCCAGCGTCGCGCGCCGGAAATCCGTGCCTTTGGCTGTCGCGTCCGTCAGATTGATATTGAGCGCCCGTGTCCCGCGCAGGAACGCGCCTGAGAGGTTGGAGCGGGGATAGTTCGCCGCTGAAATGTCGCCGCCAGACATGTTGCGTCCGCGCAGATCACAGTTCACGCAGGACCCGCCATAGGACGGCGCCCAGGACACACGGGTCGATTTCGATTGGGCGCTGGCTTGCCCGGCCATGAGCATCGCCGAACCGGAAAGCGCCAGAAGGACAGAGGTACGACGTAGATTAAGCATGCGCTATATGTACGGGCTCAGCTGGAGGCTTTGAACTGAATTCCCGGTAATAACTGCAAGTACGTACATATGTGTTGCCCGCTAGCCGCACCGTGGAATGGTCAGTCCCCCGGGCAGCTGGGTCGTTCGATCGCCGCATGCGCGGTTCAGCTGCCCTTGCGTCAGGCCGCGGACCAGATGCAGATCAGCGCCAGAAAGATTGGCCCCGGACAGGTTTGCTCCGGTGAAGTTTGACGCGCCAAAATAGCCGCCCACCAGCGTCGCATTCTCGAAATTCACATTGGAGAAGTTCGAGGAATTGAACCGCACGCCGAAGAGGTTGGCGACCGAAAGATTGGCCCCGCGCAAATTCCAGTTATCGAATGTCCCCAGCTGCATATCGCTCTGGCGAAGGCGCGAGCCGGAAACATCGATGCCGTCGGCGTCATAATAGGCAAGGTCCGCCTGGAACAGATTGCAGCCCGGACAGGACTGCCCGTTGCGGACCTTGGCGATCTCGCTGGCATTCTGAGCCGCGGCCGGAAGCGCGAGCGCGGCGATAGTGGCGAGAGCAATGAAAAAATGTTTCAGCATGGCACACCTGTAGGGGCTGGATTTTGGATCACAGCATCTCCTACGCAAAGGCGCTGCCAGATTCCCCGCTCAGTTGAATCCCGATTCGGACCGGGTCGGCTCGTTACAGGTGGCGCAATGGGCCACCCGTTCATCGCCCGTGGCCATCAGGGTAAAGCTCGAACAGTGCGGGCAGGGGTCGCTGAGATAGTCTTCGGTCTCCTCGTCCTCAGCCTCTTCCGCGCTGGCTGAGGCGGCTTCGTCCCGCTCGGCGCGCTTGCGCTCAAGAATGACGATATTGTCCGGCAGCTGCCCGCGTGAGAAACCGCGCGAAATGAACTGCACCGCCTCATCCGGCAGGGGCTGCGGCGCCTCGCGCGTGCCGTCCTTGAGACCGCGGCCCAGGCCGTCATGGCTGACATCGTCGCCAAGCTCGGCAAGGTCGTCACGGCCAAGATAGGAGATTGCAAGCTCCCGGAAGATATAGTCGAGGATGGAGGTCGCCTTGGTGATGCGATCATTGCCAGTGACTTCGCCGGCCGGCTCGAACCGCGTGAAGACGAAAGCGTCGACATACTCATCCAGCGGCACGCCATATTGAAGGCCGAGTGAGACGGCGATGGCAAAATTGTTCATCATCGAGCGGAAAGCGGCGCCTTCCTTGTGCATGTCGATGAAGATCTCGCCGAGGGCGCCATCGTCGAATTCGCCCGTATGCAGATACACCTTGTGGCCGCCGACGGTCGATTTCTGGATATAGCCCTTGCGCCGGTCCGGCAGGCGCGTGCGCTGGGCGCCGGTGGCCGTGCCGGGCGCGGCCCCAGCCTGCATGGCTCGCGCCTCTTCGGCCTGCAATTCTTCGGCGAGTTCGAAGACCGCCGTCATGCGGTCGGACGCCTTGCCTTCCTCCTCGCGGGGCAGGGCGCCCAGATGGATGGCGATGCCCGCAGACAGGGCGGCTTCACGCGCGTCCGGCGTCCAGTCGCTCGCATCGACACAAAAGCCATGCCCGCTGGCCTGTGACAGGCCCCTGGCGGCAGCCAGCGCAAAACCCGACGCTGAGGGCAGGGTGATGCCTTGCTGCGCGAAGAAGCGCCGCGCCGTTGCTTCCGCAGCGCCGCCGACAGCCTGTTCGGCTGTCTCGATCTCCTCGGCGGAAAAGCCAAGCATGCGAAGCAGCGGCCGGCCGTCGGTGTCGAAGGCTTCAGGCTGCAGCTTTAGCTCTGTTGCAATGACATCGTCGCCCAGAACCCAGCGTGAGAAGGCCGCGCCCAGCGGCAGGCCTTCGCGCAAGGCATTGCGCACGCGCGAGATGCCTTCATCGGAAAATCCGCGTGCGCGCAGGGCCTTGCTGTTCACGGCCTCCAGACGGTCAATGTCGCAGCCAGCCTCAAGCGCTTCGCGAAGCGCGTCCGGGCCGCCCGCCTCCCTGCGCTGCAGTGCCGTCATGGCGGCAGCAGAGGGAATTGCCGCGCCATCTTCGGTCAGGACCGTCAGCGAGATCGAGCCGGAAAGCCCGTCGCTGGCGGGCATGAGCTGGCTTTCCTCTGACAGGCGAAGCGGCATGGCGGCGAGCGTTGCCCCCTCAATCGGGGAACAGGTCTGAACCTCAGTGCCAAGCAGGTCTGGCGCATCCTGCGGCATCTCTCCCCCCTCGATGAGGGCTGTGAGACCTGAAATCAGCGCAGCGCCGATCTGTCCAAAAGAGGTTTCATCGTCGGCGCCCAGCGCAAGCGTCGCTGCCGCCACGCCCTGAGCCAGGATCACTAGAGGTCTGCCATTGCAGGCGGATGCAAGCGCCTCCACAGTCTCGCGCAGCAGACCTGTCTCGAACCCCTCCGGCGAGACGAAACCGCTCACATCCAGGGCGCAGCCAGCAGAGGCGGCGTCCGGCATATGGCCCGGCCAGATGCTCAGGCTGATGCCTTCGCTGCGGGCATGTTCGGCCATCAGCGGGGCTGCGGCAAATTGTTCCGCGGTGAGGGCGAGCGGCGCCTGGTCGGCGTCTGCCATGGCACTGGACCGTAGCCAGGCTTCTACGCCTGGAAAGCCGTCAGGATGGGTCAGACCGGCCTCGATCAACTGTGCCGGCAGGCCCGCATTCAGCGCTTCGGCGAGGTCTGCATTGCGCGGCGCCGTGCCAAGCTGCTCGACAAGATCGGCGAGCCCGAGCCGTGTCTGTTTCTCGAGGGCCTCATTGGTCTGCACATCAATCGCCGTTCGCAGGGCGGCTTCGCCATCTGCGGCGAATGGTGCGTTTGGCATGAGAGCAAGCGAGCCCAGCGGAGCAACCGGGCCGATGCGCCCGTCCTCCACAGCTGCCTTGATGCGTGCGTCTGGCGACTCCCTGTGTCCCATGTCATCATCCTCTCACGGCTCGGCGGACCCGCCTTGTCCTGACGCATCACAATGATGCAGAAGGCTTGACGGCTCGTCACATATATTGTGAGCCGATCCATAACTGGATTCGCCGCACGACCTGCCCCATATTCCAGTTTGCGCACAGAAGTTTCAGGATTGCGACATGCTCAGACTCTTTACCTGGTGGAATGGCGTCACGCTCGGCGGCCTGTTCGATATCAAGCGCCGCAGCCAGCTCGTCGGCACCGATGAGTACGGCAACAAGTATTATGAAGACCGCAAGGTCTCCATAGAGCGCCGTCACCGCCGCTATGTCATCTATGATGGCTATGCAGAGCCCTCCAAGGTGCCGGCAGACTGGCATGGCTGGCTGCATCACACGCTGGATGAGCCGCCGACGGAAAAGCCGCTCAATCGCCGCGAATGGGAAATCGACCATAAGCCGAACATGACCGGCACCCTGTTTGCCTATCACCCGAAAGGCTCACTCAATGAGGCCGGCAAGCGCCAGGCTTCTGATGCAGATTATGAGGCGTGGACCCCCGATGCGTGAATCCCTGCTCGAAACAATTATCGGCGCGGCGGTCCTCGTCGTGGCCGGCGCCTTCCTCTGGTTTGCCATCGGCACGGGCAGTGACAGCTCGGCCAGCACGTCCGGCACGGTAGAGCTTGGCGCTCGGTTCAATAGTGTGAGCGGGGTCGAGCGCGGCACCGATGTTCGCATGGCCGGGGTCAAGGTCGGCACGGTACGTGCGATTGACCTCAATATGGAACGTGCAGAAGCGCTGGTGACAATGGCGATCGATGACCGGCTGGTCCCGCTCGAGGATGGCACGTCCGCCCGTATCCAGTCCGAAGGCCTGCTGGGCGGCAATTATATCAATCTCGAGCCTGCTGCCGGCTACGGCCAGATCGAACCTTGCGGCGAGGGTCAGGAGCTGTTCGGCGAGAGCGGCTGCGGCGAAATCCTCTACACGCAGGGCAGTGTCGACCTGCTCACCCTCATGGCGTCCTTTGCAAGCGGCGGCGGAGATGATGGCGACAGCGGCAGTGGAAGCAGCTCCAGCTCATCCAGCGATGCGTCAGGCGGTTATCCGGCTGCCCCGTCCGCTTCGGACAATGCCTCGGCCTCCAGCGCCGAAACACCGCAGGAAAATGCAGAAGACGACACAGAATCTCCTGAATCCGAGGCTTCTGTCGATGAGACAGAAGATGAGGAATCGGCAGGAGACAATCAGTGAGAAAGCTTTTCTGCGTCGCCCTGACGGCAGCAGCGATCAGTCTGGGCGCCAGCGCACAGGATGAGACCGATCCTGCGCTGGACGCCGGCGATGAAGCCAGCGAAGAGGGCGCGCAAGAGACCGACGGGATGGAAAGCCTCGAGGAAGAGGAGCAGGAAGACCCCGGTCCGACCTATAATCAGGAACGTATGGCCACGCTTCGCGCGCTCGACAAGATCACCGGCCGGTCAACCGACTTTGAGATCGAAGTCGGCAAGCCGGTCGTCTATGGCGTGCTGGAAGTCGACCTGAAGGTCTGTTTCCAGACCCCGCCGGAGGAGCCGCCGGAAAGTGCTGCCTTCCTGCAGATTACCGAAGCCGATTATGTGGCAACCAACACGCTGACAGAGCCGCGTCTCCTGTCCGACGTTAAGGCAGAACTCGATGCTGCGGACAGAAAAACGGCGCCTAGGCAGCCAGCAGAGAAAGAGGAAGAGGCCGGGCCGCTCTTTTCCGGCTGGATGTTTGCGTCCTCACCGGGGCTCAGCGCGCTGGAACACCCCGTCTATGATGTCTGGGTGATCAGGTGCAAGCAGCCTTCGCCGGAAAGCCTGTCCTCGCCCGCTTCGCCAGACGAATAGAAGTCAGCGTCCATGGCGAGGGCGGCCTCGAGCCGGCGCATGAAGTCCGACTTTTTCATCTCGATCAGGCCGAACTGCTCCAGATGCGGGTTGTGGAACTGCGCGTCGAGCAGCTGGTAGCCGCCGGCGATCAGCCGTGCCACCAGATGGACAAGCGCGATCTTTGACGCGTCAGTGCGCCGCGAAAACATGCTTTCGCCAAAGAAGGCCGCGCCCAGCGAGACCCCGTAAAGCCCGCCCACCAGCCATCCTTCATCGTCCCAGCACTCAATTGAATGGGCATGGCCCTGCCTGTGGAGGGCGGCATACATGTTCTGGATCGGTGTATTGATCCATGTGGTGGGCCGGTCTGGCATATCCTCCGCGCAGGCCTCGATGACCCGGTTGAAGGCAAGGTCTACCGTGACGCGATAGGGCGCCTTGCGCACTGTCTTGCGCAGGCGGCGTGGCACATGAAACCCCTTGAGCGGCAGGATGCCCCTGATCTCTGGAGAGATCAGGAAGAGGTTCATGTCCTCGCGCGAATCCGCCATGGGAAACACGCCCTGCCGGTAGCAGTCGAGGAGCATCTCGGTATCGAATCGGTCAGACATGGCGCTCGCGCCTTTCCCGGGACCTATTTGTCGGCCAGGAAACGCTCCAGCCAGTGGATGTCATAATGGCCGTCGACCACATCCTTGGCATCCACGAGACGCTGGTGCAGCGGCAGGGTCGTGTGAATACCCCCGACCACCATTTCATCCAGCGCCCGGCGCAGGCGCATGATGCACTCATTGCGCGTGCGCCCATGCACGATCAGCTTCCCGATAAGGCTGTCATAATTGGGTGGGATCTTGTAGCCGGCATAGGCGGCGCTATCGAGACGTACATCGGGGCCGCCCGGTGCATGGAACTCGGTGATCGTACCGGGGGAGGGCGCGAAGGTTTCCGGGTGTTCGGCATTGATCCGGCACTCGATCGCATGGCCGACCAGCATGACGTCTTCCTGGTTGAAAGACAGCTTCTTTCCGTCGGCTATGCGGATCTGTTCACGTACCAGATCGATGCCCGTGATCATCTCGGTGACCGGATGCTCCACCTGAAGGCGGGTATTCATCTCGATGAAATAGAAGTTGCCGTCCTCATAGAGGAATTCCATCGTGCCGGCGCCGAGATAGCCGAGTTTCTCGACCGCCTTGGCCACGATCCCGCCAATCTCTTCGCGCTGCGCCTGGTTGAGGGCAGGCGATGGCGCTTCCTCAAAGACCTTCTGGTGACGGCGCTGCAGTGAACAGTCGCGCTCCCAGAGATGGGCGACATTGCCATGGCTGTCAGCAATCACCTGGATCTCGATATGGCGCGGCGTGCTAAGGTATTTTTCGAGATAGACCGAGTCATCGCCAAAAGCCGAGCGCGCCTCGTTTTTCGCGGCGCGAACCGCGCTTTCAAGCTCTTTCTCGGACTTGGCGACCCGCATGCCGCGGCCCCCGCCGCCTGCAGCTGCCTTGATGAGGACCGGATAGCCGATCTTCTTGGCGATCTTCTTTGCATCGCCAATACTGGTCACGCCGCCATCGGAGCCCGGCACTACCGGTACCCCTGCATCGATCATGGCCTGTTTGGCGGCGATCTTGTCGCCCATGGTGCGGATATGCTGCGCCTTCGGGCCAATGAATTTTAGGCCATGCGCTTCCACCATCTCGGCGAACTGGGCGTTCTCCGACAGGAAGCCATAGCCGGGGTGAATGGCATCGGCATTGGTGATTTCTGCTGCCGCGAGGATACGCGACTTCTTCAGATAGCTCTCTGAAGACGGCGCCGGGCCGATGCAGACACTCTCATCTGCTAGGCGCACAGCCATGGCGTCACGGTCGGCCTCGGAATGGACCACAACTGTGGCGATCCCCATTTCCTTACAGGCACGGTGAATGCGCAGGGCAATTTCACCGCGATTTGCGATCAGAACTTTCTCGATCATGCGGGTGGCCTCACTCGATCACGATCAGCGGTTCGCCGAACTCCACAGGCTGGGCGTCCTGCACGATGATTTCCTTCACCGTGCCGGCCTGCGGGGCCTCCACAGGATTGAAGGTCTTCATGGCCTCGACCAGCATCAGCGTATCGCCCTTCTTGACCTTGTCGCCCACCGCCACAAAGGCTTTGGAGCCCGGCTCGGGCGACAGATAGACCGTGCCGACCATGGGGCTCGTCACGGCATTCTTGGCAACAGGTGCAGCGGTGTCTGCGGTTGAATCGGCTGCGGCGGGCGCTGCTGGCGCCGCCGGTGCTGCTGCCGGAGCAGGAGCATACTGGACCGGCGCCGGGGCAGGCGGATTGGCGTGTGCCTTGCTCACCCTGATTCGCAGGCCTTCATGTTCGACTTCGACCTCGCCAAGGTCGGCATCCCGCAGGATGGCGGCGAGTTCCCGGACAAGGCCGGTATCGAGGCTGTTTTTTGCGGTGCTCATCAGATTGCGTGTCCTCAGGCTTTTAATCTTAGCGCAGCTTCGAGTGCGACTTCATAACCATGTGGGCCCAGTCCTGCAATCGAAGCCATGGCAGCAGGCGCCACATAATTCGTTTGGCGGAACGCCTCGCGCGCCGCCGGGTTCGACAGGTGAACCTCAATCAAAGGAGCGGTGCAAGCGCGCAAGGCATCGTGCAGCGCGATAGATGTATGCGTATAGGCGCCAGCATTGAGAATGACACAGCGTGCTTGCCTCGAGGCTTCCTGAACCCAGTCGACCAGCTGGCCTTCGCTATTGGTCTGACGGAACTCAAGCGGGGTCTCGCCCGCCTTGTCTCTCAGCCGCGATTCGATGTCGGCCAGCGTGTCATGTCCGTAGATTTCAGGCTCACGTGTCCCCAGAAGGTTGAGATTTGGCCCGTTCAGAACATAAATCGGTTTGGTCATGAGACGGTCTTGCGCGCGTTTTGCAGGCAAGGCAAGCGGCCCGGAGTGAAAGGAGCCATGCGCCCATGAAGGTCCTCGTAAACGGCGACCCGTTCGAAATTGCCGATGGTGCCACTGTGGCTGATCTGGTCGCAAAGCTCACCGATGACCCGCGCGGCGTCGCCATTGAGCGCAACCGGGAGATCGTCCCCAAATCGCAGCACGGTGCCGTGATCCTTGAGGAAGGCGACCAGCTGGAAGTGGTTCAGTTTGTGGGCGGCGGCTGACCTGCCTTCCCTTGCGGTCAGTCTTCCAGCCAGCAGGCGCCGGTGCTACCGCTTGTCCAAAGAGATATACCGGGAGACGTCATGGCCAAGGAACCGAAAAAGATAGAAGCCGTCGGTGAGGATTTCATCGCGGACGAGTCGAAGATCAAACGGGTCAGCCACGAATTCCCATTCCCGCGCGAAGTGGTCTGGAACGCGCTGCTCGATGGCGAAACCTGGACCAAATGGCTGCCGATCACGAAGGTCGAATGGACCTCGCCCAAACCCTACAAGGTGGGCACTACCCGCACCGTCTGGATCGGGGAACAGGTCGTGGAGGAAGTCTTCTTCGCCTGGGAGGACACCAAGCGCATGGCCTTCTATTTCGACCGCACCACGCTGCCCATCAAGGCCTGCGTTGAGGATTACCGGCTTCAGAACGTGCCGGGCGGGTGCCGTCTCGACTGGATATTCCGTGCAAAGGCGCCCTTTATCCTGGGGCCGCTGATTTCGGGGCAGATGAAAAAGGGCATCAAGAAGGGCCTGCCTGAACTTGAGGCCTATGTCCGCGATCATCCGGCGAAATTCGGCCTTGCCTGATCTCGCATGCCAGTTCTGCCGGTAAGGCCCCTAGCGGAGGGCGGATTTGTCTCTTACCTAGCGGGCCTATGACAGACGATACGCTTACCATCGCCGGGCGCAATTTCACCTCGCGCCTCATCATCGGCACCGGGAAATACAAGTCCTATGCCCAGAACGCAGAAGCTGCCGAAGCAGCTGGCGCGGAAATGGTCACCGTGGCGCTGCGCCGGGTAAACCTCTCCAATAAGGATGAGGATCGCCTGCAGGATCACGTCTCTCCGGACAAATACACCTATCTGCCGAACACTGCCGGCTGCTTTACCGCGGATGAAGCGGTGCGCACACTGCGGCTCGCGCGTGAGGCTGGCGGCTGGGACCTCGTCAAACTTGAAGTCCTCTCCGACCAGAAGACGCTCTATCCCGACATGGAAGAAACGCTGAGCGCCGCCAAGGCGCTGATCGCCGACGGCTTTCAGGTCATGGTCTACTGCTCGGACGATCCGGTCTACGCAAAAAAACTGGAAGAAGCGGGGTGCTGCGCGATCATGCCGCTTGGTTCGCTGATCGGGTCAGGCCTCGGTATCCAGAACCCGCTGAATATTCGTCTCATCGTGGAGCAGGCCCGTGTACCCGTCATCGTCGATGCAGGTGTCGGGACGGCCTCGGATGCGGCGATGGCGATGGAGCTTGGCTGTGATGGTGTCCTGATGAATACCGCCATCGCCGAAGCAAAGGACCCGGTCCGGATGGCGCGGGCGATGAAGCATGCCGTAATTGCTGGCCGTGAGGCCTATCTGGCGGGCCGGATGGGCCGCAAACGCTATGCAGACCCATCCTCGCCACTTGCAGGGCTGATCTAGCCAGCCTGTTCGACAGCTTCGTCGAGCATCTTGATGACGCCGGGCTGGTTGGCGCCCGAGACCATCTCGTCGCCCACAAGGAAGGCCGGCGTGCCATTGATGCCGATCTGCCGGGCCAGCGTCTTGTTGTCGGCGACTACTTTCTGAAGCCGAACAGAGCCCATATCGGCCCGCATCCGGTCGACATCCACGCCGGCGCGCTCAGCGGCCGCATCGATCTCGTCTGGCGTAAAGCCGCTGGAATTGTCGAGCTCCATGAGTTCGCGGTGCATCTCCGAGTAGCGACCCTGTTCGCCAGCTGCCAGCGCCGCCAGCGCTGCCTTCTCGCTTTCGGGCGACAGGATGGGGAATTCCTTGAAGACAACGCGAACCTGTCCGTCATAGGCGTCCGGCAGTTCCATCGTCCATTCCATGGAGCGTTTGCAGAAGCCGCAGCGATAATCGAAGAACTCCACCAGCGTCACCGGCGCATCGTCCGGTCCGATGGAATAGTCCGCGTCGCTTTCATAGATCGCTTCCTTGTTGGAGGCGATCGCGTCGCGCGCGCTCTGGGCTTCCTGCTCGCTGGCGCGCTGCTGAAGCTTGATCAGCGCCTGTTCGATCACTTCCGGATGCTCAAGGATATAATCGCGGACGATCTCCTCGATCTCGTCCCGGCTTTGCGGGGCGGCGTCGTCCTGCTGCGCGCAGGCCGGGGTGAAGGCTAGAAGGGAAAGGGCGGCGAGGGGGGCCAGTCTCAGGGTCATGTCTCGTCCTGTCGTCATTTGAACTGTCAGTCTGACTAGCGCCCATACATTGCGTTTGTCTCAACGCAAAGGCACCCCTTTTCTGACAATGGCGTGATCGCCTAGCCGCGGCGGCGCCAGTAATCCTCGTTTTCGGGAAGCGCCGGGTCGGTGACATTGCGGATGTCATTGGCGCGGCGCGCCTCGGACGTACCGCTTGGCAGGTCCTCGATGGCCCGTAGGGCAAAGATATGCGCGCGTTGATAGTCACCGATATTGTAGGCCGCCTCGGCGGTCGCGAGTTCCGCTTCCGCGCGCCGGTCCTGCTTTTCCAGCGCGATGGCGAGCTGGTTCCAGGCAAAGGCGTTGTCCGGCTCCTTGATCAGCGCATCACGAAGCGCTTCCTCGCCGGCCTCAAGGTCGCCTTCATTGTCGCGCGCGATGAGGGAGCGGCCATAATTGATGAGTAGCAGGGGGTGTCCCGGCAGGTATTCCAGCGATTTTGCATGCGGCTCGACCGACTCGGCGGCCTTGCCCATCTCGAACAAGGCCTGGCCTTTCAGCTCCCAGTAATAGGGATTTTCCGGAAACTCATCGAGCAGCGAATCGATTTCCGTCAGCGTGCCCGAAAGGTCCGATGACTGCATTGAGGCGATGGCGCGGGCATAGCGGGCCGCCTCGCTCTTATCGCTGGTCGGATACTTCTGATAGACGCGCGCGAGCGGCTCCAGGAAGCCGATCAGCTTGGCCTGCATGAGCTCGAACTGGCGCACGGTCTCCGGGTCGGGCTCGACATCCATGAGACCTGTTTCCTGCGCAAGGTTACGCGTCGTCCTGATCCGGTCGGACGCAAGCGGGTGAGAGCGGAAATAGGGATAGCGCCGGGCCTCCGACAGGACCTCCTGATAGCGGTATTTCTCGAAGAATTCGACAATGCCGGAGGGTGACTGGCCGAGCTTGGAGAGATAGGAGACTGCCGCCGCATCGGCCATGGCCTCCTCGGCGCGGGTGTGGACGAAGAAATTGAGGGCGGCGAATTGCTGCGAGCTTGCGATCAGGGCCGCGCCCGCATCGCCTGCACCAGCGGCCATGGCGAGCACGCCAAGACCGATGGAGATGAGGGCAGGGCGCGAAGCGACGTCCATGGCGCGTGTGCGGGAAATGGAGTGGCCGCAGGCGATGTGACACGTCTCGTGCGCGATGACGCCCTTGATCTGACCCGGCGATTCCGCAGCGATCAGCAGGCCAGTGTGAAGGTGGATATTCTGGCCATTCGCGACGAAGGCGTTGAGGCTGGGATCGTTGATGATGTAAAGCCCGACATCCTCCGGATCGAGGCCGGCGACTTCAAGGATCGGATCGGTCCATTCGCGCAGCGTCGTCTCGATCTCGGCATCCCGGATCAGGCCCTGCGCCGACGCGCTCATCGCAGCGGCGAGCGCTGCCCCGGCGGCGATGGCAGTTTTCAGAAAACGTGGTCGCATGAATGATCGTCTCTTCCGCTTCTTTCAGGGAGCGTAGGAGATGATTGCGGCTTTGGCGAGGCCGCGGCCCCTAGCTTACTGAATTGTCAGACAGGTTAGGAGCCGGATCGGCGAACGCAAACTCCGGTGACAGGGAGACGCGGACGGTTTCTCCGCGCGCGGGGCAATAGGGTCCGATGGCAAGCGCGTGGACGCTTGTCTCGTCTGAAAGCTTCAGTTCAATTTCCATGAGGGAAGAGGTGCGCTGCGCCTTGATGACCTCCAGCGCCGTCTCACCGGCCGCATCGAGGCGGACGGCTTCGGGGCGCAGGCAATAGGCCTCTGCCTCGGGCAGCTTTGCCAGCCAGGCGGGGGGCAGGACATCGCGCCGCACAGAGCGCAGCGGGCCAAGGGCGCGCGCGACTGCCATGCTGGCGGGGTTGAGGTAGAGCGCCTCGGGGGTGTCTTCCTGCAGGATCACCCCGTCTTTCATGACCGCGATCCGGTCGGCATCCCGCATGGCCTCGGAGGCGTCATGGCTGACTAGCAGGGCTGGAATGCCTGCCTCGGTGACAGCCGCCAGCGCGATCCGGCGTACTTCCGATTTCAGTGTCACATCGAGGCCCGAAAAGGGCTCATCCATCAGGATCGCGACAGGCCGCGCGGCCAGCGCGCGCGCAATGGAGACGCGTTGCTGTTCGCCGCCAGAAAGTTCATGCGGAAACGCCTTGGCCCGGTGCGCAAGGCCAAGCCGCTCCAGCCAGTGGCTGGCGGTTTCGCGGCGCTTCTTGCGGGTCTCGCCGGTCAGGCCAAAGCCGACATTGTCGATGGCGTTGAGGTGCGGGAACAGCGCGAAATCCTGAAAGATCAGGCCGATACGGCGTTCTTCGGCAGGCACATGTTTCGACAGCGAGGAGACGAGGGTATCGCCGTGGCGGATTTCCCCGGCATCGACGGGCTCCAGCCCTGCAAACAGGCGCAGCAGCGTCGATTTGCCGGCGCCCGACTGGCCGAGAAGCGCGGTGATCTTGCCCGGCTGCAACGTCAGCGAGGCATCATCGACGACCGCGCGGCCGTCATAGCGGCGTGTCACGCCGCGCGCATGAATTGGTAGAAGATTGCTCATCCAGCCGCTCTCGATTGTCCCGCACGCGTCAGCTGCAGGGACAGAAGAATTACTGGGCCAAGGCCCGCTGCGGTGATCAATAGAGAAGGCAGGGTCGCTGCTGCAAGCCTTTCATCTGAGGCATAGGCGAAAGCCTGCACCGCCAGCGTGTCCCAGTTGAACGGACGCAGCATAAGTGTGGCTGGAAGCTCCTTCAGCGTCTCGACAAAAAGGATGATCGCGGCGGCCGAGGCCCCTGACATCGCAACCGGAAGATCCACGCGCGCCAGGCGCTGCAGGCGGCTCGCGCCGAGGCTGCGCGCCGCATTGCCGAGGCTTGCCGGCGCCTTGGAGAACGCCGCGTTCAGCGGCTCGGCACCTGCGGCTGTAAAGCGGCTTGCATAGATCCAGACAAGGAAGACCAGCGCGGCCGGCCCGGCAACCGACATGCCGGTCCAGGACAGGATGAAAAGCGCGCCGAGCGCCAGCACGATACCCGGTGCGGCATAGCCGGCCCCGGCTGTGAACCGGCCGATATACTGGCTGAACCGGTTCTGACGCGCGCCGATGACAATGGCGAGAGCGAGGATGAAGGCAGCTGCCGCGCCTGCCAGCGCGAGAATCAAGGAGTTGAAGAATGGCCGGGCAATCTGCCCCTGGCCAAGGCCGGTCTCGGCGCTCACCCAGACAAGCCGCGCCACAGGAATGATGAAGCTCAGCGTCAGGACGAGGGCGCAGCCGAGGGCGACCGACCAGCCGGCAAGTGAGCCCAGCTTCTGGCGGCGCGGTGTGCGCCAGCGTGTGGCGGTCTGCTGGATACTGCCTCGCCCGCGCGAAATCCGCTCGATGAACTGCAGGCCAAAAGCGATGAGGATGAGCAGAAATGCCAGCCGTGCGGCGACCGCAGGCTCGCTGAAACTATGCCATGCGCGGAAGATGCCGACACTGAGGGTCTGGACGCCAAGATAGCTTGCCGCGCCATAGTCGGCCGCTGTCTCCATCAGCGCGAGTGCAAGCCCCGCAAAGATGGCCGGCCGGGCTGCGGGCAGGGCAACCTGAAGGAAGATCCTGCGCGGCGAGGCGCCAAGGCTGCGCGCGGCCTCCATGGTGCAGAGCGACAGGTTCGCAAAGGCCGCGCGCGCCGTCAGATAGGCATAGGGAAAGAGCGCGCAGGCCATGACAAAAGAGAGGCCCGGAATGGAATAGACGGTCGGAAACCAGTAATCGCGCGCCGACAGCCCGGTCACGTCCCGAAGCAGCGACTGCAGCGGTCCGCCGACATCGGCAAAGTCCGCCCAGGCATAGGCGATGACATAGCCGGGCGCCGCCAGCGGCAGGATAAGCGCCCACTCGAAAAAGCCCCGGCCCGGAAACTCGTTCAGGCTGACAAACCAGGCAGCAGGCACGGCGAACAGCACGATGATGAGCGCGGTCATCGCGATCACACCCAGCGTCGTCAGCGTGTAGCCGAGGAGCTGGGTGGAAACGATATGCGACCATGCCTCGCCGCCCCCGCCGACAAGGCCGGTAAAGATGGCAATCGCCACCGGCGCGCCGACCAGCACGGCAGCCGCCAGTGTGATCAGCGCCACCGGGTTGAGGCGCGGCAGATGGAGGGATGGGGCCTGAAGCGTCTGCATGGAGGGGAAGGCTAGTTCCAGCCGGCCTCATCATAGATGCGCTGGGCTTCCGCCTGACGCTCGCCAAACGTGTCGAGCGGCGTTTCGCTGTCTTCAAAATCCGGAATGGCATCCAGACCGTCAGGCCAGCTCACCCCCTCGATGACCGGAATTTCCTTGGTCTCATCGACAAGAAGGCGCTGACCTTGTGGGGTGAGAAGGAATTCGATGAATTCAATCGCGGCATCGCGATTCTTGGCGTTCTTGGCGAGCGCCACCCCGGTGATGTTTACATGGATGCCTTCGCCCTCGCCAAAGGTCGGGAAGATGATCTCGGTCGCTTCGGCGGCTTCACGGTCGGAACTGGCGCTGCTTTCCAGCATGCGGACCCAGTAATAATGATTGGTGATCGCCACAGAGCAGAGACCGGCGGCCACGCCCTCAATCTGGTTGGTATCGCCGCCCTGCGGTGAGCGCGCCATGTTCGCCACGACACCATCGGCCCATTCCTGCGCCTTTTCCGGCCCCCAGGTCTCCACCATCTCCGCCATCAGCGATAGATTGTAGATATTGGTCGAGGAGCGCACGCAAATTTCACCTTCCAGCGAGGGATCGGCGAGATCCTGCCACTGGTCTACCTGGTCGGGATTTATCCGCTCGGGATCATAGGCGACGCCGCGTATACGCCGGGCAAGGCCAACCCACTGGCCGGCCGGCTCGATCAGACGCTCCTGAAGAACCCCTTCGAACTCGCCATCCGGCAGGGTCTGCGTCAGCCCTGCATCCTCAAACCGCCAGAGCGCCCCCGCATCCGACGCGATGATCAGGTCTGCCGGGCTGTTTTCGCCCTCGGCCTTCATGGTTTCGAGAAGCTGATTTGCCCCCGCTTCACGATAGAGCACGCGGATGCCGGTCTTCTCTTCGAAGGCCTCATACATGAACTTGTCGGAATCATAGTGGCGCGCCGAATAGATGCGCAGCGTGCCGTTGCTGCCGGGCTCTGCCGCCGCATCGTTCGTCTCCGTCGCGCTCTCCTGATTGGCAGCAGAATTGTCCTCGCTCATCGCGGCCGTGTCTTCGCCGCCAGAGCACGCAACAAGCAGGGCCGCCAGGCCGACACTTGCATATTTTCCGATCGTCAGTTTCATGGCCCCGCTAAATCACAAATGAGAAGCAATCGCAACTAGCTCACTGAGCTCTGACGCCCTTACGTCAATCTGTCGCGCCCTTTCTGATTTCATAGAGTTGAGAAGAGCGGCCAGCCCTGCCTAAGAAGCTTGAATGACGGCGCAGACATCACGAGCCCAGACCATCGCGGTCGCCGGTGCAGGCCTTATCGGTCTTGCCTGCGCGTTCGAACTCGCCTCGCGCGGTCATGACGTCACGCTTTTCGACCCGGCCCCCCCGCAGAAGTCCACCGGCTGGGCCGCCGCCGGCATGATCGCCCCCGCCTATGAGCTGATGCTGCAGCCCGGCGCGCCGGATCAGGCCTTTGGCGCGTTCTGTTTCGACAGCGCGGCCCTCTGGAAAGAATTCGCAGCGCGCATTGAGGCCGAAACAGGCGTACCGCTGGGCTATTCATCGAAAGCCACGCTTGCGCTCGCCCGCACAGCTGAAGAAGAAGACCGTCTCACCTCGCTGCGAGGCCACCTTGATGAGATGGGGCATCCGGCCAGACCCCTCTCGCCTGCAGCGCTTGAATTCAATTTCGGTCTGGCGCCAGGCCTGCGCGGCGGCTTGCTGCTGGCGCAGGACCATCAGGTCGACAACCGCCGCGTCATCAGCGCGCTGCGTCGGCTGTTTGAGGGGCAGGGCAGGGTGCTCCCACAAGCCGTCTCCACGCGCTATGAGATGGAAGCGCATGCGGGCCAGGCTTTCGAGACGATCATCTGGGCCCGCGGCGCGGCCGAGAGCGGCGTGATGAAACAGGTCAAGGGACAGGCCATCGCCCTCTCGCCGGTCGCCGGGCTGCCCCGTAATGTCCTGCGGTTCGGTCCCCGCTACATCGTGCCCAAGGCGGACCGCCTCATTGTCGGCGCGACCAGCGAACCAGACTATTCCGGTGCCGGTGTAGATCCGGCCGTCGCCCGCACGCTGTTTGAAGAGGCCGCCGCCGTCCTTCCCGCGCTGAGGCAGGCCGATCTTGTCGAGCACTGGGCTGGCCTGCGCCCGCAGGCAGACGGCCACCGGCCCCTGGTCGGCCGCTGCGGCGAGACTGAATTCATCGCGACCGCGCACTACCGGAACGGGGTGCTGCTGGCGCCTGCGACGGCGCGGCTGATTGCCGATCAGGTCGAGGGCCTTACTTTGCCGGACACGTATACGCAGTTCGCGCCACGGCAGGTGCCCGGCGAGAGCGCGTGACACTGGTTTCAGGCGCCGCGCCGTGATTAGAAAGGCCGGTTCGAGGAGGAAAAAACATGCATTCCATCGGTGAGATGACGGAAGACCAGCTTGCCATCAAGGACGCCGTCGAGAAGACGGCGAGCCAGTTCGGCGAAGACTATTGGGCAAAGACCGACGAGACCGGCGACTGGCCTGAAGAATTCTGCGATGCCATGGCGGCTGGCGGCTGGCTCGGCGTTGCCTTTCCCGAAGAATATGGCGGCGCGGGCCTCGGCCTCACCGAAGCGGCCATTGTCATGCAGGCCGTGACGCGCTCTGGCGCCGGCTTCTCGGGCGCCTCGGCCATCCACCTCAATATTTTCGGTCCCAAGCCGCTGGAAAAATTCGGCACGACCGAACAGAAGCAGGAAAACCTGCCCCGCATCATCTCCGGTGAGGAGAAGATGTGTTTTGCCGTGACAGAGCCCAATTCGGGCCTCGACACCTCCAGTCTGGAGACGAAGGCAGAGCGCACCAATTCCGGCTATACGATCAATGGCCGCAAGATCTGGACGACCGGCGCCCAGCGCGCCGACAAGATCCTCATCATTGCCCGCACAACGCCCAAGGATAAGGCCTCCAAACCCTATCTCGGCCTGTCGCTTTTCTATACCGATTTCAATCGTGACAAGATCGACGCCAAGCCGATCCCGAAGATGGGGCGCAAGGCCGTCGAGAGTAACATGCTCTATATCGATGGCCTCGAAGTACCCAAGGAGCATCTGATCGGTGAAGAAGGGCAGGGCTTCAAATACCTCATTCAGGGCCTCAATCCGGAACGCGTTCTCTTCGCTGTCGAATCGATCGGTCTCGGCTTCGCGGCGCTGGAACGTGCGACCACCTATGCCAAGGAACGCGTCGTCTTCGGCCGGCCCATCGGCCAGAATCAGGGCATCCAGCACCCGCTCGCCATGCGCTGGGCAGAGCTGAAAGCCGCTGAACTTCTCGCCTACAAGGCCGCCGGTCTTTACGATCAGGGTGTCGACTGCGGCGCTGAGGCAAACGCGGCCAAGCTGCTTGGCACCGAAGCCGGCTTCAAGGCGTGCGAGACCTCGGTGCTCAGCCATGGCGGCATGGGCTATGCCAAGGAGTATCATGTCGAGCGCTACATGCGCGAAGCCATGCTCGCCCGCATTGCGCCGGTCAGCCGTGAGATGATCCTGAACTTCATCTCCGAACGCGTGCTCGGCCTGCCGAAAAGCTACTGATCTTTCTTCAGCGGCCTGCGCATGATCGTGCCTGAGAAATTCAGGCACGCCTTGCCGTCGCCTGTGATTAGCCCGCGCACAAAGGTGAGGTTGCGGCCAGAGCGCAGCACCTCGCCGCGCGCCTCGATATAGGCGCCTTCGGCCGGGCCGGAGAGGAATTCGGAATTGAAGGCGACGGTGACGCCATATTCGCCCTCAAGCTGTTCATGGGCGATGGCGAACAGGGAAAAGTCGGCGAAGGCCATCAGGCAGCCGCCATGCACGACGCCGCCCTTGTTCATATGCTTGCGTGCGGCGCGGAAGGCGGCCACGGGGCCCTTCTCATCGACACGGAAATAGAACGGACCTGCCGTATCGTGCTCGAACGGCTCATCCGGCCAGGTTGACCAGCCCTTGAACTCACCGCTTTCGCACACTTCGCCTGCAACCATGTTTTCCTCCGTCTCTTTTCCCCCTCCTAAACACTGGCGTGCGCTGCTGCCAAGGGACACGCCCCTTGCCCTTCGACAGATTGCCCCTCAAAGCATATGTTGAACAGGAAACCGGACGGGAGAAGAAACATGGCCTTTGACGCCGAAATCCGCCAGGCGCTGATCGATCAGGTGCGCCGCTTCGTGAATGAGAAATGCATCCCGATTGAGGGCCAGGTCGCAGAGACCGATGAAGTCCCACAGGATGTCGTGGATGAGATGAAACAGCTTGGCCTGTTCGGTCTGGCTGTGCCGGAAGAATATGGCGGTCTCGGCCTCGACATGGAGACCGAATGCCTCGTCGCGCTGGAGCTTGGCCGCACATCGCCGGCCTTCCGCTCAGTCGCCGGCACGAATATCGGTATCGGCAGCCAGGCGCTCGTCCTCTTCGGTACAGAGGAGCAGAAACAGAAATGGCTGCCGGGCATCGCGGCGGGGGAGTATATTTCCAGCTTCGCCCTGACAGAGCCGGAAGCCGGGTCCGACGCAGCCAGCCTGCGCACCAAGGCGATCCGCGACGGCGATCATTACGTTCTCAACGGCGCCAAACGTTACATCACCAATGCCAACAAGGCGCAGGTCTTCACCGTCATGGCGCGGACAGACCCGGACACGCCCGGCGCCAAGGGCGTCTCTGCGTTCATCGTTGATCGCGACACGCCCGGCATCACGGTCGGCAAGCCGGAAAAGAAGATGGGCCAGCAGGGCGCACATGCCTGCGACGTCATCTTTGAAGACGTGAAGGTCCCTGCTGAGAACATGATCGGCAAGGAGGGCGAGGGCTTCAAGGTCGCGATGAGCGTGCTGGACAAGGGCCGCCTTCACATTTCCGCCGTGTCGACGGGCGCCTCCGAGCGCCTGATCAAGGAAATGGTCAATTATGCGATGGAGCGTGAGCAGTTCGGCAAGCCGATTGCCCAGCATCAGCTCATCCAGGCGATGATGGCCGACAGCCAGGCCGAAACCTATGCCGCCCGCTCGATGATCCTCGACGCGGCCCGCCGCCGCGATGCCGGGGAGAACGTCACCATGCTGGCCTCCTCGACCAAGCTCTTTGCCTGTGAGGCAACGGGGCGGGTCGCTGACCGCGCCGTGCAGGTGTTCGGCGGGGCAGGCTACATCACCGATTACGGTATTGAGCGCTTCTACCGCGATGTGCGCCTCTTCCGTCTCTATGAGGGCACCTCGCAGATCCAGCAGATCGTGATCGCGCGCGAACTCATGAAGGCGGCCAAGGCCGACCAGCTCTAGATTTTCAAAGACAAGGCCGTCGCCCGGCCAAAGAGGATTGAAACGCATATGACACCAAATGAAGACGGGATCCAAGCGTCCGATGTCGGGCTCAATGAAGAGCGGCTGAACCGGATTCCGGAATTCTTCGCCGACAACTATCTCGACACCGGCAAGCTGCCCTGTATGGCGACGCTCGTCTCCCGTAACGGGCAGATCGTGCATGAAGCCTATCGCGGGCGGGATGAACTTGGCGGCGGAGATCCGATCGGGCCGGACACGATCTTCCGCATCTATTCCATGACCAAGCCGATCACGTCGGTTGCCGCAATGATGCTGTTTGAGGAATCGAAGCTGCGGCTCGATCATCCCGTGCATCACTACATCCCGGAATTTGCGGATACGGAGATGTGGGTCAAAGGCACGCTGGACAATTATGAGACCCGCAAGCCGCTGCGGCCGATGGAGGTGCGTGACCTCTTCACGCACACTTCGGGCCTCACCTATGGCTTCCTCATGCAGCATGAGGTCGATGCCCTCTACCGGCGTGAGAAAATCGGCCGCCCCGACGAAACGCTGGAAGAAATGTGCAAGCGTCTGGCAAAGCTGCCGCTTCTCTTCTCACCGGGGACGCGCTGGAATTACAGCCATTCGACGGATGTCCTCGGCCGCATCGTTGAAGTTGCCTCCGGGCAGTCTCTGGATCAGTTCTTCCGTGAACGGATATTCGGTCCGCTGAATATGGTGGATACCGATTTCTTTGTGCCGGAGGAAAAGCTCCCGCGCCTGATGGCCTGCTATTCGCGCGATCCTGAGACGGGAAAGGTTTCGCAAAGCGATGGCAAGGGCGCGGAGTCGAAGGCGTATCGCGCCCAGCCGCCGCTTCTCAATGCTGGCGGCGGTCTGGTCTCGACGCTGCGGGACTATCATAATTTCTGTCTGATGCTGCTGCATGGCGGCGCGCTCAACGGCACACGCCTGCTCAGTCCCAAGACGGTTGAGTTCATGCGGCTCAACCATCTGCCGGAAAACCGCACCATCCGCCAGATGGGCGACAAGACCTTTTCCGAGGCGCGGATGGAAGGCAATGGCTTCGGCCTTGGCGGCAGCACGATCGTCAACGTCGCCGATACGATTCAGCCGGGCTCTGTCGGCACGTTCAGCTGGGGCGGACTCGCCAACACCTTCTTCTGGATCGACTATGAGGAAGAGATGATTGCCATCCAGGCGACACAGATGATCCCGTCCGGCTGTTATCCGCTGCGCCCGCAATTCCAGCAGCTCGCCTATGCCGCGATAGAATGGTGAGCGAGGAAGACGCCAGACGCCGGCAGAAGGCCAGCCTGGATGAGCTGATCCTTGAGCTCACGGAGGAACGCGGCGCAGACAAGACGGTCTGCCCGTCCGAAGTGGCCCGCGCCAAGCGGAAAGAGAACTGGCAGCAGCTGATGGGCGAAATCCGTGTCCGCGCGGTCAAGCTCGCCGATGCCGGTCAAATTGCGATCTACAGAAAGGGAAAGCCGGTAGACCCCCATGATTTCAAGGGTGTCTACCGGCTCGGTCTTCCGGATACGGAATAGGCTGGCCTAGACCTTCTTGAAGTCAGCCGGGCGCTTCTCGAGGAAGGCCTTCACGCCTTCGGCAAAGTCCGGCGAGCGGCCAGCCGTGCGCTGGGCAAAACGCTCTGCCTGCAGCTGGTTGTCGAAGTCATTGTCTTCCGCCTGCCAGACAAGATCGCGGATCAGCGACAGCGCGGTCGTCGGTCCGTCGGCCAGTTTCTTCGCGTAGGCTTTTGCTTCATCCAGCAGCTGGTCATCGGCCACGACGCGGTTGACGAGGCCCCAGTCCAGAGCTTGCGCGGCTGGGATCTTCTCACCGAACAGCGTCATTTCCATCGCGCGGGCCCGGCCGATCGCGCGGGTCAGCAGATAGGTCGATCCGCCATCCGGCACCAGGCCGATGCGGCGGAATGCCTGAAGGAAATAGGCGCTTTCGGCGGCCACAATGAAATCACCCGCCAGAGCGATGGAGCAGCCGACACCTGCCGCAGCGCCATTCACCGCAGTGATGACCGGATGCGGATGGGTCCGGATCGCCTTGATAAACGGATTGTAGAGCCGGTCGAGCTCACGGCCTGCATCGGGTTTGCGCTCGGATTTGCCGCCGCCCATATTGCCCGACAAATTCGCGCCGGAGCAGAAGCCCCGGCCATTGCCGGTGATGATCGTGCAGCGGGCTTCATCGCCTGCCTTTTCGAGCGCGAGGCTCATCTCATCCACCGTGTCGACCCCGGCAGCATTCATGGTCTTCGGATCGTTGAACGCGATGATCGCGATATCGTCCTGGACCTCGTAGGTGATCTTCTGAAAGCTCATCGCAGCTCTTCCTCTTGTTAGATTTGACGCCGACTGTAGCGCGCTCTCAGGGGCTCCAAAACCGTGACGCCGGGGCAATCTTTGGAAAGACGCGCAATTCCAGTACACTGAAGCCAAAGCTGGAAATCAGGAGCAGGCTATCATGGCACTAGAAGGCGGCGCAGGCGAACTCGGAACGATCCTCGCAAAACAGAAAGCCGCGCATCTGCGCGACGGCATCCCGTCGGTCGAAAAGCGGATCGACTGGCTCGACCGCTCGATTGACCTCCTCGCCACGCATGGCGACGCCCTCAATGAGGCGATGCGCGAGGATTTCGGACACCGCTCCAAGGATCAGTCGAACTTCACAGACATTGCAGGCTCCATCGGCGCGCTGAAGCACGCGAAAAAGCATGTGAAGAAATGGATGAAGCCGGAGAAGCGCTCCACTGATTTCCCGCTCGGCCTGTTCGGCGCCAAGGCCCGCATCCACTATCAGCCAAAGGGCGTGATTGGCGTGATCAGTCCCTGGAACTTCCCGGTCAATCTCACCTTCACCCCGCTGGCAGGCGTCTTTGCGGCCGGCAACCGCACCATGATCAAGCCGTCGGAATTCACCGAGCAGACGTCTGAGCTGATGAAGAAGCTCTTCGCTGAATATTATTCCGAAGAGGAAGTCGCCGTCGTCACCGGCGGGCCGGATGTGGGCGCGGCCTTCTCCAAGCTCGCCTTTGATCACCTTCTCTTCACCGGCGCGACCTCGATTGCTTATCACGTCATGCGTGCTGCCGCGGATAATCTCGTCCCCCTGACGCTGGAGCTTGGCGGCAAGTCGCCCGTCATCCTTGGCGAATCGGCAGACCTCGAAAAGGCGGCCAACCGCATCATGGCCGGCAAGACACTGAACGCGGGCCAGATCTGTCTCGCGCCGGATTACGCCTTTGTGCCCAGGGACAAGACGAAGGACTTCATCCAGGCGGCCACCAAGTCGGTCGAAACCATGTTCCCGAGCGGCGTGAAGGACAATGACGACTATACCTCCGTCATCAATCAGCGCCATTTTGAACGCCTCAATGGTTATCTGGACGACGCGCGTGCGAAGGGCGCCGAGGTGATCGACCTTAACCCCAAGGACGAAGACCTTAGCCAGCAGCCCCATCACAAGATCGCGCCCACCATCATCGTCGACCCGACCGACGACATGAAGGTCATGCAGGATGAGATTTTCGGCCCCATCCTGCCTATCAAATCCTATGGCTCCACCCAGGAGGCCGTCGACTATATCAACGCCCACCCCCGCCCGCTCGGTCTCTATTATTTCGGCCAGGACGCCGATGAGCGTGAGCATGTGCTCAACAACACGACCTCTGGCGGCGTCACCGTCAACGACGTCATTTTCCATGTCGCTCAGGAAGACCTGCCGTTTGGCGGTGTCGGCCCGTCCGGCATGGGCAGCTATCACGGCGTCGATGGCTTCCGCGAATTCAGCCACCGCAAATCGGTCTACACCCAGGTCGGCGCCGACCTCATGGCTGTTGCCCGTCCACCCTATGGCGAAAAATACCGCAAGCTCGTCTCAGGCCGCCTGAAGAAATAGAGGCGGTCGGAAACTTGTTAACCCGCGCCCTGGTTTCAGGGCGCGGGCTGTCCAGCACCGATATGCCTGTCGACAAAACGCGAAAACGCTTTCAACGCAGCGAGCCGCGTTTCGCTCTCCGATAGCCAGTGGTCTCCCTTGTCGAGGATGATCAGCTCCACCGCCTTGTCTGCAGTCTCTAGCGCCTGTGTCATACGCCTGCTTTGGGAGGGCGGCACTGTAAGATCCTCATCTCCGTGAATGAGAAGGAGAGGCGCGTCGATGGAATCCAGATTACCCATAGGCGAAGCTGCCTCAAGAACGTGCCGGTCAGTCGAGCCTATAAGTCGTTGCCAACCCGCATTTATCTGATCATCCAAATAACGGTTCTGATAGTCCTGAAGCAGTGTGGCGAGATTGGTCACAGCGCCATAAGAGGCCGCACACGCAAAAAGGTCGGGGTAAGCAGCCACACTCATGAGTGCGGTGAAGCCGCCATCCGATAGCCCGACGGCGCAAATGCGTTCTGGATCGGCGATGCCGTCAGCAACCATGGCCCGGACGCCCGCTTCGATATCCTCAAGCTGGACCTGCCGGCTGTCTTCGTCCTCCTCGGATATGTAAGCGCCGCCGAAGATGCTCTTGCCGCGCATGCTTGGCTGCATGACTACATAGCCGCGGCTGGCGAAGAACTGGCCGAGCCAGTTGAAATCCTGATGGTCCGTAGCAAGGACGCTTACAAACGGCTGCACGATCATTGGCAGTTTTAGACCTGCCTCAAGGGGTTTGCCGGGCGGCAGTGTCAAGGTCGCAGAGAGCTGTGTTCCGTCTGCCGCCGGGTAGTTTACAGTGTAGACGCGCCCCACCGCCTCTGCAGGAATGTCCTCACGCACTGAGGCCAGCCTGAGCGCTTTTCCCGTCTCGCTGTCGTAAAGCATCAGATAATCCACCTGAGTGCCATCAAAGACGCGATAGAGAACGCGCGTTCGGTCCTCTGACCAGGAGGAGATGAGTATCGTTGCACCGGGAAGATTTGTCCGCACTGTCCCGTAGTTCTCGCCTAGCGTGTCATCGACAAAACGATAGGTCGGTGAAGCGCCCGCATATTGGAAAGCCAGCGCGTGTCGGTTTTTGTCTGTCAGGATATGGTCAATATCGCCTGGCAGACCGCGTTCGATACTTCCGTCAAATCGAATGACCGACAGATCACCGTAGCTGCCTGCCCTTTCCAGATAATCACGGAAGTAAAGACCGTCCCCATTCTCGGTAACGGCCTCCGTTAGCAGCGGATATTCCACAGCGCCGCGTTCGGAATAGAAGCTCTTCCATTTTCCATTCTGATGAACTTCCAGCGCGAAGTCGTGGGTCTTGAAGTCGTATTTCTCACGAACGAGCGGACTGCCTGAACGGTCGACATACCACTCCTGTGTGTCGAATTCTCCAGTCCCATGCGTGAAGCCACGCCCGGAATCCGGGTCGGCGCGCAGCAGGTTGCGCCGTATCGCGCCGCCCTTGTTGCCGACATAGGCGGGGATAAGCAGCTGCCCATTATCGAGACGTCCGACAATATCCCCAAGATCAAGCTGATAGGGAAGTATGCGATCTTCACGAGACAGAAGACCGATCGTCCTCTCGGTCTTGAGACTCAGCGCGATGACCGCGTCCAGTTCAGCGCGCCGGTTCCAGGACCGCTTTGGCCCCGCCGCCGCTGACGCGAAAAGAAGGACGTGGTCACTGTCACCAAATTCAATGTTTCTGGTCTCAAGATGACTTGCGTCAAATCTGTGTGTGTAGGTTCTGTTTGCCAAATCGTAGACTTGGACTTCCCGTCCGTCCCCGATTTGTTTGAGAAATGCGACCTTTGTTCCGTCCGGCGAGATCTCCGCATCAATCACGCTTGGTAGGCGTCCGTACGTCTCAACCGGCGGCTGAATTCTTTGTGCGTGGCTCGCATATGCGATGCTTGCTGCAGCAAGCACTGACATCATCAGTTTACAGATCAACGCCCTCAAGCCCCTCAAGTTAACGTGCCCTGAGGTCGCTTTCCTAGGTCCCCTCTTGCTGGCTTGCAACAGGAAACCTTAGGTGGAGGGAAACTTTTATCGCTTCAGGAAATCCGGAACGTCATTGCCGAAACCGCGCACGCCGTCGGCGGCGGGCTGGAGGTCGTCCTTGCGGGACTTGCCCTTTGAGCCGGAGCGGCGGCCGGATTTCGGTTTGCTCTCATCCTGATTGCCGCGTGACGGCTTCGGCTTGGACTCCGGCTTGGTGTCATCCTTCGTCTTCGCCTTTGCCGGCGCTTCGCTCTTCTTGTCGGAGGTGTCTTCGACGCTCTCATTCCGGCTGCGTGAGCGGCCGCCGCGTGAGCGTCCCCCACTGCGTCCATCGCTGTCACGGCCTGAGTTGCTGCGGCCACGGCCCCGGCCGCGTCCACGCCCGCCTGTGTCTTCCGGAAGGTTTTCGATCTCCTCGGCCAGACCCGGAATCTCGAGGTCCTTGACCTCCTGATCGATGAGTTTCAGCACGCCTTCCCAGGACTTCTCGTCCTCTGGCGTGACGATGGTCACACTCTCGCCTTCGCGTCCGGCGCGGCCCGTGCGGCCGATGCGGTGGACATAGTCCTCATCCTTGGGAGGCGGGGCATAGTTGAAGACGTGGGACACGGCCGGCACATCCAGACCGCGCGCGGCCACATCTGACGCCACCAGAAGTTTCAAATCACCGTCGCGGAACCGGTCCAGCGTCTGTGTCCGGTAGGCCTGCGGCAGATCGCCATGAATGGCGGCGGCATCGAAGCCGTGTTTGTTTAGCGATTTGACCACGATATCGACATTGCGTTTCCGGTTACAGAAGACGATGCCGTTCTTCACATCGCGCGCTTCGATGATGCGGCGCAGCGCGGTCCGCTTGGCTTTGTCGTCATTGCGCGACAGCTTGACCACATATTGCGTGATCGTCTCGGCCGTCTGCGCCTGACGGGCAACCTCGATCTTCATCGGGTCCTTCTGGAAGCGCTGGGCGAGCTTGTTGATCTCCGGCGGCATGGTCGCAGAGAAAAGCAGCGTCTGGCGGCGCGGCGGCAGCAGGGCGCAAATCTTCTCGATGTCCGGAATGAAGCCCATGTCGAGCATCCGGTCGGCTTCGTCGATGACGAGGATTTCAACGCCGGTCAGCAGGATCTTGCCGCGCTCGAACTGGTCGATCAGGCGGCCGGGCGTCGCGATCAGCACGTCGACACCGCGCATCAGCTTCTGTTCCTGCTCCTTGAACGAAACGCCGCCAATCAGCAGCGCCATTTCAAGCTTCAGATTCTTGCCATACTTCTCGAAATTCTCTGCCACCTGCGCGGCGAGCTCACGCGTCGGCGCGAGGATCAGCGTGCGCGGCATGCGCGCTCTGGCGCGCCCGCGCTCCAGCCGGTGGATCATCGGCAGAACGAAGGCCGCCGTCTTGCCGGTGCCGGTCTGGGCAATGCCGGTCACGTCGCCGCCCAGCAGGACCTGCGGAATCGCCTTTGCCTGGATCGGCGTCGGCGTGTCATAGCCGGCTTCTTCAATGGATTGCAGGATTTTCGGACCCAGCCCAAGTGCGGCAAAGGTCGTTTTCGGAATGTCGTTTTCTGTATCGGTCAAATTGGTCTCTTTCGGGAGGATGGTAAAATACGCTCGGTGAAGAGCCGTCCGTATGACGGCTATGGACCGGGCGCTTTTCCATGCCCGGAAGAACATATGGCGCCGCCATAGCCGAATTTCCGCAGTTGCGAAAGGGTCTGGCTGCCGCGCATAAGAAATGGCCCGCCTTCTGAGGAAGACGGGCCATCCAATACTGTGGATCGAACCGGAAACTAGCTCGCGTCGGCGAGGTTCTGGTTCACGAAGTCCCAATTGATCAGATTGTCCAGAAAGGCCTGCATGTAGTCAGGACGCGCATTCTGGTAATCGAGGTAATAGGCGTGCTCCCAGACATCCATGGTCAGGAGCGGGGTCGCGCCGTCCTCGGTGACAGGCGTTTCGGCGTTCGGCGTCTTGCGGATACCGAGCTTGCCGTCTTTCAGGACAAGCCAAGCCCAGCCGGAGCCGAACTGCCCGCCGCCAGCTGCCTTGAACTCTTTGGCAAAGTCCTCATAGGAGCCGAAATCCTCGTCGATCTTCTTGGCGATCGTGCCGCTCGGCTTGCCGCCGCCGCCCGGCTTCATGGAATGCCAGTAGAAGGTGTGGTTCCAGACCTGCGCGGCATTGTTGAAAAGGCCCGCCTTGGAATCGTCGCCGGACGCATCCTTGATGATCTTTTCCAGCGGCGCATCGGCGTGCGGCGTGTCCTTGATCAGGCCGTTGAGGTTGTCGACATATTTCTGATGGTGCTTGCCATAATGGTAGTTCAGCGTCTCTTCAGAGATATGCGGGGACAGTGCGTCACGGGAATAGGGAAGGGGGGGAAGTTCAAATGCCATTGGGTCACTCCTTGCTGTACTGCCAGCTTTATTCTGGCTTCTCGCAACAGATATGGTTGAGATGACGATGAGTTCCACCCCGCCCGGCCCTGAAATCTGGGCAAATATCGACCGAAGGCTGCGCACAGGCGACGAAGACCGCTGGCTTTCCTCGCGCTATGCGCCATTGCCGGCGCGTCATCATCTCGTCGCGTTTTATGGCTTTTGCTGGGAGCTGGCGCGCGTCAGATTGATCGTGACAGAGCCGGCTCTGGGCGCGATCCGGTTTCAGTGGTGGCGTGACGCGCTGGACGAACTTGCCGCAGGCCAGCCGCCCCGCGCCCATGATGTTGTGGCCGCCGTCGCAGAACTTCTCGAAAAAACAGACGTCACGGCAGAAAAGCTGCAATCGGTCGTCGATGCGTACGAAAACGCCTTCGAAGACGGGGACCGAAGCCTCGAACCCGAAGCGCAGATCGCATCGCTTGCCGTCCAGATCGTGCATCCGGACACATCCGCGAACGAGATCATAGCCACGCTTGCCCCTGTCTTTGCCGCCCGGCGCCGGGGCGAAGCGGTTACGGAAAGCCCGGCCCCGCATCGTGTGGAGCCCACGATCAGGCCTGCCCTTGCCCATTTCCGCCTGCGCAAGCTCTACAGGCGCGCCGTCCCGCCGGGCCCGCTCGCCAAACGCCTCTGCGTCCTGCGGGCTGTGATGTCAGGCCGCATCTGAGACGGCCGCCGCCCAGATCGCGCCGGTCCGCTGCCTGAACGCGCCCTTGTCCTCACAGAAGAGCCGCTCGCCGAGCGACAATGCCTCGTCGGCGATTATTGTCATGCGTGTATGGCAAAGTCCGGCGAGGAGTTCATACGTCTCATCTTCTTCACCAAGATGGTCACGCGCGGTCTCTGTCAGCACGGCCATGTCATGATGATCGCCCAGAAGGCTGGACAGCGCATGGGCCTGATCGGCATAGGCACCAAGCACATCGGGCCAGGCTTTTCGCATCAGTCGCAGGTGGTACCAGTGGTATTTCGTCCGCTTGCGCCAGTCATGAAACGCGTCTGCCTCTCCTGACCCGGCGGCCGCTTCCATCGTTTTCACAGCGCGTTTGTAGGTCTTGGCCGCCCCTTTAGAGATCGCCTCGGCGCCATTGCCGTCCAGCGTCCAGCTTTCCACCCGGTCCAGCGCCTCGCGAAAGACAAGCCGCATATCGGCGAGCTTTTCTTCCACTTCCGTCTCGTCCAGCCTGGCGTGCGCCGCCTCCAGCCTCGTCCGCAGCGGGCGAAGGGCCGCTTTTTTCAGCTCGGCATCAAAATGCGCTTCAAGCTCATCAAGGGTTTCAAGGACGGCCGTGCGGTCGCGTACACCGGACAGGGTCCGGGCCGCATCGCGAAAGCAGGTATTCTCTGCCTTGTAGGCCCCGAAAGCTGGCCGGACGAGGCGCAGCAGGCCGCGCATCTTCTTGCACCGCTTGCGGACCTGATGGACCTTTTCGGCCTGCACAAGCTCCTCGTCGCGCAATTCGTCCAGTCCGGATTCGATCTGGCTGCGGCCGATACGTTTCAGCCCGTCTTCAGCGCTTTCCTCGCCGGGCCTGAAGGAGAATGCCATCGTCCATGTCCTCATTGTCTGCTTGCTGAATCAAGCCGCCGGACCGCGTCAGGGTTCCAGAGCCGCCCGGCTGGCCGCCCCCCGCCTGAAACGAAATATCCAAAACAGCTCAGCTGCCTGCGGCGCTGTCACACATGGGCAGCGGGCCCCAAAAGGCGCAACAGACGGCCTCGCGAGCAAAAGACTGAAGGCCTGATGACGTCATCGAATGAAGCCAGCCCGACCCTCGGCGCCGCACTGGTGCGGGGGCTGAAACTGCGTTGTCCGAAGTGCGGGCAGGGCAGGCTGCTCGCCGGTTACCTGCAGCCCGTGGACGACTGCGAGACGTGTGGCCTGCCAATCGGCGAGATCCGCGCAGATGACGGCCCGCCCTGGCTAACGCTTCTCGTGGTCGGCCACCTTCTTGCCCCGTTTCTGGCGCTTCTCTTCATGAGCGATGCCTTGCCGCTCTGGCTCAGCACCGCGCTCATGTGCGTGCTGGCGGTGGGTCTGTGTCTCGCCCTTCTGCCGCGCTCCAAGGGTGTCTTCATCGCGGCCATCTGGAAGCTTGGGGCGTCCCATACCAGCGATGACGACACCGTGCCCGACTAGTCGTCGAAACCGAGGAAGGTCGCTGCCTCGTCAACGGACTTGCGGTGGGAAACCACGGAATTTGCCGGGAAATCATCGTCTGGCCAACCCATGGCGATACAGGTCTGGATAACCTGATCGTCCGGGATTCTCGCATGCTCGCGCACAACCGGGCTCTGCATGATGCCCTGGCTGTTGATGACGCAGCCAAGCCCCTTCGACCAGGCCGTATTGACGATACAGTTGACCACGCCGCCACAGTCGAACGGCGCGATGTCGCTGCCCTGGATCGACTTGTCATAGGTCACCACGATGGAAACCGGCGCGTCGAACTGGCGAAAGCCGCGCAGCACCCAGTCCATGCGCGCTTCCTTGTCGTGGCGCTCGATGCCCATCACAGCGAAGAGCTGTTTGGCGATCTCGATCTGGCGTTCGCGGTGAACCCCCTCATAGCCGGGCCCCATGCGGAACTCGCGGCTGTCCGGCACGCCGGCGACATTGCGTTCCACATTTCCCTCGCGGATCTTGTCCAGCACCTCGCCAGAGACGACATAGAAATTCCAGGGCTGGGTATTCAGCGAGGTAGGCGCCCGCATGGCGATCTCCAGCACCTCGCGCACTAGCGCCTTCGGGACGGGTTTCTTCTTGTAGCCCCGGATGCTGCGGCGCTCGCGAACGACGGTCTCGTAATCCATGTTCTAACTCTCCCTCTCACCGGAATCGGCTCTGTGTCTGGCGCGCAAGCTAGATCGCTGCCGCTGCGGCAGCCAAGAGAACGCTTTCCGGAACCCGGTGCCGCTTCGCAGGCTTTCTACTCTGTATGGTGACAGCAGGGGATAGAATTGGCTGATTTTCTTTCTGTGTTTGCAACGCCCGAAGCCTGGGCAGCTCTCGCAACGCTGATCGTGCTGGAGATTGTTCTCGGCATAGACAATCTCGTCTTCATCTCCATCCTCACCAACAAGCTCCCGGAAAAGCAGCGTCCTGCGGCCCGGCGCATCGGTATCGGCCTTGCGCTTGTTCTCCGCCTTGTCCTCCTTGCCGGGATCGCCTGGATCGTTGGTTTGACGGCGCCTGTCATCGACCTCGGCATCTCCGGACCGCCCGGGGAACATGGCGAGGTGACGTTCGAGACAGCTTTCTCTTGGCGCGACATCATTCTTATCGCAGGCGGGCTTTTCCTTGTCTGGAAAGCCACGACAGAGATTCACCACAATATCGATCCTGAGCCGAGCGAGACAGTCTTCAGCGGCGGCAAGGCCGGGCTGGGTTTCACCAGCGCCATTGTGCAGATCATCCTGCTCGACATGGTTTTCTCGATCGACTCCATCCTGACCGCTGTCGGGATGACCGATCACCTGCCGATCATGGTGGTGGCTGTCGTTGTGGCGGTGCTTGTCATGCTGCTGTCGGCCGGCCCGCTGGCACGCTTCATCAATGCCAATCCCACCGTCGTGATGCTGGCGCTCGCCTTCCTGCTGATGATCGGCATGGTGCTCATCGCGGACGGCTTCGGCGTCCATGTGCCCAAGGGCTATATCTATGCGGCCATGGCTTTCTCGGTCTTTGTCGAGGTGCTGAACCTGATCGCCCGCAAGAAACGCCCGGCTGGTGAGGCCCATGCCACAGGCCACGGCGCAGATCAGGGCTGATGCGCGGTCGCGTCGCACTATCGCGAACGGCGTGATGTCGCCAGATAAGGGCCATGTCAAAGCAGCCCATCATCCGCGGACTCAAGCGCCGTTGCCCAACCTGCGGCGAAGGCAGGCTCTTCTCGCGTTATCTCGTCTTTCGTGATGAGTGTGAGGTCTGTGGGCAAGACTTCAGGTCCGCCGATACCGCCGATGGCCCGGCCTTCTTCGTCGGCTTCCTGATCATGATCTTTTTCGCGCCATTCTACTTCATCCTGCCGATGCTGGAGATGGCGATCTGGCTCAAACTTCTGCTCTTCGTGGTCCTGATTGGCGCCATGATCGGCGCTGCGCTTGCGCTGCTGCCCCCGTTCAAGGCGACGCTGTTCAATCTGCAGCTCGCCAACAAGGCTGAAGAGGCCCAGTGGCAGAGCACCGGCAAGCACGGCAAAGCCCCGAAAAACTGGAAAGGCTAGGCGGCAGGTTTTTTCCCGATTTGTCTTGCCCGGCGCTGCGGCTCACGCTCTAAATCATGCTGGGACGTATACAGTATACCGGGGACACACCAATGAAATCGCTCAATTTCCTGCTCGCCGCAGCTGCGGCAGCGACTTTGCCTTGTCTGACTATCGCTCAGACCAGCCCGCAACAGGATCCGCAGCTCTCTGTCTTCCTGACCACCAGCTATGGTCTCGAAGTCGACGATGAATGTCAGGTCTTCTCGCATCTTCAGCGCGAAGCCGTTTCTCAGCTGAACTCGGCCATGCTCGGCGTGCTGAGATCGCGTTATAATCCGGACGGGGTGGCCGCTGAGGAGGCACGGGTAAGGGGCGTTGCGGCAGAGCAGTGGCAGGGGTGTCTGTCGCGCGACGCCAATGAAGACAAATGGGACCTCGTTGCGCAGGCCCAGGTGTATGGCGACAGCGTTCTCGCGTCGCCCGGCGCCATGTCAGATGCCATTGCCTCCTGCGCGGTTGGCCCGGATGGCGCAAGTCTCACGCGGTCTGAAATGACGGCGATCCGTCAGGAGGTTCTGGCGCGCTATGAAAGCCTGAAATACCGCCCGCAGCTTGAAGAGATGAGCGCGAACATGGCGGAAGGGATGGAGGCGCAATGCGCGGCGAACGGTTACTCGCCCGATCTTGAGCCTGCCTATGCCTGGAAGAGCCGGAAGACGCTGGAAGAGAAAACGGCCGCAGGTGAGAAGACGAGTATCGCCGAATTCGGACCATGGACATCCTATCGCTATTTCGCTTTCGAGGATTTCGATGAATTCCCGGTCTCGGCCTATCGCACGCCGGTCGGAGGTACTGGCCGGCTGGTCGGTGTGCCGCTGACCACGGAAGGCGCGCTTGGGGCTCAAGGAAAGCTCTACGCCCATGATGACGGCACGCTGTCGGTCGACTTGTCGGGGGCGGCCGATGCCGTTGAGATCCGCGCCGACGGGATGGAGCCGGTGGAGATGGAGGTGGCCGTGCGCTCTGGCGGCAACAACTTCATGGCAGAGGGCGCGTTCGTTCTCGACCAGGCCCGCACGCGTGATCTGCTGGCGCTGGCGCCGGAAGCCGAACTTCGCATTGTCTATCGGCCGGGCGGTCGCGAGACATTGCGCCAGTTCCAGAACTTCGCCGACCGTGAGGGTGTCCTGCCGGTCGGGCGGCTGAAAGCTGCCATTGCCTGGGCCAGCGCACCTCAACCGGAATAGGGAAGGGTGCGCTACCAGCGTTTACGCGGTGGGCCCAGCATGTCGCGGAACGCTTCGAACGTACCGCGTGCGATCTGTGTCGCGGTGGGTTTGCGGCTTCTGGCGTGGCGCACGAAGTGGACGCAGTTCGAGCCGGTGAGGTGATAGTCGCCGCCAAGGCGCTTTTGCGCGCGCTCAAGGGCGAGGTAGTCGCTTCCCTCGCGCCAGCCATGATTGCGCACCGGGCGTCCATTCGCGAACGCTTCCAGCGTCTGGTTGATCACGCCGCCGCCGGCGCGGCTGTTGGAAATGACACGGCCGCCATAGGTGACAATGCCATAATGGCGGAACACGCCCCCGAAACGGACGGAGACGACATCGCCGGGGCTGTAATCATGCGCGTTTCTCATCGAAAAACGATATGTCGCTTTTCGAGAACCGTCAAGCTCGCAGGCGATGGCCTCTCAAAACACCGCCCAGACACCGTCCATGCACCGCCGGTGCACCGTGATTTCTGACAGAATCCGCCCGATATTCCGGTCGCACAGTATCTGGGCATCCCCGCCGGAAAGTCTGCCTAGAATCCCTTGAGCTCGGCGAACTCATCGACATCCGCGCGCTCGGCGCGAAGCTGGTTCACCGGATGGTCTGGATCGGGGTAGCCGACAGACATGCCGCAATAGACCATCTCTGTCTCGCCAAGCCCGAAATGCTGTTTCAGCGTCGGCCGCAGGATGCCCCAGCACTCCTGAAAACAGCTGCCCCAGCCGCGCTCTTCGGCCAGCAGGGCGAGGGTCTGCATGAACATGCCGGTATGGGCCCACTGGCCGTGACCCATACGCTCATCAATCACGAAAAAGACACCCAGCGGCGCATCGAAGAACCGGAAATTGCGCGAAAACCATTGAATTCGCTGGGCTTTGTCGTCGCGCGGAATGCCCAGCTTCTCATACATCATCTCCCCGACACGGAAGCGGCGCGCATTGTGCGGCTCCCAGAGATCGGCCGGGTAGATCGGCCGGTCGGTCGGCTCGCCGCGCGGATTTCCAGCGAGCTTTTTCTGCGCAAGATCAATCACGGCCTGCTTTTCCTCGCCCGCGACGGCGATCACCCGCCAGGGCTGGAGGTTGCCGCCGGACGGCGCGCGCTGCGCGGCGGTCAGCCAGTCGCGAACCTCATCGGCTGAAATCTTCTTGTCGAGAAAGGCGCGCGTCGAAATGCGCTGGTCCACGGCCTGCGATACGTCCATCTTGGGTCTCCATTAGGGCTTTCAAAATCACACTTAGGAAACCGACGCCGGGGAAGGGAAGCCCCTTTCGAGCAAGGTGCGGGCCTCAGCCGCAGTGTTCGGCGCAAACTGATCGTGCTAACGGCCCTGTCCCATGCGCAAGCCCAAGATACTGACCACGATAAAGGACTATTCCTGGTCGATTTTTCTGTCCGACCTGATGGCCGGTGCCACCGTTGCCATGGTCGCAATGCCGCTCAGCCTCGCCATTGCCATCGCCTCGGGCGCAGACCCCGCCAAAGGGCTGGTGACGGCCATCGTCGGGGGCTTCATGATTTCGCTGCTCGGCGGTTCGCGCGTGCAGATCGGCGGGCCGACAGGGGCGTTCATCGTTGTGGTCTTCGGGGTCATTGCCGACCATGGCTATGACGGCCTGGTCCTTGCGACCTTCATGGCGGGGCTCATCCTGCTGGTGGCCGGCTGGTTCAGGGCAGGGCGCCTCATCGCCTTCATTCCGGAAGCTGTCGTGAACGGCTTTACCATCGGCATCGCAATCATCATCGCGACCAGCCAGATCAGCGACTTCTTCGGGCTGACGGTATCCAATGTGCCGGCTGACTTCATCGAAAAGCTGCCTGTACTCTGGGAGGCGCGGGAAACGGCGAGCCTCGCCGCCCTCGCTATCGCCCTTGTGACCCTTGTCCTGATCATCGTGCTGCGCAAGGCGGCTCCGAAATATCCCGGTCTGATCGTGGCGGTCGGGCTTGGGTCGGCAGCTGTCGCGTTCATGAACTTGCCCGTAGACACGCTCTATTCGCGGTTTGGTGCACTGCCCAACCATCTGCCCATGCCGCACTTGCCAGAGATAAGCTGGGGCCGGCTGGTCGAGCTTCTGCCCTCTGCCATTATCATCGCCTTCCTGGCAGGCGTGGAATCACTTCTTTCGGCCATGGTTGCAGACCGGATGATCGGCGGTCACCACCGCCCGAATGCAGAGCTGACGGCACAGGGCGCTGCGAACCTTGCTTCATCGCTGTTTGGCGGCCTGCCCGCGACAGGCGCCATCGCCCGGACGGCTACCAATGTGCGCGCAGGCGGCAAGACACCGGTCGCCGGCATTGTGCATGCGCTGGTGATCCTCCTGATCATGCTGGTTGCAGCACCGCTGGCGGGCTATCTCGCCATGCCGGCGCTGGCCGCCCTTCTGGCAATGACGGCGTGGAATATGAGTGAGCCGCACAAATGGGGAGAATATGTCCGCGCCGGCAAGAGTGATCTGGCGCTCATGATGCTGACCATGGTGCTGACAGTGCTGGTGGACCTGACCGTGGCGATTGGTGTGGGCGTGGCGGTCGGGCTTGCCCTGCGTCTCAGCCGCCGCACCGACGAAAGCGACTGGACCCCAAGAGAGCACTAGGCGCCGCCCAAAAAAGAAGGGCGCTCAGCTGGAGCGCCCTTCGCAGGATTGATGAGGGACGAATGGACTAGTCGTCGTCGTCCATATCCATGTCGTCATCGTCATGCATCATGTGATCCATGTCATCGTCGTCATCAATATCCATATCGACGTCGTCCATGTCGTCATCATCGTCGGCTTCCGGATCGTCGTCCTGCCAGATGCGCAGGGCGCTGATGCTGAGTTCGGCGTTCAGGCCTTCAGCATTGAGGATGTAGATGCGCGGATCGCCAGTTGCCGCCATGGCATTGGCGTCGGCTTCAACGACGGTTGCACCGGCAGCGGCGCCCATTTCCCATTCGTCGCCATCCATCAGCTCGTCAAGAGCATCCTGCTCGCGGAAAACGTAGACCATTTCTGACTGGTCGACACCGGCTTGCAGGCCAACGGAGCCTTTGCCGATATAATACTGGCCTTGCGGCTCGCCATCGATGAAGAGGACGCCTTCACCGCCAGCGCCGCCAACGATCAGGTCGGCTTTCCAGACTTCGGGGAAAACGAGGACCCCGGCTGCGCCATCGATATCGGCGCTGCAGGTCTCGGCGACCTCGCGGCAGTGAGCGAGCGTGGCTTTTGCATCGGCAACATGCTCGATCTCGTGGTCGCCGGCCTTGTAGGCGCCATCTTCCTTGTGGTGATCGGCGAAAGCGGGTGCACCTGCCAACAGCATGGTTGCGCCTGCAGCGAGCGTTGAATTTCGCAGAAGTGTTTTGGAAAGTGTCATGGCGTTCTGCCTCCTGAACTTGCGTTCTCTACAAGCCCTTTTGCCTGTAGATGTTGTGGCAGAACAAACCATCACACGCCGGGCGTGTTCCAAGAGTTACGGATTTTTACAGAAAATCACGCGTCTTCAGATCAGAGCGAAAAGCTGGTGCCGCAGCCACAGGCGGCGGTGGCGTTCGGATTGTTGATCTTGAAAGCGGCGCCGATCAGCTCGGTCGAAAAGTCGATTTCAGACCCGCGCATGAATTCCAGGCTCATCTCATCCACAAGGACCCGTGCGCCGTCGCGCTCAACGACGATGTCATCGTCATTCTTCGTGTCCTCAAGGTCGAACTTGTAGGAAAAGCCCGAACAGCCCCCACCTTCGACGGAGACGCGAAGGTAGTCCTTGCCGGACTGTTTCGCCAGAATCGCATTAATGCGCCGGGCAGCATTCTCTGAAAGGGTGACGTCGGTCATGGAACACAAGATAGGTAAACCTGCGCTCCCAGAAAAGAGAGCTGTGTTTGCGACACTGTGGGAAAATTCGCGCGGCCGGTTTCATGATGAGGCTGAATCTGCGACCCGCACGCCGTTTCAGCGAGACCGGGACCGGATCATTCATTCGTCCGGATTCCGGCGATTGAAGCAGAAAACGCAGGTTTTTGTGGCCCATGAGGGCGATCATTACCGTACGCGGCTCACCCACTCGCTGGAAGTGGCGCAGATTGCCCGCTCTGTCGCGCGCAGGCTGGGCGTTGATGAGGATCTGGCCGAGGCGATGGCTCTGGCGCACGATCTTGGCCATCCGCCCTTCGGCCATGCGGGCGAGGACCAGCTCGATGCCTGTATGGAGACCTATGAGGGGTTCGACCACAATGCCCAGACCCTGCGTGTGGTGACGCGGCTGGAGCAGCGCTATCCGAATTTTGACGGGCTGAACCTCACCTGGGAAATGCTGGAAGGGCTTGTGAAGCATAATGGCCCCCTTGTGACAGACGGCACACCGATTTCAGCGCTGCCCGCAGCTTTCCGCGATTTTGCCCAGCTGGAACGGCTGGAAGTGGATCAGTTTGCCGGCGTGGAGGCGCAGATCGCCGCGCTCGCCGACGATATCGCCTATAACAACCACGATATTGACGATGGCATTGCTGCGGGTCTCTTCACCATAGATGACATGCTGCACCTGCCGCTGGTCGGTGACGTCTTCCGGTCGGTGCGTATCGAGCATCCGGTCCTCGATACCCAGCGCACGGTGTATGAGGCGGTACGGCGCCTCATCGGGCTCTGGATCGGGGACCTGATTGAGGAGACCGAGCGCCGCGTGGCGCAATACCAGCCCCAGTCGGCCACAGAAGTGCGCGCGCTGCCAGAACCGCTTGTGGCCTTTTCTGAGGATTTCGACCGCCAGCAGAGGGCCTTGCGGGCCTTCCTGTTTGAACGGATGTACAAGCATTACAAGGTGAACCGCATGCGCAGCCAGGCAAAGCGCGTGCTGAAGGAGTTGTTCGAGCTGTTCCTAGCAGAGCCCGACATACTGCCCCCACCGCTGCGGCAGGATGCAGAACAGGCGCCAGAAGCCCGGCGGGCGCGTCTTGTCTGTGACTATATCGCTGGAATGACAGACAATTATGCGATCGACCTGCACCGCAAACTGTTCACGCTGGAGGGCATGGTGTGAGCAATTGCGGGATGCGCGACCAGCTCCATTCAAGTATCATTAACAAAGCGGTGGCAATTTCTTAACCAATGATAGCGGCGATGAAGGGTCAGGCACGATGAGCCAGGACAGAAGATATGATTTCGCATCCTATGAGGACGAATATCGCGGGGCTGATATCCGCGACGACGACTCCGGACGCGGCCCGCTGATCCTCGCGCTCGCCATCGGCGTGCTTATCGTCTTCGCTGCCGTCGTCTGGAACACCTATCGCCAGGGCGTGCGCGAAGAGGACGGTGAGCTGCCCATGGTGATGGCCGACACCGAGCCCTACAAGCATGCGCCGGATGACCCGGGCGGCATTGAGATCGATGACCTTGACCGCCGGCTCTATGACACGATTGACGGATCAACGCGTCCGCCGGAGTCCCAGCCTGTCGCCGCACAGCGCGAGATGGCCCTTCTGGCTGGCCCGCCGCGCGATCTTCGTCCGTCCTCCTCCGCGGGCGAGAGCGGCGTCGCACCGGCCGATGTGGAAAGCGAGGACCTGCCACCGCTGAAAGAGCCTTCTGGCGATACCCCGCCCACGCAGCATTCGGTTGCCGATGTCGATGAGGCGCCCCCCGTCGAAGAGACAGCGCCAGAGCCGCGCCCGGCGCTGCAGGGGCAAGGCAATGGCCGTTTTGCCTTTGCAGCGGGCGGTGAATTCCTGGTGCAGATTTCTGCCGTGCGCACACAAGCCGCGGCTGACGAGGCCTGGCAGCGCGTATCCAGCCGCCATCCGGACATCTTTTCCGGCGCGCAGAAACTAATTGAACGCGCCGACCTCGGCGCTGACGGCATCTTTTTCCGGGTCCGGGCAGGGCGGTTCGCCACACGCGCGGATGCAGGGGAATTCTGCGAATCCTATAAACAGGCGGGTGGAGACTGTATCATCATTCGCGAGACGTCATGACCAACAAGGCTTGTATATTGAGCATTTCGGGGCCGGTTCTTCAAAAGGAGGAAGCGGCCCTTTTTTCAGAGCAGAAGCCATGGGGCGTGATCCTGATGGGGCGGTCCTGCCAGTCGCGTGACCAGGTCATCCGTTGTGTGCAGGATATCTGGGACGCGGTGGGCCGCGAAATCCTGATCTTCATCGATCAGGAGGGTGGGCGTGTGGCGCGGCTCACGGCCCCTGAATGGCCGCTTTTCCCGAGCGGTAAGGCCTATGGAGCGCTGTATGCGCGTGATCCGGAGCTTGGGCTGGAGGCCACATGGCTCGGACACCGGCTGATGGCATATGAGCTTTCCTCCATGGGCATTCATGCCGACTGCGCGCCCGTCTGCGATCTTCCACAACCCGGCGCCCACGATATCATCGGCGACCGTGCCTTCGGCACCGATCCCGACACGATTGGCGCGATTGCGACTGCAGCGCTTAAAGGGCTGGAGGATGGCGGCGTCGCCGGGGTCATCAAGCATATTCCCGGGCATGGCCGGGCCATGGCGGACAGTCATATGGAGCTTCCGCGCGTCACGGCGGGCGAGGATGAGCTCTCCTCGGATTTTGCCGCTTTCCACCATGTCCGGCACGCGCCAATGGCGATGACGGCGCATATTTCCTACGATCATTTCGATGAAGGCCGCGCGGCAACTGTCTCCCCAGTCATGATTAATGAAGTCATCCGGGGCCGAATCGGGTTTGATGGTCTGCTTATGACGGACGATCTTGGCATGCAGGCCCTTGGCGGCACGCTGACAGAGCGCGCGGACGCGTCGATTGCGGCTGGCTGCGACATGCTTCTGCACTGTTCCGGCTTTCTGAAGGACAGCAAGGCCATACTTGCCGAGATGACCGAAGTTGCCGAGGCCGCGCCGGAGCTGTCCGGGCGGGCCCTTGAACGCGCCGAAGCTGCCGAACAGGCATCCCAGCGCGCCATGGATTTTGACATCGAAGCAGGCTGGGAGCGCTTCAAATCCCTGATCCCGACGGCGGGGGCTATGCAGGCATGAGTTCGGAACTCGTCTCCAGCGACCTGATCGACCGCGACGACCTCGAAGCCGGGGACTATTTCGCTGTCGATATCGATGGATATGAGGGCCCGCTGCATCTGCTGCTCGATCTGGCGCGGCGCCAGAAGGTGGACCTGCTCAAGGTCTCAATGCTGGAACTGGCCAATCAGTATATCGGCTTCATTGTGGACGCGCGCGAGAAGCGCATTGATCTGGCGGCAGACTATCTGCTCATGGCGGCATGGCTCGCTTTCATGAAGTCGCGCCTGTTGCTGCCAAAGCCCGAAAAGGCGGCCAATGACGAGATCGACGGCGAGGAAATGGCAGCGCGTCTCGCTTTTCGTCTCAAACGGCTGGAAGCGATGCGGGAGGCGGGCGATGAGCTGATGGAGCTTGGCCGGCTGGGACAGGATGTCTTCCTGCGCGGCGCGCCCGAGCAGCCGCGGGTCATCAAGACGACAGAATACGACACATCGCTCTGGCATCTGATGCAGGCCTTCGGCAGCATCCGTCAGCGCCGTGAGGATGCCGCCCCGCACAGGGTTGTGCACCAATATGTCCTGCCGCTGGAGCATGCGCGCGACTCACTGAAAAGTCTGAGCAAGCTGATCGACAGCTGGGCGAGCCTTGAAGAACTGCGCGCCCGCATGAGCGATATCGCTGAGAATATTCCGCCGCGTTCGGTAACGGCGAGCGTTTTCTCGGCGGCGCTGGAGCTTGCGCGCGACGGCGATATTGAGCTGCGCCAGGACGCCCATTTCAGCCCGCTCTATGTGCGCGGCCATAAGGAAGAGACAGAAGGGATGAGTGCATGAACGCGATACCCCGCCTGGAAAACGAGAAGCTGGAAGACGCGCCGGAAGAAATCCGTGATGCCGTGCGCCAGCTATCCTTTGCGTACAAGCGTTCTGAAGACCTTCTAAGGCGTGAAGCGGACGGCAGCGCGGATATTGTGTCCGATGCGCTGCGCCGGGCCGAGGCCATCCTGTTTGCGGCTGGCGCACCGCTCTCGGCCGAGCAGGTCGCAGAGGTGCTGCCGCAGGGCGTCGATGCCGCGACGATCCTGATGTCGCTGAAGGCGGCTTATGCCAATCGCGGGGTGACGCTTGTGGAGGTGGCCGGCAAGTGGCGCTTCCAGACAGCAGAAGATCTCTCCTATCTCTTCGTGGAAGAGCGTCAGGAGCAGAAGAAACTTTCACAGGCCGCGCTCGAGACGCTTGCCATTATCGCTTATGGCCAACCGGTCACCCGCGCCGAGATCGAGGCCGTGCGCGGCGTCGCTGTCTCAAAGGGCACCATCGATCAGCTGATGGAAGCGCGCTGGGTGCGTATAAAGGGGCGCCGCCAGACGCCGGGCCGTCCGGTGACCTATGGCACGACGGATGCCTTTCTTGAGCATTTCGGACTGGAGAGTCTCGATGTCCTGCCGGGCCGGGCCGAGCTTGAGGCTGGCGGACTGCTGTCCGATGTCGTGCCGCCGGACTTCGATCCGGGTGATATCGACATGCCGGCCAGCGAAGCCGACAATGATGATGACGGACCGCACGAAGATCGTGCATTCATGACCGATTTCATGGATGGCGAGGACGACTGAGCCAACTGAGTGATCGTGACCCATTGAGACTTACAGATTTGGGCGCTACTGGTTCAGAAGAAATTCTGGAGACGTTCCATGGCCCCTAGCTGGATGCAGCTTCTTATCGTGCTGATCGTAGCCCTCCTCCTGTTTGGCGGACGCGGGCGTATTTCTTCGATCATGAGTGACATGGCCAAGGGCGTGCGAAGCTTTCGCTCGGGCCTGAATGACGATGACGAAGAGGGGAAGGACAAGGACGAGTCCAAAAAGTCCCACCACCTCAGCGATGACAAGATGGTCAACGTCACGCCTGAGAAGGACAAGTCGAAGACCTCCAGCTGATTGGCGAGTGAGGCCGGCGCATAATGCTTCCACAATTTGGCCTTACCGAGTTCATGCTCGTGGCGATCGTCGCGCTTATTGTCGTCGGTCCAAAAGACCTGCCGTTGATGATGCGCAAGCTCGGCCAGTTTGTGGCCAAGGGCCGCGCCATGGCGCGTGAGTTCCAGTCTGCCTTCGACGACATTGCCCGTCAGGCCGAGCTGGATGAGCTGCGCAAGGAAATCCAGGACCTTCGCCGCGACAACGCACTCACCGAGGCGGTCGATGAGCTCAAGAAGACCGAGAGCGATATCAACCGCCGCGTCATGATGGAAAATCCCTGGCCGCAGGCCGGCAAGGAAGGCGGTCCCGGCGTGGTCGAGGACGGGACGTCAAAGGATGAGTCAGGAGCCGAGAGCGCTGGCAAGCTTCCGGAGACTTCGCCGCCTGCGGGCGCGGCCCCGGATGCCGAGACAGATCCGGCGCAAGCTGGCGAGACCGGCGATGCGACGGATCAGAAGAAAGCGTCTTCGACATGAGCGCCGACATGCGTGAAGACGAGCGGCCGGATTTTACCGATGACGACATGGAGATGGAGGCCACGCGTGCGCCTCTGCTCGATCATCTCATCGAGCTTCGCTCGCGGCTCATCTGGTCCATTGCTGCGCTCGCTGTGGCGACTATTCTCTGCTTTTTCCTTGCCCGCCCGCTCTATAATATCCTGCTGGAGCCGCTGGTGCGCGTGGCCGAAGTGGAGAGGGGCGAGACACGGTTCGAGCTGATCTATACAGCCCCGCTGGAAGTCTTTTTTGTGGAGCTGAAACTGTCGCTCTTTGCCGGTGTCTTTCTGGCATTTCCGATCATGGGCTGGCAGATCTATTCTTTCGTGGCGCCCGGTCTCTACAGGCGCGAGAAAGGCACGGTCCTGCCTTTTCTTGTCGCGGCCCCGGTGCTTTTCACGCTCGGTGCGCTCTTCGTCTATTTCGTGATGCTGCCGCTGATCTCGAATTTCGCCCTATCGTTTGAACAGGAAGCGGCTCAGGGACGCGCAGCCATCACGCCGCAGATCAAGGTCTCTGAATATCTCTCTCTCGTCATGGCGCTGATGCTGGCTTTTGGTCTGAGCTTCCAGTTGCCGGTTGTGCTCAGCCTGATGGGGCGTGCAGGTATTATCGGCGCCGACACGCTGCGCTCCGGCCGCAAATATGCAATCGTCGCGATCCTTGTGTCGGCGGCCTTTTTTACCCCGCCGGACCTCATCTCCCAGGTAATGCTCGCTGTGCCGGTCTACGGCCTCTATGAGATTTCCATCTGGTGCGTCACCATGATGGAGAAGAAGGCCGCTGAGGACGAAGCGATCGATACAGGTGATGGCTAAGGGCCTTCTCCTCACTTCAGACGGTTCCGCTCGCGCGCCAATTGCACTAGACGCATCGGCAGGAAAAGAAGAACTGCCTGAAGGCCAAATCCATGTTCGATATTCGCGCTATCCGTGAGAACCCAGACCATTTCCGCGACGCCTGGAACCGGCGGGCATCCGGACTGGGTGACAAGGTGGATGATATCCTCGCCCATGACACGGCGCTGCGTCAGGCCATCACCGACAAGCAGGAAGCCGAGAGCGCCCGTAACGCCAAATCGAAACTTGTCGGCAAGGCCAAGGCGAGCGGCGACGAAGCGGAGTTTGAAAAGCTCCGCACCGAAGTCGCCGCCGCGAAGGAAACAATCGAGGCAGCCGGTGAACAGGAAGCTGCGGCCCGTGCAGCGCTGGACGAGTTTCTTCTCGGCCTGCCAAACCTGCCCCTGCCGGATGTACCGGAAGGCGAAGACGAAGAAGCCAATGTCGAGCAGAAGAAGGAGGGCACGCCGACCGCGCTGAGCTTTGCGCCGAAAGACCATGCCGATCTCGGCGAGGCGCTTGGGCTTATGGATTTCGAGGCCGCGGCAAAGATGTCCGGTTCCCGCTTCGTTGTCCTGCGGGGCGGGCTTTCGCGTCTTGAGCGCGCATTGGCAAATTACATGTTGGACGTTCAGACGGGTGAGCATGGTTATCGCGAGACCAGCCCACCCTTTCTGGTGCGTTCGGAGGCCATGGTCGGGACGGGCCAGCTTCCCAAGTTTGGCGAGGACTCGTTTGAAACGACCGATGGCATGTGGCTTATCGCAACGTCTGAGATTTCGCTGACCAATACGGTGCGCGACTCCATCCTCGAGGCCGAGTTTCTGCCGCGCCGGATGACGGCGCACACGCCATGCTTCCGCTCAGAGGCCGGCAGTGCGGGCCGCGACACCAAAGGCATGATCCGCCTGCATCAGTTCAACAAGGTGGAACTTGTCTCCATCGTGAAGGATGAGGCGGAGGGCCTTGAAGAGCTGGAGCGCATGACGCGCTGCGCCGAGACCATTCTTGAGCGCCTGGAGCTGCCATATCGCCGCATGCTACTATGTGCCGGCGATATGGGGTTCGGCGCGCGCAAGACCTATGACCTTGAAGTCTGGCTGCCGAGCCAGGAGACCTATCGCGAGATCAGCTCGTGCTCCTATTGCGGGGACTTTCAGGCTCGGCGGATGAATGCCCGCTGGCGCCCGGCGCCTGGGAGCGACAATCCGAAGCCGAAGCCTGAATTTGTTCATACGCTGAACGGTTCTGGCCTTGCCGTGGGCAGGACACTGGTTGCTGTGCTGGAGAATTATCAGCGCGAAGACGGCTCCATCGCGGTGCCGGCCGTGCTTCGGCCGTATATGGGTGGGCTTGAGGTGATCGAGGCGTAGGCTTTTGACTGCTCATGCTGAGCCGAGTGGATTTTGGGCAAGAAGGGACTGACGCGTTTTGAGAATCCTCCTGACCAATGATGATGGTATCCATGCGCCGGGCCTTTCGGTTCTGGAGTCGATTGCGCGTGAGCTTTCCGATGACATCTGGATCGCGGCGCCTGAGGTCGAGCAGTCTGGCCAGTCGCGTTCCATCACGCTGACCCAGCCTGTGCGCACGCGCGAGGTGCGCGAGAAGTGCTGGGCGGTGATGGGAACGCCGACCGATTGCGTGCTGCTGGCCGTCCATGAGCTGATGGACGGCAAACCGGACCTTATCTTGTCCGGCGTCAATCGCGGCCAGAATATTGCCGAAGATACAAGCCTGTCCGGCACAATCGCAGGGGCCATGTTCGGCATGCATCTTGGTGTACCCTCTATTGCACTCAGCCAGGCGCAGAGCTTTCGCGAGCGCGGCTCCCTGCCATGGGAAACGTCGAAGAGCTGGGGCGCCCGGGTCATCAAGCCGCTGATCGACCAGGGCTGGCCGGACGATGTCGTCATGAACATCAATTTCCCGGACCGAGAGCCGGACGACGTTGCCGGGATCGAGATTACGCGCCAGGGTTTTCGCGACGAGCAGATCATTCATACAGAGCGGCGTGAGGATCTGCGCGGCAATGATTATTTCTGGATCGGCTTTCGCGGCCGCCTCTCGCAACCCCCAGAAGGTACAGACCTTCGGGCGATCTATGAGGGGCGGATATCTGTGACACCGCTTCATGTGGACCTCACCCACAACCGCTATCTCGAGAAGCTGAAAGCGACATGGCAGACCTGATTGCCGATCCTTTCCGGGCAGCGCGCCTCATCCTGCAGCTGCGCCGGCAAGGCATACGCGATGATGCAGTCCTGTCGGCCATGGAGACGGTGGATCGGGGCGCCTTTGTGGATGCCTCGCTGCGTAAGCTTGCCCAGGAGGATGCCGTCCTGCCTCTGCCTTGCGGGCAGACCCTGCCAAGGCCGCTTGTCGTTGCCCAGCTGCTCGGCGCGCTTCGGGCGAATGCGGGGCAGGGTGAGCGCCACCTGCTGGTCGGAGCTGGAAGCGGATATGTCGGCGCGCTTCTTGCCCAGATCGCAAGACATGTCTGGATGATCGACCGCTATGGGGAGCTGGTCACCCGCGCAAAGACGCGGCTGGCCGCATTCAAGGTGCGCAATGTCGATATCCGCCAGGGGGATGGTCTTGGTGGCTGGCGCGAGCATGCCCCCTTCGACCGTATCCTGCTGACAGGCGCGGTCAGTGAGATACCCGAAGCTTTGATGGCGCAGCTCGCGCGTGGGGGCGTGCTTGTCGCGCCCGTGGAGGCGGGCAGTAGGCAGGTTGTCCGCAGCGTATCGAAGGATGGCAGCCGGACAGACAGTCCGATTGCCGAGCCGCTCGGGCGTCTCATTGATGGTGTCGCGGCCGCGCTCTAGCGCGTTCGGCTCTCCGAGCACTCACCCTTTGAAGCGATACTGACACCCGCAGAGGCCGCCGTGCAGGCATTGCCATACGTTTTGCCGTCGCAGCCGCAGACCGGATCATATTGCTGAGTACACATTTCGGGACGCGGCGCGCAGGTCCCCGCACTATCGGCCACGCGTCTGCAGTCGCCCGCCTGGTAGGCGCAATATAGACCCCCACCGCAGGTCAGGCCCGCGATTCCACCGCACATCTCACCTTCGGCACGTGCGCCTTCAGGCGCGCCAACCGGTCCGTTATTGTCCGGCACAGGGGCTGGCTGGCAGGCGGCGAGCAGGAAAAGGCTGGAGCAGAGCAGGGCAAGGCGCATCGGAATCCTCAAATCATTTGTCAGGTCACAAAAGGATAGGGCCATGCCTGCAGCCTCAAATCAAGCTGCCGGCATGGCCCCTTTTTCAATCGAGCAATTGTGCCGACCTAGCCTTTCTTGCCTTCAGCCAGCAGGCGGAAGATGTTCTGGCCATGCTCACCGCCGGCATTGAAGTGGGTCTGCACTTTCTTGTCGGTGATCTCATCCCATTTCGCTGCAACAGCTTCGGCCGTGAGGGCGTCGCCCTGGCCGACATAGGCGCCATTGGTCTCGACAATCTCAGCCATGGAGAAGGCACCGGCACCAGCCGAAAGAACCATGCCGGTCGGGGCATCTTCCTTGACGAGGTTCATGACGCCCGGCGTCACATATTCAGGCTTCAGCTGGGCGAGGACTTCCTCTGGCATAAGACCTTCTGTCATGCGGGTCGCAGCGACCGGGCAGACGGCGTTGATCTTGATGTTGTTCTTGGCGCCCTCGATCTTCAGCGTGTTCATCATACCGACAAGGCCGAGCTTGGCCGCGCCATAGTTGGCCTGCCCGAAATTGCCATAGAGGCCGGTTGAGGACGTCGTAACGACGATACGGCCGAAATTCTGCTCCTTCATGATGTCCCAGGCAGCCTTGATCGGCTTGAATGAACCCATCAGGTGCACATCGACGACAAGCTGGATGTCTTCCATCGTCATCTTCGAGAAGGACTTGTCGCGCAGGATCCCGGCATTTGCGATCAGGATGTCGATGCGGCCCCATTTGTTCATGGCGTCGTCGATCATTTTCTTCACGCCGGCATCGTCGGTTACCGAAGAGCCGTTTGCGATGGCTTCGCCGCCCATGGCTTCGATTTCCTTTACGACGTCATTGGCCGCTTCCGAGCTGCCGCCCGAGCCATCCATCGAGGCTCCGAGGTCATTGACCACGACCTTTGCGCCGCGGCGGGCAAGTTCTAGGGCGTGGCAGCGGCCAAGTCCGCCGCCAGCGCCTGTGACGATTGCGACCTGGTTGTCAAAACGGATGTCTGCCATGTGTGTCTCCTGCACTGGGTAAAACTGACGGTCAGCCTTGCAGCACCCGGTCACGCAAAGGTCAAGCATTCGCGCTGGGGAAGTGCTTGCCGGGCTATCGAAGCCATGATGCAAGAGACCCCATAATCAGCAAGGAGGACTGAGATGCTCGCTTATGTGACGCTGGGGTCAAACAATATCGAGAAGGCCCTCGAATTCTATGACGGCTTCATGCCGGTGATCGGCGCACAACGCTTCTTCGACAATGGCCGGCTCTATTTCTATGGGACGGGACCTGGACAACCCATGCTGGCGATTGGGGGTCCTTATGATGAAAAAGAAGCGACGGTTGGCAATGGTGTGATGCCGGCGCTCGCCTGCGCGGACAATGAGACCGTGGACAAGGCCTATGCGAAGGCGATCGAGCTCGGTGCGACGCCGGACGGGGAGCCCGGCAAACGTATGCCGACCTTCTATGGCGCCTATTTCCGTGATCCGGACGGCAACAAGATCTGCGTCTGCAAACTCGGCTAGCAGTCTTTCGATGTCTAAAAAAAGCCGCGGACCCATAAGGCGCCGCGGCTTTTTCATTTCAGCTTGTCAGAGACTGTCTCAGGCCGTCTCGATCTTGTCTTCCAGCTTGTCATCGTGGAGCAGGCGCTGAACAGACTCGTCGATATAGCTGAGCAGCGGCTTGCCGTCGGTTTCCGGCTGACGGTTTGCCCAGTCCTCATGGCTCTGGCGAAGATCATTCAGCTTGGTCATCTTCACATCGAGCGCGTCAGAGGAGTTCATGACGCCATCGACCTGATCGGTTGTGACGGGACGCGGCTCCATATTGATGTTCTGATCGCGTAGCGGGGTGAAAGTCTTGCGTTTCATTTTCGCTCCTTGTTCCGGACTTCGTATGCTTGACCAACGTGCACGCAGACGCCGCGTTCCGACAATTGATCTGACTTGCGGGTCTGGTCGATGCGATACACGCGCGATAAGGCAGAATATCCAAGAGGATGTCAGGGAGTCTGCCATATGGAATGGGGCTGGGACAATGCGCGCGCGCTGATTGGGATCGCGCTGATCTTTGCAATCGGCTGGGCACTGTCCGAGAACCGGAGCCGCTTTCCGCTGCGCCTTGTTCTGGGCGCTGTCGCCATGCAGTTTGCCTTCGCTCTCCTGCTGTTCGGCGTGCCTTTCATCCGCAACATTCTGTTCCAGGCGAACTTCATCGTGGACGCCTTGCAGGAGGCAACCCGCAACGGCACAAGTTTCGTCTTCGGCTATGTCGGGGACAATCAGGCCGCCAGTGAGATCATGACGGGCGACGCCCCGCCGCTCTTCTTCTTCCAGATCCTGCCTGTTGTCATCGTGGTTGCGGCGCTGTCCGCCATCCTCTGGCACTGGCATATCCTGCGCTGGGTGACGAAAGGCTTCGCTTTTGTCTTTCGCAAGGCAATGGGCCTTGGCGGAGCGACCTCGCTCGCGGTATCCGCCAACGTCTTCATGGGGATGACAGAAGCCCCGGTCCTGGTGAAGCCGTACATCAAGGGCATGACCCGGTCAGAGATTTTCATCCTTATGACGGCAGGGTTTGCCACCATCGCGGGCTCTGTTCTCGTTATCTATACGACCTTTCTTGATGGCGTGATGGCGAACCCACTCGCGCAGCTCTTGACCGCGTCCATTATCGCGGCGCCGGCAGCTGTAGCGATGGCGCTGGTCATGATTCCGGAGAAGACAGACTCTTCCGAACGCGCGCACGAGCCGGATTTCAAATACAATTCCACGATGGACGCCTTTGCGACGGGCGCGGCGGACGGTCTCCAGATCGTCCTGAATATCGCGACCATGCTGATCGCGGCACTGGCTTTGCTCTGGCTCGCAAATGCGGCACTTGGGGCACTGCCAGAAGTGCTGGGTGCGCCCTTGTCGATCCAGCGCGTGCTTGGCTGGATTTTCTCTCCGCTGATGTACATGATCGGCGTGCCTTGGGGGGAGGCGGCTTTGTCCGGCTCGCTTATGGGCATCAAGACGGTTCTGACGGAATTTGTTGCCTTCATCGAACTTGGCAATGTGCCCGCGGACGCGATGGACCCACGCACGAGGATCATCACCGCGCACGCCATCTGCGGCTTTGCCAATTTCGGCTCCATCGGCATCCTGATCGGCGGCTTGAACATCATCTGCCCGGAGCGCCGCTCGACCTTCCTGGAGCTTGCCTGGAAGACGCTTATTGCCGGGACGCTGGCGACGTGCCTGTCAGGTGCCGTGGTTGGTGCGCTGCCGGTCCAGCTGTTCACAGGCGGGGCAGGCTGACGCAGCGCGGGGACTCGTCAGCGCAGCTGGTGCGCCCTAGAACATGTGGAGCACCCTTCCTCTGATTGTCAGGTCCTTCCATGCCGCTTCGCTCTCTGCTCGCGACATCCGCCAGTATTGCCCTCATCGCTGGAGGCAGTGTGCACGCCCAGGCTGGCGATCCGGGCGAGCGGTTGTCTCCGGTCTTCGTCTATGGCGACCGCACGAGCGACCAGCCCGGCAGCGTGGCCATGGTGGATGCGGAGACCATCGCGACGGTCGACGCAGACCATCCGGCGCAGATCCTGAACGAACTTCCTGGCGTGAACATACAGATGAATTCCGGTCAGGAGCACCTGATCGCGCTGCGGTCACCCGTCCTGACAGGCGGCGCCGGGCAGGGCAGCTTCCTGATCCTGCAGAATGGATTACCGACACGTTCTCCGGCCTTCGGGAACGTGAACTCCCTGTTCGAGATCCATCACGAGGTGGCCGATGCTATCGAGATCGTGCGGGGGCCGGGGTCCGCGAAATATGGGTCGAATGCAGTCCATGGCCTGATCAATGTGATCCTCGCAGAGCCACAGCCGGCCACCTATGCCGATGCGCGGCTCTCAGGCTCGACGATCAATCGCTACAAGGCCGATATTACGGGCAATCTCGATAGCCGGGCACGCCTCTCGCTGTCCTTGCAGGATGATGCGGGCTGGCGCGACAATACAGGCGTCGAGCAACAGAAGCTTTCGGCACAGTACGCCTTCGACCTTGGCGGATGGGAAGGCCTGGCCTTTATCAGTGGCTCCAGCCTCAATCAGGAAACCGGCGGCTTCATCGAAGGATACAAGGCCTATCGTGATGATGACACCGCAACTTCCAACCCGAACCCCGAAGCCTATCGCGATGCGCAGTGGGCGATGGGGGCCGTTCGACTGTCCCGGACGCTCGGGGTGGGTGAGCTGACGCTGACACCTTTCTATCGCTGGCAGGAAATGGAGTTTGCCCAGCACTTCCTGCCAAATGGCGGAATTGAGGAGAATGGGCATGATGCGTTCGGGCTTCAGTCGGAATATGAGTTCTCGGCGAGCGATGATGTCATCCTTCGCCTTGGTGCGGATGCGGATCTCGCGTCTGGCTGGCTGAAGGAAACCCAGCTTGAGCCGTTCGGTTTCTTCCCGGGTGATACGCGCTTTCCGGTTGGTGTGCACTATGACTACACCGTCGATACCACCGTGCTTGCCCTCTGGGGTGAGGCGGAGTGGGCGGTCTCGGATACCATCACTGTTCTGGCAGGTCTGCGCGGCGAAACGCATGATTATGACTATACGACAGATGTCGCGCCTGGACCGAATGGCCGCTTCCTTGTGCCTGATGACCGTAAAGACAGCTTCGACCTGCTGACCCCGAAGCTGGGTGCGATATGGACGCCGGGTAATGGCACCATCAGCTATTACGCCAACTATTCGCGTGGCGAGCGCGCGCCGCAGGCCTCCGATCTCTACCGCCTGCAGAGCCAGCAAGGCATTGCCGAAGCCGATGTCGAGACGATGGACAGTTTCGAGGTTGGCGCGCGCGGTGAGGCCCTGAATGGCGCGATCCTGTTCGATGTCGCGGCGTATTATGCAGAGAAGGAAAACTTCTTCTTCCGCGATTCCGATGGATTGAATGTCACCGACGGCTCGACCCGACACACGGGTGTCGAGGGGCGAGCCAACTGGCTGGTGAACGAGGCGTTCACCATCTCCGGTACCGCAAGTTATGCTGAGCACACTTATACATTCGACCGTGTGGTGGCAGCGGGCTCTGAGATCATTCGCGATGGCAACGAGGTCGATACCGCACCGAACTGGCTGGCGGATCTGAGGCTCACCTGGCATCCGACAGATGCGTTCGAAGCCAGCCTGTCGGCAGAATATATCGGTGAGTACTATACAGACCCCGGCAATACGCAGACCTATCCCGGCCACACGGTCACGCAGGCGCGGGCCTCCTATGAGTTCACAGAAACGCTGGAAGGCTTTGTCATCGTCCGCAATCTGTTCGACCTCAACTATGCCGACAGGGCGGACTTTGCCTTTGGCGGCAATCGCTATTTCCCGGGCGAGCCGCTGAACGCGACTTTTGGTGTCAGGAAACGGTTCAACTAGCGCCAGCCTCATCCTGAGCCCATTGATGGATGAAGCGGCAGGCACCCCGGCGGAAAGTCTTTCAATCAGGATGCCGTCCGCGCTACACCTTCCCGCAAAATGAGGAGGACATGCCATGAAGCTCTATCACAGCCCACAGGCCCCGAATCCGGAGCGCGTCACCAATTTCCTGAAAGCCAAGGGCAAGCTTGGCGAGGTGGAGGTCGAGGAAATCTCGATCATGAAGCAGGAGCACAAGACGGAGGATTACCGGAAGGTCTCACCCTTTGCGCAAGTCCCCTCGCTGGTTCTCGATGACGGTACGACCCTCACCGAGAGCCGCGCCATCTGTACCTATTTCGAAGGGATCTTTCCGGAGCCGAATTTGATGGGCGCCGACCCGAAAGAGAAAGCGCTGATCGAGATGTGGGACCGGCGGGTGGAATTGATGCTGTTCATCCAGTTCGCGACCTGGTTCCGCAACACCCACCCTGCCATGGCGCCGTTGGAAGTTCCGCAATTGCCCGAAGCCGGTGCCAAAGCGGAAAAAGGCGCACGCGCCATGGCGAAACGCATCGACGCGCACCTCGCCGAGAATGACTTCCTTGCTGCCGGCCGCTTCTCCATCGCCGACATCACACTCTACTGCTTCACCGGCTTTGCCGGCGTCATGAAATGGAAGCCGCACGAAGAGTTCGAGAATATCGGCAAGTGGCGGGAGCGCGCGAAGGCAGCGATTGGCTAGGCTTGCCCCGGCCAGATCAGATTCGCACCCTCGACGCTTGGCGAGGGGTAGCCTGCATCATGCGCAAAGGGCAATTCCTCGCCCGATCGTAATGCCGATAGAATAGCGTTGAAGTCTGTCTGGAACCTGAAGCCGAGGTCGCGCTCGAAAGCCGAGGAATCATAGACCCGGCTGATGGAGGTGGGAAGCGTCCAGCCGCGCCTTGCATAGAGGTCGGCGGCGTCCGGGAAATAGCGCATAATCACGCCTGCGGCGTCCTGCTTTAGGGCGACGCAGTCTTCCCGCTTAAACGGCGGCGGCGCCGAGACCAGATAGATGCCAAAGCCGAGCGCGGGTGCCTTGTCCAGCGCAGCGATATGCGCCCGCGCCGCATCCTCGACGGTCAGCCGGCGGTTCAGGAATTCGTTCGCCTTGAGATTCTCAGGCTGTGGATCTGTGAGCGTGTCATCGTCTTCGGGAAAGAAGCGGGAAGTTCGAAGGACAAGGCAGGCGAGGCCGGTTTCCTGATGCACCTCGCGGCAGAGATTTTCAGCGGCAAGTTTCGTGACCCCGTAAATGTTACGCGGCGCAAGCGCAGAATGCTCTTCGTCCAGCCAGACCGCCTGATCGCCTTCCTCTGCCCGGATCGCCTTGGAGATCATCAGTGACGTAGTGGAGGTGAAGATCAACCGGTCGTGACCGGCCGCCACCGCCGCCTCCAGAAGGTTCAGCGTGCCCCTCATGTTTACGTCGATGAAGGCTTGTCTTGGAAAGCGGGCTATGTCCGGCTTGTGTAGGCCGCCGCCATGAATGATCGCCTCGATGCCACGGCGGGAAACCACATCATCGACGAAGGCGCGGTCGGCAATTGTGCCAATTTCCTGCGTGTATTGACCCGGCGCGACGTCGAGGCCCGTGACTGCATGTCCCGCTCTTGAGAGCATTGGGGCTAGGTGGCGGCCGAGCCAGCCTGTGGAACCGGTGAGCAGGACACGCATGACCGTCTATTCCGCAGCGACCGCCTCGCGCTGGCCATCGAGCCAGGCATCAATATCGTTCAAAGCGCGCGCGGCCTGTACGCCCTTTTTTGCCCGGCCTTTGGCCTTGCCACGCAGGCGTTTGCCTTCCTCGTCCTTCTTCGGAATCGTCTCCGGGTCGGGATCGGGGAAAAGACCGAAATTGATGTTCATCGGCTGGAAGCTCTGCTTGCCTTCAAGGTGGCCGCCCGTGATGTGTCCGACCAGTGCGCCGAGCGCCGTGGTCGGCGGTGGCGGCGCGAGCTCACGCCCAAGACGTTCCGCAGCCGCGAACCGGCCAGCTAGCAGACCCATCGCAGCGCTTTCCACATAGCCCTCCACGCCTGTCACCTGACCGGCGAAGCGAAGGCGCGGCATGGACTTCATGCGCAGCTGGCTGTCGAGCAGCTTCGGTGAATTCAGGAAGGTATTGCGGTGGATCCCGCCAAGACGGGCGAACTGCGCATTCTCCAGCCCGGGGATCATGCGGAAGATGTCGGCCTGAGCGCCATATTTCAGCTTGGTCTGGAAGCCGACCATGTTCCACAGCGTGCCGAGCGCATTGTCCTGGCGAAGCTGCACAACCGCGTAGGATTTGATGTCGGGGTCGTGCGGATTGGTTAGGCCGACGGGCTTCATGGGGCCGAAGCGCAGGGTTTCTCGGCCACGCTCGGCCATCACCTCTATGGGCAGGCAGCCTTCGAAATAGGGCGTGTCCTTTTCCCAGTCCTTGAATTCTGTCTTTTCACCGGCGATCAGCGCATCGATGAAGGCGTTGTATTGCTCCTCATCCATGGCGCAGTTGATGTAGGCCGCCTTTTCGCCGTGGGGGCCGGGCTTGTCATAGCGGCTTTGGCGCCAGGCCTTGTCCATGTCGATGCTGTCGAAGTAGACGATGGGGGCGATGGCGTCGAAGAAGGCGAGATCCTCTTCCCCCGTATGTCCGCGGATGGCTTCTGCGAGCTTGATCGAGGTCAGCGGGCCGGTTGCGATGATGACGCTGTCCCAGTCTTCTGGCGGGAAGTCGTCAATCGCCTCACGCACGATGGTGATGTTCGGGTGGGCTTCAAGCGTGGCCGTGACGTCTTCGGAGAAACCTTCACGGTCCACAGCCAGCGCGCTGCCTGCCGGCACCGAATGTTGGCCCCCTTTGGTGATGATCAGGCCATTCGCCCGGCGCATTTCCTCATGCAACACCCCGACGGCATTGGAGGTGTGGTCATCCGAACGGAAAGAGTTCGAGCAGACGAGCTCTGCCAACTTGTCGGTCTGGTGGGCTTCGGTGCCACGGACGCCGCGCATTTCGTGCAGGATGACGGGCACGCCCATATTTGCAGCCTGCCAGGCTGCTTCGGAGCCTGCCATGCCGCCGCCAATGATGTGGATCGGTTCGATTGTCATGCCCCGCGATGTGCGGGTTTGCGGCCGTTAGGTCAAGCTGACGCGGGCAGGCTGGCTGGACGTGGGGTCACGCATTCGCGCAATTGCCATGACAGGCAATAGGCGCCAGACGGTCTGGCGAATGCAATAGACAAGGTGGCGACAATTGACTGACAGCGACAAGGCCAAAGGTTATCTGGACCCTGAGGACTGGGCCGCTTTTCGCAGACGGGCGCATGAGACGCTGGACCGCGCGATCGACAAGATGGAGCAGGCCGCGAGTGGACGCGTCTGGACGCCTGTACCTGAAGAGGTCGAGGCAGGTCTGGTAAAGGCACTGGCTATGGCGCCGCTGTCTGCGGAAGGCGTGGATAAGGCGCTGGCGGAGCTATTGCCCTATGGCGTTGGTAATACTCATCCGCGCTTTTTCGGCTGGGTGCATGGTAGCGGCACACCCTTCGGTCTTCTCCCCGCGATGACGGAGGCGGCAATCAACGCCAATTGCGGGGGGCGCAATCATGTCGGGTTGCGGGTAGAGCGCGCGCTTGTCGAATGGATCCGGGAGGTGTTCGCCTTTCCAGAAGGCGCGAGCGGGCTGGTCATGTCGGGCACGTCCATGGCGACCGTCGTTGCCATGAAGGTGGCGCGCGACGCGGCCCTCGATTTTCGCTCAAGAGAGCAGGGCGTCGATCAATCCAGACTCGTCGCCTACACCTCTGCCGAGGCTCATGCCTGTAATGCACGCGCTTTCGATATTCTCGGCCTTGGTTCCGATGCCTTGCGGCGAATCCCTGTCGATGCCGGTTTCAGGATGGACACCGGTGCGCTGGAAGAGGCGATAAAGGCTGATCGTGAGGCCGGTCTGCGCCCATTTGCCATTATTGGAACGGCTGGTACCGTCAATACGGGCGCGATCGATCCGCTTCAGAAGCTGGCTGCCATCGCTTCGGATGAGCGCCTCTGGTTTCATGTGGACGGCGCGTTTGCGGCATCCGGGCAGCTAAGCGAGCGGCTGCGCGATAAGCTCTCCGGTATTGAGCGGGCCAATTCGCTTGCCTTTGATTTCCATAAATGGCTGCACGTCAATTATGATGCGGGCTTTGTCCTGGTGCGCGATGGCGAGCTGCACCGGCGCAGTTTCTCTTCGCGGCCGGATTATCTGAAAGGGACGATCAGAGGGCTCGCCGCGGGGGATCCGTGGCCGGTCGAGTATGGACCGGAACTGTCGCGGGGCTTCAGGGCCCTGAAGGTGTGGGCGCACATCACGGAATTCGGCCCGAGCCGTCTGGGTCAAGCCATCGGCATGAATTGCCAGCTGGCCGATACGCTTGCCGGGCTGGTAGACGGTTCGGAGGATCTGGAGCGGTTGTCTCCGGTTGAGACCTGCATTTGCTGTCTGCGCTATGTTCCTGCGGGTGGGGAGCCGATTAACCTCAATGCACTCAATGAGGAGATCGTCACGCGGCTGCACGAGTCGGGGATTGCCGCCCCTTCCACGACGCGCATCCACGGAAAGCTCGCCATTCGCGTCAACATGACGAACCACCGGACCCGCGAGAGCGATCTTCATGTGCTCCTCGATGCCGTCCGTGCGCTGGCCCCCGGCGCCATCGAGGCCGTTCAGCAGGCCTAGCGTATGCAAAAGCCTCGGCGCGCCCGTTGCCGCTTTCGCAGGAGAGGGTTACCTCCACTTCCATGACTTCCAGTTTCAAGACACCGCCCCAGGACATTCTCGCCAAGCTGATCGACCGTTGCCTCTCTGAAGGGGCGACCGCGGTCGACTGTTCGCTCGCCGTTTCTGACGGGGTCAGCGTGGATGTGCGCGATGGCAAGCTCGAAAATGTCGAGCGCAGTGAGGCGCAAGGTGTGTCCCTGCGCGCCTTGTTCGGTAAGCGTCAGGCCCATGTGTCTGGCTCGGATCTTTCGGACGAGGCGCTGTCTGCCATGGCAGAGCGGTGCGTAGCGATGGCGAAGGCCGTGCCGGAGGACAAGTTCGCCGGCCTGCCGGACGCTGAGTTGCTTGAGACCAACCCACCCGAACTCGACCTCGCCGGCGATGGCGAGATCGAACTTGCCAGGCTTGAAGCAGATGCCATCGAGGCCGAGGCGGCGGCGCTTGCGGTTGAAGGGGTGAAGACGGTTGCCGGTTGCGGCAATGGCTGGAGCCGGATGGAACGATGGGTCGCGGCCAGCAATGGCTTCACCTCCTATCTCTCCGGCGGCTCCACTGGGCTGGGCCTCGCCGCCGTCGCCATGCGCGACGATGCGATGGAGCGCGATTATGACAGCTGGAACGTGCGCAAGATGGCCCACCGGCCATCTCCGGCGGAGATCGGACGTACGGCTGGTGAGCGCGCCGTCGCGCGGCTTGGCCCACGCAAGGTGAAGACGCAGAAGGCCGCCGTCATCTATGACAAGCGGGTCGCATCCAGCCTGATTGGGGCGCTCCTGTCGGCGATATCCGGCCCGTCGGTGGCGCGCGGTGTGAGCTTCCTGAAAGACCGGATGGGCAGTCAGGTCTTCGCAGGTGGTGTGAATATCATAGACGACCCCTTCCTTGAGCGGGCGCTTGGCTGCCGCAATCATGACGGTGAAGGTCTGCCCGTCGCCCGCAAGGCGCTGGTTGAGGACGGTGTGCTGACACGCTGGCTGCTGAACACGTCATCGGCCCGCCAGCTCGGACTGGAGCCGAACGGTTTTGCGAGCGGCGGTTTTGGTCACCCGCCGGGCGTGGGGACCTCGAACACGCATATCGAGGCCGGGGCAAAATCACCGGATGAACTGATGCAGGGCGCGGGGAAAGGACTTCTGGTCACAGATATGTTCGGGCCCTCCATCAATCCTAATACGGGCGACTATTCGGTCGGGGTGGCCGGTTTCTGGTTCGAGAATGGCGAAATCCAGTACCCGGTTTCAGAGGTCACCATTGCCGGTGATCTGCCGTCGATCTTCGGCCGGCTCATTCCAGCGTCCGATCTCGAGTTTCGGGGCCGCATGAATTCGCCGAGTCTCCTGGTGGAGGATATGTCGATTGCAGGAAACTGATGCGGCTTTCAGCGACGATCTGAAGCTTCTGCACGAAGCGGTGGTCGAGGCTGGCCGTATGGCACTGGCAAGATATGAGCGGGGCGATACCCGGTCGTGGGAGAAGTCTCCCGGCCATCCTGTGACGAGCGCCGATCTCGAAGCCAATCGCATCCTTAAAGAACGGCTGACACGGGCGCGCCCGGACTATGGGTGGCTGTCGGAAGAGACCGCGCTCGCACGTGACACGCATCTGAATGAAACCGTCTGGTGCGTGGACCCCATAGACGGCACGCGAGCCTTTATGGGCGGGGAACCATACTGGGCGATTGCCGGCGCACTCGTCACTGGAAACCGTGCAGTTATTGGTGTGGTCCATGCGCCCGCGCTTGACGAGACGTACTGGGCTGAACTTGGCAAGGGGGCTTGGCTTAATGGAAGACGTCTGTTCACCAGCAGCCAGGACGAGGAAACCGGTTGCCGAATGATCGCCTCGGAATCCATGCTTACTCATCCGGCCTGGAGCGTGCCATGGCCGCAGATGGAGCTCGCGCGTCCCAAACCGAATGCGACGCTGCTGCGTATGTGCTGGGTGGCGACCGGGCAGTGGGATGCAACCCTGGCGCTCTGGCGCAAATCGGACTGGGATCTTGCCGCGGGGGCAATCATCGTTGAGGAAGCGGGCGGCTCAGCCTCCACACATCTTGGCGAAAGCTTCGTCTTCAATCGCAGTGAACCTGCCCAGCGCAGTCTCATTGCGGCTGGAAAGCGTCTGCATCCTCTGTTAGTGGAGCGCGTCAAAGACGTCAGGCTGCCCGACCCGAACTGGACAGTCAGGCCATACGAAAAGACGAACGCAACGGAGCAGACCAAGATGGCTGACACGCCGGACACCAAGCAGCTACTTCACCTCGTCATTGGCGGTGAGTTGAAAGATGTGCGCGGCATTGAGTTCGAGGACCTTTCCAAGATCGACTTTGTCGGCGCCTTTCCGAGCTACAAGGCGGCTTATGACGCCTGGAAGAATGCCGCTCAGCGCACAGTAGACAATGCAGAGATGCGCTATTTCATCCTGCATGCGCACCGTCTGCTCGATCCTGAGACCGGGTCGCATCATCACGTCTGATATGGCAGGCGAGCCAGAACGCAGCCGCAGCCTTTTCCGGCTGACAACCGAACGGTTCAAGCCGCACTGGAGATGGTTTGCCATAGGCACGGCCTGCGCTGCTGTGACCTCCGCAGCCGCTGCGTCCTATGGCTACCTCCTCAAGCTCGTTGTCGAGGGCCTGGAGCAGCTTGCCGGACCGGATTCGGTGGCCGTTCCCTCGTCGCTGTGGTGGCTGATCGGGATAATCGGCTTTGCTGCGGCGGTGCGCTCTCTATCACTCTACGGTATGACGCTGGCCAACAACACCGGCGTCCAGCGGGCCATTATCGATATCCAGACCGATCAGTTCGACGCGCTGACGGATGGGGATTTTGCCCGCCTGTCCGGTGACCGATCCGGCGGATTCGTGTCTCGCTTCATCAATGATGTGAACGCGCTTCGCGATGCCGGACTGAGGCTTGCAAACAACCTGACCAAGGGCGTACTGACGGTATTCGGCGTGCTGGTCACCATGTTCATCATGGACTGGAAGCTGACCCTTGTCCTGTTGCTTGTCTATCCGATCGCTTTCGGGCCGGTCATCGGGCTGGGGAACCGGGTACGCCGGCGTTCCAAACAAGCCCAGCGTCAGATTGGGGAAGTGGCCTCGCTCCTCTCGGAGAGTTTCCAGTCTGCACGGGTCGTGAAGGCCTATGGCCTTGAGGACTATCAGAAAGCGCGCGCAAAGCGCGGCTTCGTAGAGCGGTCCCGCCTTTTCCTCAAAGTGCTGACGGATCGGGCTGCGGTAGACCCGATACTGGAGATCACTGGCGGTCTTGCGCTGGTTGGTATTCTCGCGCTTACGGCCTGGCGTATCGCGGACGGCGACACCTCGCTCGGCAACTTTGTAGGCGTTATCGGGGCCGTTGCGGTGGCCGCGCCTGAGGTTAGGGCACTCGGGACTCTGAATGCTGTCGCGCAGGAAGGCGGCGCGGCAGCGGACCGTGTTTTCGAGATCACCGACGCAAAACCACAGATTCAGGACCGGCCGGATGCGCGCGACCTCGAGAGCGCGCGCGGCAGTATTGAGTTTCGCGATGTGCACTTTGCCTATCCCGATGGCTCGCAAGCGTTGAAGGGGCTGTCCTTCTCGGCAAATCCGGGAGAGACGGTCGCTCTCGTTGGGCCGTCCGGGGCCGGAAAGTCTACGATATTCAACATGTTGTTGAGGCTTTATGATCCGGTTTCCGGAACGGTCCTGATCGATGGAAATGATGTGCGCTCCTATACCGAAGCCAGCCTTCGCCGGTCGACTGCGCTAGTGGCGCAGGAAGCCCTGCTCTTCGACGATACGGTGGCGGCCAATATCGCCCTCGGGCGGATCGGGGCGCGTCGTGAGGAGATCAAGGAGGCTGCGCGCGCGGCGAATGCGCATGAATTCATCCTGGGCCTTCCGGGCGGCTATGAAGCCCCCTGCGGAGAGATGGGACGCAATCTGTCCGGTGGCCAGCGCCAACGCATTGCGCTCGCCCGCGCCATCATCCGCCAGGCACCGATCCTCTTGCTCGACGAGGCGACCTCAGCGCTCGATGCCGAGAGCGAAGCCAAGGTACAGTCGGCTCTGAGTGAGTATGCGAAGGATCGCACCACGCTGGTCATCGCCCACCGGCTTTCCACCGTGCGCTCTGCCGACAGAATCATCGTGCTGGATGATGGCCAGGTTGCCGAAGAGGGCACGCATCAGGAACTGATCCGGCTTGGCGGGCTCTACAAACAGCTTGTCGAGCTGCAGCTCAGCTAGCCATAGCTGCGCTGCTGCGGCATCTGTTTGGCGGACGCCACGAGGAATTTGGCGAGCTTTTCGGAACTCTCCGCGCCCTGAACCGCGATGCGGCGCATGGCGATATAGGTCGGTACACCGCCAATCCCCATTTCGCGGAACGTGTTCTCTTCCTCGCGGACGGCCTCTGCGTCGGCGCCGGAATCCAGCAGTTTTTCCACGATGGAGCGGTCCAGACCTATGTCCTCTCCGATATCAGCCAGCACACTATAGTCGCCGATATCGCGGGCATGTTCGAAATATGCCGAGAATAGCGCTTCCTTGGCCTCGGCGCCCTTGCCTTGCCCCTGGGCCCAGCGCACCAGCCTGTGTGCATCGAAACTGTTCGGGCGGTGGCGCAGGTCACCGAAATTGAAGGGAATGTCTTCTTCCTTACCGAACTCAATCAGCGCCTCGCGCATCGTGGCCCAGCGATTTTCTTCGGTTTCGGGGCCAAATTTCTGTGCCATGTAATCGCGGTAATTGACGCCGCCCTGCGGGATGGTGGGATCAAGCTCGAAGGGCCGGAAGAGCAGGTCCACCTCAATGCCTTCGGCAAGGTCAATCGCTTTCTGGATACGCCGGAGCCCAAGCCAGCACCACGGGCAGACAAGATCGGAGACCATTTCGATGGTTAGACGTGTCATGACATTTGCTCCGTCGGGCGGCTTACTGGCGTATCTCTCTACTATGGGCTCTCAATTACTTGATTGGAACCGTCAGATGATCGCCGTCACCGTGAAACCGAGGACGAGGATCAACGCTGCCCAGGCATTGGACTTGAACACCATCAGGGCGTTCTCGTCGTCCTGGTTCATCTTGTAGACCTGCCAGACTGCGTGGCCCATGAAGGCAATCACGGTCAGCGCGCCGAGGCGAGTCGCGCCATTCGCAGCCACGGCGCCGCCAAAAAAGGCGGTGGCAGCAAGATAGAAGCAGAAGGCGCCCAGGATGGTCTGCTCACCGAGCAGGCGCGCGCTCGACTTCACGCCGATCAGTGCATCATCCTCACGGTCCTGCATGGCGTAGATCGTGTCATACCCCACCGTCCAGGCTGCGAAGCCGAGATACAGGATGACCGTGCCGAGCGAGACATGTGTAGCCATCGCGGCGGCGACCAGGACGCCCCAGTTGATTGTGAATCCAAGCCAGACCTGGGGCCACCAGGTCACCCGCTTCATGAAAGGATAAGCGCCGATCAGCGGCAGGGCGAGGAGCGCGACGATCTTGGCGTCCAGCGGGATGCAGAGCCAGGCAATGAACGCAACGAAAATCTGGAGTGCGAGGAAGATATAGGCCTGCCGGACGGTAACATCACCGGCGGGCAGGGGACGCCTGGCAGTCCGTGCGACAGAGGCATCGAAATCGCGGTCCTGGATGTCATTCCATGTGCAGGCAGCCCCGCGCATGGTTATGGCACCGATTGCGATCAGCACATCCCACCAGATGTCGATCCAGAAGAAGCCGGTCTCTATGCGCGTATAGGCCAGCGATGCGAACGCCGGCAGCATGACGAGCCATGTGCCAATGGGCCGGTCAAGCCGGGCAAGCGCGGCGTACGGCCGAAGCGTTTCCGGCAGAGTTGTCAGCCAGACGGGCAGGGCGCTGTCTGCCGGCGCGCGCGAGCTGGGCTCGGCATCCGCTGCGGTATCTGGGTTTGGCGGCTCGGAATCAGGCGTCTTCGTCTCGTTCATGAGGCCGGTATAACCGCAATCGCGCCTCAGGCGATAGACACAGTCTTGCGATTGATGAAGGCGCGGATGCCGTCGCTGGAGAGTTCCCGGCCATAGCCGGAAGCTTTCACACCGCCAAAGGGCAGGCGCGGATCACTGGCGACCTTCGAATTGATGAAGGTCGATCCTGCATCAAGATCGCGAATCGCCTGCTCCATCTCGCCCTTGTCGGTCGTACAGACAGAGGAGCCAAGACCGAAGGGGCTGTCATTTGCCCGCTCGATGGCCTGGGTGAGGCTCGTGACCTTCCAGAGGGAGGCCACAGGGCCGAACATTTCATCCTTGGCTGCGGGGGCGTTTTCAGGCGCTTCTTCCAGTATCTGGGGCGCGTACCACCATCCCTTTTCGGGCAGATCGGGTTGATCCAGAAGCGCTCTCGCACCTGCCGCGACAGATTTGTCCACCTGTTCGGCAAGGTCATCCCGGATCGACTTCATCGCCAGTGGGCCGATATTCGTTCCATCCGCAAGCGGGTCGCCGACTTTCAGCGCCTTCATGCCTTCAACGAATTTATCCCGGAATTCGTCATAGATATCGCCATGGACGAAGAAGCGTTTCGCCGCGATGCAGGATTGTCCGTTGTTTTGCGTCCTCGCATCGATGGCGGTATCGACCGCCGCATCGAGATCGGCAGAGGGCATGACGATGAACGCGTCCGTCCCGCCAAGTTCCAGTACGGTCGGCTTGATCTCGTCGCCTGCAATACTGGCGACCGAGGCGCCAGCCGGCCCAGAGCCGGTAAGCGTTGCGGCGCGCACACGCCGGTCGCGCACCACTTTCTCCACCTTGTCTGAGCCGATAAGCAGAGTCTGGAAACAGCCCTCGGGAAAACCCGCTTCCTTGAAGACGTCTTCGATATTTAGCGCGCTGCGCCAGACATTGGAGGCGTGCTTAAGCAGTCCGACATTCCCAGCCATTAGCGCCGGTGCGGCAAAGCGGAAGACCTGCCAATAAGGGAAGTTCCAGGGCATCACGGCGAGCACCGGCCCAATCGGCAGGTGCCGCACAAATGCCTTGCTTGCATCGGTCTTGATCGGCTCGTCTTTCAGATAGGTTTCGGCATTTTCGGCATAGTGCCGGCAGACCCAGGCGCACTTTTTAAGCTCGCCCTGCGCCTGTGCCAGCGGCTTGCCCATTTCCCGGCTCATGGCTGGCCCCCAGTCATCGACATGGGATTCCAGCACCTCGGCCGCCTTGTTCATGAGCTTTGCGCGCTCATCGAAAGTGGTGAGGCGCCAGTTTGAATAATGCTCCTCCGCTTTGGCAAGGGCGGCATCGACCTCAACCTCTGTGTGTGGGGTGAAGGTCTCGATGACTTCTTCATTGGCGGGATTGATCGAGCTGACACTCATGGGCAGGCCTCGCTGGTTTATGGCTTAACTCTCTGACAACAGAAGCCTATATGGGCGCCATGAGTTCCGTGCCACGCCTTTTCATTGATGCTGACCTTGCCGCAGGCGCTGCAACGCCAGTGAGCGACAATCAGGCCAATTACCTTCTGCGGGTGATGCGCCTGTCGGAAGGCGACGAAGTACGCGTTTTCAATGGGCGCGACGGAGAGTGGCTTTCACGTCTTCGACCCGAGAGCGGGAAACGTGCCTCAATTGTGCCTGAGCGGCAAACGCGCCCCCAAGTGGAGACGCCCGACCTCACGCTTTTCTTTGCGCCCCTGAAAAAGGCACGTACCGACTTCGTCGTGGAAAAGGCATGCGAATTAGGGGTGCGCCGGATCCAGCCCGTCATGACAGAGCGCACCCAGTCGAGCCGCGTGCGCCGTGACCGGCTGCAGTCGGTCGTCATCGAGGCGGCCGAGCAGACCGAGCGTATGGATGTGCCTGAGGTTTTCGATGATATAACCCTTCAGGCCGCACTCGAGGCATGGCCGGATGGCCAGCCTCTCTATTATTGCGATGAGGCGGGCGATGCGCGGCCGATGCGGAACGTTCTAGAGGAGGCGCGGGGCGGGGCAGCAGGCCTCCTCATCGGGCCGGAGGGAGGCTTTTCTCCGAAGGAGCGCGACTGGATCCGGAAACACCCGAATATTCAGCCCGTTACGCTAGGCCCACGTATCCTGCGTGCTGAAACAGCTGTTGTTGCTGCGCTCACACTTTGGCAATCCGGTGTTGGCGACTGGCAGGAACATCCCTATCTGCCTGAGACCGGAAACGGCTAAAGGGGCCTTCCATGACGACACCGACGTCCGACATTGACGAGAGCGCCCCGCGTATCGAGTCCAGAAATGAGCTCGTGGAGTGGATGGAGCAGGGCTGTACGCCGCGTACCGATTGGAAGATCGGCACGGAACATGAAAAATTCGGCTTCATCAGGGACGGATTGCGCCCGCTTCCCTATGACGGAGAGGTGTCCATCCGGGCCATGCTGGAAGGCCTGTCCGAGAAGTTCGGCTGGGAACCGATCGAGGAATCCGGCCTGCTCATCGGTCTGAAGAAGGACGGTGCGAGTGTCAGTCTGGAGCCAGGCGGCCAGTTCGAGCTTTCGGGCGCTCCGCTCGACCATATTCACCAGACCTGTAATGAGGTCGGCGATCACCTCAAAGAGGTGCGCGAGATTGCTGATCCGCTAGGCATAGGCTTTCTGGGCATGGGGTCCTCGCCGCTCTGGTCGATGGACGAGACGCCGATGATGCCCAAGGGCCGCTACGCCATCATGCGTGACTATATGCTGAAGGTTGGCAGGCTGGGCCGGGAAATGATGTTCCGCACCTGTACCGTACAGGTGAACCTCGATTTCTCTTCAGAAGCCGACATGGTGAAGAAATTCAGGGTCTCTCTGGCGCTGCAGCCTCTCGGCACCGCGCTCTTCGCCAATTCGCCCTTCACCGAGGGGCGTACCAATGGCTTCCTCTCCTATCGCTCGCATATCTGGACAGATACCGACCCGGACCGCTCCGGCATGCTGCCCTTCATGTTTGAGGATGGCGCAGGTTTTGAGAGATATCTCGACTATGCGCTTGATGTACCTATGTATTTTGTCCGCCGCGGCGGAAAGTATCTTGATGCGTCCGGCCTGAGTTTCCGCGACTTCATGGATGGAAAGCTGGCGCTTCTGCCTGGTGAAAAGCCGGCCATGGATGATTTCGTCGACCATCTGTCGACAATCTTTCCGGAAGTGCGCCTGAAGCGTTTTCTGGAGATGCGGGGTTCTGATTCAGGCCCGTGGAGCCGTCTTTGTGCTTTCTCGGGTTTCTGGACGGGGCTTCTCTACGATCAGGCCGCGCTCGATGCTGCCTGGGAGCTGGTGAAGGACTGGACCGCGGCCGAACGCGAATCGATCCGCCAGTCTGTCCGCGTCCTTGGTCTCAGAACGCCGATTCCTGGCGGGCGCACCCTGCAGGATCTGGCCAAGGACGTCCTGATGATCAGCCGCAACGGTCTTAAGGCGCGTGCCCGCTACAACAGTGCGGGCGACGATGAGACCGGTTTCATTGGCGAACTGGACGAGATCGCCGAAAGCGGCCTGACACCAGCGGACCGGCTGCTGGAGCTTTATTACGGCAAGTGGAATCGGCGGGTTGAACCCGCCTTTGAGGCATTGGCCTATTAGGCTGCATTTGCGCCAATCCCTGCAGAAATGGCAAATCTTTGCTTGAGCCACGCGAAACTGCGTGGTCAAACTGAGCGCTTAAAAGCGTGGAAGCGCGCGTTCAGAGGTTGAGGGATCCAGCTTATGTTTTCTGTGTTCTTGTCGCTATTGGCAGTCCCGCCGCTTGGATTCACCATGTGGCAGCTCAGGAAACATCCCAAAGGCCTCTACATTCTCTTTTTCGCAGAGATGTGGGAGCGGTTTTCCTATTACGGGATGCGCGCGCTCCTCATCTTTTACCTGACCTGGCATTTCCTGTTCGAGAGCAGCTTCTCGCTCACTCTTTATGGGGCCTATGTGGCGCTTGTGTATCTCGGGCCACTTCTCGGCGGCTGGCTCGCGGATAAATATATCGGCTTCCGCAAGGCGGTGACATTCGGGGCGCTCATGCTTGTTGCCGGCCACGGCCTTATGGGACTTCATGGTCCTTCCGCCGAAGAGACCCTGAATGTCGATGGCACCGTCTATGAGCTTGAGCGGCCTGAATACAGTGAAGCGCGCGAGCGCTTCATCGTGATCGACGGTGAAGAGATAGCGGTCGACGGATTTGTTCAGCCGGAGGAAGGCTCCACCACGCGCGAAGTGACCTTCGTCCAGAATGGTGAAGAAACGACTCTGGTCGGTACGCTTGAGGAAAGCCGCAACCCGTTCTTCACGACGATCCTGTTTGCTGCCCTCGCACTCATCGTGGCCGGCGTCGGGTTCTTGAAACCCAATATCTCCACCTGTGTCGGCGCCCTGTATGAGCAGGGGGACCGGCGCCGAGACTCCGGTTTCACGCTTTATTATATGGGCATCAATCTCGGCTCATTCCTCTCAGGTATTTTCTGTGCGCTTGCAGCGGCGACTCTTGGCTGGTGGGCCGGGTTTGGACTGGCCGCTGTCGGCATGCTGGCCGGTCTCATCGTTTTCGTGTGGGGCCAGAGCTGGCTTGAAGGCCGTGCCGATCCGCCAGCCGGTGTGGACCTGAAGACTCCGGTTTTTGCCGGCCTCAACCGCGAATGGCTGGTCTATGGTGCAGGCCTTGCTTTCGCCGTCGCCGCTTTCTTCCTGCTCCAGATCGCCAGCATCATGACGCTCGCCATGCATGGCGTCTTCGCGGTCGTTACGCTGGGCATCATTGTTTACATGCTGACCAAGCTGGAAGCCGACACACGAAATGCGATGATCGGCCTGCTTATCCTCACCGTTTCTTCGGTTCTGTTCTGGGCGCTGTTCGATCAGGGGCCGACGTCTCTGAACCTCTTCGCAGCCGCCCACGTCGACAATCAGGTCATGGGCTCTCCATTCCCGGCACCTGTGCTTCAGTCGGCCAATCCGCTCTACATCATGTATTTCGCCCCGCTTATCGCCGTCATGTGGACATGGCTTGGCAATAAGGGAATCGAACCCAATAGCTTCATCAAGTTCGGTCTGGCCATGATTCAGATCGGCGCAGGGTTCTTCGTCTTGAACCTCGGTATCCAGACCGCCGTGCCGGATGCGGACGGGGCGCTTCGCATCTCCGTCCTGTTCATCATGCTGATGTATCTGCTGCATACGACCGGGGAGATTTTCCTGTCACCAGTGGGGCTGTCCGCTGTGACCAAACTGTCGGCAAAGCAGATTGTCGGCTTCATGATGGGTTACTGGTTCCTGGCATCTTCTTACGCGAACGTTATTGCCGCCGGGGTTGCACAGGCGACGCAGGTCCCTGAAGGGGCGCCGACTGAGGTCAGTCTTGAAGCCTACAATGCGGTCTATCTCCAGCTTGGCGGCGCCGCGGTCGGTCTGGGTGTTCTGCTACTGGTTCTAAGCCCCTGGCTGCGCAATCTCACCAAGCATGCCGAACGCAGCCTTGGGCCGCATGAAAAGGAACGGCGCAGCGAAGTCGATCCGGCCGGCGTGTCGATGGACCGGACTGAGAGCTAAACCGGTTTCGCTCTCCAGATTTGAAAAACCCCCGCAAGGTGCAAACTTGCGGGGGTTTTTAATTCGAGCTTCGGCGGAGTGTACCCTTCGCTAACCGGCCCCGCCAACAGTCAGCGCGTCGACCTTGAGGGTGGGCTGACCGACGCCGACCGGGATGCTCTGACCGGCCTTGCCGCAGGTGCCGACACCGTCATCCATCCCGAAATCATTGCCGATCATGGAAACCTTGTTGAGCACAGTGGGCCCGTGCCCGATCAGCGTCGCATTCTTGACCGGGGCAATGACCTTGCCGTTTTCCACCAGATAGGCCTCAGTGCACTGGAAGACGAAATTCCCTGACGTGATATCGACCTGGCCACCGCCAAAATCGACCGCCCAGATACCACGTTTGATGGATTTGACGATCTCGTCCGGATCATCCTGTCCGCCGAGCATCATCGTATTGGTCATGCGCGGCATGATGCCCGCATCATAGCTTTCCCGCCGGCCATTGCCGGTTGGCGCCATGCCCATAAGGCGGGCATTCTGGCGATCCTGCATATAGCCTTTCAGGATACCGTCCTCGATCAGCACATTACGCTGCGTCGGTGTGCCTTCATCATCGAAGGAAAGGGAGCCGCGGCGCGCATCAATTGTGCCATCATCGACAATCGTGACGCCCTTTGCGGCGACCTGCTGGCCGATCTTTCCGGCGTAGACGCTGGTCTGCTTGCGGTTGAAATCCCCTTCAAGACCGTGGCCAACCGCTTCGTGCAACAGGACAGCGGGCCAGCCTGGTCCCAGAACGACTTCCATCTCACCAGCCGGGGCAGGGATGGATTCCAGATTGATCTCTGCCTTTCTGAGCGCGCGCTCCGCCATGGCCTGCCAGCGTTCCGGCTTGATCCATTCCTCATACTCGGCGCGGCCACCGGCACCCGAAGAGGCCGATTCGCGCCGGCCATCTTTTTCGAGCGTCACGGAAATGTTGAGGCGCACAAGCGGGCGCACATCATGAAAGGTTTCGCCAGCCGGGCGCAGGATGTCGATTTCCTGATGACTGCCGGCGAGTGAAACAGAGACCTGAACCACACGCGGATCCTTTGCGCGGACCCAGGCGTCGATTTCGGCCAGAAGACCCGTCTTGACCGTAAAGCCGGGGGCTTCGGTCGGATCTATGGGCGCATAGAGCTTGCGATTCGTCGGGATCGGTCCGGCGGCCAGCGAGCCGGAATAGCCACGCTTGGCGGCGGCGGCGGTTGTCGCGGCTCGCCGGATAGCATCGAGTGTCAACTCACCGGCATGCGCATTCCCGCTCGCTTCACCCGCAACAACTCTGAGGCCGAACCCCTGGGAGGTATCGAAAGCCGCCGATTTCAGGCGGCCATCATCATACATGAAGCTTTCAGAGCGGGCGCGCTGGACATAGATGTCGCCATCATCGGCGCCGTCGCAGGCTTCGGCAAGGATACGGGTTGCCTCGGCGCGGTCGAAAGGAAGGTCTGTTTCTAGCATTCAGAGAGAATGGACATTCACGGACTGACCTGCAAGCGGGCAGGGGACGCTTACTGCTGCTGAACCTCGAATCGGCTGAGCTGGCGCTGCGCAAGTTCCCATCCGGGACGCAGTTCGAGCGCCTTCTGGAAATCGAAGTACGCCCCCGGTACATCGCCGGTGTTTTCACGGGCTATGGCGCGGTTGTAATAGGCCGCGAAAATGTCATTCGTTTCCAGTTCGATTGCGCGGTTTAGGGCGACAAGCGCCTCATCGAAATTACGTGTATAAATATGCGCCGCGCCTTCATTGAGGTAGGCAGCCCCCAGCGAGGGCAGGATGTCAGTGGCGCTTGAATAATCGGCGAGCGCCCTGTCATAGTCGCCCTCCCGCATGCGGATGACGCCGCGGTTTACATAAGTGGCTGCGCGGTTTTCCCGCGTCAGCGTTTCTTCGCGCAAAGCCCGCGAACAGGTTTCGTCCGCTGAGCGGAATGAATAATTTCCGGACTTGACCTGGTCGAAGCAGTCACGTGCCAGACCGCTGCCAACGACAAAGACCTGCGCACTGGCTGTGGCGCCGCAGACAAGGCAAGCAAGGCTGCATAGAAGGACACGCGACATTTCTTCCACCTCCTCTTCTGTTGGGCGCAATATAGCGCTAGGGAGAGATAAAGCGAAGCGGCTGCGACAAATTCGAATTCACTGAAGGGCCGGGTGGACGCAGGGAGTCGTCGGAGCTATGGCATCACACAAGTTTTTACCAAGGAGTCGGGCTGTGCGTTTTCTCGTCGCTCTTCTTTCGATCTTGCCGATTGGCGCAGCTGCTCACGCTGCCGTTCCTGAGCAGGGTGGAATAAATCTCCAGGATGCAGCGACACGCATCATGGAGCGTCTACACTGGTTTCATAATTATCTGGTGGTAATTATTACGATCATCACGTTGTTCGTGCTGGCACTGCTGGTGGTGGTCTGCGTGAAATATAACAAGCGCGCCAATCCCGTGGCCCGCAAGTTCAGCCACAATACGCCGATCGAGATCATCTGGACGGTCGTTCCTGTCCTCATCCTCGTTGCGATTGCCGGTCCGTCCTTCTCGAACCTGTTCTATCAGGAGAACGAGCCGGATCTGGAAGCCATCGCCGCAGCCGAGGGTGACAATCCAAACATCTATCCCGATGCAGCCGAGCAGGGCTGGATCGCGGTGAAGGCCCAGGGCAACCAGTGGAACTGGACCTATTCCTTCCCCGATGAGCTCGATGATGGCGGCTATCCGGTGGAGTTTGTGTCCAACCCGCTTCAACGTGGTCTTTCCAGCGACAATCTCGACGCCGCGCGCGGTCCGCGCAATCTTGCCGTCGATTATCCGCTGGTGCTGCCTGTGAACCGCTACATCCGCTATCAGACCGCAGCGTCCGACGTGATTCACTCCTTCGCGATGCCGGCCTTTGGTATCAAGACCGACGCCGTCCCTGGCCGTCTCAATGAGGGCTGGTTCCTCGTCGAGGAAGAAGGCACCTATTACGGTCAGTGCTCAGAGCTTTGCGGCAAGGACCACGCCTTCATGCCGATCGAGATTCGCGTTGTCGATCAGGACACTTATGACGCCTGGATCACGTCGCTTCGCGAAGGTGACTTCGAAGGTGCCTTTGAGGGAATTGATAGCGCCCAAGTTGCAAATAATTCCGACCGGACGAGCGCGGAAACGCGTCTTGCCCAGGCCGAGTAGAACCCGAGAGGATCTCTGACATGGCAATGGATCAAGTTTCGACTGTCCACGACGACCACGCCCACGATCACAAGCCGGGCTTCTTTGTGCGCTGGTTCCTGTCCACGAACCATAAGGACATCGGTACGCTGTACCTCGTCTTCGCGATCTGCGCGGGCATTGTCGGCTACACGCTTTCTGGCCTCATCCGTCTTGAGCTGGCTCAGCCGGGCATCGGCCCGCTTACAGGCCTCATGGAGTGGTTCGGCTATTCCGGCGACCAGGCTATCGAGCATGCCAAGCATTTCTATAATGTCGTGATCACCTATCACGGTCTCATCATGATCTTCTTCATGGTGATGCCGGCCCTGATTGGCGGTTTCGGCAACTGGTTCGTCCCGCTGATGATTGGCGCGCCTGACATGGCGTTCCCGCGCATGAACAATATCTCGTTCTGGCTGACGGTTGCCGCTTTCATCATGGCGTGTATCTCCATGCTGATCCCGGGCACCGGCCAGTTCCTCGGCTTTGGTGGCGGCTGGGTCCTTTATCCGCCGCTCTCCAGCACGACCGGCCACCCCGGCCCGTCCATGGACCTTCTGATCCTGTCCCTTCACACGGCCGGTATTGCGTCGATCCTCGGTGCCATCAACTTCATCGTGACCATCCTGAACATGCGCGCACCGGGCATGACCCTGCACAAGATGCCGCTGTTTGCCTGGTCGGTGCTGGTGACCGCCGTCCTGCTGCTGCTTGCTCTGCCGGTTCTGGCAGGCGCGCTGACCATGCTCCTGACCGACCGGAATTTCGGCTCGCAATTCTTTGACCCCTCCGGGGGCGGCGACCCGATCATGTTCCAGCATCTGTTCTGGTTCTTCGGTCACCCGGAAGTCTACATTATGATCCTTCCGGCCTTCGGTATCATCTCGCACATTGTGTCGACCTTCTCGAACAAGCCGGTCTTTGGCTATCTCGGCATGGCCTATGCAATGGTCTCCATCGGCGCGATCGGCTTCATTGTCTGGGCCCACCACATGTACACCGTCGGTATGCCGGTCGACATGAAGGCCTATTTCGTTGCTGCCACGATGGTCATCGCGGTGCCGACGGGGATCAAGATTTTCTCGTGGATCGCGACAATGTGGGGCGGCTCGATTGATTTCTCCGTGCCCATGGTCTGGGCCATCGGTTTCATCTTCCTGTTCACCGTCGGCGGTGTCACGGGTGTGGTGCTTGCCAATGCGGGTATCGACCACGTCCTGCACGACACTTATTACGTCGTTGCCCACTTCCACTACGTGCTCTCGCTTGGCGCCGTGTTCGGCCTGTTTGCCGGCTGGTACTACTGGTTCGAGAAAATGTTCGGCGTGAAGTACAACAAGTTCATTGGCTATGCGCACTTCTGGACGATGTTCGTGGGCTCGAACCTTCTGTTCTTCCCGCAGCACTTCCTGGGCCTCCAGGGCATGCCGCGCCGCTATATTGACTATGCAGACGCCTTCTCGACCTGGCACTTCTGGTCGTCGATGGGCTATGCGGTGACCCTCGTTGCCACGACGATCTTCTTTATCGGTGTGATCGAGGCCGCTGTGCGCCGCCGCAAGGGTGTCGCCAATCCATGGGGCGAGGGTGCCACCACACTGGAGTGGACGCTCTCATCGCCGCCGCCATTCCACCAGTTCAACGAGCTGCCTGAAGTGAAGCCGCAGAGCCACCACTAACGGGCCGTTGAACGACAGAAACAGGACGGCCCTTCGCGTTCAACGCCGCGAGGGGCCGTTTCCATCTTGATGGAGCACGCAGATCCAATGTCGCATGTCGATACAGCAGATATGACGCCGGAGACGCCGCGATACGCGACGGCCGGTGATTATGTGCAGCTCATGAAGCCGCGCATCATGATGCTTGTCGTCTTCACGGGTCTGGCCGGGCTTGTGAGCGCGCACGGCGTAACGGGAATTGCGATCAATCCGGTGATGGCAGCCATTGCCACGCTGGCCATTGCGCTTGGCTCAGGCGCCGCAGGCGCGATCAATATGTGGTATGATGCGGACATCGATGCGGTGATGAAGCGCACATCCACCCGTCCGATCCCCTCTGGAGCAGTGCCCCGCGAGGAAGCCCTCGCCATGGGCCTCGTCATGAGCGGTGTCTCGGTTCTGCTGATGTGGATGGCGTCCAATGCAGTGGCCGCGGGGCTGCTCGCGCTGTCTATTGCTTATTATGGCTGGTTCTACACCATGCTGCTCAAGCGCCGCACGCCGCAGAACATCGTGATCGGCGGCGCGGCCGGGGCCTTCCCGCCGGTCATTGGCTGGGCCGTTGTCACCGGCAATGCGCCGCTCGACGCATGGCTGCTCTTTGCGATTATCTTCTTCTGGACCCCGCCGCACTTCTGGGCGCTCAGCCTGCTGGCCCATGGCGAATACAAGAAGGCAAACGTGCCGATGCTGCCCGTGACGCACGGGGCAAAGGTCACCCGCAACCAGATTCTCATCTACACGCTGCTTCTGGCGCCGCTGGCCCTTGCGCCGGTCCTTACCGGACTGGGCGGTGTTATCTATGCGGCTACGGCCACGCTTCTCGGCGGTGTTTTCGTGAAGCTTGCCGTGGATGTCTGGCGCAGCGATGCAGGCGCCGTTCCCGTTCGGCCGGAAAGCGCAAAGGCGGCAAAGCGTCTCTTTGCCTTTTCGATCCTGTACCTTTTCCTTCTGTTTGCCGCACTCATGATCGAACACGGGGCGGGGGCCCATTTTGACCTTGCGGGGATCCTATGAACCAGGAGCGTTTCGAACCTGCAAAACTCGATGAGGATGCCCGCCGGGCACAGAAGCGCCGGAATCTCTGGCTCGCTCTGGCGCTCGTGACTTTTGTGGTGCTGGTTGCGGTAACCACAATGCTGCGGCTTGGCGGCGGTGTGCCGGAGCGTATGTAATGAGCAATCTGAAAATCTCGGTCATTCTCTCAGTTGCGGCGCTTTGTATGCTGGGCCTCGCCTTCGCGTCGAAGCCGCTTTACGACACATTTTGCCGGGTGACAGGGTTTGGCGGCACGACGCAGATCGCCGAAGCGGCGCCCAGCGATGTGCTCGACCGGTCGGTTCACATACGGTTTGATGCGAACGTCATAGATGCGCCCATCCGGTTTCGCCCGCTTCAGACGGGTATGGACGTCAAGCTTGGCGAGCACGGCCTTGCCTTCTTTGAAGTCACCAACACCTCTGATCGCGATGTCAGCCTGATGGCCTCCTATAATGTGACGCCGCACAAGGCGGGCATCTATTACAACAAGCTTGAATGCTTCTGTTTTTCCGAGCGGATCGTAAAGGCTGGCGAGACGAAGAAGCTTCCGGTCGTCTATTTTGTCTCACCGGAAATGGACAGCGATTCAAATCTCGCCGACGTACGCACGATCACGCTCTCCTACACGTTTTACGAAACAGGCAATTTTCAGGGTGCGGCTAAATCGGCGGCACTTAACTAGATGGTTGCGACTCCGATAGCCTGCGGGCTAAAAGGCGCAAGAATTACATGGACGATAGGGATTCCGGGCTATGGCACATGATGAAGTGAAACATGACTATCACCTGGTGAACCCGTCACCTTGGCCGCTTCTGGGGTCGATGGCGATGGTTGTTCTGGCAATCGGGGCCGTCACCTATATGAAAGGCCTGTTTGGCATGCCGGAAGGCACGCCGTGGCTGCTGATGATCGGCCTCGCCTTCGTCGCTTACGTGATGTTCGGCTGGTGGCGTGAGGTCATCAAGGAAGGCAATGCAGGCGATCACACGCCGGTTGTCTCGATTGGCCTTAAATACGGCATGGTCCTCTTCATCGCGTCGGAGGTCATGTTCTTCGTCGCGTGGTTCTGGAGCTTCTTCGAGTTTGCCATCTTCCACGGCGCCCGTGTCGGTGACTCCTTCGATGCATCGAACCCGCTTTATGCCGAGGCGCTTCAGGCGGTTGGCGGTCAGTGGCCGCCGGCTGGTGTCGAGCTGTTCGACCCGTTCCACCTGCCGCTCATGAACACGCTGGTCCTTCTGCTTTCAGGGACGACCGTTACGGCCGCGCACCACGCACTGCAGCATGACCACCGCAAGACGGCGATCAATATGCTCGCCCTGACCGTGCTGCTTGGCCTCGCCTTCACCGGGCTCCAGGTGCTGGAATATTCGCATGCCGGCTTCACCTATGACGGTACGCTCTATGGCTCTGCCTTCTTCATGGCGACCGGCTTCCACGGCGCGCATGTGGTCATCGGCACGATCTTCCTGACCGTTTGTCTGATCCGCCTGATGACCGGTGGCATGAGCGCGAAAAAGCATCTCGGCTTCGAATTTGCTGCCTGGTACTGGCACTTCGTTGATGTCGTGTGGCTGTTCCTCTTCGCCTTTGTTTACGTCATCCCCTATCTGGTGCTCGGTCACTAGGAGGCCGGATTGGCAGCTTACGTCTCACCCATAAAGGCTGGGCTCGCCTGTCGATGCCCGGCCTGCGGTGAGGGGCCGGTTTTCAAATCCTTTCTGGAGATGGCACCGCGTTGTCCTGCGTGTGGCGCCGACTTTTCAAAGGCCGACGCCGCAGACGGGCCGGCTTTTTTTGTAATGTTCCTTCTGGCAATCCTGATCATGCCACCTGTGCTGCTGGTACAGATTGTCTTTGCGCCACCAGTCTGGGTCCACGTTATCCTTTGGGGACCCTTGATCGTGCTTCTTGGCGCCTGGCTCCTGCGTCCGTTCAAGTCTTTGATGTTTGCCCTGCAATGGAAGCATAATGCCGAAGAGGTCCGCTGGAACGATAGCGACGGGTCTGCCTCATGACATTCCGGCCCATGCCGCTCCTGACCCTCTTCACGATTGCCAGTCTGGTCATCCTCATACTTCTCGGAAACTGGCAATATGCCCGCTATAGCGAGAAGAAGGCGCAGGGTGCGGTCGCCAATGATCCTTTCGAGACTGTTCGGGTCGAGGTGGCGCAAACGAAGTCCGGTCGTGCTCAGCAGGTTTACGGTATTGTCGACGGTGAAGCCGTCTGGCGCCGCTATGTGCCCGGCCGCATAGATGGCGAAGGTCCTCTGGTGCTTCTCCTCTGGGACGCTGTTGCAGGCACGGATCCGATGCCTCTTGCCATAGATGGGCTTGGCGATTTTGAGGGCCGTGCAAACGTCTTTGAGCGTCCAGCACAGACGGGGGGGCTCGCCGCATCAAGCAAGCCTGAGCGTGACCTCTGGTATGGTTTCAATGGGCCGGCGATGCTGGATAATTTTGGCTATGAGACGAGTGATCCGCGCGTTGTCGAACCGGACAAGATGACGGTGCGCCTTGGCGAGGACATGTCGAGATCGCGACAGACCGAAAACCCCTATGCCACCCTGAAGGGGCGTGATCCGTTGCCGCCAGAACGGCATTTCGGTTACGCGATCACCTGGTGGGGCATGGCAATCGGGCTGATCGGCGTGTATCTCGCCTTTCATCGCTCGCAAGGGCGCCTCAGTTTCAGGAGATCCAAGTGAAATTCATCTCTACGCGCGGCGAGGCACCTCCAGTCGGTTTTGTCGATGCCTGTCTGTCGGGACTTGCACCGGATGGCGGGCTTTATGTGCCCGAACGCTGGCCGACCATTGCGCCGGCGCGCCCGGATGAACCTTATGTCTCGGTCGCAAGCCGTGTGATTTCTGCGTTCGCCGAGGAGGAGCTGCCGGAGTCGACGGTGCAGGGACTCTGCGAGCGGGCCTATGCGAACTTCGCGCATCAGAGCGTCGCCCCTCTGGTCCAGTGGGGCCCCAACCGTTTCATCATGGAGCTTCATCACGGACCGACGCTGGCCTTCAAGGATGTTGCGATGCAGCTGATCGCCCAGCTGTTCGATGAAGTGCTGACGGCGCGCGGCCAGCGTATGAGCGTGACCTGTGCAACATCGGGGGATACCGGCGGCGCAGCGGCAGCGGCCTTTGCGGGGGCCTCACAGGTCGACCTCTTCATCCTGCATCCCTTTGAGCGCGTCTCTCCGGTCCAGCGTCTCTTCATGACGACCACGGGCGCGAGCAATGTGCACAATATTGCAATTGATGACGATTTCGATGTCTGTCAGGCCATCGTGAAATCACTGTTTGCCGACCGCGACTTTGTGAAATCGTCCAATCTGTCGGGCGTGAATTCGATCAACTGGGCGCGCATTGCGGCGCAGGCTGTCTATTATGCGACCGCGCAGGCGGCGATGGGCGCGGACAGACCGCTCAGATTTATCGTTCCGAGCGGTAATATGGGCGACGCGCTCGCCGGCTATGTCGCGGCGCGCTGTGGCCTGATGGCCGGCTTCGAAGCGGTCTGTGCCGTCAATGAGAATGACACGCTGAATGTCCTGTTCGGCGAGGGCCGGATGCTGCGCCGTCCGGCGCGGGCCACGCCGAGCCCGGCCATGGATATTTCGGTGCCAAGCAATTTTGAGCGTCTTGCGTTCGAAGTCTCCGGACGCGACGCCGAGATGCTCCGGCGGGTCTACGAGCAGTTCGCCCAGTCCGGCGATGTCGAATTGCCCGACCGGATCAAGGGGCCGCTGGGATGTAGCGGACTTTCGGCGGCATCTGTTTCAAATGCCCAGACACTTGCAGAGATGCGGCAGGTGTTGGGCGAGACGGGCTGGCTGATCTGTCCGCACACGGCCGTGGGTACGCACGCGGCCCGAAACCTCAACTCCGATGGAGAGACAGTGGACATTGTGCTTGCGACCGCGCATGCAGCCAAGTTTCCTGAGACGGTTGAAGAAGCGACAGGCCGCAACTGTCCGCTGCCTGAAAGAGTGGCTGGCCTGACCGGGCGCACTGAAGTCTTCGAGAAGCTGTCCTCCGAGGCGTCTGTCGTTCGCGACTTTATCGAAAAAAATCGCCGCCGGTGATGCTCGCCACACCGCGCGGCGCAGGCTAATCTCCGGCATGGCTTCTGCAGACCCGCTTACTCTTGGGGAATGGTCCTGGGACACGACGTCCGACCGGCTCAGCGTGCGCGCGGATCCGGGGAAGGGGCTGGATGAGATCGACGGTATCTGGACGCTCCGGTCGGTGACGAAAGTCCTGGATGGTCTGAGCCAGCAGAGACTGGAAAACCTCTTCCATGCGTCGCATCAGGAAGGCGAGACGGTGTCCTGCCCCCTCGAGCTCTCAACGGGGCGGTCGCTGACACTCGCGGGCACTTTTGATGCCACCGGCTCCGCGCGGGGTGTTCTCATGCGAAGCGTGGATGTGGGCGAGCTTCAAGCCTTGGCCCTCTCGGGACTGGAAGCCGTCTTTCAGCCGATTGTTTCGCTCAAGACGGGCCAGATCGCCGGCTTTGAAGCCTTGGCACGCTGGCCAGGGGGTGCAGGAGGTAACCGGCAGGCGCCCGAAGTGCGGGGGCTCGCACCGACCATGTTGCAGCGTGCCAGCGATGCCCTTTCCGGCTGGATGAAGACGAGCGGCCGGCGAGACCTTTTCGTGAACGTCAATGTGACGGCCCCTGATCTTGCCAGCGAAATGCTTACCGACATCGTAAGGGAGATCATGTCGAACCATGGCTACTCAACGGGCCAACTCCGTATCGAGCTGACCGAGCAGGCGGCGCTCAGGGACCCCGGCCAGGTCCTTCGGACGGTCGAGTCGCTGAAGGCGGCGCGGGCAGGGCTCATACTCGACGATTTCGGTACAGGCCATTCCTCCTTTGAATGGCTCGAGGCGCTTCCGGCGGACGGGCTCAAGGTGGACTCCGATCTTGTGGCAAAAGCGGAGCGCTCTCGCATGCAGACAATCTTGAGGTCTGTTACCTCGCTCGCGCACGATCTGGGAATGAGCACAACCGCTGAAGGGGTGGAACGCCTTGAAAGCCTGAGCCTGTTGAAGTCGCTTGGCTTTGACTTCGTTCAGGGTTTTGCGTTCTCTGTTCCGCTGCCTGCAGAAGAGGCTGGCGAATTATTGCTGAGCTGAGCCGTCAGGCCGTTCCGCCGGCAGAATGGAGGCGCGCCGCATCGATGCCGATCAGCTCAAGCGCTTTGGTCCACTTTGCATCATGACGGTCGCCATAGACGAGATCAGGAACCGGATCGCTGATGATCCAGGAATTCTCCGCAATCTCATTCTCGAGCTGCCCTGCGCCCCAGCCGGAATAACCGAGCGCCATGATCGATTCACGCGGAGGCTCGTCCGATGCGATCGCCACGAGGACATCGCGCGTCGCGGTCAGGCAGAAGTCGTGACTGATATCCAGCGTGGCGCCCTCGCAGTGGAAATCGCCGGTGTGGACAACGAACCCCCGATCTGTGCCGACCGGCCCGCCGCTCAGCACGGCATCGTCCGGGAGCTTGATATCCTGTTCGATGCCAAGCTGGGACAGAAGCTGAGGGAGCGTCAGATCGTCCATCGGCTTGTTCAGCACGATGCCCATCGCATATTCCGGCTCGTGGGCGCAAATCAGGACAAGGGAACGGGAAAACCTGGAATCTCCGATCCCTGGCATGGCGATGAGAAGTTTACCTGTCAGGTCGCTCAGCATGCACCAGTCACCTTTCGTACGGGAAAGCTGACTCACGGCTTGGGAATTATCAAGGCTTGATTGAAACTCTCCTGACAGTTGCATAAGTACCGAGCAGATTCACAGGAGATTCCAATGACAATCAAGCCAGGCGATAAGCTGCCAGATGCCGTTCTTATGGAGATGACCGGCAATGGTCCGGAACCGCGCAAGACCGATGACATCTTCAAGGGCAAGACAGTTGCCCTTTTCGCCGTGCCGGGGGCCTTTACGCCGACCTGCTCGGCCAAACATCTGCCGGGCTTTATCGACAAGGCGGAGGAGCTTCACGGCAAGGGCGTAGACGATATCGTCTGCACCTCGGTCAACGACGTGTTCGTCATGAATGCGTGGGGCGAGCAGGCCGGTACTGGTAACAAGGTCCGTATGCTGGCTGACGGCAATGGCGCTTTCGCAAAGGCGATGGGGCTGGATATGGACGCTAGCGGCTTCGGCATGGGCGAGCGGTCCAAGCGCTATTCGATGCTGGTAAAAGACGGTGTCGTGGAAGAGCTGAATGTCGAGGATGGCGGCGAGTTCAAGGTTTCTTCCGCCGATTACCTCCTCGGCCAGATTTAGGTCACCCGAAGTCCTGACTCATTCTATAAGCGGCGCATGTCCAAGCGGATGTGCGCCGTTTTTCGTTCGGTTTTTATTGAATAACGATGTGCGCTCTCCGATATAGGTTTGAGGTCAAGGAGGAAACCTGATGGAGCCGTCATTTATCGTTGTCATTGTGATCGCCATTGTGGCGCTCGTCCTTCTTGTTTCTGCCGTTAAAGTTGTCCCGCAGGGATACAATTTCACGGTCGAGAATTTTGGCCGCTATACGACAACGCTTTCACCGGGCCTGCATTTCATCATTCCGTTCTATCAGCGCATTGGCCGCCGGATGAACATGATGGAAAGTGTTCTGGATATCCCAACGCAGGAGGTGATCACCAAGGACAATGCAATGGTGTCCTGCGACGCAGTCGTCTTTATCCAGGTGATCGACCCGGTCTCAGCCGCCTATGAGGTCAATAACCTCCAGAATGCGATCCAGAACCTCTCCCTCACGAACATCCGGACTGTCGTTGGCTCGATGGATCTCGATGAGGTGCTGTCCAACCGCGATGAAATCAATGCCCGGCTCCTGTCTGTTGTCGATGCCGCGACAAACCCCTGGGGGGTAAAGGTGACACGGATCGAGATCGCAGATCTGACGCCGCCTGCAGACATTACGGAAGCCATGGCGCGGCAGATGAAGGCAGAACGCCTGAAACGCGCCGAGATACTCACGGCCGAAGGCGACAAGCAATCGGCCATCCTGAAAGCTGAAGGCCAGAAACAGTCGCAAATCCTTGAAGCGGAAGGCCGCCGCGAGGCAGCTTTTCGGGACGCTGAAGCACGCGAACGCGAAGCCGAAGCTGAAGCCAAGGCCACTGCCATGGTCTCTGAAGCCATTGCCAAGGGCGATGTGAACGCCATCAATTACTTCCTTGGACAGCAATATGTGATGGCGTTTGAGAAGCTCGCGACGTCTCAAAGCAACAAGACGGTCATCATTCCTGCCGAGTTCAGTTCCATTCTGGGCACGATTGAGGGGATACGCGGCCTGACGGAAAGCGCGGGTAAAGCGCGGTCTGATTTGGGCGGGGCTGTGCCCGCAACATCCAGACGGGAGGAAAGGTGATGGACGGTGTCCTGGGTCTTTTATGGCCGCTCGGTGCTTGGCACTGGCTGGTTCTGGCGCTGGTCCTCATAGCTATCGAGATGATGCTCGGTACGTTTGACCTGCTCTGGGTATCAATCGCAGCAGGGGCAACGTCGCTCTTTTCCGTCTTTGCGATTGTCGGCAGCCATAGCTGGCAGGGCCAGCTTCTCTTCTTCGCGGTCGCTGCCGTTGGCCTCGTGATTCTTGGCCGGACGGTGTTCGCCGATATGCGCGCCGCAGCAGGCGATCATCCAACGCTTAACCGTCTGATGGCCCGAACCGTCGGAAAACGGGCCACTGTCATTTCGAGTTTTGCTGCTGGGCGCGGCCGGGTGCGTCTGGGCGACACCGAATGGCCGGCCGAGACCGTCGATGGCAGCAATCCGGAAAGTGGCAGCCATGTCATTGTCGATGGCACAGAAGGAAACGGCCTGAAGGTTAAACCCAGCTAGAGCTAGAAGAGGTCGCCTTGAGGAGGCTCGTCCTTTTTCTCTGAGTTTGCTGCCCGCTGCGGCTTAGCCGGCGTGGGCTTTACCGGTTGTGCCGTGGCTGATTTTCCCGCGACATCGGCTCCGATTTCGCCATCGCCCAACATGATCTGAAGCTTGTCGCCCGGGCTTGCCGCTGCCGCTGAGCGCAAGACCTTGCCCTTATCGTCTCGCACGACGGCAAAGCCGCGCTCCAGGGTCGCCTGATAGGAGAGCGTGCGCAGCAAATTCCCTTGTGCGGTGAGTTGTTGCCTTTGCGTATCGATCAGGCGTTGCAGGGCGGGACGGGCGCGCTTGGTCGTATCTATCAGCCTGCGGCGCGCTTCGCGCGCATCCTTGTTGAGCGGATCGGGGCGCAGGCGACTTCCGCTGCGCGCAAGGTGGATGTGCTTCGACTTGATCGCGCTCGAAAGTCCGCCGCGAAGACCTGCATCGAGGTAGTCGAGGCTCTGGCGCTTCTGTGCGATCAGCGTTTCAAGCCGGGGCAGGCGGGACGCGCGCAGCCGTTCCTTGTCATGGCGGATGACCCTGGTAAGGGCGCGGGTCATGCTTTGAGCCCGGTCTTCGATGGCGACAAGCAGCTCTGAACGAACAGGCACGGCAATTTCGGCCGCCCCGGTAGGGGTGGGCGCGCGTGCGTCGGAGACAAAGTCGATCAACGTCGTATCAGTTTCGTGCCCAACGGCTGAAATGATCGGGATATCGCTTTCAAACGCGGCGCGGACGACGTTTTCCTCATTGAACGGCCAGAGATCCTCAATGGAGCCGCCACCGCGCCCTACAATGAGGACGTCGGGCCGGTCCTCACCGGTCATTGCGTTGAAGCCCCTGATGCCTGCCTCGATCTGGGTAGCTGCCAGATCGCCCTGAACGAGCGCCGGCCAGAGAATGACGCGGACCGGGAAACGCTCCCGTATACGGTGTAGGATATCCCGTATCACCGCGCCGGTCGGGCTTGTGACGACGCCAACCGTCCTGGGGAGGTAAGGCAGGCGTTTCTTGTGGTGCTCGTCGAAAAGACCTTCGGCCGAGAGCTTCTTCTTGCGCTCCTCCAGCAGGGCCATGAGCGCACCAGCCCCTGCCGGGCGCATGAAGTCGGCGATGAGCTGATAGTTGGAGCGGCCCTGATAGATGGACAGCCGGCCTTCGGCGACGACTTCAAGGCCTTCCTCTGGCTTGAAGGGCAGACGCTGCACCGATCCCTTCCACATCACCGTGTTCAGGACCGCCTTGTCGTCCTTGATGTCAGCATACATGTGGCCCGACCTCGCAATGGTGACGCGGCCAAGCTCGCCTCGCACCCTGACATGGTCAAAGGAGGTCTCGATGGTCCGCTTGAGCTCGCCGGCGAGTTCGGAGACCGAGAACTCAGTGATATTGGACGAAGACGCCTCACTCACTGTTCTCAGTCCTCATTGCTGCGGCCGGCCAATCCCTGACGCGCGGCAGCCGGCTGCACGAGCGCTTTCAGCTCTCCGGAAATACGGGTCATCATGAATGTGCCGGAGCTTTCGGCTGGGTCGTCGAAGAACCATACGCCGCTGATAACGCAGCATTCAGGGTCTGTGTCCCCCTGATAACGAAGGAGACGCAGGGACCCGTCCGGGCCGGCGGTTTCAATCTTTGTGAAGCGGACATCAAGGCCGTGCCGCTCACCGATAATTTCGGAGGTGCACTCGCCGTCCGGCTCCGGTGAGGTGATGTCCTCCTCGAGAACGGACCCCGTAATGGTGCCCTCATCCTCTGACAGCCAGGCGGTGAAAGGAACCGCGTCATCGGTCAGGTCATAGGCATAGAAACCTGTCCACAATCCGCTGAGGTCGTGCAGGGGCGTACGGGATGAGTAAGGCTTGGTCATCTGGAGCGAAGCTTGCCTTGCCAAGGCTGCGGACATCAAGGGCCGATGTCCAGTCAGCCCACAATTTATTCGGGCGCAGGGCAGATGCTTCATGCAGGCGACGAAGCCTTGATTGGCGCCGGATTCGCGTCCATCACCCCACTCATGAAAATTCTCATCCTTGGCTCCGGCGGGCGTGAACACGCTCTGGCCTGGAAAATCGCTCAGTCGCCGCTTGTCGACGAAGTCTTCAGCGCGCCGGGAAACCCCGGCATGGACAAGATCGGCCCGTGCTTTGATCTCGACCCGACCGACCTGAAGGCGGTGCAGGAACTCGCGCTGCAGATCACACCTGACCTTATTATTATCGGTCCGGAAGCTCCGCTGGCTGCGGGGGCATCCGATGCGCTGCGCGCGCGGGGCTTCGATGTCTTCGGCCCGAGCCAGCAGGCCGCCCAGCTTGAAAGCTCGAAGGGGTTCGCAAAGGACCTGATGACCAAATACGGTGTGCCCACCGCCGCCTATGGCCGCTTCAGCGATCTCTCCGAGGCGCTCGACTATCTGGAGACGATTGACGGGCCCTATGTGATCAAGGCCGACGGCCTTGCGGCGGGCAAGGGTGTCGTCATCGTAGAGACCCTGGAAGAGGCGGAGAATACGGTCGAGGAATTCATGACCGGCAAGTTCGGGGACGCCTCTTCTGAGATCGTCATCGAGGAATTCATGACAGGCGAGGAAGCCTCGATCTTTGTCATGACCGATGGGGAAGGCGCAATCTACCTTCCGGCCGCGCAGGACCATAAGCGCGTGGGTGATGGGGATGTTGGCCCAAATACCGGCGGCATGGGCGCCTATGCGCCCGCCCCGGTCGTCGATACACGCGTCATGGAGCTGGTGCAGACGCTTATCGTGGAGCCGATGCTCTCGGGCATGGCCGAAGACGGAATGCCCTATCAGGGCGTCCTTTATGTCGGTATCATGGTGACCGAAAGCGGCCCGAAGGTCGTCGAGTTCAATGCCCGGTTTGGCGACCCTGAATGTCAGGCGCTGATGGCCGGCCTTCCCGGCGACATCGTCCCGGCGCTTCTTGTCTGCGCGACAGGTGGGCTGGTCAGCAGCCATGCCTCGCTTTGCGACATGATGGGGCTGTCGGAGTTTCGCCCCAGTGCGGTCGTGGTCATGGCCGCAGAAGGCTATCCCGGACAGGCCACGAAGGGTACTATTATAGATGGGGTCGACAGGGCCGACGCCCTTGATGGCGTCCAGGTCTTCCATGCCGGGACGGATGTAAACGACCAGAACCAGCTCATTGCTGCAGGCGGAAGGGTGCTTGGCGTAACGGCGACGGGCGATGACCTGAAGTCGGCCGTCGGCCGGGCGTATGAAGGCGTCGCGGCGATTGACTGGCCGGGCGGCTTCTGCCGGAAAGACATCGGCCACCGCATCCTAAAATAAGCGTTATAAATGCATGTGGCGGGAAACCGCATGCCCGTTCAGGTTGTTTCTTAGGCATCCAACTCGCCAAGGAGATGACAGAATGTCCAATCCCAATATTGATGCCCTGAACGACGTGACGAAGACACTGATCGATAGCCAGAAAGGCTATGAGAAGGTGGCGGAAGTCGCAGATGACAATCACGCTCTGAGAAACCAGTTCCAGACGCTCGCACATGAGCGCAGCGAGCTTGTGACGGCATTCCAGGCCCGCGTCCGCGACCTTGGTGGTGAGCCTGTGACCGACGGCGGCGCGGCGGGTGCGATGCACCGCGCCTGGGCCGATTTCACCTCCCTTTTTACCAAGGATGAGAAAGCGGCCCTTGAAGCGGTTGATGATGGTGAGGAGTACCTTGCCGAACGCGCTGAGTCGCGGCTGAAGGAAAAGGAGCTCGACACCGAAACGGTCGAATTGCTGAGACGGGCCCATGGCTCCGCACGCCATGGCGAGAAATTCGCCGACGCGAACACGTAATAGGGCTAGCCCAATATCATTGCTTCCTGAAGGGACCGGCCAAGCCGGTCCCTTCTTTTTTGGCTCTGTCGCTCTGTGTGACAGATATTCCCCTGCGAGACGCTTGTCCGCTGCGGGCATTTGGCTAGGTTGCCGCCAGACAAGATGATCAGGGAGCAGAGCCATGTCCGAAGCCGACAATGCGCAGGAAATGTTCAGCGGCACAAAAGAAGTGGTCGAATCTCACAGGTTCGACGAGTCCAGGCTCGCCGCCTGGATGGAGGCGAATGTTGAAGGATATGAAGGCCCTCTGACGGTAAAACAGTTCAAGGGCGGGCAGTCGAACCCGACCTATAAACTGTTCACCCCCAACAAGATCTACGTCATGCGCCGAAAGCCGCCGGGCAAGCTGCTTCCCTCGGCGCATGCCGTCGACCGCGAATTCAAGGTCATCAACGCGCTCTATCCGACAGGTTTTCCGGTGGCGCGGCCATATGGGCTCTGCATGGATGAGGACGTGATCGGCACCATTTTCTACGTCATGGACAATGTCGATGGCCGCATCCTGTGGGACCAGACGCTGCCTGATTATGAACCTGCCCAGCGCCGCGCGATCTATGAAGCCAAGGTCAAGACCTTCGCCGACCTTCATAATACCGACTACAAGAAAGTCGGCCTGCAGGATTTCGGCAAGGAGGGCGACTATTGCGCCCGCCAGATTCATCGGTGGACGAAGCAGTACAAGGCTTCCGAGACCATGCACATTCCTGAGATGGAGCAGCTTATCGACTGGCTGCCAAAGAACCTGCCCGCCAAGGAAGACGTGACCATCGTCCACGGCGACTACCGCCTGGACAATATGGTTCTGCATCCGACCGAGCCGAAGGTGATTGCCGTTCTGGACTGGGAGCTTTCCACGCTCGGCGATCCGCTGGCTGACTTTTCGTATCACCTCATGAACTGGGTCATGCCCAGCAATGACGAATCGCGTGGCTCGATTGCGAAGATCGACGACCTGAAGGCGTGGGGCATCCCGACGCTGGAAGAATATGTCGATCTTTACTGTCAGCATACAGGCCGCGACGGCATGCCGGATCTGAACTATTACTTCGCGTATAATGCGTTCCGTCTGGCTGGCATTCTGCAGGGTATTGTCGGGCGGGTGCGCGATGGAACGGCCTCGAATGCAAATGCCGCCGCAAATGCAGAGCGCGTCGTCCCGCTTGCCAAATTCGCGGCCGAGCGGGCGCGCATGGCCGGCATGGAAGGGTAAGTCTAATGTCAGATGTGATTGAAGGGCCGCTCAGAAAGCCTGCCCAGATGCTGGCCGACCAATCCTATGATGGTCACAGCTCCATCCATGACGATGCAGAGGCCGAGAAGCTGGGTATCAAGGCCGGGCCAATCGAGGGGCCGACGCATTTCAGCCAGTTCACGCCATACCTCGTCGATCTGTTCGGGAAGGCCTGGTTTGAGCGCGGCTGTTTATCGGCGCACTTCCAGAACATGGTGGTTGAGGGCGAAGAGGTCCGTGTCCTTATCGAGCCGAAGTCGGAAACCTACGCCTATTGCCGGGCGGAGAAAGCTGACGGCACGCCCGTCCTCGAGGCGAGCGCCACTCTTGGCCCGGACCATGACGAGACCCTTCTTGCAGAACGCATGGGCAAGCTTCGCCCGGCGGGCGATCTGGTCATCCTTGAAGATATGAAGGTCGGCATGACCGGGCCTGACAATGAGCTCGTTCGCATGGACCCCGACCAGCATATGGGCGAGCTTTACCCCTTTTCGCTTAATCAGAAGCTCGAAAAGATTACCGAACCCAATGACTGGTACCGCGACGCAGACGCCTCGCCTTGGGGCAGGGCGATCGTGCCGACAGAGATGGTTTCGGTGCTGGGTAATTATACGGGCGGGATGGTGAAGTGGCCGGTGAAACGGCCCTCTATCGGTCTGTTCGCTGACCTCGAGATCAAGATGGTGAACGGGCCGCTTCTGGTGGGCGAAACCTACCTGCTCCGGCGCGAGGTGGTTGCACTGTCCCAGAGCCGCCGGGTCGAGAATTATTGGGTGCGTACTTCATTCTTCGATGAGGCGGGGGCTGACCTCAAAGCTGAAATGCTCCTCAATCATGGGGTCATGAAAGCGAGCTATCCAGACTATCCAAAGGATCTGCTTCCCTAGCAAGTCGACGGTTTTATCCGCACTTCGCGGCAGCGTAGTCTGAATCGAATATGTAGGTCTGCGCCCCGATGGGCGTGGTAATATCCTTGTAGATGTTATTTGCCGGGTCATCCCAGGACTGGATGAAGCGCTCCATATGGGTGATGCGCTCGCCCAGATAGGCGTCCAGGTGAGCGGCGTCGATCATGCCCCAGTAATTATCGGGTGCAACGCGGCAGTCGTGGGCGTCTGCGTCCGTCCGCATACGGTCGTTGAGAAGCTCGATATAGTCCTGGTCGACGTGTTGGCCCTTGAGGTGGTCGACCATATGATCCTGTCCGCTTCGATACATCGTGTACGGAAAGTTATAGCCCATCGCTGCCGTCATGAGATCGGCGGTACCCGGCTCTTCACCGTCACGAAGCCAGCCATACCAGTCCGCGAAACTCAGCATGATGATGCCGTGCACCGCGATATGCGCCGTATTATCTATGACAAGCTCGTCAGCGCCGGGCAGGAGGACCATGGCGCAGGCAGACATGCACTGACCGGCAATCACAAGAGGCTCACCGCGTTCATCCAGGATCCGGCTCATGATCCGGGCGGTGGCAACATTTCCGCCGGGACTGGAAATGATGATCTGGTCGGCCGGGCGAAGCTCTGCCAGGGCCAGGAACTGCTCTGGGAAGATAGGCGCATTGTAGCAGATCGTATCAGTCTCACCGATGAAGCCCACGCCCTCCATACCGAGACATGCTTCCACCAGCACATCCAGTTCAGGATCATTCTTGTCGAAGACTGGAGCGTCGGATGTGGTTTGTGCGTTTGCGCCAGAAGCGATCACAAGCGCGGCCATGGGCAACAGCGCAAAACGGGGTAGCTTGATTGCCATGATGATGGGCTTGTTCCTATAAGCAGCGGGCCATGATCGAGGAGAGTAAAAACGAATGGGTTTGGCAACAAGCAGGATGAGCATGATCGGCGCGGTCCTTGCGGCTGGCCTGGCAGGCTGTGACGGCGCCGTAATGGCCACAGAGCCAGACTTGGGGGCGACGAGCAGCTGCGTCGACCTGCCAGAGGGCACCTATCAGTTTGCGGACGGCATGTTCATTCCTGCGTCCGGCATTCCAGAAGACTGGGACGAGCAGGAGGAGCCTGAGACTGCCCCGCCTTCACGCCAATGGTCGGTATCGGTCGAGGAGCGTTTGCAGCAGGACGGTTATGACTGGCTGACTGTCAGGGCACGCGGATCGATTGCCTTTGTTGAGGGTACTTCGCCGGACCAGGACACAAAAGTGGCGGCTCTCGACGCTGCAAGATCAGCGATAGAGGAAGAGCGGCAGGCAAGCGATACCGGCATAATTGTTCTCGACAATATCGATGTCGACGAGGCGCCCGCACCTATGGGGGCGCCTGTCGCCAGCCTTCCGCCTGCACCCTCGCTTGCGGCTTGCGACGCAGCATTCAGCGGTGTGCTGGACGGGCGCACTCTCGAATTCTCCGCCAATAATGAGGCAATCGGGGACGACTCGCTTCCGATTGCGGATGCGCTCACTGGCGTGGCGCTCATCTGCGACCGCTATCGAATTGAAGTGGGCGGCCATACGGACGCACGCGGGGCAGAGTCGTTCAATGAACGCCTCTCCCAGACGCGTGCGAACACGCTCCGCGACTATCTTGTCGAGCGTGGGGTGCGCGCAGACGCGCTTAGTGCTGTCGGTTATGGCGAAAGCCAGCCGATCGACACCTCGCAGACAACAGAGGCCTATGCGCGCAATCGCCGCGTCGAATTCACATTGAGCAACAATGAATCCAGCCGCGGCGACTAGCAATCAGAACTTGTAGCGCACCGGAATGCTCTTCGGGCCACCGACGAAGTTTGCCCGGATGAAGGTCGGATCGCCGGCCAGCTCAATAGATTTGACCCTGGAAAACAGCTCTTCATAGATCGCCTGCATTTCCAGGCGGGCGAGGTGCATTCCGAGACACATATGTCCGCCATGACCGAATGAGATGATCTTGTTCGGGCTACGGTCGACGCGGAATTCGAACGGGTCGTCAAAGACCTCTTCGTCCCGATTGCCGGACGGATAGCAGAGAAGAAGGCTCTCCCCTTTCAGTATCTTGCGGCCCCGTAGTTCATAGTCGTCCTGGGCGGTGCGCATGAAGTGTTTGACCGGTGTCGTCCAGCGGATCGCTTCATCGACGGCCGTGCGGGACATGCCTTTCGGATCGTCCATCATCTTCTTGAGCTGGGCCGGATTGTTGAGCATGCCGAGCACACCGCCGCCGGTCGAGGCGCTGGTCGTGTCATGGCCGGCTGCGGCGACGATGATGTAATAGCTCATCGCTTCGAGCTGGCCGATCGGCTCGCCGTCGACGGTGCCGTTGGCGATCACTGTCGACACGTCGTCTTTCGGGTTCTCCCGCCGGTCCTGCGTGATGTTGGTGAAGTACATGAAGAACTGGGCGAGGGTTTCCTGGATGGAGGACAGGCCCTTGTCCGCATCGCCGCCTCCGGCCAGCTCCTTGTCGCGCATCAGGTCCGGATCCTGCGCGCCGAAGATTTCCTGGGTCAGTTTCAGCATCATCGGCTCATCATCGACGGGCACGCCCAGGATCTGCATGATAATGCGCAACGGATAGTAGAGTGCAATGTCCTGCTGGAAGTCGCACTCTCCGCCCATATCCTCCATACGGTCCACGAATTCCTTCGCAATCGTGCGGATGGCGTCTTCGCGCGTTTTCACCTTGTGCGGCATGAACCAGTCCTGCGTCAGGTGACGCAGCTTGTAGTGCATTGGATCATCGAGCTGGACGAGCGTCTTGAGAAGGTGCGGCCCGCCCGTCTGGGCGTAGACGCGTTCTTCGGCGCTCTCATAGCTCAGCATTTCGCGCTCGCCATTGGTGAACAGCTTGTTCTGGCGGCTGACTTCCATGATGTCGGCGTGTTTGGTAACCGCCCAGAAGGGCCGGAAGGCTTCAGGTTCGCACCAGGCGACCGGGTCTTCGGCGCGAAGCCGCGCGAACGCGGCATCCAGTTGGTCCATGTGCGCATAGACTTCCGGATTGACGATGAGATCGCTTGTTGCGCGAGCGGCCTCGCTCATCTGGCGAGATGGATCTTTCTTGGTCTCCGGCGGCTGGGCAATGGCTGCGTCTGACATAGGAGGCCTCCCGACTTGTGGTTATGATCTGGGAAGCAGCATTATCGGACAATCAACGTCTGTTAAGGCCTTTCTTAGCGTCAGGTCTGCGCTTTTTCGGGTCGGTCTTGCGCCTGGCAGGCTGGCTCGGAAGCATTGACCCCAGCGTTTCCGCCAACGTCTGATAGGGGACTTCTTCCACGGCGCCGGGGGCAAGGTCACCGAGCTCGAACGGCCCGTATTCGGTCCGGATAAGCCGGTTCACCTCCAGGCCGACTGACTCCAGGGCGCGGCGCACCTCGCGTTTCTTTCCTTCTGTCAGTTCCACCTTGATCCAGTTATTGGCGCCCGTTTCCCGTTCCAGCTCAGCGATAATGGGCGCATAGGTAACGCCATCGACCGTTACCCCGTCGCGAAGCGCAGCAATCTTCTCCGGTGTGACCCGCCCGTGTGCACGTGCCCGGTAGCGGCGCCGGAATTCGTTTATCGGCAGCTCCAGCGTGCGGGCGAGCTCTCCATCATTTGTCAGCAGGAGCAGGCCTTCGGTTGTCAGGTCGAGCCGGCCGACTGTCACAGTGCGTGGAAGGTGTTTGGGCAGTTCATCGAAAATGGTGCGTCGGCCCGCGGGGTCCTGCGTCGTGGTGATAAGGCCTGACGGCTTGTGATAACGCCAGAGCCGTGTGGCCTCCGGGGCCTTCACCGGTTTTCCATTGACCTTGATGGTTTCCTTGCCGGTCACCTTGAAGGCTGGCGAGGTGAGCTTTCTGCCATTGACGGTGACTTTGCCCGCCTCGATCAGCGTCTCGCTCTCGCGGCGGGAGGCGACGCCCGCGCGTGCGAGCCATTTCGCGATTCGCTCGCCCTCCGACCAGTCGGGATCGGTATGGGATGAAGATTGGGGTCTGGTCCGTCTGCCGGGCCGGGGCGTCTCTCGACGATCCGTCATGTGCTGTTCCTCTAAGAAGGCATCAGCCTAGGTGAAGAACCGGGGCGGCAATTGCAAGGGCTAGTGCGAACTCCACGGCAATCCAGATAGGGATCATGCCCGGCGCGCGATTGTCCGGACCGTCTGCCAGATAGGACACTGTCCGGCCAAGTCCCGCGCCAAACCATCCAGCGGATATCGGCATGATAGCGAGCAGAACGACCGGGTTATTGACCCGCAAAAGAATGATCAGGGCCGTAATATGCAGCATGAAGAGGAGGCCGCCATAGGTGGCGCGAAACTCTGAAAATCCGCCAGGGCGCTCGGGAGCTGGGTCTGGAACGAGGCGGACCACGCCCTGTGCCCATTTTGGCGCAAACAGCGCGCCGAGACCGATCAAGGCGCAAAAGGTAAGTGCGGCAGCGGAAATGAGGACATAGGCGGACATGAGGTCTCTCCATAATGGCCGGGCCCGGCCTTGTGATACCCTTGAACTAGCTAGACGCCTGCGTCCTTCCAGGCAGATTTCGGCCAGCGTCTATGCTGCCAGAACCATTGCTCCGGATGCGCGCGGATCTGGTCTTCAATGAAGCGGGTGATCTGCTCGACGCAATCTCGAACGGCATCCTCGCCGCTGAGGCCCTCGCGCGGGCGGATCGGATCGTGGATCGTGGTCCGAAAACGCGCGGGGCCGGTTCGGACAGTTGAGACCGGAATGATCGGAACATTGTATTTCAGCGCCAGCCGTGCAGGGCCGGGTGCGGTCATTGCCTCATGCCCGAAAAAAGGAACGGCGAGGCCCTTGTTGAACTTCTGATCGTTCATGAGCGCGACTGACCGACCCGCAGAGAGTGCGCGCATGAGCTCTCGCGTGCCAAGGCCCTTTGGTGTCAGCACGCCGATCCCATAGTCGTGGCGAACCTTGTTGATGCGCCGGTCGATATGCGGATTGTTGAGGGCGCGGTAGGTGACGAGGCAATCGACAGGCCGCCGGCAGATGACCGCGGCCATGATCTCCCAATTTGCAAGATGGCCCGAGACGAAGACCGCACCTTTTTGGCTCTTCTCCACGGCGTCGAGACGTTCCGGATGGACGACTTCAACGCGGTCTCCCTGATAGGGATGTATCTTCGGAAGGTGGGGCAGTTCGCCAGCTGTGCGCCCGACACTCTCCCAGCTTTCTTTTGCAACGCGGTCAACCGTCTCCTCATCCCAGTCAGGGAAGGCCATGCGCAGGTTTCGCTTCACCGTCTTGTTCTGGCTAAAAAGCGGCGCGAGGCTTTTGACAAGCCAGCCGGCAAAGTTCGAGGCCGTCTCTGGCCCAAGCGCCTTCATCGGCCACCAGTAGAGCACGTCCCACGCAACGGCTTCCAGCCGCCAGGCTAGGCGCTGGCGCCAGGTCGACCGGTCATCGATGTCCCGCGGTCTCACATACTGGGTCGGTTCACTGCTACTCATGAGGCTAGGTGTTCCGTAACGGAGGAGAGCAAGCTGTCCAGCTCTGCTTCATTGGCGAAATGCGCCCCAACTGGAAGCGTGACGATGCCTTCGCGCTGTTCGGGGGAGAGGCGCACGAAATCCTTCTCGGTAGTGATGAGCTGCGCTTGGTGATCGGCTGCCAGCGTGTGCAGGTAGCGTATATCGCGGGCGCTATATCTATGGTGATCGGCAAATGGCACAGCGTCCACTGGCGGTGTCCCGCAGGTGTTCAACGTATCGAAGAATTTTTCCGGCCGTCCGATACCGGCAAAGGCAAGATATGTCTTCGGCGGCGGAGACGAGAGGGGCTGGATGGCCGCGCGAAGAATCGGCCCGCCAAAATCAGCCAGCGCAAGCGGCGGCTCCCCGTCTCCCATCAGAATAATCGCATCGGCGCGAGAGAGCCCAGCCTCGACAGGTTCTCGCAAGGGACCTTTCGGGATCACATATCCATTGCCGAAACCAGCCTGGGCATCGACGACCAGGATTGAAAGCGTCTTGTCGAGGGAGGGGTTCTGAAAGCCGTCATCCATGATGATGAGGTCAACACCGTCCGCCTCCATGGCGAGGCCCGCTTCTGCGCGGTCAGCGCCAATCCATGCTTCACCGCTCTGTGACAGCATAAGCGCTTCATCACCGACTTCGGCGGCCGAGTGTTTTGCCGGATCGACTTTCAACGGCCCTTTCAGCGACCCGCCATAGCCCCGGGAGAGCGAGGCGAAGCGGCGGCCGGGTTGGCCGTTTGAAAGCCTGGATCGAATGGCGGCAACGACGGGGCTCTTGCCGCTGCCGCCCGCGGTGAGGTTGCCGATACAGATGACCGGAATGGAAAGCTTGAGTGGTTCCGCTTTCGCGATCCGTCGTGCTGTGGCCATCGCATAGAGGGCTGACAAAGGCGTCAGCACCAGCCGTGTGACGGGCGCCCCCTCACGCGAACTGGGATCGACGTCCCGGTCCCAGAAGCGCGGGGCACGCATCATGCCGTGGGCTCCAGAAGTGAGGTCAGCGCAGAGAGTGTCTGTGCCATCGGCGCATGGGCCTGCGCCTCAAGATTGGCACGCAGCGCCTGAGAGGGGTCTGGCAGCGGGAAACTGGATCTCAGTTCTTCCTGCGTCCTTACGATCCGGAAAGCAGGATCGCCGCGAAGCTCTTCCACCAGATCCTCGAAGTTAAAGACATCGGGGCCGCTGAAGACAGGCTTGCCAAGCCTCAATATTTCCACCGGGTTATGACCACCGACCCCCTCCGCGTGCCCCCCGCCGAGATAGACGCTGTCGGCCACGCTAGCAAACAGGCTGACTTCGCCGAGCGTGTCGCAGAGAAGGACCTCGTCACTAACCGAAGGCACCTCGCCGCGCGACCGCACCGAGTAGCTGAGCGAGCGCTGATCCAGGATCTCGATGATCTCGCTTCGACGTTCCGGATGGCGTGGGATGAGGATCAGGCAGGGGCGCGGCTCGATTCCTTCAATCGCATCGAGGACCCACGCTTCTTCACCTTCATGGGTGGAGACGGCAACCAGGCAGGCGCGGCCGCCGGTAAAGGCTGAGCGCACAGCCTGGACGTCTTCAGGCGAGGGCGGGCTGACGGAAAGGGAGAGTTTGAGGTTTCCGGCCGAGACCACGGGCCGCTGTGCAAGATCGGAGAGGCCGGCAGCTGTCTGACTGTCCGCTGCGAGCAGGATATCGAATTTGGAGAACACTTCGGCTGCGAAGCTGCGCCATCTGCGCCAGCCATTGATGCTGCGGGACGTCATCCGCGCATTGATCAGAGCTGTCGGAATGCTCCGGCTGTGGGCCTCAGACACGAGGTTTGGCCAGACATCGCCTTCGGCAAAAACGCAAAGCCTTGGCTGCCAGTTGTCGATAAAACGGGCAGCGACAGCGGGTGTGTCTATGGGGGCCAGCTGGTAGCGGCTTCGCGTGGTCAGCTCAGGCGTGTTTTCGATGGCCCGGCTGATCAGCTCGCCTGCCGTACGTGTCTGGCTGGTGAAAAGGAAGTGGAGTTCCGGGCGCTCCTGGCTGAGCTGGCGCGCTACTTCGATCAGAAGGCGCGTTTCGCCAATGCTTGCCCCATGCATCCAGACCAGGCGAGAGGGCGTCAGATCGACCTTGCTTCGCGCGAACCGCTCGGGCAGGCGGTCACCGTCTTCCTTGCCGGTCCGGGCCCTGTGGCGCAGCCATATCCCCAGAAAGGGTTCAGCGGCCCGTGTGGCAGTCCTGTAGAGGGTTTGGCCCATACTCATGTGACGAAAGATAATCTGCTCTCTGGCAATCGCTAGAGCGATTGACTGTCACCGCTTCGCGAGGATGGCCGCAGCACGCGCATAAGCAGCGCTCATGGCCTCTTCGGTGTCGCTTATCCGCTGCTCCTTGGATGCGCTCTCATCGCTGCTCACGGGGGCGCCGATCACCATTGCGCCTCTGGAGAAGGGCAGGGGGATCATGAATCTGTCCCAGGTGTCCAGCCGGAAGACGGGTTTGCAGTCGAGGGCGTAGGGGATGATCCGCGCGCCGGTGCGGGCCGCCATGATGAGGGTGCCCGGTTGAACGGTTTCGGCGGGGCCTCTGGGGCCATCGGGCGTGATGCAGACGACGCTGCCCGCACGCAGTCTCCGGCTTACCTCTGCAATTGCCGCGGTGCCCCCCTTGTCCTTGCGTTTGCGCTTGTGGGCGGATGAGCCCCGAACGGCGTCCAGACCAAGATGTTCTATGGCCTTTGCCACCGGCTCCCCGTCGCGAGAGAGCGAAATCAGCATGGAAGTGGGATATGTCTTGCCGGGAAGCTTGCGTGCAATCCGGCTCCAGATCGTCGGCAGCAAGAGCACACGCGAATGCCAGGCGGCGACAATCAGGCCTTCGTCATCGGCCCAGGCTTCTCTGAAGCCTTCCTCGCCTTCGACAGTCCAGCGAATGGTGCGGGCGCAGAGGACCATATAGGCCCAGATCAGATAGCCGAGAAATGAAGAGCCGATAGCGGACCGCAGGACCGATTTCATCGAAATTGCGCCCCTTGTTTTCCGGTGGTGGGCGATACTGGGATCGAACCAGTGACCCCTGCCGTGTGAAGGCAGTGCTCTACCGCTGAGCTAATCGCCCGGAAAGCCAGAGCGCGGTCTTATATTGGCCGCCTCGAAGGGTCAACGCGTGAACACATCAAGGGGTGTACAAGCTCTTTCCCCACATCGATAGCGCAGTGCAGGCATGCATATATGCGGACCAATAGATTGAAATTTATCCAGGTGCGACACTTTATGGCAGGCCAGTTTTCGCCATTGACGTTTGGCCAAATCGCCGGTGACAGGCAGAATTTGCCCTCTAAAGAGCGCAATAGTTGTATTTGAAACGGTATGCGCACATCCAGTTTACCTAGGGGTGAGAAATATGAACAGATGTTCAAACTGAACAGTTGTTCATATTCAAACCTAAATCGAATTTCATATTCGATGAGGGTTGTGAATCGGCGCTGAAGTTGTCATTTAAGCGTCACGAGCGGGGTATGACACACAGATGTCCTCCGTTGGAATAAAACGAGCAAACAGAAGGACAGACTGGCTGGAGGTCACCCTCTCAGCCTTCAAAGATAGTCTGGAGAGATTGAAATGAAAGATTGGTGCAACAATGAAGGTGCAAAGCGCCTTCGCGAGAAGATTCGTGAGTACTGGGCAGAGCGCGGCTATGAAGTCGACGTCGACCTGGTCGATGCTGGCTTCGTGCCGGCCATGCGCAGTGCCCGCACGGATCTTCGCAGCAATATGGTGAACGGCATGCCGCGTCGCCGTATCGCGAAGACCCAGGAAGAAGTTCGCACGACCTATCGTCCGAACGAAGCTGTCGTCGAAGCGGCCTAGGCTGTCACGATAGACAGGACGGCTTGTTCAAGCTGCCCATAGGATGAAATGCGATAGATGCTTTCATCCCGAGGGTCTGGCTGAGGGCCGTATCCAAACGTCACGAATACGAAAGGCAGTCCGGCGTTCCGGGCTGCCTTTTCGTCTGTCTGGCTGTCGCCCACCATGATCGCTCTGTGTGGATCGCCGCCTGCTCGCTTCACAGCCTGAACGATATGGTCGCCAGACGGCTTCTTGTGCGGAACCGCGTCGGCGCCGCAGATCGAGCCGAAGCGGTCGGTCAGCTGAAGTGCGGCAATCAGGGTTTCAGCCAGTGCCTGCGTCTTGTTCGTACATACCGCAAGGCGACCACCGGCCTGTTCAAGTGCGTCGAGCGTCTCGTTCATGCCGCTGAAAGGTGTGCTCTGCTCACAGATATTCGCTTCATAGTAAGTCAGAAATGACCGCCACAGCGCGTCAATCTGATCTGCCTCCAGCTCTACGTTCTGAAAGGCGAGCCCTTTTTCGATCATCGCCTTCGCACCTTGACCGATCATGTGCCGGACGCTGTCGAAGGGGACTTCGCCATGTCCTGCCTCGCGCAGACAATGGTTCAGGGCCAGATGCAGATCGGGCGCTGTGTCAACAAGTGTTCCGTCCAGATCGAAGACGATTGTCCAGCCGGATAGGGTGTTAGAAGTCATAAGAGCTTAGGCTAACCTCTCGCATCGAGTCGTTGAATGGTTTAGGCGACTCGCCAATGCAGAACGAGGCTTTTAGAACATGAAAGATCGTGCAGCCCTCATACTGGCGGCAGGCCAGGGCACGCGAATGAAGTCGCAGCTTCCCAAAGTGCTTCACAAGGTTGGCGGGCGCGCCATGCTCGACTGGTCAATCGATCTTGCCCGGAAAGCCGGCTGCGAGCGCATAATAACTGTGGTGAGCGCGGGCTCTGACCGGTTGCAGGCCCACGTGACGGATGTGCTTGGCGAGGACGCTTTCGTTATTCAGGACCCGCCGCTGGGGACAGGGCACGCGGTCATGGCGGCTGAAGACGCGCTGCAGGGCTTTGAGGGTGATCTGATCGTCCTTTATGGCGATTGCCCACTCATTCCGGAGGAGGCCGTCAGCGCGCTTTTTGAGGAACTGGACCGTGGCGCCGATCTTGGGGTCCTCGGTTTCGAAGCGGCGGACCCCGGCGCATATGGGCGGCTTGTCGAAGACGGCGCAGGAAACCTGCAACGGATCGTTGAGGCAAAGGAGGCCAGCCCTGAAGAACTTGCGATAACGCTCTGTAATTCCGGAGTTATGGCGGGTAGTTCCAAGAAGATGTTCGCCCTTCTCTCAAAGGTCACCAACGACAATGCCAAGGGTGAATACTATCTCACCGACCTCGTCTCTATCGCGCGTGATGAGGGCTCCAGCTGCCGGGCGGTACGGTGCGATGAGGAAGATGTCCTCGGCGTTAATTCCAGAGTGGAACTTGCTGAAGCCGAAGCCGTCTTCCAGCGCAAGCGCCGCCAGGCGCTCATGCATTCGGGCGTCACGCTCATAGCACCGGAAACGGTCTTCTTCACCTTCGATACGGAGATTGAAGAGGATGTCCTGATTGAACCGAACGTCGTCTTCGGCCCGGGTGTGAAGGTCCATTCTGGCGCGACGATCCGGGCCTTCTCACATCTTGAGGGTGCCGTGGTACATTCGGGTGCCGAAATCGGTCCCTATGCGCGGCTGAGACCAGGCGCCGAGATTGGCGAACAGGCCAGAATTGGCAATTTTGTGGAAGTGAAAAACACTGCAGTCGGGCAGGGCGCGAAGGCCAACCATCTTGCCTATCTCGGCGACGGCGCCATAGGTGCTGGCGCAAATATCGGTGCAGGAACGATCTTCTGCAATTATGATGGGTTCCTGAAGTACAAGACGGTGGTCGGGGCGAACGCATTCGTCGGCTCCAATAGCGCACTTGTCGCACCTGTATCGATAGGAGAGGGCGCCTATGTGGGATCGGGATCTGTCATCACGCAGGATGTTTCGCCTGATGCCCTTGCAATCGGACGCGGTCGGCAGACCGAAAAAGCCGGATGGGCAGATGACTTCCGGACGAAAAAACAGGCTGAAAAGTCTTCAGGAAAATAAGGAGAGCCCCAGTGGCATTTGAACGCGAGAAAGAGAACGCGGCCACAGCGGCCCTGGAGTTCGTCGAAGATGGCATGACCATCGGTCTCGGCACCGGGTCGACGGCGAAGTTTTTTGTCGAAGCCCTGGCCGATGAAGTTGCCGATGGCCTCGTGGTGCGCGGGGTGCCGACGAGTGAGGACACCCGCCGCCTCGCAGAATCCCTTGGCGTACCGCTGATCCCCGTCGAGCAGGTCGACCGTATTCACCTCACCGTCGATGGCGCGGACGAGGTCGATGAGAACGCCCAGCTGATCAAGGGGGGCGGCGCGGCGCTTCTCAGAGAGAAGATTATCGCGAATGCCAGTGATCTCATGGTTGTGATCGCGGATCCGTCCAAACAGGTCGACGTGCTTGGCGCGTTTCCTCTCCCTGTCGAGGTGACGCCATTCGGGTTCACGATCACGGCGAAAAAAGTCTATGACGCGCTCCGCGAAGCCGGTGTAAACCGTCCAAAGATCGATGTTAGAAAAGGTCGTGACGGCCAACCGCTGGTCACCGATGGCGGCAATTATATTCTGGATTGCGCCTGCTCGGTCATTCCCGACGCGCCCTACACCGCCCAGCTTCTCGCCGCGATTCCCGGCGTTGTGGAGCATGGTCTGTTCATCGGCATCGCCCGGACTGTGATCATCGGCGGCGATGATGGTGCATCCATATTTGAATATTGAGGCCGCCGGCGCCACCTAGGCCCGCAGACTTGCCGCGACCAAAAGGATTTCGAAATGGCCGATGCCGCTTATGACTATGATCTGTTCGTGATTGGAGCCGGGTCCGGCGGTGTGCGTGCCGCGCGGATCGCCGCCCAGTCCGGCGCGCGTGTCGCGATTGCAGAGGAATACCGCATCGGCGGGACCTGCGTCATTCGTGGCTGCGTGCCCAAGAAGTTCATGGTCTATGCCAGCGATTATGGCCGCAAGCTCAAGGAAGCGCGCGATTATGGCTGGCAGATTGAGGAGAAGGGCTTCGACTTTGAGACCTTCATGTCTGCCATGCACGCAGAGGTCGACCGCCTTTCGGGTATATATCTGAAGAACCTCGCCAATGCCGGTGTGGATGTCTTTGAGGAGCGGGCGGAGCTCTCCGATGCGCACACCGTGGTTCTGAAGGAAAGCGGCAAGACTTTCACCGTCGACAAGGTGCTGATTGCAACCGGCGGTACGCCGTGGCGGCCCGCACCGGAAGACCTGCCCGGCGTGGAGCATACCATCACCTCGAATGAGGTCTTCCAGCTGGAGAGCTTGCCCAAGCACATTGTGATCGCGGGAGGCGGCTATATCGCTTGCGAGTTCGCCCACATATTTGCCGGTCTCGGCGTGGAGACCTGCCTGGTCTATCGCGGCGATACTGTGCTGAATGGCTTCGACTGGGACGTGCGGACAGCCGTGCATGAAGGTCTTAAGGAGGCCGGCGTGCGCGTCGTGACCTCTGCCGTCTTTGAGGAGATCCGCGAAGTCGAGGGCGAGGAATGTCCCTATTGCGTCAAGCTTAGCAATGGGATGGAAATCAACGCCGATACAATCCTGATGGCCGTGGGCCGCCGGGCAGCCACGGAAGGTCTTGGTTGCGATGCGGCCGGTGTGAACCTGTCAGACCTCGGCGCCATAATCGTAGATGACGAGTCGCGCACCAGTGTACCGAATATCTTTGCCGTGGGCGATGTAACCGACCGCATCCAGCTGACGCCGGTTGCCATCCGCGAAGGTCACGCCTTTGCCGACACGATCTTTGGCGACAAGCCGTGGAGCTTCGAACACGACAATGTCGCGTCGGCTGTGTTCACGCAGCCGGAAGTGGGCACCGTTGGCATGACGGAAGCGGAGGCGCGCAAGGCCTTCAAGAAGGTCGATATCTACAAGACCCGTTTCCGGCCGATGAAGACCATGCTCCTCAACGACCCCGAACGCGTGATGATAAAGCTCGTCGTGAATGCTGAGGATGACCGGGTGGTCGGCGTTCATATTGTCAGTCCCGACGCCGGCGAGATGATTCAGATGATCGGTGTTGCCGTGAAGATGGGCGCGACCAAGGCCCAGTTCGACGCGACCTGTGCGGTCCACCCGACCATTGCCGAGGAGATCGTGACCCTCAGGCAAAAATGGGTGCCAGACACTGAACCCGCCTGACCGGCGACCGCGGCCTTTTGGCAGAATTTGCCTGTAGAGCGCCGCTGAACGCCGGCAAGCTGCAGTGATTGCGACACCTGCCCTTTATGTGTGGTAAAACTTGCCCATTCGATGGGAGGCGGCTAAGACGCCCCGCTCTGGAGATGAGATTATGACCTGGACGCCAAACAGCTGGAGGGCAAAGCCCGCCAAACATATTCCGGAAGACTATCCGGATGCCGCCGCGCTCACTGATGTCGAGTCGCGCCTGAAGGCGTTTCCACCGCTTGTCTTTGCCGGTGAAGTGCGGCGCCTGAAGAAGCAGCTTGCCAGTGTTTCTGCTGGAGAAGCCTTTCTGCTGCAGGGCGGCGATTGCGCCGAAAGCTTCAAGGAATTCAGTGCCGATAATATCCGCGACACTCTTCGTGTCATGCTGCAGATGGCCGTGGTCCTGACGTTTGCGGCCTCGAAGCCTGTCGTGAAAGTCGGGCGTCTTGCGGGGCAGTTCGGCAAGCCGCGCTCCTCTCCGACGGAGACGATTGATGGGGTGACTCTGCCATCCTATCGCGGCGATAATATCAACGGGATGGATTTCACCGAGGAGTCCCGGATGCCCAATCCGGAGCGTCTCATCCAGGGCTATTCGCAGGCCGCGTCCACACTGAACCTTGTTCGTGCCTTTTCCCATGGCGGCTATGCCGACCTGGCAAATGTCCATCGCTGGATGCTCGGTTTCGTGGATCGCTCGCCTCAGGGCGAACGCTACAAGGCGCTGGCCGAACGGATCACGGATGCGCTCTCCTTCATGGAGGCGTGTGGCGTAAGTTCCCAGACCGTGCCGCAGATGGCGCAGGTCGATGTCTATACCTCACACGAGGCTCTGCTTCTTGGCTTCGAAGAAGCGATGACACGCGTCGATTCCACGTCGGGCGACTGGTACGACACCTCGGCCCATATGCTCTGGATCGGCCACCGTACGCGCCAGATCGATCATGGCCATGTTGAGTTCTGCAAGGGCATTCATAATCCGCTCGGCATCAAATGCGGACCGGGCCTTGAGACCGATGAGCTTCTTCGCCTTATCGAGACGCTCAACCCGAAGGATGAGCCGGGCCGCATCACGCTGATCACCCGCTTTGGGTCCGAGGGTGTCAAGGAAGGTCTGCCTCCGCTGGTGCGCGCGGTGAAGAAGAGCGGGCGCAATGTCATCTGGTCCTGCGACCCGATGCATGGCAACACGCTGAAGACCAATAGTGGCTTCAAGACGCGTCCGGTCGATCGCATTCTGTCCGAGGTGGGCCAGTTCATCGACGTCGTCTCGAGTGAGGGCTGCTATCCGGGCGGGGTTCACTTCGAGATGACCGGCCAGGACGTCACGGAGTGCATTGGGGGGGCTCAGGCCATCTCCGAAGCCGACCTGTCATCACGATACCACACACATTGCGATCCTCGCCTGAATGGCGAACAAGCGCTTGAACTGGCGTTTCTGATCGCAGAAAAGCTCCAGCTCATGAAACAGGCGGTCAACGCCGGGGCTCGTCAGGCGAGCTAGTTCGAGGGAGATCGCCATGCACCGCAGGCGGGTCTGGCCCGCCTGGGCGCGGCCATCCGACATCACGGACCTGTTGAGGCTGTCTGGCCCAATCGCCGTCTCGCGCGCCGCGACGATGCTGATGGGGCTGACGGATGTGATCGTGCTTGGCCAGAATGCGCCGAGTGAGCTTCCCTATGTGCTGAATTCCTGGCTGCCTATCGGGGTGTCGCTGGGGCTGACCATGGGTCTGCTCCTTGGTGTGTCTGTTCTTACTGCAGAGCTTGCGGGGGTTGGAAAAGCGTCTGAAACCGGCCGGATTTTCCGGCGCGGCATCTGGTTCTCGCTCTGGTTCGGTGCCTTGCTCACAGCGGCCATCGTCTTGTTTGTCGGTCCCATGTTCCGCGCGCTCGGCTTTGACGATGCAGTGGCATCCGGCACCACCTCGGTCTCGAAGATCCTGGCGCTTGGCCTTATCGGCCACATGCTGACCCATGTTGCCGGCTCCTATCTGGAAGCCCTGCGCCGGCCGCTCGTCGTGACCTGCATGATGTATTTCGGCGTGCTGGTGAACCTCATTATCGACCTTGCGGTCGTTGCCGGATGGTGGGGGATGCCCCAGCTTGGCGCCGACGGTGTCGCTATCGCCACCACCGGAACGCGCTGGTTCCTTGTCCTTCTCTTCCTCTTGGCGGTCTGGCGTTTTACGCCGGCCTTCAGGCCCTCGCCGCAGGCCCCGCCAGATGAGTACGGGCGCCAGTTCTCGGTCGGCTATGGCATGGCCGTATCGAATGTCGCCGAATGGGGCGGTTTCAATTTCACCTTTGTCGTTGCGACCTGGATCAGCACGGCAGCGACGACGATCTATGGCATGGCCGTCCACGTCATCGGCTTCTGCTTCATGGCCTTTCTCGGGCTTGGAACCGCCACGAGTGTGCGGGTGGCGGAAGCGTACGGACGCAAGAATTCCGAGCAGGTGAAGGAAGCCTCCCGCCTGGGCGTGGTCGCCTGCGGTCTGCTCGGGCTCATCCTGGGCGCGTTGGTCTGGTTTTTCCAGGCGCCTCTGGCGACGCTACTGGTCAGGTCGGATGCGGAAGTGGCCGACGTTGCGATACGCCCTGAGCTTATTCCGGTGATCGGCTTTACCGCTTTCGTCATCGTGTTCGACGGTCTCCAGAACGTCGCTTCAATGGCGCTTCGGGCCCAGAACGTCATCTGGCCGCCCACCTTCATTCACATGGGCTCCTACTTCCTGATCATGATCCCGGGGACCTGGTATTTCGGCCTGGTGCAGGGGCAGGGCGCCATGGGGATGATGTTTGGGGTGCTTGTCGCGTCTGTGGTTGCTGGCGTGCTGCAGACCTTGCTGCTTGAAAGAAAAGCGGCGCGCCGGTTGAAACCAGCGCGCCGCCCTCGGCATTCTGCTGTGTAGCAGGACCTAGATGTCTTTCAGAGCCGACGCAGGCTTGAAAGCGCCCGACGTCTTTTCCGGAATCTGGATCGTTTCACCCGTTGCCGGGTTACGGCCTTCGCGAGCGCCGCGGGTCTTGGCGTGGAAGGTACCAAAGCCAGCGATCGCGACCTGCTTGCGGTCCTTCACTGCGCCGGAAATGGTGTCGAAGACTGCGTCCACCGCCTTGCCGGCGTCTGCTTGTGACATGCCAGCAGATTCTGCGACGGCTTTTGTAAGTTCACCCTTATTCATTGGGCACTCCTCTTTGTTAACGGCGATCATGTGCCGTGAATGTTTTCTACACGATTCGAATGGGGTGAATATGCCGAATTCCCAATAACGGCGGGCTATTTCAGCAGAATCCACCCCTCTTCCCCCTCAATTTGCGCAATTTCATCACCCGACAGGCCCTCTGGCAGCCCAAACAGGGCGCCGAGGCGTCCTGCCTCGTCCAGACTGTAATAGTGGCGGGCCATCGCCTCGACCTGAGCCTGATCCAGGACTTCGCCGGTGCGCGGTTTCGCTTCGATGAGAGAGGGGTAGACCTCGGCGAAGACGACGTCGGTACCTTCCAGACTTTCGGCATCCATCGGCCCGAAACCTGTCTCAAATGGCCAGATCTTGCTGTTCGGCAGTGACTGGCCGAGCGCATGAACGGTGGGAATGCCAAGCAGCGACTGGCTGCCGACCGATCCGGCGCCATAGAGCTGCCAGCCCGATTTTGGTTTCGCCTTGTAGGCCTCTCGTACCCAGCGTTCGACGCGCCTGTATTCGTTGAGACCGACTTCATCGAAATTGCCTCTGGTGGAGGCAAGTGTCGTCAGCCTGTCTTTTGCCGGGGCGCCCCAGAAGGGGACTGGGCCTTTGCTCATCGCATAGTTCAGGCTGGCAGCGACGGCGAAGCGGGTATTGCTGTTGTCCTCGGTCTCCTTGACCTTCGTTGCGAGATATTCGTGCATGGCCTGCCAGGCAGGACGATCACTCGCCAGACCGGCAAGCGCGGCTGTGCCAGCGGGATAACCCAGGCTGAAGTCGAAGCCGATCAAGACCTTGTCGCCGCGCTTCACGAAGCGTTCCGTGAGGCCCTGGATGAGCTCGCGTGCCTTCTTTCGGGTGGACGGGTTTGCAGACTGGAACTGGAATTTCAGGCGGGCATCCCGCGCGAGGGCGCCAACCCAGATGGAATTGGCCCCGAGCGCAGGTTTGCTCGCCGCGCTCCAGTCAACAATGATATAAGCGTCGAACAGACGCGCCATGACTTACCTCCATACGGGGCATGCTCAGGCGAGTTTGACGAGCATCTTCCCGGTATTGCGACCCTGGAAAAGTCCGAGAAACGCTTCGGGCGCGGTCTCGATACCTTCCATGACTGTTTCCTCGAACTTCATGTCGCCATTCTTGATCCAGGCGGCCATGTCTTTCAGGAATTGCGGCTGCATATCGGCGTAGGTCGAGACAATAAAGCCCTTCAGTGAAAGCTGTTTGCCTACGACCTGTATAATGTTGCGGGGGCCGGGCTGGGGCTCGGTCGCATTGTACTGGCTGATCATGCCGCACTCGGCAAAACGCGCCATCGGGCGTGCGCACTCAATGGCCGCTTCGAGATGGTCTCCGCCGACATTATCGAAATAGACATCGATCCCCTTGGGGGCTGCTTTCTTCAGCGCGCCGAGAAGGCTTTCATAGTCCGTATGAGCCTTGTAATCGATCACATGATCAGCGCCTATCTCCTTGAGAAGTTTGCATTTTTCTTCGCCGCCCGCAGACCCGATGACCGTGCAGTTCTTTATCTTGGCAATCTGCACGACAGTTGAGCCCACAGCGCCTGCGGCGCCAGACACAAAGACGGTATCGCCTTCCTTGAGCTCTGCGACTTTCAGGAGCCCGGCATAGGCCGTCAGACCTGGCATGCCTGCAACGCCGAGAAGGGCTGAGTCGGGAAGACCGGTGTCCGGTATCTTGTTGACCATCAGCTCTTCAGGCTTGCCGGTCCAGACATCGCGCCAGCCCGCCATGGAGGTCACAAGATCGCCTTCAGAATAGTCGGGATGACCAGAGGCCGTCACGCGCCCGACCGCCGTCCCGGTCAGCACCTCGCCGATCTGGAAGGGGGGCACATAGCTTTCACGGTCATACATCCGGCCGCGCATATAGGGATCGACCGACATCCAGCTGTTACGGACCTGGATTTCGCCCTCCTTCGGGGCAGGCGCGGTGATGTCCACCTTCTTGAAATCGTCCATCTTCGGCATGCCGACCGGGCGTTTTGCAAGGGCCCAGCCCGTTCCGTTCAGATCTGCCATGTCGCGCTTCCTCATGTTTCTGATAGGTTTGTGACTGCAACATGGGTCGCTCAAAGTGTCCTGTGAAGGCAGCTGCGAAAGAATTCGCAAGACTCTTTGACCGCTCCTTATGTGGCGCCAGCTTGCCATCGGATGCACCTGAGTGCGATGGGGCAGCCAGATTGGAGCGTTTAATATGGCCCTCAAAACAGGCTTGATCGGAGCGGGTGTCTTCGGCGGCTATCATGCCGGGAAAATTGCTGAGTCGGAGATCGCTGAATTTACCGGCGTGTTCGATCCAGACCCTGCTCGCGCGAAGGAGCTTGCCAGCAAGTATGGCGTTGAGGCGTTCGGCACACAGGCTTCCTTACTTGCCGAAGCAGACGCCGTGATCATCGCCTGCCCAGCCACATATCACGCTGAAACCGTTCGCGAGGCAATCGCGGCGGGGTGTCATGTTCTGGTCGAGAAGCCTCTGGCGCTGACCGGTGATGAAGCGAGCAGCCTTGCGCGCGCTGCTGACGCGGCCAAGCGCGTGTTGCAGGTCGGGCACCAGGAACGGCTTGTCCTGAAAGCCATGGGCCTGTTTGATCTGCCCGAAACGCCGGTCAAAATTGAAGCCTGGCGCGAAAGCCCCCCAGCACCGACCGGGCGGGCCGGCGACGTGTCCGTCATATTTGACCTCATGATCCACGATCTGGACATGGTGGCGTGCCTTATGGGCAAGGCTGCCACCGTGGATGGAGAGGGCGCCATCGTCCATTCCGGCCATATCGATGAGGCGAAGGCCTTGCTCGGTTTCCCGGATGGCGCCCGCGCCACCGTCTCCGCGAGCCGCGCCGCGGACGAACGCCGCCGCTCCATGCGGCTAGTCTTTGAAAACGGCGAAATAGACATCGACTTCCTCACGCGTCACGTGAAAAACTCCACGCCTTTTGAGGTGCGTGCCGACGTCTCGCAGGCATTGCCCGATCCACTCGGCGCCGCCGATCATGCCTTCTTTGCCGCTTGTGCGGGCGAGGGCCCTGTACTTGTACCAGGCCACGAAGCAGCCGAAGCTGTTCGCGTCGCAGAAGCCCTTGAAACCACAATAAAGAAAACGAACGGAGCCTGACCATGGCCGCTGCAGAAACCCTGACGCATCTGGCAGAAGACGCCCCGATCCAGTTCTTTGACCTGAAATCCCAGCAGGCTTCCCTTCGCAGCGCGCTTGAGGCCCGCTGGTCAACCATTCTCGATCATGGCCGCTATATCGGCGGACCGGAGGTCGATGAGTGCGAACATAAGCTCTGTGAGTTCACAGGCGCCGCCGATGCTGTCGTTGTGGGGTCGGGCACGCAGGCTCTGGTCATGCCGCTCATCGCGCTTGGCTATGGCCATGGCGATGCGGTTTTCATCCCTGGGTTCACCTATAATGCGACGGCGAACGCAGTTCTTCTGGCGGGTGCAACGCCTGTATTTGTCGACATCGACCCGAAGACCTTCAACATGGATCCCGCAGATCTTGAGCGGAAAATCCAGCGGGTCAAAGGCAATCGCAATCTTCGTGCTCGCGCCGTCATTCCTGTAGACCTTTATGGCCTGCCAGCCGACTATGCCGGTATTCAGGATGTCGCCGACGCTCACGGGCTTCGCATCGTCTCCGATGCGGCCCAGTCCTTTGGTGGACGCCAGGACGGCAAGTGGGTCGGAACGCTCGCCGAGATCACCGCCACCAGCTTCTATCCGACCAAGACGCTGGGCGGTTATGGCGATGGCGGGGCAATTCTCGTGCGGGACAAGGAAGTCGGAGACCTGCTGCGTTCCATCCGGTGGCATGGGACGGGCGACAATCGCAAGGAATCCATTCGCGTTGGTATCAATGGACGTTGCGATTCCATTCAGTGCGCGGTCGTTTCTGAAAAACTCGGTATATTCGAGGAAGAGCGCAAACGCCGCATCGCTGCCGCAGAGGTCTATAATGAACGTCTGTCTGGAAAGGTGGAATGCCAGCAGGGCAGGTCAGACGAGGAATCTGCTTTTGGCCTCTACACCGTGCGGGTGCCGGACCGGGACGCGGTGCGCGCCAGCCTTCAGGAGAGCGCCATCCCGACCTCCATCTATTACGACACCCCCCTCCACCAGATGCCGGCCTTCGACCAGTTCGCGCCTCCCGGCGGTTTGCCGGAATGTGAAAAGGCTTCGCGCGAAGTCCTCAGCCTGCCCATGCACCCCTATCTGTCGGAAAATCAGATCCATCGGGTCTGCGATGCGCTTCTGAAGGCTTTGCAGCGCTGACAACTCGTCTTAAGTCAGCGCCATGTCAGACGTCCTGAAAATACTGGCTGCCCAGCTCAACCCCGTCGTTGGTGACATCGACGGGAATGCAGCCCTTGCCCGCGACACCTTGAAGACCGGCGCCGATGAAGGCGCAGATCTTGTCGTGTTCGCGGAAATGTTCATTCTCGGCTATCCGCCCGAAGACCTCGTGCTCAAGCCAAGTGCGGTCGAGCTCTGCATGAAGGCGGTCGAGACGCTTGCCCGGGATGCGGCGGATGGTCCCTCCTTTGTCATCGGCGCGCCCTGGCGCGAAGACGGCAAGCTCTTCAATTCCATCCTGTTCTGCCGCAACGGCGCCATTGAAGCGCGTTATGACAAGCAGGAACTGCCCAATTACGGTGTGTTCGATGAACAGCGACTGTTCGACCGGGGCGAGTCCCCCGCCTGCATCATCGAGGTAAAGGGCGCCAAGCTCGCGCTCGCCATATGCGAAGATGTCTGGTTTGACCGGGTGCCGAATGCCGCGAAGGCAGCCGGCGCCGAGCTTCTGGTGATCCCGAACGGCTCACCCTGGCGCCGCAGCATTCATGCCGAACGCGCTGGTGCATTCGACCGGTGGAGCCGGCTTGGCCTGCCTTATATCTTTATCAATCAGGTTGGCGGTCAGGACGAGCTCGTCTTCGATGGCGGGTCGTATGCGACAAATTCCATCCATGCCGAACGTTGCGGACTTGTCGGTCAGTTTGAGACCGGGACGGCCGTGGTAGAGTTCGATCTCGAAAGCCGGAAGCTGCGTCTGCCTGATGCCGGGTGCGAGCTGGATCCCGACGGCTGGCATATGGAATACCGCGCTGCGACCTTGGCGCTTGGCGACTATGTGAACAAGAACAGGTTCCCGGGCGTGGTCCTTGGCATGTCCGGAGGTATCGACAGCGCACTGACTGCGGCGATTGCCGTGGATGCCCTTGGACCTGACCGCGTCTGGTGTGTGATGATGCCGTCCAGATACACCTCCTCGGAAAGCCTTGAGGACGCGAAGAAATGCGCTGAGGCCCTCGGTGTACGCTATGACATCATCAATATCGCACCTGGCGTGGGCGCCATGGATGAGATGCTGGCAGACCTCTTTGCAGGCCGTGAGAGCGATACAACTGAAGAGAACATCCAGTCCCGCCTGCGCGGGCTGACCCTTATGGCTCTGTCCAACAAGTTCGGTCATATGGTCGTAACCACGGGCAACAAGTCCGAGATGGCTGTGGGCTACGCAACGCTCTATGGCGATATGTGCGGGGGCTACAATGCCCTCAAGGACTTCTACAAGACCGAAGTCTTTGAGCTTTCGCGCTGGCGCAACGCCAATTTGCCAAAGGGCGCCCTTGGTCCGTCAGGTGAGGTGATCCCGGAACGCATCATCACCAAGCCGCCCTCGGCTGAATTGCGTGAAGACCAGAAGGATGAGGACTCCCTGCCGTCCTATGATGATCTTGACGATATCCTGCGCGGACTGGTCGATGCGGAGGAAGACATCGATGACATCGTGGGGCGCGGTCATGACGAAGCAACTGTAAGACGTATCGAGCATCTCTTGTACATTGCCGAGTACAAGCGTAGGCAGGCGCCGCCCGGCGTCAAAGTCGGCGGCAAGAATTTCGGCCGCGACCGTCGCTATCCGATTACCAACCGTTTCAGGGATGATTGATGACCTCACCTGTCGTCCGTTTCGCGCCTTCGCCAACTGGCAAGCTTCATGTCGGCAATGTCCGCACAGCTCTTATCAACTGGTTGTTCGCCAAAGGGCAGGGCGGCCGTTTCATCCTGCGCGTCGATGACACCGACACTGAGCGTTCGACGCAGGAATATGAAGACCAGATCCGGGCCGACCTAAAATGGCTGGGCCTCGTCTGGGACGACTCCTTCAACCAGTCTCACCGCTTCGAGAAATATGATGCAGCCGCGGCGAAGCTGCGCGAGATGGGGCTTCTCTATGCCTGTTACGAGACGGCCGATGAACTTGACCGCAAGCGCAAGATCGCACTCTCGCGCGGGCGTCCGCCTGTCTATGACAGATCGGCCCTGAACCTCACCGATGAGGAAAAGGCAAAGCTCGAAGCCGAGGGCCGCAAGCCGCACTGGCGTTTCAAGCTGTCGGGCGACCGCGTCGAGTGGACTGACCTCGTTCGCGGACCGCAAAGTATCGACACGTCGAGCGTCTCCGATCCGGTGCTGATCCGTGAGGACGGGTCCTATCTCTACACGTTGCCGTCTGTGGTCGACGATGTCGAGGCCGGTATCACCCATGTTGTGCGCGGTGAGGATCACGTCACCAATTCCGGCGCCCAGATCGAGATTTTCAAGGCGCTAGGCGGTTCTGCCCCTGACATGGCGCACACGCCGCTTCTGGTCGATGCAGAAGGCGGCGCCTTCTCAAAACGGCTCGGTTCGCTCAGCATGGACACCCTGGAAGCGCGGGGCATTTTGCCCATGGCGATCCTGTCGCTTCTCGCCAAGCTCGGCACCAGCGACAATATTGAGGTCCGTGAGGATCTGGGAATGCTGGCAAAGGAATTCGATTTCTCCAAGATCGGCCGTGCGCCGGCCAAGTTCGATGAGAAGGACCTGCTCAGCCTCAACGCCGTGCTTGTCCACGATCTTTCCTTCAGTGCCGTGCGCGACGACCTTGAGCGTATCGCTCCCGATGCGGCCAATGAGGCGTTCTGGCTGGCGGTTCGTGAGAATTGCGAAACCGTTCACGACGCCAAGCCCTTTGCCGACATTGCCTATGGCTCGATAAAATCAGTCATTGATGACGAAGATGCCGATTTCATTGCGGAGGCTCAAAAGCGCCTGCCGGAAGGCGAGCTGACGAGCGAAAGCTGGAAGGCCTGGACGTCCGAGCTGAAAGAGGCGACGGGCCGCAAGGGCAAGGGTCTCTTCATGCCGCTGAGAAAGGCCCTGACCGGTCAGGAGCACGGGCCCGACATGGCGGTGCTCTTCCCGCTGATTGGCCGCGAGGTAGCAGCGCGTCGGCTGTCGCGCGCCTAGTCGCTTTCTGAAATCGAGACGATTCGGTCACGCAGCTCGGCGATGGCGAGTTCCGGCGTGTTCTGATGCACAAGGCTGGCGCGGAAGCTCTGCGGTGTGAACTTGCCCTCGATGATGTGCTCCATGAGTTCGAAGAAGGGCGCCCAGAAGCCATCTTCGTCCAGAAACGCCATCGGCTTGGCATGGAGGCCGAGGCGTGCCCAGCTCAGCATTTCCACAGCTTCTTCGAGCGTGCCAATGCCGCCCGGCAGGACGATAAAGGCATCGCTCTCATCGAACATCATCTGCTTCCGCGTATGCATGTCGTCGACCAGGCGGTGTTCGACATCCTGAAAGACGCGTTCTTTCTGAAGCAGAAATCTCGGCATGATGCCCAGGACTTCACCACCGGCTTCATGAGCCGCGCGGGCGCAGGCCCCCATCAGGCCCACGCCGCCGCCGCCATAGACCAGCTTAAGGTCCTGCTCGGCGAGCGTGCGGCCGAGATTGCGCGCCAGCGTCAGATAGCCCGGGCGTACATCATCAGATGATCCGCAATAGACACAGATAGATTTCAGCTTCGCCATAGGGGTCTCGTTCTCGACTTTGGGACGGCGTTTAGAGCAGTGAGAGGATTCGTTCCAGCCTTGCCCTGTTGCCCGCACAGATTTTGCCCCATATGGCGTGCATGAAGGGTGCAACCACAGCAAAACCAGACCGCGATACGATCGAAAGCGCCGATGGCGGGCTCGGCGGCGCGATCATCAAGATCCTCAAACTGCTGGCGAGAGATGAAATGAAGAAGTGGCGGCCCGTCATGGCGGTCGCCATCGTGCTGACCCTCGGTGCGGCGGTCCTGGAAGTGCTCTCGCCCATTATCCTCGGCAATGCGATCAACCGGGTTGCCGGACAGGAGGGCTTTGAGGCGGCCCCCATCGGTGTGGCCATCCTCTGGATTGCTTTTGCAATCGGGTTGAGGTTCCTCGCGGCCGCGCTGCCACAGGGGCGGGACGCCCTGTTCAGCCCCGTCAGCCAGGATGCCCAGCGCATCGCCTGTGTCGATGCGTTCGGTCATGCCCAGTCGCTCTCGCTCGGCTTTCATCAGACGCGTCGCTCGGGTGCGCTCAACCGCGTGATCGAGCGCGGTGCCAGTGCCATCGACTATCTCATCCGGTTTCTCGCCTTCAATATAGGTCCCACGTTTGTGCGCCTTGCGCTGGCCTCCATCGCGCTTGGTACGGCGTATGACTATCGCCTCGCGCTTATCGCGATCGCCACCATCATTCTCTATGTCATTGCGACGGTGATCATCACCGAATGGCGCGTGCGCCAGCGCCGCCGGATGAACAAGGCGGACACTGAATTGCGGGCGGTCAGTATCGATACGCTTACCAACTTCGAAACGGTGAAGGCCTTTGCCGCAGAAGAGCGCGAGACGGGCCGCTACAACACGGCCATGCGCCGCTATAACAAGCGGTACGTGCAGGCGGTGCGCAGTATGTACCTCCTGAACGGTGTTCAGGCGCTCATCATGAATGGCGGCCTTCTCGCTGTGCTTGCCCTTTCAGCCTGGAATTACAGCCAGGGCACGATGGAGATCGGTGACCTCACCGCCGTCATGCTCGTCCTGCTGAGCCTTTACGCGCCGCTCAATATTCTTGGCTGGGCCTGGCGGGAGATCAAACAGGGCGCCGTCGATCTGGAGAAGCTCCATGGGCTTCTGTCCATGTCTCCGGAAGTCGCTGACAAGCCGGATGCCATCTTGCTTGAGGGGACGCAGGGCGCGGTCGCCTTTGAGAAGGTGAGCTTCACCCATGATGCGCGAACTGTCGGCGTGGCGGATATCGACTTCGAGGTAGAGCCCGGCCGCAAGGTGGCCTTCGTGGGCACTTCAGGGGCCGGCAAATCGACCCTCCTGAAACTTCTTTTCCGTTTCTATGATGTCGATTCCGGACGGGTGCTTGTCGACGGCCATGATGTGCGTGACCTGACGCAGGCCTCTCTCCGGAAATCGCTCGGCCTCGTCCCCCAGGATGTGGTCCTGTTCAATGACACGATCGCTGCGAACATTGCCTATGCGAATCCCGAGGCCCCGTTTGAGGCGCTGGAGGATGCGGCCCGCCGGGCCCAGCTTCTGCCGTTCATCGAAGCGCTTCCGGATGGCTGGGATACACCCGTCGGCGAACGCGGCCTGAAACTCTCGGGCGGTGAGAAACAGCGTGTGGGGATCGCGCGCGTCATCCTCGCAAATCCGGCTATTCTGGTTCTCGATGAGGCAACTTCCGCCCTCGACAGTGCCACTGAGGCGGCTGTGCAGGACGCCCTCGATGAAGCTTCGAAAGGGCGCACGACACTTATGGTCGCCCACCGCCTCTCGACTGTGCAGAACGCCGATGAAATCATCGTGCTTGAGCATGGGCGGATCGTGGAACGCGGAACGCACGGAGACCTTTTGCGCTCTGATGGCAAGTATGCACAGATGTGGGCGCGTCAGGTTGCGCGAGACCGGCTCGCAGCAGCGGCTGAATAGGAAGGTATGAACATGGCTGACCGGGATACTTCGCTTTCGCACAAGACATTCCCATGGTTCCGCAGCGGTTTCGATCTCGAGGGCGTGGTCGGGTTCCTCGCAGCCTGGCTGCTCGGCATCCTGCTCGCCATGGTGTGGGAGCCGCTATTCTGGCTGGCCTTCATTCCGGGCATCCTGATTCTGTTTGCCACGCGCACGGTGGAGCGCGTTACGCCGCAGACCGAAGAACACGTGGTGACGCCCTGTGATGGCGTCGTGGTGTCCATGGTGGAGACCGAAGCGCCTGCGGCCCTGCGCATGGCCGGCCCAGCGATCCGGATCAGGATTTCGTCCTCTCCCTTTGTGGCAAACAATATCCACGCGCCAATTGCCGGCGCCATTGACCGGATCGAGCGCGAAGAAGGCGATCCCAAGTCCTTTGCCGCCATGAAGGCTGAGACCGAAGGGCTGGAGCGTCTCTCCATGGTCTTTAGCAGTGATGTGCTTCGTACCGGCTTCGTGCTGGCGACCGGCGCCCTCGGCCCTCGTCTCGATGTGAAAGCCGACGCTGGCGATCGGATTCTGAAAGGCAAGACCGTGGCGACCCGGCGTCTGGGCGGCTGGTGCGACGTCTATGTGCCTGCACGATCGCCGGGGGCCGCCGTCGTTGAGCCAGGCCGGACCCTTGTGGGCGGCGAGACGATCCTCTGGGATCTTCACATGAATGCGGCCGAGGCACCGTTTGAACCTTCCAGGGATGACTTACGTGAGCCTGAACCTACCGCGCCGCAATACTCAGATCTGGAACCTGCCGCGCCCGCTGTCGCAGCAACAGCGGTTACGCCCGATCCGATGCCGCCGGAGGTCGCGAGCGGCGAGACAACCGGCGCAGCGGAGACAACTGATTTCTCTGGTATCGACCCGGTCGAGCCGCAGCCGACACCTGAAGTCGTGCCGCCCTCAGTCGAAGAGGAAGTCGAAACTGAAATTGGTGGGCTGGCGCCGGAAAGTGAGCAGCCGCCAATTACAGACAATCTCCCGCCAGAAGTGGCTGAAGAGACGGCTCATCCGGGCCCCGAGAGCACGCCATCTTCCGCCTCACCGGAAGAGGATAGTGACCCCGCTTCCATGTTTGAGCGTCTGCGTCAGCAGGCCCGCCGGCTGGCCGGTGATGAGGATGACGATAGCGAGAACCGCTAAGGGCGCTCCGGCTGACGGTTCATCCAGCGCAGGACAGGCCGAAGCGGCAGGATCCATGCGATACCGGCGAAGATGTAGAAGGGCAGCTGGATCCAGATCGGCTGATCGGTGATGTAGCTGCCAATCGTGCCGATGAGGAAGATCCAGATCGCTATGAAAGCGAGAATGGCGATGGCTGCGAGCCCCTTGCGCATATCCTTGTCCTCAATTCCTCAGCTGTGCCTGCGACCGCATGGCGACTTGCGGTTTTGGCGTGCCGCTTCAGATAGGGCGCCATGAGACAGATGGCAAAGTCAGATAGCGCTAACACCTGGATCCGGCGCTGGCTCGTCGTGATCGGGCTTATGGTCTATGCGATGATCCTGATCGGCGGGATGACCCGTCTGACCGATTCCGGCCTGTCGATCACGGAATGGAATGTCATCAGCGGGGCCCTGCCGCCGCTGGGTGCAGACGCCTGGGCTGAAGAGTTCCGCAAATACCAGCAGACAGCCGAGTTCCAGCAGCAGAACTACAATATGACGATGGGGGAGTTCCAGTACATCTACTGGTGGGAATGGGGCCATCGCCTGTTTGGCCGACTGATAGGCCTCGTTGCGATGGGCGGGCTTGCTGTCTTTCTGATACGCAGATGGGTGGGCCGCACCCTTGCGCTCAGACTTGTAGTCCTCATCCTCCTCGGTGGACTCCAGGGCGCAATCGGCTGGTGGATGGTCGCCAGCGGCATCGGTGAGACCGACCGGATCGACGTCGCGCCTTACCGGCTCATGACGCACTTCATGCTGGCGCTTGTCATTATTGGCTACACGGTGTGGCTCTGGCTGGATCTCGGGCGCGGCCGGAGGGTCGATACGCCCGCACTCTTGCGCATGGCCGCGGTCCTCATCTTCGCCCTGGTCTTTGTCCAGATGGCATCAGGTGCGCTTGTGGCGGGGCTTGATGCCGGGCGCAGCTATACCGACTGGCCCCTCATGGCGGGTGAAGCCTTCCCGTCAGACTATGTCGAACCGGGCCTTGGCCTGCGCAGTCTTTTTGAGGGCAGGGCAGCCACCCAGTTCAACCACCGCTCTCTGGCCTATATCCTCTGGGCTGTCTCACTGGGCGCACTTTTCCTTGCACGCGGCAAACCCGCAGCGCGAGACTTTGCCATCCTGGCAACACTCGTCACGCTGCAGGCCGCCTGGGGCATCATGACCCTGATGAACACTGCGCCGCTGGAGCTGGCCATCATCCATCAGGCCCTCGGCGTCGTCGTCTTCATTGCCGCGGTGCGTCTGGTCTGGATTACTCGGTCGCCGCGGGCACCGGGATTGGCGTCATCGTAACGATGCTCGGGTCGATCAGAACGGCGCGGTGATCGTCTGCGCCAATCGTGCCGCCGACAATGATGACACCACCTGGATAGCCGCCGCCGCGGGCGTCGCCAGTTGCTGCCAGTGATGTGAACGAGGTCGGCACTTCGACGGTGATACCCCGACGGATCTCATAGCCCGCCGCCTCATCATCACCCATCTGAAGGCTGAGCCGTCCGTCGCCTTCGGAGAGAATCAGCGTTTCGCGGCCAAGCCGCCGCAGGCTCGCGGCCCCATCGACGGGATCGGTGAAGGCGATCGCGTCTTCTCCACTGATCACGCAGGCATGGATCGGCTCACCAGTATCCTCGCGGACCCTGGAGACAAATTCTAGCTCGCCGCCGCTCTCCTCTATAATGCCACTATAGAGCACGGACGGTTCGGTCTCGGTCCAGTAGGCGATCCGGTGCAGGCCGTCTTCGTCGCTCAGGGGTGGACCTGCGCACAGGCCAGCTGCTGCTCCGGCCTGCTCACCCTGCAGGTCATACTGGAGCGGCTCGGCGACGCCGCCGCCATAGATCCAGAGCTTCAGGCTGCCATTCATGTCGAGGCCGGGAAAGAAGGTGACAGGCGTGCCTGACAGCATCGCATAGCGGCCCTCGGCGAGGGCCATGGCCTCGTCATCCGATTCGGCCGTGATGCGTTCGCCGTCGAAGTCGAAGATCTGGACGCCGCCGCCTTCATAGGCCACGGCAAAGGTGGAGCCTGCGCCGCCTGCGATGCCGATACTGGTCACCGCCGAATCGAGCTGGCGTGTCGACCAGACCGCTGGCAGAACGTTCGCTGGCAGGGGATCGGCGCGCTCTGCTTCCTCTACGGCTTCTTCAGGGGCGGGTTCACCTTCTTCTGCGGGCTCTTGCGGACCAGAACAGGATGCAGCATAGAATAGCAGGAAACCGGCGATCCCTGCGTTGACAGGGAAGGTCTGCGCGCTTAAACGCGGGCGCTTGAACATATTCCAACACTCCGATTGAGAGGCTCCAGGGGAGCAAATGAAGACTTATAACGCACCTGCTGACGTGGAGAACAAATGGATCGTTATCGACGCAACAGATGTTGTGGTCGGTCGCCTTGCTTCATATGTCGCCAAACGCCTGCGCGGCAAGCACCGCGCTGATTACACTCCGCACATCGATACGGGCGACCATATCGTTGTGATTAATGCGGAAAAGGCTCGATTCACCGGCAACAAGCTGCGTGACAAGACCTATTACCGTCACACCGGATACCCAGGCGGCATCAAGCACACCACCGCTGAGAAAATTCTCGGCGGACGCTTTCCAGAGCGTGCCATTGAACTCGCCGTCAAGCGGATGATGCCGGGCGAAAGCCCGCTCGCCCGCCAGCAATTCTCCAAGCTTCGCGTCTATGCCGGGTCCGAGCACCCGCATGAGGCACAGAAGCCGGAAACCGTCGATTTCGCGTCGATGAACGTCAAGAATCTGAGAGACGACTGATCATATGTCCGATACCGCCAATTCCCTCGAAGACCTGAAGACCGTCACCAGTGGTGAAACCGCTGCTGAAGAGGTCATCACCGTAGAGCCGAAGATCGACGAGCTTGGCCGCGCCTATGGCACCGGCCGCCGTAAGTCGGCCACGGCCCGCGTCTGGGTCAAGCCGGGCACCGGCAAGATCACCGTCAACGGCAAGGATCAGGAGCAGTACTTTGCTCGCCCGGTTCTTCGCATGGTGATCGAGCAGCCGCTCATCGAGGCTGACCGCCGCACCGAATTCGACGTGATCTGCACCGTAAAGGGCTCTGGCCTCTCCGGTCAGGCCGGTGCTGTGCGTCACGGCATTGCGCGCGCACTCGTCAACTATGAGCCGGGCCTTCGCTCTGTTCTGAAGCCGTTCGGCTACCTGACCCGCGACCCGCGTACGGTTGAGCGTAAGAAGTATGGCCGTGCAAAAGCACGCCGCAGCTTCCAGTTCTCGAAGCGCTAGGTTCGCGATCAGAATCTATTTTCGAAAGGGCGCTTCGGGTTCGAGGCGCCCTTTTTCTTTGCCTGCCGCCATGAAAGAATAGGCGTTATGACAGACCATATCCTCAAAGCCGCCGTCCTCGGTGCCTCCGGCTATACGGGCGCAGAGACCGTCCGACTTCTTCGCAATCATCCGCGGGTGACCCCCGTCGCGGCGACCGGTAACTCGCTCGCCGGAAAGACGCTGTCTGACATCTTTCCCCATCTTCGCGGCAAGTATGATCTCGACGTGATCAAGGCGGAAGACGTGAATTGGGACGACGTCGATGTCGCCTTTGGCTGCCTGCCGCACGGCACCAGCCAGGATCTGATCGAGACGCTGCCCTCTCATGTAAAGGTCGTGGACCTGTCGGCCGATTATCGCTTCCGCGATGCGAAAACCTATGCTGGCGCCTATGGCCGCGACCATCTCTCGCCGGAGCGAACGGCAAATGCCGTCTACGGGCTCAGCGAAATCTATGCAGACCAGATGAAAGGCGCAGATCTCGTGGCCTGTCCCGGCTGCTATCCGACAGCCGTGCTCCTTGTCTTGCTGCCGTTGATGAACCCGCAGCTTCTCGACCCGGATGCCATCATTATTGATGCCAAGACTGGCGTGTCCGGGGCAGGGCGCGGCCTCAAGGAAGGCAATCTCTTCTGCGAGGCGGCCGAAGGGGTGCACGCCTATGGAATCGGGACCCACCGGCACACGCCGGAGATCGAACAGGAGCTGCGTCTCAAGTCAGGCAACGACTCAATCGAGGTGACCTTCACCCCGCACCTCCTGCCGATGACGCGCGGTGAGCTCGTTACCTGTCATGTGCGCGGCGATGTCGATGCTATCCACGGCGCCCTTGAAGCCGCTTATGCGGACCAGCCCTTCGTGCATGTTCTGCCCCTGGGCTCTCCGCCGCCCGATACGCGGCATGTGCGCGGGACCAATGATTGCCGGATCGCCGTCTATCCGGACCGCGCTTCGGGCCGGGTGGTTATTCTCGGTGTCATCGACAATCTGGTCAAAGGCTCCAGCGGACAGGCCATCCAGAACCTCAACCTGATGATGGGCTGGGATCAGGCCTTGGGACTGGATGTGCTCTTGCCGGCTTTCCCCTGAGGCTTTGAGGACTTCGCCGAAGCCTTTTTCGCCGCAGAAGCGGCAGGTTTCTTCGGCGTCGTTTTCTTCCCTGGGGCCGGGGTTTTTGCGACCGGCTTACCTTCCGCGGTGGCTTTTGCCGGTTTCGAGGGGGTGGAATAGGTGTCGGCCGGCTTGGCGCCCTTGGCGATGTCCGACAGCCGCATCTTCACATATGTTCCCGGCGCATCGCCCAGGCCCTTATCCGGCACAGGCGCCGCGTCCTTGAGGTCGCCCGCCTTCGGCTCAAGCCATCCCCACCAGCTTGGCCACCAGGACCCCTTTGTCTCCTTGGCGCCCGAGAGCCATTTCTCGGGCGTCTCGGCCAGGCCGTCCTTCGTCCAGTGCTGGTATTTCTCCGCGCGCGGGTGATTGATCACGCCTGCGATATGTCCGGATCCCGCAAGGATGAAATTGACCTCGCCGCCATATTTCTTGGCGCCGCGATAGATGGAATGCCACGGGCAGATATGGTCTTCCCGGCTGGCCTGAATGGTGACGGGAATCTTGATATCGCCCATTGAGACCGGCGCGCCGAAAATCTCGAACCGGCCTTCGGAAAGCTCGTTCCTGCCATAGAGGTTTTTCAGATAGGTGAGATGAGTCCTGCCGGGGATATTTGTCTGGTCGGCATTCCAGAACAGAAGATCGAACGGGCGCGGCTTCTTGCCCAGCATGTAATTGTCGACCACATAGCGCCAGACCAGATCGACCGGGCGAAGCCAGTTGAAAGTCTGTCCCATCATCTCGCCCGGCATGATGCCGTCATTCTGCTCGATGATCTCGTCGATACTGTCCAGCGACTCCGGGTCGGTGAACACCATGAGGTCACCGGCGTCAGAGAAATCGGACTGGGAGGCAAAGAACGTCGAGGAGGCGATACGGTCATCGCCTGTCTTCGCCATATGGGCGAGCGCTCCGGTCAGCAGCGTGCCGCCGATACAATAGCCGATCGTATTGGCCTTGTCGGCGCCAGTCTGGGCGAGGACTTCGTTGAGGGCGGCGAAGATACCCTGCTCGACATAATCGTCCCAGGTAAAGTTCCGGGTGACCTCGTCGGCCGACCGCCAGGACACGACGAAGACCGTAAGTCCCTTATCCACGAGCCAGCGGATCAGCGAGTTCTCCTCGCGAAGATCCATGATGTAATATTTATTGATCCATGGCGGGAAGATGAGCAGCGGCCGCTCATGGACCTTTTCCGTGGACGGTTCGAACTGAAGGAGCTCGATGAGCTTGTTGCGGAAAACCACCTTGCCGGGTGCCGTGGCGATATTCTTGCCGATCTCGAAAGGCGACTCGTCGGACTGGCTGATCGACAGTCTGCCACCGCCCCTGGCGATATCGGCTCTGGCATTACGAAGGCCGTCTACCAGGCTCTGGCCACCCGTCTTCAGCATGGCGCGCAGCGCAGCAGGGTTGGTCGCGAAGAAATTCGTCGGAGACAGCGCATCGATGGTCTGGCGGGTATAGAACTGGGCCTTGCGCTTGTCCGAGGGACTGAGATCGGGGGCTGCCTCCAGCAGCGACATCATCCAGGTGGAATTAAGCTCATAAGCCTTGCGCATGAACTCAAACGCCGGGTTGGACGACCATTCCGGGTCTGAGAACCGCTTGTCCTTGGCCTCGCTGATATTGCCGAGCGTGAAATCCTTCCAGAGGCTGATCCAGCCGCTCCAAAGTTCCAGATTGGCATTCAGAAGGGCCTGTGGGTTCGTGGCAAGCGACTGGCCGACCCGTCCATAGACACCGGTCACGTTGAACGGGTCGGGATTGCCGGCCAGCTCTTCGCCCGGCTGGCTGGTCGAGATCACCTCACTCAGCAGCGCCTGCGACTCCGCGGCAGCTTCGGCCAGCGCCTTGCCAATGGCATGCAGCTGCTCGGGCGATTGCTCGGCGAGGATCGCGTTCAAGGTGCGGTGTTCGGGTTCATTCATGACTGTCGCTTTTCATCACCCTCTATCGCCATTCTACACAAACCTAGTTAGGGAAGAAATGTTTCTGGAAGAATGATGAGTTCTGATGTGTTGGCAAAAGCCTGGTCATTTGCGTTTGCGGTCCTCACGCTGGCTGGATGTATGTCCGGCGGGGCGGGCAAGGGTGCCGACGCGCCGCCTGAATGGTTCAAGGAAAGACGCGCAGAGCTGCGCCGTCAGGGCTTTCCTGAACTCGGCGAAGTGCGCAGTCAGATAGATCCGGCACGCAATCGCGCGGCGCTTGCGACGACCGCCAAGCAGAATGTGGGTCTGAAAAAGGCCCTCCTCAACGATCCGCGCGCGGAGCCGACTTATCTTACGCCGCAGGAGATCGCGGCATGGGGCGAGAAGATGCGAGCGGGAATCGAGGCGCGCAATGTCGAGGCGGATTTCCTGACCGATCAGGAAGTCGCCTCCCTGCGCGCCAGGTTTGACAGACCGCGCGCGCGTCGTTGAGCCTAGAATAAGAGTTCAGTCCAGTGTCAATTTTCCCGTGTGGAGTTCGGTTATGGCCGGAGAGTTTTACAAGATCAGGCGTTTGCCCCCCTATGTTTTTGAGCAGGTGAACCGGCGCAAGGCCGCGCTGCGGGCGGACGGCGCGGACATTATCGATCTCGGCATGGGCAATCCGGACCTGCCGACGCCCAAGCACATTGTGGACAAGCTTTGCGAAACGGCCCGCAAGCCGGACGTGAACGGCTATTCGGCCTCGCGCGGGATTGCCGGTCTGCGCCGGTCGCTGGTCAATTATTACAAGCGCCGATTTGACGTGACGCTCGACAAGGACCGGGAAGTCATCGTCACGCTGGGCTCAAAGGAAGGCTTTGCGAATCTGGCTCAGGCCATTTCAGCGCCGGGCGATGTCATCCTCGCGCCTGACCCGTCCTATCCGCTTCATTCCTTCGGGTTTATCATTGCAGGCGCCTCCATCCGGGGTGTGCCGGCGCAGACGCCCGAACAGTACCTTGCCAATATCGATCATGCGATCCGTTACAGCGTGCCGCCACCGACCGCGATGGTGCTTTGCTATCCATCAAACCCGACGGCGGCGACGGCTGATCTCGACTTCTATAAGGAAGCCGTCCGCATCGCGAAGAAGCACGATATCTGGATCCTGTCGGATCTTGCCTACAATGAGATCTATTTCGATGCCCCGCCGCCCTCCATCCTGCAGGTCGAGGGGGCACGCGATATCGCCATCGAGACGACGACGATGTCCAAGACCTATTCGATGGCTGGCTGGCGCATTGGTTTTGCCGCAGGCAATGAGCGTCTGATTGCCGCGCTCGGCCGGGTGAAATCCTATCTCGACTATGGCGCCTATACCCCGATCCAGGTGGCTGCGACGGCTGCGCTGGACGGGCCGCAGGACTGTGTTGAAGACACCCGGCGTATCTATCGGGCAAGGCGCGATACGCTGATCGAGAGCTTTGGGCGTGCTGGATGGGATATGCCGGTTCCGTCTGCTTCCATGTTCTGCTGGGCACCCGTCCCGCCGCAGTGCAATGGCATGAGCAGTCTCGATTTCTCGTTGGCGCTCATCAATCAGGCTGGCGTCGCCGTTGCGCCGGGATCCGGCTTTGGCGAGCGCGGCGAAGGCTATGTGCGTATCGCGCTTGTGGAAAACGAGCAGCGCATTCGCCAGGCCGCGCGCAATATCAAGAGGTTTCTTCAAAACCGCGAAGCTGATAGCAGGAGCGCTGGTGACGCCATGCAGGCAGGAGGAGCGGCAAATTGAATACGTTGAAACTCGGGATCGCAGGGCTCGGCAATGTCGGGTGCGGGCTGGTTGATCTGGTCCAGCGCCAGGAAAATCTTCGTCTGCCTGGCAAGGTTGAGATTGCCGGGGTGACAGCTCGTAACAAGAGCCAGAACCGCCCGGTCGATACCTCCTCCTATCGCTGGTTCGACGATGCCGCGCGTCTTGCTGAAGATGAGTCGGTCGATGTCTTTGTCGAGCTGATCGGTGGCTCCGATGGCCCCGCCAAGGTGGCTGTCGAAACGGCCATCAAGGCAGGCAAGTCCGTCGTGACCGCCAACAAGGCCCTGATCGCCATGCATGGTCAGGCGCTGGCAAAGCTTGCGCGCGACCACGGTGTTGACCTTCTGTTCGAAGCGGCTGTGGCGGGCGGTGTGCCGATCGTGCGTGTCCTTCGCGATTCGCTGGCCGGCGTGGAAATCCAGCGCGTGACAGGTATTCTTAACGGCACCTGCAATTTCCTGCTGAGCGAGATGCTCGATACCGGCAAGCCGTATGAGACCGTTCTGGCCGAAGCCCAGCGCCTCGGCTTCGCCGAAGCCGACCCGACGCTCGACGTGTCGGGCATGGATGCCGCCCACAAGGCGGCCATCCTCGCGGCGATTGCCTTCTCGGCGGATCTCGACTTTTCCAAAGTATCGGTCTCCGGTGTTGATGGGGTCGAACTCCTCGATCTCGACCTTGCCGACCGCCTGGGGCTTCGCATCAAGCTGATCGCGGAAGGCAAGTTGACGCCCGACGGCGTTGTGTGCCGCGTCGAGCCCTATGCACTGCCAAAGCACCACCCGCTGGCCCGCATCAATGGCAGCCTGAACACCGTCCGCGTGGAAGGCGAGCCGCTGGGCGCTGTGACCCTGACTGGGCCCGGCGCAGGGGCCGGACCGACCGCTAGTGCGGTGATGGGCGATGTCGCCAAGCTCTTCAATCCGATTGCGCGGCCGGCGTTCGGCCATGCCGATCACCATGAAATCCGCAAATTCGTTGTCGCCGAGCCTGAAGAGACCTCCGCCTATTTTCTGCGAATCAAGCTCATGGATAAGGCAGGCTCCCTTGCCGAACTGACCGAAGCGCTCGCTGACGCTGACGTTTCGATCGACAAGCTGCTACAGGATTCGGCAGATGAGGAAGGGGCTGCGCCTATTGCGATCGTCACGCATATCTGTTCGCGCCGGGAAATCGGACGTGCACGAGAGCGCTTGCAGTCGCTGGAGTCCAATGTAGGAACACCGCAAATCATGGCGATTGAAGCGTCATCGGAGTAGGGGGAGGCCCTCTGCGGCCGTGAGGAGTTAGAATGAGCAACAGTATTCTCGTACCGCATCTGGCCGATGCGATGGTTCGCGTCACCGAAGTCGCTGCTATCGCGGCACAGAAACTTGCTGGTCTCGGCGATGAGAAGGCCGCCGACCAGGCGGCCGTTGATGCCATGCGAACCGCGTTCAACTCGGTCGACTTCCAGGGCCGCATCGTGATCGGTGAGGGCGAGCGCGACGAAGCGCCCATGCTCTATATCGGTGAGGAGGTCGGCACGGGCCAGGGGCCTGAAATCGATATTGCGCTGGACCCGCTGGAAGGCACCACGCTCACGGCGAAAGCCATGGCGAACGCGCTGGCGGTTCTCGCCATCGCGCCGCGCGGGGGTCTGCTTCATGCGCCTGACACCTATATGGACAAGATCGCCATTGGCCCGGGCTATGAAAAAGGCGTCATCGATCTCGATGAGAGTCCGGCCGACAATATCAAGGCGATGGCCAAGGCTTCGGGCCGCCCAGTCGAGTCGATGACGGTCTGCGTGCTTGATCGTCCGCGCCATGCCGACATCATTGAGAGCATCCGCAGCGCCGGTGCGCGGGTCAGCCTCATTTCCGACGGCGACGTGGCCGGTGTCATCAACACGACCAATCCGGACACCGGTATTGACCTTTATATCGGCCAGGGCGGTGCCCCGGAGGGCGTGCTTGCTGCCGCGGCGCTCAAATGTGTGGGCGGACAGATGCAGGGCCGTCTTTTCTTCCGCAATGATGATGAGCGTGCCCGCGCCAAACGTGTCGGCGTGACGGAACTCGACCGCAAATATGATCTCGATGAGCTTGCCAGCGGAGAGACGGTCTTCTGTGCGACCGGTGTCACCAAGGGCGGCCTCGTTGATGGTGTTGTGGTCCGCCCCGGTGTCACAATAACCGACACCCTCGTCATGAGTTCGGCAGACGGCATGGTGCGGAAAATCCAGTCGCGCTACCGCACAGCCTAGGGCAATGCCGGGCAGATATCTGTTTGATGTCAGTGAGTCTCTTGGTGGCCGGTTCTGGTCGCTGGCGGACACGGATGAAAACAGCGTCCGCCAGCTCAGCCTGTCGCTCGGCACGCCTGACTTCATCTCACGGCTTCTGTCCCTTCGCGGCGTGAACGCTGAAGCGGCGCCGGGTTTTCTGTCGCCCAAACTGCGTGACTCCTTTCCCGATCCTTCGGCCTTTCAGGATATGGAGAAGGCCGCAGGGCTTGTTCTCGACGCGATTGCCGAGGGGCGGAAAGTTACGGTTTTCGCGGACTATGATGTTGACGGTGGAACCTCCTCTGCCTTGCTGGCCAGGTATTTCCGGGCCTGGGGCCGGGACCTCGGCCTTTATGTTCCCGACCGCCTGACCGAAGGTTATGGCCCCTCGCCGGCCGCCTTCCGTTATCTGAAAGAGCAGGGCGCTGACCTCGTTGTGACAGTGGACTGCGGCGCAGCGGCGACCGAGGCGCTGGAAGAAGCCGGCCGGATCGGCCTGCCGGTCATCGTGATCGATCACCACCTCATGGGACATGAGTGGCCGGAGGTCGCGGCCCTCGTTAATCCGAACCGTCCCGATGACACGTCAGGCCATGGCCATCTGGCCGCCGCCGGTGTCGTCTATGTGATGCTGGCTGCCCTGAATGCAGAGGCGCGCCGGCGCGGTATCGCGCCCGCTAGCGGCTTGCCGAACATTCTTGACTGGCTCGATCTTTGTGCGCTGGGCACGCTTTGCGATATGTCGCCTCTGCGCGATGCGAACCGGGCCTTTGTCCACCAAGGGCTCAAGATCATGGCGCGGGACGGCAATCCGGGGCTTCGGGCGCTGGCGGATGTGGCCGGGATCGGCCGGGTCGAAAGCGTTTATCACGCCACTTTTGTGCTGGGTCCGCGGCTAAATGCGGGCGGCCGCGTTGGAGATCCCTGGCTTGCGGCAAAGCTGCTGGCGACCGATGACCGGGCTGAAGCCATAGAACTCGCTGAGCGGCTGCATGGCCTCAATGATGAGCGCAAGGCCGTCGAGGCGCACATACTGGAAATCGCAACGGCGCAGGCAGAGCGCCAGCTGGAAGCCGATCCGAATCGGCATGTGCTCGTCGTCTCGGGTGAGGGCTGGCACCCCGGCGTGATCGGGATCGTGGCGGGGCGCATCAAAGACCGATTTCACAGGCCGAGCATCGTCATCGGGTGGGGCGATGAGCTGGGTCCTGTCGCCAAGGGGTCGGCGCGTTCGGTTCATGGCGTCAATATAGGGGACGCCATTGCGGCGGCGGCGCGCGAAGGACATATCCTCTCCGGAGGTGGCCACGCGATGGCGGGCGGGCTTAGCCTCAAGCCGGAACAGATCGCTGCTTTTTCAGCCTGGCTGAACGCCCATCTCAGCGAATTCGTGAACGAGCGCGATGCTGCGCGCGAGCTTCGTGTGGACGCGCTTCTCGATGCTGGGGCGGTGACGCCGGAAACATTTGATGAGATCGCCAAGATCGGACCCTTCGGCCAGGGCGCCCCAGAGCCTTATTTCGCGCTGACCGACATGCATGTCACCTATACCCGCCCGATCGGGGCCAATCACCTGCGGGTGACGGCAGAAAGTTCGGGCGGCAGGGTCGAGGCGCTGAGCTGGCGCAGTGTCGGGACCCCTCTGGGCGACGCGCTGCAGGCACATGGGCGATTCCATCTGGTGGGCCGGCTTAAATGCGATGTCTGGAATGGGCGCCGCCGCGCGCAGTTTGAACTGGTCGATGCTGCCCCTGTCGCCGAGTAGGACAGGCGTCGCTGCAATTGCGAGCGCCTGCAAGCCCAATATCTATCGGGGTTTTTTCGAGCCAACTGCAAAAAACCAGCTTGTGTTCACACACCCGCTTGCAAGCGGCGCGACTGGCAGCTATATCGCGCGTTCCAAACCGAGCGCTCCCTTCGTCTATCGGTTAGGACGCCAGGTTTTCAACCTGGAAAGAGGGGTTCGATTCCCCTAGGGAGTGCCAGTTTTTTCACAATTTCGCGTAAAACACGATTTGTTGTCCCCTTGAGGGATGACATTGCGAATCACCGCTCGTACTATTCCCGAAGGGAATGGTGGGTATATGAGCGCTTTGACTTCCAAGATAGAACAGGCCGGACCGTCTGCGTCGGCAAGGGTAATCGGCGTCATCAAATGGTTCGATCCGGCCAAGGGCTATGGCTTCGTCGTTCCGGATTCGGTGACGTCCGCTGAGCTGTCGGGCGACATCATGATCCATATCTCTGCGTTGCGGGCCTATGGCGAATCCGATGCCGATGAAGGCGCGCGCATTGTCTGTGACGCGGTCGAGAGCGAGCGCGGCTGGCAGGTCGAGCACATCATCGAGATGGACCGCCCGCGTGAAGTCGTGGCGCGCGAGAAGGGCACCCTGCCGGAGCCTGAAGACGTCGTGGTCAAATGGTTCAGCGCAGATCGCGGCTTTGGCTTCGTCAACCGGCTGGAGGATGACGCCGATGTCTTCATCCATATCTCGGTTCTGCGAAAGAGCGGGCTGTCGGTCGTGGAGCCCGGAGAGACCTTGTGCGCGAAAATATCAAATGGCACACGCGGCGAATATGTCAGCGCGGTCGTGGAGGGGGATCGCCCAGCGCGATGATGCATGACCTGTTGTCTGCGCCGGGTGCGCGGGCTAGAGGACTTTGCATGAAAAAACTTCTCGCCATTGTCGCCTTCAGCACGGTTTCGCTCATTTCGGCGCCTGTGCCCGTTTTCGCGCAGTCCGCGCCCAGTGACGCGCTGGAAACCTCCAGCCTGACCATCCAGTCGGCAAATGGAAGTCATGCCTTCGATATCGAGATCGCCGATGAGGCCGATGAGATCTCCTACGGCCTGATGAACCGGGACTCGCTGGGGGAGAATGCCGGCATGCTGTTCGATTTCGGCAATCCGCGCGAACCTGGCATGTATATGAAGAATACGCTCATCCCGCTGGACATGTTGTTCATCACCAGTGACGGGACCGTTCTCATGATTGCCCGCAACACCGTGCCGGGCTCGCTTCGCACCATTTCTCCGGGCACAGCCGTCAAGGGCGTGCTCGAGATCAATGGCGGCCGGGCCGCCGAGCTCGGCATTGAGCCGGGCGATACGGTGCAGCATGAGATCTTCGGGAATGATGACGCAGAGTAGCGACGTCCACCGCGACCCACCGCCAGGCTTTGAGGTTTCCAGTTCCAGAGGTCCGTTCACGACACGCAACGGCCCTGTCTGCCGCGCCACCGCCAAGGGGGACCTTCGCAGCGGCATCTGGGTCCTGGAGCGGCACTGCAACAGTATGGGCTTCATGCATGGCGGCATGGTGAGCTCCTTTGCCGATGGCGCGCTGGCCTGGGCTGTCTGGTATGAAACCCGCAAGATGTCCGTGACGCTGAAGCTGACGACCAGCTTCTATGGGACGATCCGGCCCGGCAACTGGCTGGAGGCCCATCCGCGCGTTATTTCTGCCGATAATGGTGTTGTTCATGTCTCTGCCGACATGACAGTTGATACCACGCTGGCCGCCAGGGCGGACGCAACTTTTCGCGTGCTGCGTCGAACCGCGAAATAGGGCTTGCGGGGAAAAGCAGCTCTGCATAGAAGGGCACTCCGATGTCGGAGCGTGGCGCAGCCTGGTAGCGCATCTGGTTTGGGACCAGAGGGTCGGAGGTTCGAATCCTCTCGCTCCGACCATCGGATAATACGGAGGCGAACATGGACGCGCGTATCTACAAGCCAAGAAAGACTGCGATGCAGTCGGGCCGTGGCAAGACGCGTGAATGGGTTCTGGAGTTTCGCTCTGAAAATGCCCGCTTTGCCGATCCGCTGATGGGCTGGACAAGTATCAATGATACGACGGGCCAGGTCCGGATGCATTTCGAGACCCGCGAGCAGGCCATCGATTTTGCAAAGCGCGAGAAGCTGACGTTTACGGTCGATGAGCCGCGCGAACCCAAGCGTCTGGTGAAATCCTACGCGCAGAATTTCTCACCGGACCGCAAACAACCCTGGACGCATTAGTCCCGCTTGCTTCGGCCCCTTAGCTCAACTGGATAGAGCACCGGACTTCTAATCCGACGGTTACAGGTTCAAGTCCTGTAGGGGTCGCCATAGCCGGTGAACCGATTATGCTGCCTGTCAGGGAGACAGGCATGAAACTACCGGAAAATGGAACGCCGTGGCCGCAGCTGAAAGCCGAGATGTCCGAGCGCGGGGCAGGGGACGCAAAATGGCGTGACGGCAAGACGGCCGTCTATGTCTTCAATGCTGGTCCCGAGGTTGAGCAGGTCCAGAAGGAAGCCTTTACCGCCTTCATGTCGGAGAATGGGCTCGGCCCGCTTGCCTTTCCCTCTCTGGCCCAGATGGAGAAGGACGTCATCTCCATGGCGCTGGATATCCTTCACGGGCCTGAAGGCGCGACCGGTGCCATGACCTCGGGCGGAACCGATTCGATCACGATGGCGCTGAAGACCGCACGCGATCATGCGCGCTCCAAAGGCCAGTCGGGACAAGCCAATATCGTCCTTCCGCAATCGGCCCATCTGGCGTTCGACAAGGCTGCGCATCTGATGGACATCGAGGTGCGCCGTGTGCCGCTGAAAACGGATGGTAGTTTTGAGGCCGATCCGGACGCCATGGCGGGCCGGCTCGATTCGAATACGGTCATGATGGTCGGCTCAGCCCCGAATTTCCCACATGGCATTATAGACCCGATCGCGGCGCTGTCGGATGTGGCCCTGGAAAAAGGTGTCTGGCTGCATGTCGATGCCTGTGTCGGCGGTTTTCTTGCGCCGTTTGCCCGCATGAATGGCGTGCCGGTGCCGGCTTTCGATTTCGAGCTGCCGGGCGTGCAGTCGATGAGCGCGGACCTTCACAAATATGGCTATGCTGCAAAGGGCGCCTCGACGGTGCTGTTTCGTTCAGACGATCTCTATCGGCATATGCCGTTTGAATTTGCCGGCTGGTCGGGCGCGCCGATGAAGACGCCGACGCTGGCGGGGACGCGGCCTGGCGGGGCAATCTCTGCGGCCTGGGCGGTGATGAATCACCTTGGCATCGAGGGATACCGGCGGCTGCAGGGCAAGGTCTGCGCGGCGCGGGAGGAGGTCGAGGCAGGCCTTCGCGCACGCGGGTTCGAGATTCTGGGCCAGCCGCTTCTGGGGCTCATCGCCTTTCGCCATCCCGAGCTTCATTCCTTCGCCGTCTATGGCGAACTCTACAAGCGCGGCTGGTTCACGTCGGTCACCAAGGAACCGCGCAGCCTTCACCTTATGCTTTCGCCCAAACATGCCGAGATGATCGACGCCTATCTGCGCGATCTCGATGCCGCCTGCGAGGCGGTCCGCGCATCCGCCGGCGAGGCGAAAGAGAGCGTCCAGCCGCGCTATAACTGAGGCGCGCGCATCCCTGCTGCAAAAAGATCAAACAGGGGATTGGACAATAAAGGGACTGGGCGTTATGACGCCGTTTCCCCAGTGACCCGCCCGGGTAGCTCAGGGGTAGAGCAGCGGATTGAAAATCCGCGTGTCGGTGGTTCAAATCCGCCCCCGGGCACCATTTTCCTTGCTTCCGTATCGTCGCTGCGCGCCTCACATGAAGCGTGCTCAGGGCTTTTCGTTTTGATCCCCGCTTCGCTTTGCTGCGCGATGGATCGGGCTCAGGGCTGCGCCGGACGTATCGCGCTTGTGGGGGGGGGCTTGGGCGCTGGGGCTTCATCCTTCGACAGGCTCAGGATGAGGCCGGGACTCTCGAGAAGACTAAAGCCAGCAGGTGCGGCCGCAGGCCCGGTGGGGCTGCGGTCATGATCCCGGTTTATTGAAGACCAGCTTTTTCAGGCGTTTTCGGAGAAGGGCCTCTTGTGTGCCCGCGCTCGTCCTTCGACTTCGCTCAGGATGAGCGCTTTGAGCTGTGCGGTTCAGAGCTTCAGGGTGGATGAAGGGCAGCGTGCGAGGCAAGGGCAGTGTCGCCCCATACGAAGCGAGTGGAGACGGAAGGCTCTTCATCCCGATGTGAAGGGCCCTCAGAAGCGAGCATGTTCATCGCGCGTCCGGGCGCGAGCTTTTCCCAGGGCGTTCGCGGCGCGAACCTTGTCCAGTCATTGGGGTCCGGTTTGTCGCCGAAGGCCTGGAGGGTGATGTAGATGCGGCCTCTTGCGCAGACGCTGTAGCCGATGAGGCCGGAGCCATGCTCTGCGCGCCGGGCCTTCATATAGCGGTCCAGCCACCAGAGCTGCCACAGGAAGACCGGCCAGTAGCGAAGCTCCAGCTTTGCGAGCACATCGAGGATCCAGTCGCGGGCGATCATGGGCCAAGACTAGGCTGAGCGCGAGCGGGGGCGGAAACTATTGGTGCGAAGCCAGTGCAGGCACGGTGTTCCGGCGGTGCATCCGGGGTGCATGGGCGGTGTTTTTAAGGCCTGCCTCGGGTGGCGAATGCTGCACCTGCGAATTGCTCGCATTTTCAACTGGAAGCGCTTTGCAGCCGGCGCGTCGCCTCGCCGCAGACGAGGGGGCAGAAATTTCCGCAATCCGGGTTAGTTATGATGGGCATGGCATGTTGCCATCGCGCTGAAAGCGTCCTAACCCGACGCTTTCGACGCCCCGTCCTTCGAGGAGCATGACTTCCATGACCGAGATTGAACAGTTTGCTCTCGACTATCTGCCAGTGATCCTTTTCCTGGGCCTTGGCGTGATCCTGTCGCTCTTGTTCATCATTGGCGCGGCCATCCTGGCGCCGTCCAATCCGGACCCGGAAAAGAACTCGGCCTATGAGTGTGGTTTCAACGCGTTTGACGACGCGCGGATGAAGTTCGATGTGCGCTTCTATCTTGTCGCCATCCTCTTCATCATCTTCGACCTTGAAGTCGCCTTCCTGTTTCCATGGGCTGTCAGCCTCGGCGCCATCGGCGTTTTTGGCTTCTGGTCCATGGTGGTGTTCCTCGGCGTGCTGACGGTGGGTTTCATATACGAATGGCGCCGTGGGGCGCTGGAGTGGGAATAGAATGGCCGACGATTACAAGCCATATGCACTGGGCGCCGGACGCGCCGGTGTCGAAGGCGGACATGATGTGCGCCCTGACGACCCGTTCTTTGCGGGCCTCTCCGATCATCTTGCCGACAAGGGCTATTTCACCGCGCGGGCCGATGACCTGATCGGCTGGGCGCGCTCGGGCTCGCTCATGTGGATGACGTTCGGTCTGGCCTGTTGCGCGGTCGAGATGATGCAGGCGGGCAACCCCCGCTATGACCTTGAGCGCTTTGGCATGGCGCCGCGCGGCTCCCCGCGCCAGTCCGACGTGATGATCGTGGCCGGGACGCTCACCAACAAGATGGCGCCCGCGCTCCGCAAGGTCTATGACCAGATGCCGGAGCCGCGCTATGTCGTGTCCATGGGCTCCTGCGCCAATGGCGGCGGCTATTATCACTATTCCTATTCCGTGGTGCGTGGCTGTGACCGGATCGTGCCGGTCGATATCTATGTGCCAGGCTGTCCGCCGACCGCCGAGGCGCTGGTCTATGGCATGCTGCAACTTCAGAAGAAAATCCGCCGCGAAGGCTCGATCGAGCGCTAGGCGAGAAGGATTGACTGGTCATGATTGAAGCCCTGAAAGAACTTGGCGAACATATCAGCGACTCGTGCGCCGACATGGTGAAAAGCTTCCATGTCAGCCATGGTGAGCTGACGCTGGTTGCCGAGCGCGATTCGATCCTGCGGCTGTCGAAATTCCTCAAGGATGACAATCAGTGCGTTTTCGAGACGCTGATCGATATCTGCGGGGTCGACTATCCGGAGCGCAGCCAGCGCTTTGAGGTCGTCTATCACTTCCTGTCGATGCGGCTGAACCAGCGCATCCGCATCAAGGTCTTTACCGATGAGGCTGCGGCTGTACCGAGCCTGACCGGCCTTCACCCCAGCGCCGACTGGTTCGAGCGCGAAGCCTTCGACATGTATGGCATCCGCTTTGCCGGCCATCCGGACATGCGCCGCCTGCTGACGGATTATGGCTTCGAAGGCTATCCGCTGCGCAAGGACTTCCCGCTGACCGGTTACACTGAAGTGCGCTATGATGACCTTGAAAAGCGCGTCGTGAACGAGCCGGTGACCCTCGTGCAGGAATACCGGAATTTCGATTTCCTCTCGCCATGGGAAGGCATGACCAAAGAGCTGCCGGGCGACGAGAAGGCTGAGAGCGAGGCTGATAATGGCTGATAGCGCTTATATTTCCGCGAGCGACGACGACCGCAAGTTCACGCTGAACTTCGGCCCGCAGCACCCGGCCGCGCACGGCGTGCTTCGCATGATCATGGACCTCGATGGCGAAGTCGTCGAGCGGATCGACAGCCATGTCGGCCTGCTGCATCGCGGCACCGAGAAGCTGCTCGAGTACAAGACCTATCTACAGGGCCTGCCTTATTTCGACCGGCTGGATTATGTCGCACCGATGAACCAGGAACATGCCTGGTGTCTGGCGATCGAGCGTCTGCTGGGCATCGAGGTGCCGCGCCGCGCGAAGTTCATCCGGGTGCTCTATTCGGAAATCGGCCGCATCCTGTCGCACATGCTGAATATCACGACGCAGGCGATGGACTGCGGCGCGCTGGCGCCTATTACTTGGGGCTTTGAAGAGCGCGAAGTCCTGATGGGCTTTTATGAGCGCGCCTCCGGCTCGCGCATGCACTCTGCCTATTTCCGTCCGGGCGGGGTCCACCAGGATCTTCCGCCAGACCTGCTGGACGATATTTCCTATTTCTGCAGCCGCTTCCCGGACGCGATTGCGCATATTGAGGGTCTCATTACCGAGAACCGTATCTTCAAGCAGCGCAATGTCGATATCGGCGTTGTCGATGAGAAGATGATCATGGAGTGGGGCTTTTCCGGCGTGATGGTGCGCGGGTCCGGCCTTGCCTGGGACCTTCGCCGCTCGCAGCCTTACGAAATCTATGACGAGATTCCGGGCGAGGTCTTCAAGGTCGTCGTCGGCAATAATGGCGACAATTACGACCGCTATGTCTGCCGCATGGAAGAGATGCTGGTGTCGAATGACATCATGAAATGGTGCATCGAGAACATGCCGGAAGGCGAGGTTCTGCTGGCGGGCTCCAAGGTCTCGCCGCCGCGCCGTGGCGACATGAAGCGCTCCATGGAAGCGCTCATCCACCACTTCAAGCTCTACACCGAAGGCTTCCACGTGCCTGAGGGCGAGGTCTATGCCTGCGTCGAGGCGCCGAAGGGCGAGTTCGGTGTCTATCTGGTTTCTGACGGGACGAACCGGCCTTACCGCGCAAAGATCCGGGCACCGGGCTATCCGCACCTCGCGGCCATGGACCATCTTTGCAAGGGCCACATGCTGGCAGACGTGTCTGCCATTCTGGGTTCGCTCGATATCGTGTTTGGGGAGATCGACCGCTAATGGCCCTACGCCGTTTTGATCTTGAGGCGGGCGGCGAAACATTCGCCTTCAACGCCGAAACAGAGCCGACGATTGAGTTCTGGCTGGGCAAGTATCCGGCTGACAAGAAGCGTTCGGCGGTGATCCCGCTGCTCTGGCTGGCGCAGAAGGATAATGGCGGCTGGCTGTCCGAGCCGGCCATGCGCACCGTCGCTGACCGTCTGGAGATGCCGTATATCCGCGTCTATGAGGTCGCGACCTTCTATACGATGTTCCGCCTCCAGCCGGTCGGCAAGAACCACGTCCAGCTGTGCGGCACGACGCCCTGCATGCTGCGCGGGGCCAATGACCTCAAAAAGGTCTGCGAGAAGCGCATCGGCAAGAAGATGGCTGTGACCGATGACGGCCGGCTTTCCTGGGAAGAGGTCGAGTGCCTTGGTGCCTGCGTGAATGCGCCCATGGTGCAGATCAATGACTATTATTATGAGGATCTGACGCCGGAGACGCTGGACGAGATCCTGTCGAAACTGGCGGGCGGTGTGGCCGTTGAGCCCGGCAATTTCGTTGACCGGCTGAACAGCGCGCCGGAAGGCGGAGCCACGACGCTGAAGGAAGGCGGGCTCTATGATGGCTCGCGCAATGGCGTCGCCGGTCTGCCGAATCTTCCCGAAGCAACCAATGGCGACAAGCCGGAAGCCGAAGCCAAGGGCGAGCCCGCCCGGTCCAAGCCGACCAATGTCGACCGCGAGGAAACCTCCAAGGCTGCGGTCGAGAAAGCCGACGATGAGCTTGAGCTGGAGGGTGAGCGCCCGGAAGCTGCGGACATCGACGCCGAAGAGTCCGATGACCTGAAGAAAATCAAGGGGATCGGGCCGAAAATTGAGACGCAGCTCAATGAGCTGGGCGTCCATCGCTTTGCGCAGATCGCTGCCTGGAGCGACGACAATGTGAAATGGGTCGACGGGTATCTGTCCTTCCGGGGGCGTATCCAGCGCGAGGAATGGATTTCGCAGGCCAAGACACTTGCATCTGAGGACAAGAGCTAATGCTGCAGGACAAGGATCGCATCTTCACCAATCTCTATGGCGCGCATTCGCCGGGCCTCGAGGAAGCAAAGAAGCGCGGTGCCTGGCACCTGACGCGCGAAATGCTGCAGCAGACACCGGAATGGATCTGCGACCAGATCAAGGCTTCAGGTCTTCGCGGCCGGGGCGGGGCAGGCTTTCCGACCGGCCTCAAATGGACCTTCATGCCGAAAGAGGTTCGTGACCGTCCGCACTATCTTGTCGTCAATGCAGACGAGTCCGAGCCGGGCACCTGCAAGGACCGCGAGATCATGCGTCACGATCCGCACCTTCTGATCGAAGGCTGCATGGTGGCCTCCTATGCGATGCGCGCGCATGCCTGCTACGTCTATCTGCGCGGTGAGTATATCGCCGAGCGCGAGGCGCTGGAGGCGGCCGTCAAGGAAGCCTATGAGGCCGGCCTGATCGGCAAGAACAACAAGAATGGCTGGGATTTCGATCTCTATGTCCACCATGGCGCAGGGGCCTATATCTGCGGCGAGGAAACGGCCCTTCTGGAAAGCCTCGAAGGCAAGAAAGGCCAGCCGCGCCTGAAGCCGCCATTCCCGGCCAATGCCGGCCTCTATGGCTGCCCGACCACGGTGAACAATGTCGAATCGATTGCTGTCGCGCCAACGATCCTGCGCCGCGGGGCCGAGTGGTTTGCGGGCTTTGGCCGTCCGAACAATACGGGCACCAAGCTCTTCTGCGTGTCCGGCCATGTGAACAAGCCGTGCAATGTCGAGGAAGAGATGTCGATCACCTTCCGTGATCTCATCGAGACCCATTGCGGTGGCATCCGTGGCGGCTGGGACAATCTGAAGGCGGTCATCCCGGGTGGCTCATCGGTGCCGATGGTGCCAGCCGAGCAGATCATGGACGCCTATATGGATTTCGACACGCTGCGCGACCTGCGCTCGGGTCTCGGCACGGCGGCCGTTATCGTGATGGACAAGTCGACCGACCTCATCCAAGCGATTGCGCGGATTTCCTACTTCTACAAGCATGAAAGCTGCGGCCAGTGTACGCCGTGCCGTGAAGGTACGGGCTGGATGTGGCGCGTGCTGGAGCGCATGGCCAAGGGGCAGGCCGAAATGGCCGATATCGACATGCTGCTGGATGTGGCCGGACAGGTCGAAGGTCACACGATCTGCGCCCTCGGCGATGCAGCGGCCTGGCCGGTTCAGGGCCTCATCCGTCACTTCCGCCATGAGATCGAAGACCGCATCAATGAGTACCGGGCGCCCAAGACGGTCGTGCGCGGTGCAACGGTCGCAGCAGAGTAGGGGAGCCGGCGAGACGTCATGACCATGTTCCGCAATATCCTGACAGCCGTCTGGTGCGCCATCATCATCGGGACGAACACGTTCGCCCTGATCGTGACGGTGCAGCATTTCGGCCTGGATATGCTGTCCTTTGGATCGCTGTCGCTGCCGATTTTCCAGATGGTGGCCCTGGCGGTTCTGGGGGTCATGTCGCTGGTGTCGACCAAATATCTCTGGGCGATCCTTGCGGTTGCCGTCATCTCACTCCTGATGAGCGTGGGCTATGACCTGTTCGGTCAGGGTGCACGGGTCGCACGCCCGTCTTCCTTGCTGGGCAGCCTTGCCCTGATCATTCCAACCTATCTGCTGGCGCGCTGGAATACGCTGTCGCGCGAGCCTGATTTCAATCCCGTACAAGAGTTCTAAAGCCATGGCTGACGACCTTTTCAAACTGAATATCGACGGCAAGGACATTGAGGTCCCCAGGCACTACACGCTGATGCAGGCGTGTGAGGAGGCTGGCGCCGAGATCCCGCGCTTCTGCTATCATGAGCGCCTGTCGGTAGCCGGTAATTGCCGCATGTGCCTGGTTCAGTGGAAGGGCGCGCCAAAGCCGATCGCGTCCTGTGCGCAGACCGTTGGCGACATGCGGATGAACCCTGACGGCACGCCGCCGAACATTCTGACCTCCGGCGACTATGTCGAGAAGGCGCGCAATGGCGTCATGGAATTCCTGCTGATCAATCACCCGCTGGATTGCCCGATCTGCGACCAGGGCGGTGAGTGCGACCTTCAGGACCAGGCCATGGCCTATGGCCGGTCGGGCTCACGCTATTCGCTGAACAAGCGCGCGGTCGAGAACAAGAATATGGGCCCGCTGGTCAAGACGATCATGACCCGCTGCATCCAGTGCACACGCTGCGTGCGCTTTGCGGCCGAGGTTGCGGGCGTTGAAGAACTCGGCATGATCTCGCGCGGCGAGGATGCGGAGATCACGACCTATCTGGAAGAGTCGCTGTCCTCAGAGCTTTCCGGCAATGTCATCGATCTCTGCCCGGTCGGCGCGCTGACCTCCAAGCCCTATGCCTACAATGCGCGCCCGTGGGAGCTGCGCAAGACCGAATCCATCGACATCATGGACGCGATGGGCGCAGCCATCCGGGTGGATGCGAAGGGCGCGGGCGTCATGCGGATCATGCCTGTCGTGAATGAAGAGGTGAATGAGGAGTGGCTGTCGGACAAGTCGCGCTTCATCTGGGACGGCCTTGCCCGTCAGCGCCTTGATCGTCCTTATGTACGAGAGGGCGGCAAGCTGAAGCCGGCTAGCTGGCCGGAAGCGCTGAAGAAGACGGCCGAAGCCCTGAAGGCCTCCGGCGCCAAGACGGGCTTTATTGCGGGTGACCTGATCGAAGTCGAACAGGCCCGCGCCGCGCTGGATCTGGCGCGCAGCCTGGACATGGTCTCGACCGATTGCCGGCCTGAAGGGGCAGGCTATGGCGCCGATGGCGTCCGTGAGAAATATATCCTGAACCCGACGCTGATGGGCGCCGAGGAAGCCGATGCGCTTCTACTGATCGGCACCAATCCGCGTGTCGAGGCGGCTGTCTGGAATGCGCGTATCCGCAAGGCCTGGCTGTGGAATGACCTTCAGGTGGGCCTCGTCGGCGAACCCGTCGACCTCACCTATGGCTATGATCATCTCGGGACCGGCCCGGCCGATCTCGATGGTCTGCTCGATGGCGACAGCGCCTTTGTGAAGGCGTTCAAGAATGCCAAGCGTCCGATGGTCGTTGTCGGCGAGCAGGCGCTGGTCGGTGAGCAGGGCGAGGATGTGCTGAACGCGGCGCTCAAGATCGCGCAGGATGCGGGCGCCATCAGTGAAGACTGGGCGGGGTTCGGCGTGCTCCACAATGCCGCCGGCCGCGTCGGCGCCCTCGATACAGGGTTTGTGCCGGGCGAAAACGGTCTCGACACCAAAGGCATGCTGGAGGGCGGCGTCGACACGCTGGTCCTGCTCGGCGCCGATGAGGTCGACCTCTCGCGCGTCAGCCAGGAGACCACGGTGATCTATGTCGGCTCTCACGGCGACCGGGGCGCCTCAAGGGCGGATATTGTCCTGCCCTGCGCGGCCTATACGGAAATGGAAGCGACCTATGTGAATACGGAAGGCCGTGTCCAGATGACCGGCAAGGCGGTTCAGCCGAAGGGCGAGGCGCGCGAAGGCTGGGCGATCTTCCGGGCGCTCTCTGAAATTCTGGAGAAGCCGCTCTCCTATGATTCGGCGGACGAGCTGCGTGAGCAGATTCGCGAACATAATCCGGTCTTTGCCGGACTTGGCTTCGCGCCGGGCAAAGGCGGCCATGAGGCTCTGTCGAAAGCGGCAGGCGGCACCAAAAACCTCGCCGGAGCGCGTCCTTTTGAAGCGCCTTTCGAGGATTTCTATCTGACCAACCCGATCGCACGGGCATCAAAGACTATGGCGGAATGCTCGCTCATGAAGCGTGGCCTTGAAACGCCGGTAGCAGCGGAGTAGGCGAGCGCCATGAGTGCATTCATCCAGGAACATGGACTGCTTTTCGGCTGGCTGACCGTCATTGGTCAGATCCTGCTGTTCACTGTCGTCCTGCTGCTCTCTCTTGCTTTCCTCCTGCTCATGGACCGCAAGGTCTGGGCGGCTGTGATGATGCGCAAGGGCCCGAACGTGGTCGGGCCGTTCGGCCTGCTTCAGAGTTTTGCCGACTTCGGCAAATTCCTGCTGAAGGAAATCATCATTCCGGCGGGCGCGAACAAGACGGTCTTCCTGCTGGCGCCGATCATGTCGCTGACGCTCGCCTTCGCAGCCTGGGCCGTGATCCCCGTGGCGCCGGGCTGGGTGGTTGCTGACCTCAATGTCGGCATCCTCTACCTGTTCGCGGTGTCCTCGCTCGGTGTCTATGGCATCATCATGGGTGGCTGGGCATCGAACTCGAAATACCCGTTTCTCGGCTCGCTACGCTCGGCTGCGCAGATGGTGTCCTATGAAGTCTCCATCGGCTTCATCATCATCACCGTGATCCTGCTTGTCGGCTCAATGAACCTCAGCGCCATTGCCGAGAACCAGTCGGGCGGCTTCTGGACCTGGCACCTGTTCAGCTTCAACAACATCATCCTGTTCCCGGTGATGGTGGTCGTTTTCGTGATGTTCTTCATCTCTGCACTGGCCGAGACGAACCGTCCGCCCTTCGACCTGCCGGAGGCCGAATCGGAGCTGGTGGCCGGTTATCAGGTGGAATATTCGTCCACGCCGTACCTGCTCTTCATGATCGGGGAGTATCTCAACATCGTTCTCATGTGTGCGATGATGACGCTGCTCTTCCTTGGTGGCTGGCATGGCCCGATCCCGTTTGGGGAGGCCTTCGTGTCGAACTTCCCCGACTGGATGGTGAACCTCGGTCATCTCGCCTGGTTCATGGCCAAGACCGTTTTCTTCTTCTTCCTGTTTGCGCTCGTGAAGGCCGTGGTTCCGCGCTATCGCTATGACCAGCTGATGCGCCTTGGCTGGAAGATCTTCCTTCCGACCTCGCTCGGCGCCGTCTTCATCGTCGCGGGCTATGTCGTTTACACAGGAGTCCAGGCATGAACATCGTTCAGTCCCTCCGCGGCGCCATGATGACGGACTTCCTGCATGCCTTCAAAATCGGCATCCAGGAGATGTTCACCCGCAAGGCGACCGTGAACTACCCGTTCGAGAAAAACCCTCTGTCTCCGCGTTTCCGCGGGGAACATGCGCTGCGCCGTTATCCCAATGGCGAAGAGCGCTGCATCGCGTGCAAGCTGTGCGAGGCGATCTGTCCGGCACAGGCGATCACGATCGAGGCAGAGCCGCGCGCCGACGGGTCACGCCGCACGACGCGCTATGACATCGACATGGTGAAATGCATCTATTGTGGCTTCTGTCAGGAAGCCTGCCCGGTGGATGCCATTGTCGAAGGGCCGAATTTCGAATTCGCGACGGAGACGCGCGAAGAACTCTACTATGACAAGGACCGACTGCTTGCGAATGGCGACCGCTGGGAACGGCTGATCGCGCGCAATCTTGAACTCGACGCGCCGTACCGTTAGGGCGGCGCCTTCACTTTTCCTGCAGCGGCCCTGATGGCTGCTGGCAACATTGGGGCTGTACCGGTGGAACTCATCGCCTTCTACATTCTGGCAGCGATCGTGACGTTCTCGGCGATCGCCGTGATCGCGGCCAAGAACCCGGTCCATTCCGTGCTGTGGCTCATCACGGCCTTCTTCACATCGGCAGGCCTGCTAGTCCTGATCGGCGCGGAATTCCTCGCCATGCTTCTGGTGGTCGTCTATGTCGGTGCCGTCGCGGTGCTCTTCCTGTTCGTGGTGATGATGCTGGACGTCGACTTCGTTGAGCTGAAGCAGGGCTTTCTGAGCTATCTGCCTTTCGGCGCGCTGGTCGGCATTGCCTTTATCGCGGAAATCGCGCTCGCCACCTTTGCGCGCGGCAGCGATATGGCGGAGCTGAACCCGAGCCCCGGCGCCGAAACCAATGCCGAAGCCATCGGGCAGGTGATGTACACTGAATACCTCCTGCTGTTCCAGCTGTCGGGCATCGTGCTTCTGGTCGCCATGATCGGCGCCATCGTGCTGACGCTGCGCCACAAGCCGCATGTGAAGCGGCAGAACATCGCCAAGCAGACCGCGCGGACCCGCAAGGATGCGACCCGCCGTATTGATGTCGAATCCGGGAAGGGGCTCTAGGTCATGGATATTACCATCAACCATTTCCTCGCCGTTTCGGCGATGCTGTTCACGACCGGTGTCGTCGGCATCTTCGTGAACCGCAAGAACGTCATCGTCATCCTGATGGCGATCGAACTCATCCTGCTGTCGGTCAATATCAATCTGGTCGCCTTTTCCGTCTTCTCGGGCACGATTGCCGGACAGATTTTCGCCATGCTGGTGCTCACCGTTGCGGCCGCTGAAGCGGCTGTCGGGCTCGCCATTCTCGTTGTTTTCTTCCGCAATCGCGGCGACATCGCCGTCGAGAGCGTCGACCTGATGAAGGGATAGGCTGGATATGCTTCCTGATATCGCACTTCTCTTCATTGTCCTGGCGCCGGGCCTCGCGGCCCTGATCGCCGGACTGTTCCAGAAGTATGTGACCGACACCGGCGCCATGGTGATCACGACCGGGACGGTCGGGCTGGCCGGTATCCTCTCGGTCATACAGCTCTTCATGTACGCCTTTGGCGGCGGCGTAGCCGAAGCCGTTCACACGGCAGCGCCGGCAGCCGGTGAACATGGCGCCGCAATGGTCGCGCCGATCCAGCATATCATCACGCTGATGACCTGGATGGATGTCGGCCAGTTCCAGGCGGACTGGGCCATCCGCGTCGATGCCATGTCCATCGTCATGATGGCCGTGATCACAGGCGTCTCCGGCCTCGTCCACCTCTATTCCTGGGGCTATATGAGCGAAGACCCGCACCGGGCGCGCTTCTTTGCCTATCTGTCGCTCTTCACCTTCATGATGCTGATGCTGGTGACGGCGGACAATTTCATCCAGCTCTTCTTTGGCTGGGAAGGCGTGGGCCTCGCCTCGTATCTTCTGATCGGTTTCTGGTACACCAGGGATGCGCCCAATGCGGCGGCCATCAAGGCGTTCGTGACCAACCGGGTCGGCGACTTTGGTCTCGCGCTCGGTATCATGGCGGTCTTTGTGGTGTTCGGCTCGGTTGAATTCGAGCCTGTGCTGACCGCGATCCGTGAGAATGCGACCGTGACCCCGCTTGCACTGGCCGAGGCGGCACCGATCCATGATCTCGTCATTCCGTTCCTTGCCTGGAATGTGCCTGCGCTCGAAGTGATGGGCGTGCTGCTCTTCATCGGGGCGATGGGCAAGTCGGCGCAGTTCTTCCTGCATGTCTGGCTGCCGGACGCGATGGAAGGCCCGACGCCTGTGTCCGCGCTCATCCACGCCGCGACGATGGTGACGGCGGGCGTCTATCTCGTCTGCCTCGTCTCTCCCATCTATGAGTACGCGCCGTTCGCGGCCGGCATGGTGACACTGATCGGCGCGGTCACCGCGCTCTATGCGGCGACCGTCGGCATGGCCCAGAACGACATCAAGCGCGTCATCGCCTATTCGACCTGTTCGCAGCTCGGCTACATGTTCTTTGCCGCCGGTGTCGGCGCCTATCAGGCGGCCATGTTCCACCTGTTCACCCACGCTTTCTTCAAGGCGCTGCTCTTCCTCGGCGCCGGGTCTGTCATCCATGGCATGCACCATGAACAGGATATGCGCCGCATGGGCGGTGTCGCGAAGTTCATGCCGCTCACCTATGCGGCGATGATGATCGGCACGATTGCGATCATCGGTCTTGGGATCCCGCACACATCGCTCGGCTTTGCCGGCTTCTTCTCCAAGGATGCGATCCTGGAAACGGCCTTTGCGGCGGGCGAAGCAGGCGTCACCTTCGGCATGATGGCCTTCATCTTCGGTATCGTGGCGGCGCTGCTGACAAGCTTCTATTCCTGGCGCCTCATCTACATGACGTTCCATGGGCCGCGCGAGGATTCGATCCCACCGGAGACGCCGGAATTCGACAGCCATGCTGATGAGCATCTCTCGGTCGACGAGCACGGCCATCATCACCATGATGAGGATCCGCATGAGAGCCCGCTCGTCATGCTGATCCCGCTCGGCCTTCTCTCGCTGGGCGCGATCTTTGCCGGCTTCCTGTTCTACGATCCGATGGTCGGCCATGATCAGGGCGCGTTCTGGGCAGGCGCAATCTATACCGCCACCGACAACACGCTGCTGGCCGACAAGTACAATGTGCCGGGCTGGGTGTTCTGGGCGCCGCTCTTCGTGACGGTGACCGGCTTCCTGATCGCAACCTTTACCTATCTGTTCAATCGCGGTTTCGGGGCGAAAATCGCCGCATCAGGCGGCCCGCTCCACAGCCTGTTCGCGAACAAGTGGTATTTCGACGAGATCTATAATGCGACCTTTGTGAAGGCCACTTACTGGCTGGGCGGTTTCTTCTGGAAGACCGGCGACAAGCGCATCATTGACGGGCTTGGGCCCGATGGCGTGACGTCGCTCGTTCGCTGGGGCTCGCGGCGCCTGTCCGCGATGCACACCGGCTATCTCTATCATTATGCATTCGTGATCATCGGCGCAGCGCTGGTCTTTGGCGCGGTGATCTTCTGGCGTGTCGGAGGGGCAGGCTAATGGGTAATTTCCCGATTCTGACGGCGGTGACATTTCTGCCGCTGGCTGGTGCCTTGCTGATCATGCTGGTGCAGACGGCCACCGGCAAAAGCGGTGACGATGCCGAGCGTGGACGCCAGTCTCTCATGGCGGGGCTGATCTTCTCGGCGGCCACCTTCCTGGCTTCGCTGGTCATGCTGGTCAGCTTTGAGGTGGATGCGCCCGGCTATCAGCTTGTCGAGGAAGTCAGCTGGTTTGCCGGGGTGCAGTACAAGCTGGGCATCGACGGCATGTCGCTGCTGCTCATCCTGCTGACGACGCTGCTGACCCCGATCAGCCTCATCGCCTCTTTCGGCTCTGTGAAAGAGCGCGTCACCGAGTACACGATTGCCTTCCTCGTGCTTGAGACCTTCATGATCGGCGTCTTCTGCGCGCTGGACATGGTGCTCTTCTATGTCTTCTTCGAGGCTGGCCTCATCCCGATGTTCATCATCATCGGTGTCTGGGGCGGGGCAGAGCGTATCTATGCCTCGTTCAAATTCTTCCTCTACACGCTGCTTGGCTCGCTCTTCATGCTGGCTGCCATTGTCTTCATGTATATGCAGGCGGGCACATCGGACATCACGCAGCTTGCGAATTACGCCTTCGCACCTGAGGTGCAGACCTGGCTGTGGCTCGCCTTCTTTGCATCCTTCGCGGTGAAGCTGCCCATGTGGCCGGTCCATACCTGGCTGCCGGATGCGCACGTGCAGGCCCCGACGGCCGGCTCCGTCATCCTGGCGGGTATCCTTCTGAAGATGGGCGGCTATGGCTTCCTGCGCTTCTCGCTGCCCATGTTCCCGGATGCGAGCCAGTTCTTCCAGCCGATGATGTTCGCCCTGTCGGTGATCGCCATCGTCTATGCGTCTCTTGTGGCTTTCCGCCAGACCGACATGAAGAAGCTGATCGCCTATTCGTCCGTCGCCCATATGGGTTTCGTGACGCTCGGTATCTTCTCCTTCACCGAGGTCGGCGTACAGGGCGCGATCTTCCAGATGATCTCGCACGGCCTGATCTCCGGCGCGCTCTTCCTCATCGTCGGTGTTGTCTATGACCGCACCCATACGCGGGAAATCGCGGCCTATGGCGGCCTGGTGAACAAGATGCCGGTCTATGCGGCGATCTTCATGCTGTTCTCTATGGCCAATGTCGGCCTGCCGGGGACCAGCGGGTTTGTCGGGGAGATCCTGACCATGACGGGCACGTTCCAGGCCTCGACCTGGGCCGCTGCCGGCGCCGCGCTCGGTGTTATCTTCTCGGCCGTCTATATGCTGACGCTTTACCGGCGCACCGTGTTTGGCGAGGTGACCAATCCGGCACTGGAGACCATTCAGGATGTGACCCTCAAGGAACTCATCACCCTGGTCCCGCTGCTGATCGGCACGGTCCTGCTCGGCATCATGCCAAATATAATTTTCGATGTGACGCGCGAAACCAGCCTGCGCGCGCTTCAGATGATCACCGGAGGCTAGAGGCACATGCTCGATTTTCAGGCGATGATCTCTGCCATTGGGCCTGAGCTATTGCTCGCGCTCGCAGGCCTGCTCGGCGTGCTGGCCGGCGCTGTCATGGGCGATCGTTTCAACGCAATCTCCTTCAAGCTGGGTGCAGCCACACTGGTTCTGGCTGCGCTTGTCGTTCTCATGAACTGGGATGGCGGCACGGCCTTTGGCGGGCTCGTCACGACGGGGCCGTTCGTGAATTTCGCCAAGGTGGTGAGCTTCCTCGCTGGTGCGGCGACGCTTCTGATGGGCGAGAATTTTCTCAAGCGCCATGAAACGATCCGCTATGAGTATCCGCTTCTGGTGATCTTTGCCTCGCTGGGCATGGGGATCATCCTCTCGGCGTCGAACCTCATGACGCTCTATATGGGGATCGAGACGCTGAGCCTCTCTTCCTATGTGCTGGCCTCCTTCCACCGCGACTCGATCCGCTCGTCTGAAGCGGGTCTGAAGTATTTCGTCCTGGGTGCGCTGGCCTCTGGCCTTCTGCTTTACGGGATTTCGCTGGTGTATGGCTTCACCGGGTCGACCGCCTATGCCGACATCGCTGGTGCAGAGCGGGGCATCGGTCTTCTCTTCGGCATGGTGCTGATGATTTCCGGCATGGCGTTCAAGGTGTCGGCAGCGCCGATGCATGTCTGGACGCCGGACGTCTATGAAGGCGCGCCGAGCCCGGTGGTCGCTTTCTTTGCGACGGCGCCGAAAATGGCTAGCATGGTCGTCTTTGCGAACCTGCTCTTCTCGGCCTTCCCGGGCGTGTTTGCGGACTGGCAGCTGATCATCGCGATCATCGCGACCCTCTCCATGGTCATCGGCGCCTTCGGTGCGCTGAACCAGACGAACCTCAAACGCCTGCTCGGTTACTCCTCCATCGCCAATATGGGCTATGCGCTGGTGGCTGTGGCCTCTGGCGCGGAATTTGGCGCGGCGGCCTTGCTCGTCTTCATGACGACCTATGTCATCGCGTCCATCGGTCTGTTCGGCGGCGTCATGTCGATGCGCCGTGAGGGCGGCATGGTGGAGAATATCGATGAGCTGTCCGGTCTTGTGCGCCGGCGCACAGGCATGGCGCTCGCTTTGACCGTTCTCCTTATCTCGGTCGCGGGCTTCCCGCTGGCGGTGGGCTTCCTCGGCAAGCTGGTTCTGTTTGAGGCGGGCTGGAATGCCGGGCTTCTGCCGCTGCTCATCATCCTGGTGCTGAGCTCGGTCCTGGCCTTTGGCTATTATCTGCGGATCATCCTCATCATGTGGGTGAAGGAGCCGGCCGAAAGCTTCCAGCCGGTCGATACGGCGGTGTCTTCGGCGGTCTACCTGTCGGCGGCGGCGTGTCTTGCGCTCTTCGTCTTCATTTCGCCCTTTATCGACTGGGCGACGCGCGCGTCTGCCGGGTTCATGCAGTGATCGCAGACGCGCCGGTCCTCTGGTTCGACGAGATCGACAGTACGAATGAAGAGGCCAGGCGCCGCGCGCAGGCCGAAGAGACCGGTGCAGTCTGGCTGGCGGGCCGGATGCAGACTGCGGGGCGCGGGCGTCTTGGGCGCGTCTGGGATTCGCCGACCGGCAATCTGTTCGTGACGGCCTTGTTCGAAGCGCCCGGCGGGCTTGCGAACGCGACCCGCTATCCCTTCGCGTCCGGTCTTGCCGTACTCGACGCTTGCGCGGCCTTCATTGAGGGCGGTCAGCTTCAGCTGAAATGGCCCAATGATGTGCGCGCGGACGGCGAAAAGCTTTGCGGTATCCTTGTTGAAGCCGGCACGACGAGGTCAAAGTCGACCTGGGTCGCGTGCGGCATGGGTATCAATGTGCGCACCGCGCCAGAGCGCGCCGGACAGGCGGCGACGAGTCTTCTGAAACTGGGTGCGAATGAGGCAATAACCCCCGAGATCTTCCTTGATGCGCTGCGGCCCGCCTTTGTGCTGCGTTGCCGTCAGGCGGCCGAGGATTTCAACAGCCTTCTTACTGACTGGGAGCGGCATGCTGAAGGCCTCGGCAAGCAGGTAACGGTCGGCAAGGCCGATGACGCCCAGATGGGCATTTTCAAGGGGCTTGGCCCTGATGGCGCCCTCCTGCTTGAAATGCCGGACGGGGCGACGCAGACGATCCGGGCAGGGGATGTAGAGCTGGTAAAGGAGATTGACGGCGATGCTGCTCGCAATTGATGTCGGCAATACGAATACAGTTTTCGCGCTTCACGATGGCGAAGACTGGGTCGCGATGTGGCGCAGCGCCACCGATGCGCGGCGCACCGCGGACGATTATATCGTCTGGCTGGAGCCGTTGATGCATATGCGCAAGGTGTCGGTCTATGACATTGATGCCTGCGTCATTTCCTGCGTGGTGCCGCAGGCCCTGTTCAATTTCCGTAATCTGGCGCGGCGCTATTTTGCCACCGAGCCACTGGTCGTGGGCGAGCCGGGCGTCGAGCTTGGTGCGCCGATCCGTATTCCACGGCCCGAACAGGTGGGCGCCGACCGTCTGGTGGCGGCCATCGGCGCGCATATCAAATATCCGGGCGCGCTTATCGTCATCGATAGCGGGACGGCCACGACACTGGATATTGTCGGCCCGGATGGCGGGTTCGAGGGCGGCATTATCAGCCCCGGCATCAACCTTTCCATGCGCGCCCTTCACGATGCGGCCGCGCAGCTGCCGCGTATCGCCATCCAGAAGCCGGAGAAGATTATCGGCGACTCGACTGTGGCTGCGATGCAGACGGGTGTGTTCTGGGGCTATATCGACCTCATCGATGGCCTTGTAAAACGGGTGAAGGCCGAATACGGCCAGCCGATGACTGTAATTGCGACCGGCGGCGTCGCCTCGCTTTTTGAAGGCGCGAGCGCGACGATCGACCATTATGACCAGACCCTGATGGAGTCCGGTCTTCTGGAAATCTACCGCCGGAACCGGAAAGGACCCGATGCCCAATAAGGACACGCCTGAACTCGTCTTCCTGCCGCTTGGCGGCTGCGGCGAAATCGGCATGAACCTGAACGCCTATGGCTATGGTCCGCCCGATGACAGGCGATGGATCCTGGTCGATCTGGGCGTGACATTCGGCGATGATACCACGCCGGGCATTGATCTCATCACCCCTGATCCGGAATTTATTGCCGAACATGCGGACCAGATCGACGCGATCTTCCTGACCCACGCGCATGAGGATCATATCGGGGCGGTGGGTCTGTTGTGGCCGCGCCTGCGTGCGCCGCTTTATGCAACGCCCTTTACCGCGCACCTCGTGGCCGGAAAGCTGGCCGAGCGCGGCCTCGGCAAAGTCGATGTGAATGTCGTGCCCATGGGCGGAGAAGTGGAAACCGGGCCCTTCAAGGTCCGCTATATCACGCTGACCCATTCTATTCCGGAGCCGAATGCGCTGGCGATCGAGACCCCGTCCGGAACGATCCTGCATACGGGTGACTGGAAGATCGACCCCGATCCGCTGCTGGGCGAGGGGGTGGATGTCGAGGGGCTGAAGCGTCTTGGCGATGATGGCGTGCTGGCCATGATCTGCGACAGTACGAACGTCTTTGTCGAAGGCGAGAGCGGCTCGGAAGCGACGGTCCGCAAGAATCTGATCGAACTGGTTGGCAGCCTGAAAGGGCGCATCGCGGTCGCGACGTTCGCGTCCAACGTGGCACGCGTTGCCACCGTGATCGAGGCGGCGCGCAAGGCCGGGCGGAGCGTCTGCCTTGCCGGACGCAGCATGCACAAGATTGTCGATGCCGCCGTGCAGACGGGCGTCCTGAAAGACCTGCCGGACCTGGTCGACGAGGCCGATGTGGGCAGCTTTCCGCCGGAGAATATCCTGATCCTGTGTACGGGCAGCCAGGGCGAGGAGCGCGCGGCGCTGGGGCGGATCGCGCACGGGACGCACCGGCATATTACGCTTGGCGAGGGGGATACGGCGATCTTCTCCTCACGCGTTATCCCGGGCAATGAGAAGGGCATCTTCGAGATGCAGAACGCGCTGGCCGAGAAGGGCGTGCGCATCATCACCGACAAGATGACCAAGGAGCCGATCCATGTCTCCGGCCACCCGGCGCGCGATGAGCTGCAGCGCATGTATCAGTGGGTGCGCCCGCGCATATCGGTGCCGGTACATGGTGAGCGCCGGCATATCGTCGAGCATGCCGCCTTTGCGCGCAGCATGCAGGTGCCCGAAGCCGTCACGCCCCGCAATGGTGACCTGATCAGGCTGGCGCCCGGCAAGGCGGAAGTGATCGACACAGTCCCGAATGGGCGGCTTCATCTGGATGGGAACCGTCTGGTGCCGGCCGGGTCCGAGGGGCTTCGCGAACGGATCGCCATTTCCAAATTCGGCTATGTTTCGGCCAGTGTCTCGCTTGATGAGAACGGCGCGATTGCCGACGGCCCTTATCTGGCGGTGCGGGGCATGTCGGAGAAGGACGGGAGTATCGCCGACGAGTCCATCGACGAGATCGAAGCGGCCTGCGACGACGCGCTCGATGGTCTCTCGCGCAGGAAACGCCTAGATGATGATGCCGTGGAGACAGCGCTTGTCCGCGCGATCCGCAAGGCGTGTGAACGGACCTTCGGGCGCAAGCCCCTGGTCGATGTAATCGTGATGAGAGTGTGAGGCAGACAATGGCTGATGATTTCAAACTTGGACCGCTCAACCATGTTGGCGTTGCGGTCCCGTCGCTCCCCGACGCAATCGAGACCTATAAGACACTGTACGGGGCGACCGATATTACCGAGCCGTTCGACATGCCGGCCCAGGGTGTGAAGGTCTGTTTCGTGAACCTGCCCAACAGCCAGATCGAGCTGATCGAGCCGCTCAATGAAGAGAGCCCGATCCACAATTTCATCGAGAAGAACCCGAAGGGCGGCCAGCACCATGTCTGCTTTGAGGTCGCCGATATCCACGAGGCGGTCGAGGTCATGAAATCGCGCGGCGCAACCGTGCTGGGCGAGCCGCGCATCGGCGCACATGGCACGCCCATCGTTTTCGTTCACCCAAGGAACACCAATGGCGTCCTTGTCGAACTGATGGAGACGCCGAAGGGCGATCACTAGGAGGTTTGAGCCATGAGTCCTGTCGGCGGCGTCGTTATCTTCCTCATTTCCTGGTGGGTCTGCCTGTTTGTGGTCCTGCCCATCGGGGTGCGTGGCCAGTTTGAGGATGGTGAGGTCACCGACGGGACCGAAGAGGGCGCGCCTGCTCATCCCATGCTTGCGAAGAAAGCGCTCTGGGCCACCATTGGCGCGGCGATCTGTACGGCGATTGCGGGGATTATCGTCGTGCCGATGCTGCGCTATTACGGGGCCTGAAACCGGCGCCAAAAAGCTGCGCGCTTGCAGGCGCACTCTAGCCAATCGATACGACTGCCAATAACAGGTGGAAGCTGCGATCCGCCTTGTAAGGAGTGAGCCTGTCTCAATGCGCCTTTCCCGATATTTCCTGCCAGTTTCCAAGGATGTGCCCGCGGATGCGGCCATCGTTTCCCACCAGCTCATGCTGCGCACCGGCATGGTCCGTCAGAACGGCGCGGGTATCTATACCTGGCTGCCGCTCGGGTTTCGCGTGCTCCAGAAGATCGAGAAGATCGTGCGTGAGGAGATGGATCGGGCAGGGGCCATCGAGCTTCTCATGCCAACGATCCAGCAAGCCGAGCTCTGGCAGGAAAGCGGCCGGTATGAGGCCTATGGCAAGGAGATGCTGCGCATCACCGACCGCCATGAGCGCGAAATGCTGTTCGGGCCGACCAATGAAGAACTGATTACGGATGTCTTCCGCGCCTATGTGAAGAGCTACAAGTCGCTGCCGCTGAACCTTTATCACACGCAGTGGAAATTCCGCGACGAGATCCGTCCGCGTTTCGGTGTGATGCGCGGCCGCGAATTCCTGATGAAGGACGCCTATTCCTTCGACCTGACAGAGGAAGGCGCGCGCAAGAGCTATGAGAAAATGTTCTGCGCCTATCTCAATGCGTTTGACCGGATGGGGCTGACGGCCATTCCGATGCAGGCAGATACCGGGCCGATTGGCGGCGATCTCAGCCATGAATTCATCATTCTGGCCGACACCGGCGAAAGCGCTGTCTTCTGCGACAAGGCGCTGCTGGACGTACCGGCACCTGGACTGGATCTCGACTTCGATGGCGATCTGTCAGAGGTCATGGAGCGGCGCACGCAATATTATGCGGCGACCGAGGAAAAGCATGACGAGGCCGAATTCGCGAAGATACCGGAAGACCGTCAGGTCTCGGCGCGCGGCATCGAAGTCGGCCATATCTTCTTCTTCGGCACGAAATATTCCAAGGCGATGAATGCGACCGTGCAGACCGCCGACGGCGAAAACGTGCCCGTTCAGATGGGCAGCTATGGTATCGGCGTTTCCCGCCTTGTTGGCGGTATCATCGAAGCCTGCCATGACGAGAACGGGATTGTATGGCCGCAGGCGGTCGCGCCGTTCGATGTGGGCCTGATCTCGATGAAGCCAAAGGACGAGACGGTATCGGGTGTTGCCGATGGTGCCTATGAAGCGCTGCAGAACGCTGGCCTCGACGTTCTTTATGATGAGACCGATGAGCGGCCAGGCTCCAAGTTCAACCGCATGGACCTGATCGGTCTGCCCTGGCAGATCGTCATCGGACCGCGCGGTGTGGAGGCTGGTGTCGTCGAGGTGAAGAACCGCAAAACCGGCGAGAAGTCTGACATGCCGCTCGAGGAAGCCATTGCGAAGGTGAAGGCCGGCTGATGGCGAAAGCGGCGCCATTTGGACAGGTCGAGCGCGCGCTGGCCTGGCGCTATTTGCGGGCGCGGCGCCAGCATGGCGGCGTGTCGCTGATCTCGATCATTTCCTTTTTCGGCATCATGCTGGCGGTGATGGCACTGATTGTCATCATGTCCGTCATGGCGGGCTTTCGCTCGACGCTTCTCAATGCGCTGCTTGGCGGGCAGGGACATGTCTTTGTCTCCGTGCAGGGCCTTCCCGAAAGCGATGTGGATGTGCTGACCGGCGATATATTGGAGCTTGAAGCGGTCGAGCACGCTTTTCCGTTCATTGAGCAGCAAGTGCTGGCGACGTCGGAATATGCCCGGACCGGCGCGATGGTCCGGGGCGTTCGTACCGAAGACATCGGGGCGCTACCCTATCTGGAGGGCGGTCAGTCCACGGCGGATGCGGCCGGGTTCGGCGAGGGACGCAATGGCGGAGACGTGGTGCTGGTCGGGGCCTTTCTGGCGCAGGATCTCGGACTGGAGATTGGCGACAAGATCACGTTGATCGCGCCAGAGGGGGTGTCGGGGCCGTTCGGGGTCACGCCGCGGTCGAAGGCGTATACGATTGGCGATACGTTCACGACCGGCAGCGTCGAGCTCGACAAGCTCTATGTCCTGATGCCGATGCAGCAGGCGCAGCTCTTCTTCAACAAACGCGGCGAGTATCAGGCCATCGATGCGCGCCTTTTCAATCCGATGCGGACAGAGCCGGTCATGGCCGAGATCAGGTCTATGACGGGCAATCTGCCTGTGCAGGACTGGAAGCAGCGGCGTGCCTCCTATTTCAACGCGCTGAACGTCGAGCGCGGGATGATGCGGGTCATCATGCTGATCCTCATCACAATCACCGCGCTCAACATCATTACCGGCGTCGTCATGCTGGTGAAGAACAAGACACGCGACATTGCCATTCTGCGTACAATCGGCACGCCGCGCGGGGCCATCATGCGCATCTTCATCATGATCGGCGCCATTCTCGGTCTGACCGGCGCCTTGATCGGTCTCGCCTTCGGGGTTCTGATCGTCCTGAATATCGGTCTCGTCGAAGGCTTCCTCAGCACTGTACTCGGCCGGGATGTTTTTGATGCCGAGGTCTATGGCCTTGATGGTCTTCCGGCAGAGCTCGACTGGGGCGAGGCGGTATTTACGACGCTCTGGGCGATGGGCATGTCGATCCTGGTGACGATCTGGCCGGCCTGGAATGCCGCGCGGCTGGACCCGGTTGACGCATTGAGGTTCGAATAATGGCAGGCGTCCCAGTTCTTGAGCTGCGCGGTATCGTCCGCGAGTACCGGTCCGGGCCGAGCGTCCTGCAGGTGCTGGACAAGGCCGACCTTGTTCTCAACAAGGGTGAACTGGTCGGTCTGGTCGGCCCGTCGGGCTCCGGCAAGTCGACCCTGCTCCATACTGCGGGGCTGCTTGAACGGGCCGAAGGGGGTGAGGTGCTGCTGGATGGGGAAGGGGTCCTGTCCCTCTCCGATGCTGCACGCACGCGTCTTCGCCGCGAGAAGCTCGGCTTTGTCTATCAGTTCCACCACCTCCTTCCCGAGTTCAACGCGCTCGACAATGTCGCCATGCCGCTGATGGTGAATGGTGTGCGGCGCCGGGAAGCGCGCGAAAAGGCGCGCGAGCTGCTGGCGGAAATGGGCCTGGCAGAGCGGATGGACCACCAGCCGGGCGCGCTGTCCGGCGGTGAACAGCAGCGCGTCGCGATTGCCCGGGCGCTGGTCAATGATCCCAAGCTGGTGATTGCCGATGAGCCGACGGGCAATCTGGATCCGGCGACGACCGAACGGGTTTTTGCGAGCCTGATCAAGATTGCGCGCATGGAAGGCGCTGCCGTGCTGGTGGCGACCCATAATATGGCGCTCAACCAGCATATGGACCGGGTGCTGACGCTGCAGGACGGAAAACTCACAGACTTTGCAGGCTAGGGTCTTCGACTCAGGGCACCAAACAGGCATACTCGACAGCCGATAGGAGTCGCCCGCCTTGTCAGACCAGCTCTTCATCCATCTTGCCGTGCGCACCAGCTTTTCGCTTCTGGAAAGCATGATCACGCCGAAGGCATTGAAGGCATGGGCTGTCGACAATGCCGTGCCGGCCGTTGCCGTGACAGACCGCAACAATCTTTTTGGGGCGCTGGAGATTTCAGAGACGCTGGCGGGCGCTGGCGTGCAGCCGATCATGGCGTGCTGCTTCGATGTCACCGATGGGGGGCATCAGGAATGGCTGACGCAGGTGTCGGTCTATGCCCAGAATGAAGCGGGCTACAAAAGGCTGATGGAGCTGTCTTCCTTTGCCTATCTGGAAGCGGCCGATGGCGTTCCGCGCCTCAGGCGTGAGCACCTTTTCGAGAAGACAGACGGGCTGATCCTTCTGACCGGCGGCTCGCGCGGTGAAGCGGCGCAATACATCCTGAAAGGCAAGCAGGCCGAGGCCGAGGCGACGCTTTCGGAGTTTGCGAAAGCCTATCCCGGCCGCTGCTATGTCGAGATCACGCGTCATGGCCTGCCGGAGGAAGCCTCCGCCGAACCGGGCCTGCTGGAGGCGGCCTACAAGCTGGGCCTGCCGCTGGTGGCAACACATGATGCGCGTTTCCTCAAACCCGACGATGCTGACGCGCATGACGCGATGATGTGTATCGCGAATGGCGAATATCTCGGCCAGGATGACCGCAAGCGGGTGGCGCCAGAGCAGTATCTCAAAAGCTCGGCGGAGATGATCGAGCTTTTCTCCGATCTGCCCGAAGCAATCGGGTCCACGGTGGAGATTGCCAAACGGTGCGCTGTGCGGGCACGGACCCATGAACCTATCCTGCCGAATTTCGGCGACGGCTCGCGTTCCGAGTTCGATGAGCTGCGGGTGCAGGCTGAAGAAGGGCTGGAGAAACGTCTCGCTGAAGCGCCGCAGCTCTATGCGCCAAAGGAAACCTATATCGAGCGGCTGAACTATGAGCTCGGCATCATCAAGAAGATGGGCTTTCCGGGTTACTTCCTGATCGTTGCCGACTTTATCAAATGGGCGAAGGAGCAGGGGATTCCGGTGGGGCCGGGCCGGGGGTCTGGCGCGGGCTCGGTCGTTGCCTGGGTGCTGACGATCACCGACCTCGATCCGCTGCGGTTCGACCTTCTCTTTGAGCGCTTCCTCAACCCGGAACGCGTGTCGATGCCGGACTTCGACGTCGACTTCTGTCAGGAGCGGCGCGGTGAGGTTATCCGCTATGTCCGCGACAAGTATGGCGCCGAAAGCGTCGCGGCGATCATCACCTTCGGTACGCTGCAAGCCAAGGCTGTGGTGCGCGATGTCGGCCGGGTGATGCAGATGCCTTACGGGCAGGTGGACCGGCTGGCCAAGCTCATCCCGTTCAATCCGGCCAATCCGCCAAAGCTTCAGGACGCCATCGACGACGAGCCGAAATTCGACGACGAGATTGCGCAGGACCCCCGCGTTGGCGAGTTGCTGGAGACGGCCCTGGCGCTGGAAGGGCTTTACCGGAATGCCGGCACGCACGCCGCCGGTGTGGTCATCGGCGACCGGCCTCTGACCGAGATTGTTCCGCTCTACAATGATCCGCGTTCGGATCTGCCGGCCACGCAGTTCAACATGAAATGGGCTGAAGCTGGCGGCCTCGTGAAATTCGACTTCCTTGGCCTGAAGACGCTGACGGTGATCGACCGCGCGCTGAAATTCATCCGCCGCGACGGCCGCGATGTAGGGCCGGAATGGGCTTCGCTGGATGACAAGGACACCTATGAGCTGATGGCGAGCGGCCAGACGCTGGGTGTCTTCCAGCTGGAAGGCCAGGGCATGCGCGATACGCTGCGCAAGGTACGCCCGAATGATCTCGAGGACGTGATTGCCATCATCTCGCTTTACCGCCCGGGCCCGATGGATAACATTCCGGTCTATGTGGCCGGCAAGGAAGACCCGAAGAATGTAAGCTACCAGCATCCGGATCTGGAGCCCATTCTGGACGCGACCTATGGCGTGCCTGTCTATCAGGAGCAGGTCATGCGGATGGCGCAGGAAATCGCCGGCTATTCGCTCGGCGAAGCTGACCTTCTGCGCCGCGCCATGGGTAAGAAGAAGGTTGAGGAAATGGTTGCCCAGCGGGCCCGCTTCCTTAAGGGCGCGAAGGAACTGAAAGGGATCGAGGAGAAGCTCGCCAATGAGATCTTCGATACGATGGAGAAGTTCGCGGGCTATGGCTTCAACAAGTCCCACGCCGCCGCCTATGCGCTGATCGGCTATCAGACAGCGTATCTGAAGCGGCACTTCCCGGTCGAATTCCTCGCCGCTTCGATGAGCCTCGATATCCACAACACTGACAAGCTCGCGGCCTTCGTGCAGGAAGCAAAGCGTCTGGAAATTCCGATCATCAATCCGGACGTCAATCGGTCGACAGCCGATTTTGACGTGGAGGAGGGCGCACTTGTCTATGCGCTTGGCGCGTTAAAGGGCGTCGGGCTTGAAGCGATGCGCCATGTCGAGGCTGAGCGGGCAGTCCGCGGGCGGTTCCAGTCGCTCCACGACTTTGCAGAACGCGTGGATCCCAAATCGGTCAACAAGAAGTGCTTCGAGCAGCTTTCGCGCGCCGGGGCTTTTGACGCGCTGGAGCCGAACCGGGCGACGGTGCTGGGGTCTGCGCACCTGCTGGCGGCCATGGCGGTGTCGGCGGCAGAGGACCGGGCCGGCGGGCAGGGTGGTCTGTTCGGTGATGCAGAGCCTGCGGTGCGCGCCACGATACAGGACATGCCCTCATGGAATGGGCAGCAGACGCTGGATGAGGAGTTTGCAGCCGTAGGCTTCTACCTCTCCGGCCACCCGCTGGACGATGTCCTCGATAGCCTTGAGGAAGGGCGCATCACGCTGTCGAATGAGATTGCCGATGTCGCCATGGACGGGCGGCCGCTCGAGCTGATCGGGGTGGTGCGCCGGCGCGTCGAGAAGCCGGCCCGAAATGGCGGCAAGTTTGCCTTCCTGACCCTGTCAGACCCGACCGGCGAGGTCGAGCTGATGGTCATGCCGGAAGTTCTCGACAATTTCCGCGATCTCATGGCCCCAGGCAACAGTATCTGCGTTATGGTCAATGTGCGCCGCCAGGATGAGGAAATCCGCCTGTCGGTGAAAAATGTGAAGCCGATTGAGAAGGCGCGCATCGGCAAGAAGGCCAAGGCGCTCGTCGTGCGACTCTCGCGCGGGGCGAATTTTGCCGAGCTGGCCGCCGTTGCTGAACGTCTGGTCCATGCGCCGGGCGCGGACAGGGGCGAAATCTATCTGGAGCTGCCGCTCGCGGATGGACGGATCGTCTCGATGAAACTGCCGGATGTCTATTCGACAGGACTTGAGGCCCTTCGCGCCCTCAAGATGGCGTCCGGAGTCTCCCGCGTCGACACGATGGCAGCCTGACAAAGCCCGGTTGCAATCAGGCCCGATTTACGTATATGGCAGCGGTCTAAACCCCCGATGCGCGGACTATCCGGTGTCGGGCTCAGTGGTTTGAGCCCGATAGTGTCCGTGCCGGTCAACCGGAAGAGGAAAATTGATATGGCACTGCCTGAATTCACGATGCGTCAGCTGCTCGAAGCCGGCGTTCACTTCGGCCACCAGACCCACCGCTGGAATCCCAAGATGAAACCGTACATCTATGGGGATCGCGCGGGTATTCACATCATGGACCTGTCCAAGACGGTCCCGCTGCTTCACCAGGCACTCGTCCAGGTTCGCGACACGGTCGCGCAGGGCGGCCGCGTGCTGTTCGTCGGCACCAAGCGCCAGGCAGCCCAGCCGATCGCAGAGGCGGCAGAGCGCTCTGCACAATACTTCATGAACCATCGCTGGCTGGGCGGCACGCTCACCAACTGGGCGACCGTTTCCAAATCGATCAAGCGTCTTCGCGAACTCGACGAAGTGCTTTCCGACCGTGACGCCTCCGGCCTCACCAAGAAGGAGCTTCTGGTTGTCGAGCGTGAGCGCGACAAGCTCGAGCGTGCGCTGGGCGGTATCGCCAATATGGGCGGCCTGCCGAGCCTCATGTTCGTGATCGACACGAACAAGGAGCAGATCGCCATCAAGGAAGCCAAGAAGCTTGGCATTCCGGTCATTGCTGTCATCGACACCAATTGCGATCCGGACGATGTCGACTTCCCGTTCCCGGGCAATGACGACGCCGCCCGCTCGATCTCGCTCTATTGTAACCTGATCGCTGACGCGGTCCTCGACGGCCTGGCCGAATCTTCTGCCGGTCTCGATCTGGATCTCGGCGAATCGGAAGATGTGGAAGCCATGGCGAGCGCCGATGTCGCCGCTGCTGATGCGGCTGCTGCCGAAGCCAGCGCGACAAGCGAGGCTGAAGCTGGCGCTGAAGAAAGCAAGGGCGGCGAAGAAGCCAAAGCCGAAAGCTGATTTCAAACCTTAATCTGGAAGGATCTTAGAGATGGCACAGATCACCGCCGCTCTGGTCAAGGACCTGCGCGACCGTACGGGCGCAGGCATGATGGACGCAAAGAAAGCGCTTGTTGAGAATGATGGCGACGCAGAAGCCGCCGTTGACTGGCTGCGCGCCAAGGGCCTGTCCAAGGCCGCCAAGAAAGCTGGCCGCGCTGCGGCTGACGGCCTTGTGGCTGCACTGCTGTCCTCCGACGGCAAGTCCGGCACGCTGGTAGAGCTGAACGCCGAAACCGACTTCGTTGCCCGTAACGAGAAATTCCAGGCCGCGCTTGCCGGTATCGCCAAGACGGCGCTGGAAACCGACGGGTCGCTGGAAGCTGTCCAGAATGCGCCGGCCCCGCAGGGCGATGGCACGGTCAATGACATGATCACCGGCCTCGTTGCGACGATCGGTGAGAACATGACGCTTCGCCGCGTGACCAAGCTGACGGCCGAAGGCGGTCAGGTGGCTGCTTATGTTCACAGCCCGGAAGCTGAGAATATGGGCAAGATCGGCGTTCTCGTGGCTGTCGAAGGCAGCGACACGGACAAGCTCGCCGATGCGGGCCGCAAGGTCGCCATGCACGTTGCTGCAACCAACCCCGCTTCGGCAACGACAGAAGATCTCGATCCGGAGCTGGTCAACCGTGAGCGCCAGGTCCTGACCGACCAGGCTCGCGAAAGCGGCAAGCCGGACAATGTCATCGAGAAGATGATCGAAGGCCGCCTGAAGAAGTTCTACAAGGAAGTCGTGCTCGTCGAGCAGCCTTTCGTGATGAACCCGGACCAGACGGTTGGCGAATTCCTCGAAGAGCAGGGCGCCACGCTGAAAGGCTTTGTGCGCTTTGGTCTCGGTGAAGGTGTCGAGAAGGAAGAAGACGACTTCGCTGCAGAAGTTGCTTCGATGACGTCCGGCTCCTAAGGCCACAGAATCGGCTTCTAAAAGTCTCCCGGCTGCCCATGACAGGCAGCCGGGAATCCTTTACGAGCTAATCGGCCTTGGGAGACGTTCATGACACCAGAAGACGATCATAGCGGCGAGCTCGTCTATAAACGCGTTCTCCTGAAACTTTCCGGCGAAGCCCTGATGGGGCCTTCCGAGTTTGGCATCCACATGCCAACCTGTCTGAAGTTTGCTGAAGAGATCGCCGGGGCAATCAAACAGACCGGTGTTGAGCTTTGCCTGGTTATCGGCGGCGGAAACATCTTCCGTGGTCTTGCCGGGGCCGCCAATGGCATGGACCGCTCGCAGGCCGACTCCATGGGCATGCTCGCGACCGTCATGAATGCGCTGGCCATGCAGAGCGCGCTGGAGCAGATCGGCACACCCACCCGGGTTCAGTCCGCCATTCCGATGGATACGGTGTGTGAGCCCTATATTCGCCGCCGTGCGATCCGTCATATGGAGAAGGGCCGCGTGGTGATCTTCGCGGCGGGGACGGGCAATCCGTATTTCACAACCGACACCGGCGCCGCGCTTCGGGCCGCCGAGATGAATTGCGGCGCCATGTTCAAGGGCACGCAGGTCGATGGCGTCTATTCGGCAGACCCCAAGACCCATGCCGATGCAGAACGTTATGAAAAGCTCGGCTATCAGGAAGTGCTGGCGCGCGATCTTCGCGTCATGGATGCCTCCGCCGTCAGCCTGATGCGCGATACAAGCATTCCAATCGTCGTTTTTTCGCTCCACAAGAAGGGCGCGTTGCTTGACGTGCTGCGTGGTGTCGGAACATCGACGCTCATCTCTTAATGTGCGAGAACCAGTCTCATGAGTATAAACAAGAAAGACCTTGAGCGCCGGATGGATGGCGCGATTTCATCGCTTCAGTCGGACCTGGCGGGGCTGAGAACGGGCCGCGCATCCCCGAACCTGCTCGATACGGTGAATGTGCCGGCTTATGGCTCGACCGTGCCGCTGAACCAGGTCGGCTCCGTCTCTGTGCTCGATGCGCGCACCCTGTCGGTGAATATCTGGGACAAGTCGGTTGTCGGCGCAGCTGACAAGGCGATCCGGGAATCGGGGCTCGGCCTTAATCCGGTGACCGATGGCACCACGCTGCGGATTCCCATTCCGGTGCTGAATGAGGAACGCCGCGCCGAGCTTTCGAAGATCGCTGGCAAATATGCAGAGCAGGCCCGTGTCGCCGTGCGCAATGTGCGCCGCGACGGCATGGACCAGCTCAAGAAGGCTGAAAAGGATGGCGAGATCAGCAAGGACGAGGCCCACGGCCTGTCTGATGACGTTCAGAAGATGACCGATACGCACATCGCGCGTATTGAGGACATCGTGAAAGCCAAAGAAGCGGAGATCATGCAGGTTTGAGTGCCCAGCCAGCATCCACCGGTGACCCGAAACTTGCTGCGCCCGCTGACCTGCCAACACATATTGGCGTCATCATGGACGGGAATGGCCGCTGGGCGACACGCAGTGGTCTGCCGCGCTCCGTAGGGCACGAGCGGGGTGTGGATGCGCTGCGCAAGACGGTGACGGCGGGCCAGAAACTGGGCCTGTCCTACCTGACCGTCTATTCCTTCTCCACAGAGAACTGGCGCCGGCCGGCCTCCGAGGTGGGTGCGCTTTTTTCCCTGCTTCGCGCTTTTATCAAGAAGGACCTGAAACGTCTCAAATCCGAGGATGTGCGGATCAGCGTCTTTGGCACCCGGTCGGGCCTGCCGCAGGATATCTGCGATCTTCTGGACTATGCGGTATCGGAAACATCTGAAAATACGCGCTTCAATCTGGGGATTGCTTTCAACTATGGCGGACGCGAGGAAATTGCGCGGGCGGCCCGCCGAGTCGCTCGCAAGGTGATGGAGGGGGAGCTGTCGCTCGAGGAGCTGGATCAGGATGCGATCTCGGCCCATCTGGACACATCCGAGTTTCCCGACCCGGACGTCATTATCCGCACGGGTCAGGAACATCGTCTCAGCAATTTTCTCGTCTGGCAGTCGGCCTATTCGGAGCTCGTTTTCATGGATGTTCTCTGGCCAGACTTCGGCGAGCCTCATCTCAAGGCCGCGCTGGAAACCTTTTCGGCACGCGAACGCAGGTTTGGCGGTCTGAGTTCGGGGGCCGCCTGATATGGTAGCCTCAAGGCCGGGCAGTCATAAATCGAAGGAGCTGGCGCTACGGGTTGTGTCAGCACTGGTCCTTATCCCGTTTGCCCTTTTTGTCGTTGCGACGGGCGGCCTGATCCTCGCCATTGCCTGCGCGGTCTTCGCCGCCATCATGGGCTATGAATGGGCGCGCATGACCGCCTCGCCGATCATGCCGGCAACGGCGGTCCTCTCGGCGGCCTGTGTCATTGGCGCCTATCTTGGCGACTGGAGCGTCGCCTTCATTGCGCTTCTTGTCTCTGCAGCGATCATCGGACTCATCCATCCTTCCAGGCCAGGCGAGCGCGCGGTCGCCGCCTTTGGGGTTTTCTATAGTGCCGGCCTGCCGCTTGGGCTGTTCTTCCTGCGCGATGGCGTGTGGTACGGCCAGGCGGCGGCTCTAATACTTATGGGGACGGTCTGGGCTTCAGATACCGGGGCGTATTTTGCCGGACGAGGTTTTGGCGGCCCGCCTTTGTCGCCCCGCGATTCGCCGTCCAAGACCTGGAGCGGTGCCATCGGCGCTGTCGTCTGCAGCGCGCTTTGCGGTCTGATCGCCGCCGGTCTGCTCGATGCCTCGCGCATCGCTTGGCTGGCAGCAGGGGTCATGATTTCGGTTGTTGCCCAGTGGGGTGACCTGTTCGAATCCTCTCTCAAGCGGCGTTACGGCGTCAAGGATACGAGTGGTTTCCTGCCGGGCCATGGCGGGGTCATGGACAGGGTCGACGGCCTTGGTATGGCCGCTGTGTTCTGCGCCGGACTCCTCGCGCTTGCAGAAGGCATTCATGCCGCGCTCGGACTATCGGCAGGCTGATGACCAAGCGTATCAGTATTATTGGGTCGACCGGCTCTATCGGACAGTCTGCGCTATCGGTTGTGGCGTACGCTAACACGATGGGTGAGGGCCCCCGCTTCGAAATCGAGGCGCTGACGGCGCAGTCCAGTGTCGACTCCCTCGCCAGACAGGCCTGCCGTTTCGGAGCGAAGCGTGCGGTCATCGGGGATGAGACACTATATGGCGAGCTCAAGGAGAGGCTGGCCGGCTCCGGTGTTGAGCCCGCGGCTGGCAGCGCCGAGATCGTTGCCGCAGCGTCTATCCCCGTCGACCGTGTCGTCGCCGCAATTGTCGGGATCGCCGGATTGAGGTCCACCTATGCCGCGCTCGCAGCCGGAAATTCGGTGGCGCTCGCCAACAAGGAGAGCATGGTCTGCGCCGGGCCGCTCCTGAGGAAGACGGCGGCCAGGACCGGCGCGGCGATCGTGCCGACCGACTCAGAACACAATGCGATGTTCCAGGTGATGGAGAACCCGCTGGATGTCGACCGGCTCATCCTGACGGCCTCGGGTGGGCCATTCCTGCGCACGCCGCTGAACCGTCTGAAGACTGTGACGCCCGATGAAGCCTGCGCGCATCCTCGCTGGTCGATGGGGCGCAAGATCTCTGTCGACAGTGCGAGTTTCATAAACAAGGCGCTTGAGCTGATCGAGGCGTCCTTCCTGTTTGACGTTCCGGAATCGCGCATCGATGTTCTGGTGCATCCGCAGTCTGTGATCCATTCAATGGTCAGCTATGTTGACGGCTCATTCCTTGCACAGCTTGGGACGCCAGACATGCAGACGCCTATCGCACACGCTTTGACCTGGCCGGACCGCCGGGTGACGACGTCGGTCGAGCGGCTAGACCTTGCCGCTATTGCGCGGCTCGATTTCGAAGAGGTCGATGACGCGCGCTTTCCTGCGATCCGGCTGGCGCGTGAAGCGCTGCGTGACTCGAATGCCGCGTTGATTGCCATGAATGCTGCCAATGAGATCGCGGTGGATGCGTTTCTGGACGGCAGGTGCCGCTTTACGGATATCAACCAGATCGTCGAAACAGCCGTCTCGGCCGCCGGACAGCTCTTGTCCGGCCATGACGGCGAGCCGGGTCTTGAGGATATTGTGGCGATGGATGAGAAGGCGAGAGCCTTTGGCGGGGACCTCGTAGAAACTGGGCGGATCGAGACAAAGAGCGAAATCTGATGAGCGGAATAGTTACCCAGGGCCCGATTTTTATTGTCTGCCTCGTCTTTTTACTTGGCGTCGTCGTCGTCATTCACGAGCTTGGGCACTATGCCGCCGGCCGGGCCTTTGGTGCTGCGGTAGAGTCCTTTTCCGTCGGTTTTGGCAAGCCGATCATGGAATTTATGGACAAGCGCGGGACGCGCTGGCGCGTCAACTGGATCCCTCTGGGGGGCTTTGTGAAATTTGTCGGTGAAGGCCAGCTGCCAGGCGATGTCGGCAAGGTGGAGGAGGGCCCCTCTGGCAAGCCATTCCATGAGATCGGTGTCTGGCCGCGCACGGTCGTTGCTGCTGCCGGGCCGGCTGCGAACTTTGTGCTGGCCGCCCTGATCTTCGGACTCTTCTTCTATTTCAACGGCTCTTACCAGGCCCGTGTCGGTGTCGTGGAGGTGCTGGAGAATAGCGCCGCTGCCGAAGCCGGTATCGAAGAAGGTGATGTCTTCGTGTCCATAGATGGCGACATGATCGAGAATGCGGGTGACCTGCAGACCATCGTGACCATGTCGAGCAATACGCCGCTTCGGACGGTTGTGGAACGTGGCGGTGAGACCGTTGAGCTCATCGTCACGCCCAAGCGCCAGATGCGCGAGAATGCGGTGGGCCAGGTCCAGCCGCTCGGGACGATGGGGGTCATGCTTCAGGAGATGCGCGATACGGCGACCCGGGTGGACTATAATCCGGTCGAAGCGCTCGCCATGGGCGGCGTGCAAACCTGGGATACGGTTGCAAAGACCACGGACCTTATCGGCCACATGATCACGGGCAAGGAGGCGTTGAGCACGCTCAGCGGTCCGGTGGCGATCGGCGATGTCAGCCGCCGGGTCGTCAACCGTACGATGGAAAACGATTCCGTGCCGCTGGCAGACCGTCTCACGGCCCTGTTCTGGAGCATGATGAGCATCTGCGCGGCAGTCTCTGTAGGAATTGGATTCTTTAATTTACTTCCATTTCCTGTGCTGGACGGTGGTCACATCGTTTTCAATTGCTATGAAGCAATTGCCGGCAAGCCGATGCCGGCCCGGGTGCAGGAGGGCGCCCTGATGGCTGGTATGGCTTTGCTGCTTGGGATGTTTGTCTTCATCACATGGGGCGACGTACTGGAAACAGGGCTGTTCAACGGCACGCGGGGCTGATAGCCGAACGTCGAAGTAAATTGAGAGTCTTGCCATGCGATCAGTGTTCGCCGCCTCGATGATTAGTGTTGCCACCGCTCTCGGTGCTTCCGCCCTATCGGGTTCACTACTGACGGCGAAGGCCCAGGCCCCTGAATCCGCAGAAAGGATCCGGGCCATCCAGGTCGAAGGCAATGAGCGGATCGAAGACCGGACGATCCAGTCCTATCTTCTGGTTGAGCCGGGCGACCCGTTCGATGCGGAGCGAATCGATCTCTCCCTGAAAACACTTTTCGCGACAGGCCTGTTCGCGGATGCGTCTTTCGAGAAGTCCGGCCAGGACCTCATCGTGCGCGTGGTCGAGAACCCGATCATCAACCGCGTTATCTTTGAGGGTAACAGCGCCATCGACGACGACAAGATGCGTGAAGAAATCCAGGTGGCGCCGCGCGGTATCTTCACCGCAGCCCGCGTCCAGTCTGACGTCCAGCGCATCCTCGAACTCTATCGCCAGTCCGGGCGATTTGCCGCGACGGTGGAACCGCAATACAAGCCGCTTGAACAGAACCGGGTCGATCTGGTTTTCGTGATCAATGAAGGTCCGGTCACCGGCGTGAGGGCCATCAACTTCATCGGCAATGAAGAATATGCCGACCGGCGCCTGCGCAGCGAAATCGCCACGCGTCAGTCGCGCTGGTGGCGTTTCTTCAGCTCGAACGACAATTACGATCCGGGTCGTCTGGAATATGACCGCGAACTGCTGCGCCAGTTCTACCAGAATAATGGCTATTACGACTTCCGCGTCGTCTCCGCTGTGGCCGACCTCACCCCGGACCAGGAAGATTTCTATATCACCTACACGGTGGATGAAGGTGACCAGTACAATTTCGGGACAGTCGCGGTTGAGACGGAACTCGACAAGCTCAATGGCGAGTCGCTGCGCAATGCGTTGAATCTGACCGAAGGCGACCTGTTACGTGGCAACCAGATCGAGAATGCGATCGATACGCTGACCTATGCGGCCGGTATCGCTGGCTATGCATTCGTCGACATCACCCCTGACCTGCGCCCCAATCCGGAAACCAACACGGTTGATGTGACCTTCCAGATTGATGAGGGCCCTCGTGTCTATATCGAGCGGATCAATATCGTCGGCAATACACGCACGCTGGACAAGGTGATCCGGCGCGAACTTCGTGTGGCAGAGGGCGACGCCTTCAACCGCGTTCTCCTGGACCGGTCGCGCAACCGGGTTCGCGCGCTCGGCTACTTCAAGAATGTCGAGATCACTGAAAACCCGGGCTCTGAGCCTGATCGCACCGTGGTCGACATCAGCGTGGAAGAACAGCCGACGGGCGAGCTCTCCTTTGCTGCTGGTTATTCCTCGGTCGATGCCTTCCTGTTCGATGTCAGCGTTTCCGAACGCAACTTGCGTGGCCGCGGGCAGACCGCCATTGCGCGTGTATCGGCGTCCCAGCGCCAGCAATATGTCGATCTGCGCTTCCGCGAGCCGCGTTTCCTTGACCGCAATCTTGCGGCGGGGATCGATCTTTTTTCCTCGCGTTCTGACTTCTCGAATATCGGGCAGGGAGGCTTTACGTCGGATACAATTGGCGCGGGCGTAAATGTGGGCTTCCCGCTAACAGAAAACACCAACCTAGGTTTGCGCTATCGACTCCAGCGTGACGAGCTCGACATAGAACTTGGAAATGTTGTAGTGGATTCGACCGGTGATCGCCTGTTTGTAACCGATACCTTTGATAATGGTACGCCGGACGACCCAAGTGACGATACCACATTTGATAGGCCGGCTGTGCCAGGAGATGATCTTCCGGACTCGGCGCTAGTTGTCGATGCGTGTTCGCCTATTTACAATCAACGTAGCTTCACGAATTGCCGAAATGAGCGCGCTGAAATTTCGTCAATCGTTGGCTACACCTTCAATTGGGACCGCCGGAACGATCCGATCCAGCCGACCGGCGGCTTCGACTTCTCGTTCAGTCAGGATGTGGCAGGCCTCGGGGGCGATGTTCAGTATATCCGTACCGAGACATCCGCGGCCACCTATCGCGGTATCTTCAAGGGCGTGCGCGCCAGTGTTCGGCTTTCCGGCGGCTTTATCACTTCGTGGAACGAGGATGACGGCATCCGGATCAACAACCGCTTCTTCCGGGGCGGCAGCAATTTCCGCGGCTTTGATGTCGCCGGTCTCGGCCCGCGCCGTATTGTTCGCGAGGTTGATGCGGACGGCAATGTCCTGCGCACTCGCCGCGGCCGCGCCCTTGGCGGCAAGGCCTATTATCAGGGGACAGCAGAGCTGACCTTCCCCAACTTCCTGCCAGACGAGTACGGAATCGATACCGCGCTGTTCGTGGAAGCTGGCTCCGTTGGCATGCTTGATGATATCGACATCGAACCTGTGCAGGAAGCCCTTCTCAGCCCGGACGTGGCTGCAGTGGAATTGTCCAAGACGGGTATGGGGCTTCGTGCCTCGGCCGGTCTCTCGGTGGGCTGGGACTCGCCGTTCGGGCCGATCCGGTTCGATTTCTCGCAAATCATCAGAAAAGAAGAGTACGACCGGACGGAAACCTTCCGGTTCAGTACCTCAACCCGCTTCTAGAAGTTCTCAGGAGGAACTCATGAAACTCTTCAATGCCGCCATGGCATCTTTCGCAACGCTTATCGCCGGCGCGTTCGTCGCAGCGCCGGTTGCTGCCGCACAGGGCACATCCGTCGTCGTGATCGACCAGGAACGCATCATGACGCAAAGCCAGGGCGGGCAGGATATTGCCGCCAAGGTCGAGCAGATCGGGACGACTATCCAGTCGGAACTCACCCCGGAAGCCACCGCGATCCAGGAACAAGGCCAGTCGCTTGAAACGCGCACCGCCAATATGTCCATGGAAGCCATCGCTGCCGATGAAGCACTGCGCACCGAAGTCGAGGCCTATGCCCAGCGTGCCCAGCAGTTCAATCGCAAGCGCCAGATCGCCGCTGCCGAGCTTCAGGCCACCGAACGGGCCGCCTGGATGAAATTCTTCCAGGCCCTTCAGCCGGTGCTCGAAGAGGTCGTCACCGAGACGGGCGCCGATGTCATGCTCGACAGCTCGCAGGTGGTCTGGTCCGCAGAAGCCATCGATGTGACCCAGTCGGTCATCACGAAAATGAACGCGGCGATGCCGACAGTTGAGGTCACCCGTCAGACTCTTCCGGCCCAGGCGCGTCAGCAGATCCAGCAGCAACAGCAGTAGTTGAACTCCCATGGCGGTCGATCCTCGGTTCTTTGAGGCCCTGGGGCCCGTCTCGCTGGGCGAACTTGCCCGGGAGACAGGCGCCGACTGCCGCGGAGATACAGGCCGGCTGATCAAGAGCGTCGGGTCCGCGGCAAACGCGGGATCCGACGAGATCTGCTATTATGACGCGAAAAAGCCGCCGGAAGAGGGGGCTGTCAGCTCCAATGCCGGCGCCTGCTTTATTCGTGCCGACTTTGCAGATCGTCTCCCCGAGGGGGTGGCGGCGCTGGTCTGTCCGTTTCCGCGCCTCGCCCATGCGCTTGCCGCGCGAAGACTTATCCGCTTTCGGGACTGGGGTGACGAAAGCCGTCCCCACACGCCCACCAGTATTCACGCGACGGCCCGGATTGCGCCGACCGCCCATATCGGGGCAGGGGCCGCCATCGGGGAACGGACAATCGTTGCGCCGAATGCGGTAATTGGGCCTGGCGTCCAGATCGGGCGCGATTGCGTCATTGGCGCGAATACCAGCATCCAGTCCGCCCTGATCGGGAATAGCGTCAAAATCTATTCGGGTGCGCGGATCGGCGAAGCCGGCTTCGGTGTGATGCCGGGGCCGGGCGGGGCAGAGGATGCGCCGCAATATGGACGCGTGATCCTGCAGGACGGGGTCACGATCGGCGCCAATTCCTGCGTGGATCGCGGTGCGTTCGACGACACGATCCTTGGCGAGAATACAAAGATCGATAATCTCTGCCAGATCGCCCATAATGTGGTCGCCGGACGCAATGTCCTCATGGCCTCCTTTGCGGGGATTTCCGGCTCTGTGACCATAGGCGACGGGGTTCATCTGGGCGGGCGGGTTGGCATCGCCGATCATGTCGTCATTGGCGACAATGCCCAGATTGCGGCCTCTGCAGGCGTCTTTCGTGAGATCCCGTCCGGTGAGACGTGGGGCGGTGTTCCGGCGCGGCCTGTAAGGGAATGGATGCGCGAGATCGCCTGGCTGCAGAAGCAGACCTCAAGAGAAAGACGCAAGACGTGAGCATTGAAATCCACCCCACCGCAATCGTCGAAGACGGCGCCGAGCTTGGAGAAGGTGTCAGCATTGGTGCCTTTGCCTATATCGGCGGCAAGGTGAAGCTGGGCGACAATTGCCACATCCACCAGAGAGCGACCGTCACGGGCCAGACGGATATCGGCGCCGATGTGGAGATCTTTCCTGGCGCCGTCATTGGCACGGCGCCGCAGATCCTGAACTTCAAGGATGATGGCACCTCCCGTCTGACGATTGGCGAGGGAACAGTTATCCGTGAGCATGTGACGGTTCATGGTGGATCGCCCGCGCATGGCGGGCTGACGAGTGTGGGCAGTCACTGCCTGCTCATGGTCGGCGTCCACATCGCCCATGACTGCCATGTCGGCGACAAGTGTGTATTCGCGAACAATGTGGCGCTGGGCGGCCATATCGTCATCGCCGACCAGGTCTGGATGGGCGGACTTGCGGCTGTGCACCAGTTCTGCAGGATCGGTCAGCATGCTTTTGTGGGTGGCGGCGCCATCGTTGTTGCTGATGTCATTCCCTATGGCTCCGTCATAGGAAACCACGCCCATCTTGCCGGGCTCAATATTGTCGGCATGAAGCGCCGCGGTTTCAGCCGGCAATCCATCCACGACCTTCGCGCGGCCTATCGGATGCTGTTTGCAAAGGAAGGGACGTTCAGCGAACGGGTGAAGGACGCAGAAGAAACGTATGGCGACTGCAAGGAGTTGATGGAGATCATCGATTTCATCCGCGCCAGCAAGAGCCGGTCGCTCTGCCTGCCCGACTAGGACGGGACATGTCATGAAAAAACTGGCCATCATAGCCGGTCTGGGCGACCTGCCTGTCAGTATTGCGTCGGCGGCCACGGCGCGTGGTCAGGCGGTACATGTCTTCCGTCTTTCCGGGTTTGAGGAAAAGCAGCTCGAAGCCTTCGATCACGAGACCATCGGGCTCGGACAGATCGGTCACCTCGTCAAACGACTGCGGAAGCTGGGTTGCGAGCAGGTCGTCATGGCCGGGATCGTCAAGCGGCCGAATTTCACCGATATCAAGCTGGACCTTCGCGGGGCGAAGCTGTTGCCCCGCGTTTTGAGGGCTGCCCGTAACGGGGATGATGCGCTGCTCCGCGTCGTGATCGCAGAGCTTGAGGCGGAGGGGTTTGAGGTGATTGCAGCCGAGACGGCCGCCAGTGAGCTCACAATTGAAGAGGGCGTCGTGTTCGGCCGGGCACCGGATGAGAGTGAGATGACGGACCTTCGCAAGGCTGCGCGCATCGCCGCCGAAATGGGGCGGCTGGATATAGGGCAGGGCTGTGTGGTCTGCGATGGGCTGGTGTTGGCGGTGGAGGCGCAGGAAGGCACTGACCGCATGCTTGAGCGTGTGGCGAGCCTCGATGAAGAGATTCGCGGCGGCGCCGGCGACCGTAAAGGCGTCCTCGTGAAACGCCCCAAACCCATTCAGGAAAGGCGCATCGATCTGCCGACCATCGGACCGGCGACGATTGAAGGCGCCGCGCAGGCGGGGCTGTGCGGGATTGGCCTTGAGGCAGAAGGTGCACTTCTGTTGAACCGCGACAAGATCGGTGCCCTGTGCGAGGAGAAAGGCGTTTTCCTCTTCGGCTTCCCGAAGAACTGGAGCTGAACCATGGCCTCAGGCATCTTTCTGGTCGCGGCGGAGCCGTCTGGCGACCTTCTCGCCGCCGAAATTGTCGATGAGATCCGGAAGCGCGCGCCGGAAATCGAGCTTCATGCGATTGGCGGCGACCATCTGGCTGAGCGAGGGCTCGTCTCCCCCATCGACATCACGCCCCTGTCCGTGGTGGGCCTCCTTGAGGGGGTTAAGATCTACCGCCAGGTTATCGAGCTGGCCGACGCGGCAGCCGATGCCATTATTGAGGCCTCGCCGCACACCGTGGCGCTGGTCGATTCTTGGGGATTCACGCTGCGCGTCGCCCAACGTGTACGCGCACGTGCGCCTGAAATCCGGCTGGTCAAGATTGTCGGCCCGCAGGTCTGGGCCACCCGGCCCGGTCGGGCAAAGACGCTCGCTGAGACAGTTGACCATCTCGTTTGCATCCACGGCATGGAAGCTCCCTTCTATGAGCCCTTTGGCCTGCCGGTAACCGTGATGGGCAACCCGGCCCTGTCCCGCGGCGAACGGGGCAAGGGTGCAGCGGGACGGGAGGCGCTCGGTATTTCTGACGCGCCTATCCTGCTTGTCCTGCCGGGGAGCCGGCGCAGTGAGGTCGACAATGTCGCGCCGGTCTTGCTCAAGGCCGCCGAAGCGATCCATGCCGCGCGCCCAGACGTAAGGATCGTGGTTCAGCCGGCGTCGAACATACGTCAGTACTTCATTGAAAAGTCTGGAGAGATTGAGAGCTGGGCGCAGCTGGCGCCGGTGTCGGCCAAACGCGCGGACATCATGGCGGCGGCGACCTATGCGCTTGCCTGTTCAGGGACGGTGACAAGCGAACTCGCCTTTCAGGAGACGCCTTTTCTGGTCGGCTATGAGACAGGATGGGTGACCTGGGCGCTGGCGCGCTTTTTCCTGTTCAAGCCGACGCACATCACTCTTCTCAACATCGCGGCCGATGACACGGAGATTGTGCCTGAATTTGTCCAGACCAAATTCAGGCCGCAAAGCATGGCGGAAGAAGCGCTGCGTATGCTGGGGGATGAGGAAGCGAGAGCCGCACAGATCGAGGCACAGAAAAAAGCCCTCGCCAGGATGGGCGAGGGCAATCTTAAATCTGCCGAAATTGCAGCAGATATCCTTCTTTCAACCGACTAGTCGCGTTCCGAAACCGGTTTGAAGTCACGCTTGGGTGCGCCGGTGTAGATCTGGCGCGGACGACCGATACGCTGGGTCGGGTCGTCGATCATTTCATTGAGCTGCGACACCCAGCCGACGGTCCGGGCAAGGGCGAAGAGAACGGTGAACATCTCCGTCGGGAAGCCCATGGCGTCGAGGATGATGCCGGAATAGAAGTCGACGTTCGGATAAAGTTTCTTCTCGACGAAATACTCGTCCTCAAGCGCGATCTTTTCAAGTTCCATTGCGACTTTGAGAACCGGCGTATCGCGAACCCCCAGTTCGTCGAGGACTTCATGCGCGGTTTGCTGCATGACTTTCGCGCGCGGGTCGTAGTTCTTGTAGACGCGGTGGCCGAAGCCCATGAGGCGGAACGGGTCGTCACGGTCCTTCGCGCGGGCGATGAATTCCGGGATACGGTCCACAGAACCAATCTGGTGGAGCATGTTGAGGCAGGCCTCATTGGCGCCGCCGTGCGACGGGCCCCAGAGGCAGGCAACGCCTGCGGCCACAGCCGCGTAAGGATGCGCGCCGGAAGAACCGGCAAGCCGGACGGTCGAGGTCGAGGCGTTCTGTTCGTGGTCGGCGTGGAGAATGAAGAAACGGTCCATCGCCTTGGCGAGTGTCGGCGTGATCTTGTAGTCCTCTGCCGGCACCGAGAAGCACATACGCAGGAAGTTCTCCGCATAGGAGAGATCGTTGCGCGGATTCACGAAAGGCTGGCCGATCGAGTATTTATAGACGCGGGCGGCGAGCGTCGGCATTTTCGCGATGAGGCGGATGGAAGCCAGGCGGCGCTCTTCAGGATCGGCGCTGTCCATCGAGCTTGGGTAGAAGGCGGACATCGCACCGACCGTGCCCGTCAGCATGGCCATGGGATGGCTGTCACGGCGGAAGCCGTCAAAGAACCGGTCCATCTGTGTGTGGAGCAGTGTGTGCTGATTGATCTCACGCGCGAAGGTCTTGAACTGGCTGCCAGTGGGCAGTTCGCCGTTGAGCAGGAGGTAGCAGACCTCGAGATAACCTGACTGTTCAGCGAGCTGGTCGATAGGGTAGCCGCGGTGCAGAAGCACGCCTTCTTCGCCATCGATGAAGGTGATCTGCGACTCGCAGCTGGCTGTAGAGGTAAAACCGGGGTCGAGTGTGAAAACACCAGCCTCGCCGTAAAGCTTCTTCACGTCGACGACATTTGGCCCCAGGGTGCCGCTCAGGATAGGCAGCTCGTGTGCCTTGCCGTCGATTTCGATTTTGGCCGTCCCGGCAGGTTTGGTGTTGTTGATCATGTCAGCTCTCTCATACGTGTCGGTCTATTCACTCTGCATGTCAGTGCGAGCGAGGTGAAAATCAATGCGTGACAGGGTTTCGTCTCGGCCGAGCCATTCCATTACCGGCGCAAGGTCCGGAGCTGGAAGCCCTCCGGTCAGGGCCGCGCGAATTGGCGGGCCAACCTGACCAAAGGACAGTTCGTTTTCAGCGCAGTAAGACTGCAACGCCTGTTGCAGTGCGGTATCGCTCCATTCCTCAACCTTGGCAATGGCTTCTCGTAAATCCGCGAGCCGATTCAGGCTCTCACCCGACAGAGCTTTGCGGGCTTTTTTGTTCAGATTGTCGGTATTTGCGGTCCAGAGAAACCGGAAAGCTTCGGCGAGTTCAGGCAGGGTCGAGCCCCGGTCCTTCATCGCGGGGAGGGCCGCAGCTACTCTTGTGCGCGTGATCTGGTCCAGCTTCCCACCGGCCGCCTCTTCAAGCCAGGGTTCGAGCAGGGCCATCAGCCGGACATTGTCGCAGGCCCGGATGAAGTGGGCATTCACATCGTTGAGCTTGGCAAGGTCGAGCCGGGCCGGCGAGCGGTTGATGGCTTCGATGGAGAAGATTTTCGAAGCATCGTCCAGCGTAAAGATTTCCTCATCGCCATGGCTCCAGCCGAGACGCAGAAGATAGGAGTTCAGAGCCTCGGGCAGATAGCCCATATCGCGATAGGCGGTCGTGCTGAGTGCGCCATGGCGCTTGGAGAGTTTGGCACCGTCATCGCCATGGATCATCGGGACGTGGGAGAAATGCGGCACATTCCAGCCCATGGCCTTATAGATAGGGACCTGGCGGAACGTGTTGCGTAAATGGTCGTCGCCGCGAATAACATGGGTGACACCCATATCATGGTCGTCGACAACCACAGCCAGCATATAGGTCGGCGATCCATCAGCGCGCAGGAGGATGAGGTCGTCAATCTCGCGGGCAGCGACCTTTACCTCTCCCTGAACACCGTCCTGGACAATAATATGTCCCTCATCGGGCGCACGCAGGCGGATTGTATAGGCCGAATCCTGGGCCGGTGGCTCTCCGCCGTCGCGCCAGGGGGAGCGGAAAGGCGCCAGGAGCTCCTCTGCCTTGCGCAGCAGGGCCTGCTTCTCACTCTCGCTCACACCGTCCTGCTTTGCGGCGGCCCGGGCAGCTTCGCCTTCCTCACGGCGGGCTTGAAGTTCTTCGGTGGTGGCATAGCAGCGGAAGGCCTGGCCGCGCGACACCATCTCTTCGGCGCATTCAACATGGCGGGGCGCCTGCTGGCTCTGGAAGACCGGCGGTTCGTCGGCATCAAGGCCGAGCCAGCTCATGCCATCGAGAATCGCATCGACGGCTTCCTGGGTGGAACGCGCCTTGTCGGTATCCTCGATCCGCAGCAGGAATTTTCCCTGGTTGCGGCGGGCATACAAGTAGTTGAAAAGGGCTGTGCGAGCGCCACCAATGTGGAGCATGCCAGTCGGGGAGGGGGCAAATCGCGTAATCGTCGTCATAAGTCTGACAAGGCGTCCGGTTCTGCTTCTGATCTGTGGTCTGGGCGCCATGAACACCCTGACGGAGGATCAGGCAAGAGCCGCGCTGATTTCATTATGTCGGAAGGCGGCGCCGGCGGCGTTCTGCACCTTGTCCTCAATGGGCCTCTATATTTTGCCCTTGGCTTGTGCCTTGGCGCAATGGTGTATTTTGCCTCTCCGGTCGAACCGGGATGGGGAGGCGGCGTTGCCGCTGGAGCCTGCATTCTGGGGGGTGGCATTCTAGCGCTTCAGCGAACTGGCAGCTTTGTCATCCGTCTTGCCGCGATGCTGTTGGTGGGCGCTGTCTGCGGCGCCACGATCTCCAAACTTCACACCCAAATAAGAGCAGCCCCTCCGGTCCAGTCGGTCATCGGGCCTGCCATGGTGGAAGGGTGGGTCACAGCCATTGAGCCGGGCACGAAAGGCGTCAGGCTTCGAATAGATGTCCATGCCATTAGCGGCGTGGCTAGTACGGATATGCCGGCTCATATCCGCCTCACGCATTCGCTGTCGCTCAACGTCGCGCCGGGACGGTTCGTGAGGTGCTGGTCAGTCCTGCGCCCACCGCCGCAGCCGAGCATGCCGGGTGATTATGCATTCAACCGGCAGGCCTTCTTTGAAGGGCTCGATGCTGTAGGTTACGTGCAGGGCCGGTGCAGGGGCGGCCCGCTCGGCACCCGTGCCGGGCTCTGGGATCATGCCAAGACCCTGCTGGCCGTGACCCGGCGTGCGCTTGCCGTTCATGTGAAAGACGCTGCAGGAGAGCGCGCGGGCGGGTTTGCGGCGGCTCTCGCTTCGGGCGACCGCAGTTTCATGTCGCAAGAGGATATGGAGGCGTTACGCCGATCCGGACTGGCGCATCTTCTGGCTATATCCGGGCTCCATCTCGGTATTGTCGGCGGGCTGGTCTATGTCAGCACCCGACGGCTGCTGGCCTTGTGGGAATGGCTGGCGCTTCGCATTCCGGTCCAGAAGCCTGCGGCTGCCATCGCCCTCATCATGTCGGGTGCCTATCTTCTGCTCTCTGGTGCGAGCATATCCACACAACGCGCCTTCATCATGGCCGCGGTGTTTTTCGGTGCGATTCTGCTCGACCGCTCGCCGCTCAGCTTCCGGTCCTTTGCTGTAGCGATGATCGCTGTCATCCTTATCCAGCCACACAGCGTCATGACCCCCGGTTTCCAGATGTCATTCGCGGCAACGGGCGCACTTATCGCGACCTATCTGGTCTGGCGTGAGCATGACGAGACCAGGCAAGCGGGAAAGCGAAATCGCTATGTTTTCTCGCTCCAGTCACTGGTCGTCACCTCGATCATCGGGGCGGCCGCGACGGCCCCGTTCGCGCTTTACCATTTCGACAGGGTGGCCCCCGGCGGAATCTGGGCAAACCTGATGGCCATGCCGATCATCACATTTATCAGCGCGCCAATGGCGGGCCTTGCCATGGCGACGGCCCCCATCGGACTGGACGAGCCCTTCCTGCGCCTTTTTGGCTGGTCGCTGGAGCAGGTGCTGAACATCGCCCACTGGGTTTCGGCACGCCCCGGCAGCGGCCTTACTATAAGTGACCCCATGCCAGCGCTCGTCCTGGTCGTGATGAGTGTCGGTCTGGTGGCGGTCTGTCTCGTAACTGGCCTGCGCCGGCGGGTCTCCGCCCTGGCCATTACGACAAGCCTCGCCGCTCTTGCCTGGTTCAGCGCGCCGAGAACGATCCTGCACTGGTCGCCTTCCGGCGAGGTGCTCATTCGGACAAATGCACAAGGCTGGCAAAAGCTGGACGTGGCCGATGGCGACGGTCTCTCACCCCTTACCCTGGCAGACCTCAGTGCCAGCGATGTTTGCAAGGGCAAAGACTGTATCTTTGAGACGGCAATCGGGCGCGTTGCCATCTCCGATATGGACGGAGAGGCAGGTTGTCCCGGGCGAGCGTCTGTCATCCTTTACACGGGCGTGACAGCTCCGCCCTGCGCGCAAGGCGCAGGCCTCATCTCATGGAGCGACAACGTGGCGGCCGGTGGCATAAGCCTGGTGAAGCCGTTCATAGGCCCGTACAGGAGAAGCACGCCCAAGTGCGGTCAGCGCAAATGGCAGCCCTGCTTGCAGGAATAGCGCTAAGCGATTGAAAAACCTAATCGTACCGACGTACGAGGGCGACCAGGCGTCCCTGTATGCGCACCCTGTCCGGCCCGAAGATGCGGGTCTCATAGGCTGGATTAGCGGCTTCCAGCGCAATCGACGCACCCTTCTTGCGAAGGCGTTTCAGCGTGGCCTCTTCTTCGTCTATGAGTGCCACGACGATGTCCCCGCTATGAGCGTCTTCCGTTCGTTTGAGGATGACGAGGTCGCCGTCATGAATGCCGGCATCAATCATCGAATCGCCTTTCACTTCGAGCGCGAAATGCTCATCGCCCTCAGGAAGGTCGGCAGGCGGGCGGATCCGGTTGGTCTCATGCTGGATCGCCTCAATCGGCACACCGGCCGCGATACGGCCCAGTACCGGTATGGTCTGACCGGACATTGCTGGCGCGGGCATTTCCTTTCCAACCACGCTCGGCCGGAAAACCTGGCGGCCACGCGGAGGTGCAGCGGGAGCCGCAGATTCAGGAAGCTTCAGTACCTCCAGCGCGCGTGCGCGATTGGCGAGCCGCTTGATGAAGCCGCGCTCTTCAAGGGCGGTGATAAGACGGTGAATACCTGACTTTGAAGCAAGGTTCAGCGCTTCCTTCATTTCATCGAAGGAAGGCGAAACGCCGTCGCGATTGATGCGCTCATTGATGAAGAGCAGCAGCTCTTTCTGTTTACTGGTCAGCACGGTTCGGCCTCCGATCAAAACCCTGTACGTTCACACTTGTTCTACATGCGTTCCCGTTTCAGGTCAATCGTCAAGAGCCTTTCGCAGATTTTCACACGCCCGTTTACGGTCAGAGGCCTTCATCAGGCTCTCGCCGATGAGAAAACGCCGGGCGCCGCTGCCTGCCAGTCGCTGAATATGCGCCGGCTCCGAAATCCCGCTCTCCGAGATCAGGGTCTTGCTTTCATCGAGCCTGGGCGCAAGGCGCTCCGTTGTGGAAAGGTCGGTTACCATGCGTTTCAGATCACGATTATTGATGCCCACCAGTGTGCCCGGCAAGGCATTGGCACGATCAAGCTCAGCTTCGTCGTGCACCTCAACAATCGCATCCATCCCAAGTTCGGCGCTGGCTGCGAGCAGTTCGCCTGCGAGCGTATCATCGACTGCCGAAAGGATGACCAGAATGGCGTCAGCACCGCCGGCGCGGGCCTCGGCGACCTGAATGGGGTCGATCATGAATTCCTTGCGAAGCAGCGGCAGGCGGACCTCATTGCGAATGGCGCGAAGGTCTTCCAGCGAGCCGCCGAAACTTGGATAATCGGTGAGAATGGAGAGACAGGCGGCGCCGGCCGCTTCGTATTCCTGGGCAATCGCTATGGGGTCGGCCCCGGGAAGAATATCGCCAGCAGAAGGCGACTTTCGTTTGAGCTCGCAGATAAGGGCGGCTTGCCCTGCCTCTGCAATATCCGTGAGGCGGGCCGCAAAACCGCGTGGCACAGGCGCCGTCTTGCAGTCTGCCAGGAGCGCGCCCATCGATGTTTCACCCTTCAGGGCGGCAACCTCGTCGCGCTTGTAGGCGATGATACGGTCAAGCGCGGTCGTCATCAGGCATGTCCTCCGGAACTGATCTCGGCAAGGCGGGAGAGGGTGTGGAGGGCGCGGCCGCTATCGATGGCTTCGCCGGCTGTCTGCACCCCCGTCTTGAGGTCTCCGGCAAGTCCGAGGAGGTTGAGGCCCGCTGACGCATTAAGCAGCACCACATCCCGGAAGGGGCCGGGACGCCCTTCGAGAAGGTCGCGGATGGCGCCGGCATTGTCCTCAGGTGCGCCGCCTTCGAGCGCGCCAAGCGGGCTGGTGCCCAGTCCGGCATCTTCTGGCGTGATCTGGAAGGCGTTGATCTTTCCGTCTGACACTTCGCGGATTTCAGTCGGTCCGGAGATCGAAATCTCGTCGATGCCATCTGTGCCATGGACAACCCAGGCCTTCTTGATGCCAAGCTTGAGAAGCGTTTCGGCCATCGGGTCGAGCCAGCGCGAATCATAGACGCCGAGGATCTGGTGCGTCGCATTCGCCGGATTGGAGAGTGGCCCTAGCAGGTTGAAGATGGTCCGGATGCCGAGGCTGGCCCTGACCGGCGCGACATGGCGCATGGCTGAATGATGACTGCGGGCATAGAGAAAACCAACCCGCGCTTCGTCGAGACAGGCCCGGAACGTTTCTGCGGTTATATCCAGTTCCACACCCAGCGCTTCCAGCACGTCGGCAGAGCCGGTCTTTGGCGGAACCGACCGGTTGCCATGTTTGGCAACGCGCCCGCCCGCGGCCGCGATGACCAGTGCGCTGGCGGTTGATGTATTGAGGGACTTCCAGGGCAGGCCGCCAGTCCCGCACGTATCGAGAAGCGGGCCGTCGACTTTCACTGTCCGGGCATGCTGGCGCATGGCCTTGGCCCCGGCATAGAGCTCGTTCGAGGTCTCCCCGCGCACAGCAAGACCCATGAGAAAAGCGCCGATCTGTTCCGGCGCTGCCTCGCCGGAGAGGAGCGTATCGAAAGCGGCTTCGAGGACGGGCACGGAGAGTTCTTCCGACCGGGCGAGCGCCTTTATGGCTTCGTTGAGAGACTGCGTGTTCATGTGTGCGCTTTCACATTTTTCCGCTGAGCGCGATAGAGGTGATCCGGGACCGGATCAAGCATCCGGGCCGCTTAGTACCCCAGAAACGTATTGATCTGGGCGAGAATGCCAGCGTCGAGCGCAAGCTCCCGGTGGTCGAGATCATCGACCACAAGCATTTCGGCCCGGTCGAGCCCAGCCGCGAGCGTTTCCATGGGCGCCACGGGGCAGCTCTCATCGGCCCGGGAGCCTATAATGAGAATTCGCCCTTCAAAGTTACGCAGGGCGGCCTGAAGATCGGGTGGCGAAGGGCTGCGGCCGCCTTGGTCTGCTAAAAGTTCCTCTGCGCGAGCGATGACGGCATCGGGGACACCCTTGCGTCTCTGACGTTCGGTCCAGGGCTCCAGCGGCGGAGCGATCATGACCAGATAGTCGCAGGTGGTTCCAGACGAGATGGCTTCAGCTGCGGCGAGTGACCCGAAAGAGTGGGTGATGATGGCATCGATTGGCTGATGCACCGCGCAAACATCGCTGATCGACTGGCCGGCGATCTGCCAGTTGCAGGTTTCAAGGGTTGAGGCGCCGTGGGCCGGGAGATCCATGAGGAGGGCAGGGCGGCCTTTCTGGATAAAGTCCATGGCAAAGCGGCGCCAGATGCGATGGGTGTCATCCCAGCCATGTACAAAAACGGTCGGCGCGCCGTCTCCGGCCTTCCAGACCGGCGTTTGGAAGGTTTCGCCGGTGACGTCGCTGCGTGTGTGGGGCGGGAGGAGATTCTGACCGGGGGCTGCGCTCGGCGAGCGGGGCTTTAAATCCTCGAGAAGCGCTTTGGCCTCTTCGGTCAGCTTGTCCATGCCGGCCTCCTATCGGGTGAGCGCCACGAAATTCTCGATAAGCGCGTGGCCGTATTCGGTGCGGATCGATTCTGGGTGGAACTGGACGCCGTAGACCGGCTTGTCCCTATGATGCACGGCCATGATCTCTCCATCATCGGTCCAGGCATCGGCAATGAGTGTTTCAGGCAGACGGTCCTTGGGGATGGCGAGCGAATGATAGCGCACGACCTCATAGGTCTCAGGCAAGCCTTTGAAGAGGCCTGTCTGGGTCGTGCGGATCATCGATATCTTTCCATGCAGGATCGCGCCTGCCTGAACGACCGGTTCGCCGTAGGCGTCGCCGATGGACTGGTGACCGAGACAGACGCCGAGTATGGGCAGATCGTCCGGGGCCTGTCTGATAAAATCAACACAGATGCCCGCCTCCCGTGGCGTACAGGGGCCCGGCGACAGGATCACACCGTCCGGCTTGAGGGCGAGCGCGTCTTCTACAGAAAGCTCATCATTGCGCACGACCCGAGTGCGGGCGCCAGCCTCCTCGACATAGTGGACCAGATTCCAGGTGAAGCTGTCATAATTGTCGATGACGAGGATCATTGGTCGAACTCATAGATGGCCGCGAGGTCGGCGGCGCGCTGCAGGGCGCCGGCCTTGTGCATAGTTTCCTCAAATTCGTATTGCGGGTCGCTGTCGAGGACGACGCCTCCACCAGCCTGGACATGTATCTGTCCATCTTTCAGGATTGCTGTGCGCAGCGCGATACAGGTGTCCATGTCGCCATTCCAGCCAAAATAGCCCACCGCGCCGCCATATATACCCCGACGCGAGGTTTCGAGCTGATCGATGATCTGCATGGCGCGGATCTTTGGCGCGCCCGAAACCGTGCCGGCGGGCAGGCCCGCGAGCAGGGCATCCACCGCGTCCAGCCCCTCGCGAAGGTCGCCTTCGACATGGCTGACAATGTGCATCACGTGGCTGTAGCGCTCGACGATGAACTGTTCGCTGACTTCCACACTGCCATAGGCGGCAACGCGGCCGACATCATTGCGGCCAAGGTCGAGCAGCATGAGGTGTTCAGCGCACTCTTTCTCGTCGGCGAGCAGGTCGGCCGCGCGGCGGGCATCCTCAACCGGATCACCTGAGCGCGGGCGCGTGCCGGCAATCGGACGGATCGCAACACGGCCCTCACGCAGGCGCACAAGGATTTCCGGACTGGAGCCGACAAGCCGGACATCGCCCATATTCATGTGAAACATGAAGGCCGACGGGTTCAGCCGCCGCAGTGCACGGTAAAGGCTGATCGACTGGCGTTTGAAAGGGGATGAGAAGCGCTGGCTGGGCACGATCTGGAATGTGTCGCCCGCCCGCGCATAATCGACGGCCTCGCGGACCATCTCGAAATAGCGCTCTCTGGTCGTGTTTGACTGGAAGGTCAGGGAGTCGGCATCCTGATCGCGTGGGGAGGAAGGGGCCACGTTGAGAAGCTTTTCCTCAATTCGGTCGAGCCGTGCCTCTGCGTCTTCCCGTGCGCCTGCGGCATGCCGGCCAATGAGGAGCAGTTCCTGATAGAGGTGGTCGAAGACGATCACCACGCCGGGAATGACAAGCACGCATTCGGCGACATGCAGATCGTCGCGCGCAGTAATATCAACGGGCTCGACATACTGGATCATGTCATAGCCGACATAGCCGAAGGCGCCCGATGCCATCGGCGGCAGGTCTGCTTCATCGGTCTCGGCACGGGCCATTTCTGCAAACTGGCGCAGGGCCTCTATGGGATCAGCCTTGAGCGACGTGGCGTCCTCGAAATCCGCAGTGCTCGACAGCTCTGGCTTGCCATCCTTTATGCGAAACCATTCGATAGGATCAACGCCGATAAAGGAATAGCGTCCCAACCGTTCGCCGCCATGGATGGACTCGAACAGGAAGCTTCCCGGCTGGTCCGGACCGAGCTTGAGCATGGCCGATACCGGCGTTTCAATATCGCCGATCCGCCGCCTGACGATAAGCCTGTCGCGGCTCATGTGTCGGGGTTAACCCGGGCTTTGTAGGAGGCGAGGGCGTCCTGATTGACCTTGAGCTCGATCTCTCGCTGGATATCGCTCACAAAGGCGCGGAAAAGATCTGTCGCGATCGCAGCTTCGAGTTCGCTCTGCACGCCAGTCGCTGGCGCGGCGGAAAGCGCCGAGCGGTCGATGCCGGTCAGCTGAATGAGCGCAACGGCATCCCCCGTCCGCAGCGGCGCGGTCAGGACATTGCCTTCCTCACGCAGCGAGAAGATGCCGTTCGCCAGCATTGGTGGAATACCACTGTTCTCGCCGGGATTGCGGGTGATGAAGGCGTCCGGGGCGCTTACTGGTGCCTCATACTGGGCGGCCGCTGCCTCGAAGGTGATGTCACCGCTTTCGATCCGCTGTTTGAGCTCCTGCGCGGCCTCCGAGAGAGCTTCGGAGCGGCGCTGGCTCTCAAGCCCGGCGCGAAGTTCATCGCGGATATCGTCCAGGTCGGGCGTGAACGGCTCGATGACTTCGTCAACGCGCAGAATAAAGGCGTTCTCTTCCTGACCAAATCTGGAAGTCTTACTGCCTTCGGTCAATTCGAAGGCGCGTTGCATGATTGCAGGGTCCTGAAGCAGCGCACTCACGCGTCGGCCGTTCTGGGTGGTGGCAGACTGGTCTACGGGGGCAAAACTGAGAACAGGCGTGCCCATATCCTTGCCGATCTCTTCCAGGCTCGCGCCGGTACCAATCAGATTGTCGAGCCGGGTGATGGAATCATAGAAAAGCCCGATGGCCTGCTCGCGCGAGAGCACATCGACGATTTCGGCCCGCACATCTTCGAAAGGGTCGACGGCGCCGGGCGTGATACTTTCAAGCCGCGCCACCGTGTAGTACGCGCCGGACTCGACTGGACCGAAGATGCCGCCCGGAGAAGCGGTCGCACCGAAGAGGCGGTCGGCGAGAGCCCTGTTTGACAGAGAGGTCTGCTGACCGGTTCGCTCGGAAGAGTTCACGAGTCCGGTAATGGTCGACGGGTCCGCGCCGCCCGCGATACGGCCAAGCTGGCTGCGGGCGGCCTCTTCGCTCTCGAAGATGAACTCCGTCCAGGTGCGCGTATCCGGCGCGGAATAGTCACGCGCTTTCACCGATTCATAATAGGCACGCAGTTCGTCTTCGGTGAATTCCGACTGGTTGAGGAAGTCGTCCACGGTGAGGTGCAGCAGGCTGACGCGCCGGCGCTGCGGGTTTTCCAGCGCGGCCTGGCGTTCAGTGTAGAAAGCGGTGAGGTCCTCATCTGTGACCGGCTCAGGCGCGGGCAGGTCTTCATAGGAGAGGAAGAACCATTGTGCTTTGCGCGCTTCGCCGGAATAGGCGGCCTGAAGCTGGGCAAGCGGCCCAGGCACCTGAAGTGCAGCCGAAACCGCGCGGTTGAGGCGATTGATTGTCAGATCGCGGCGCAGAAATGCTTCAAAACTGGACGGCGAGAATCCGTTCTGGCTCAGCAGGCCGCGATAGATGGCAGGATCAAATGTTCCGGTCTCCGTCTGGAAAGCTGAATCGCCGCGAATGGTATCAAGGACGGCCTCGTCCGTTGCAGCCGCGCCAAGTTCGCTGCCATAGGCGTAGAGGGTGGTCTGGAGAAGTTCGCGCTGGAAGATCTGGTCGATGAAGCCGCGTTCGGCCGCCTGCGCCTTGCTGATCGCACGCCCCCTGTCGTCCGTTGCGGAGCGGAGCTGGCGTTCGACTTCCTGGTCAAAGCGCGATTCAGTAAGCTCGGTGTCTCCAGCTGCGGCGAGGTTTCCGCCGATGCCGCCCGAAAAGACGTCGGTCACACCCCAGGCCCCCATCGCCACGATGATGAGCAGAAAAAGAAGCCCCGCCAGTTTGGAGCGGAGCATGTTGCGGATCATGGTGAGCATGTGCGCGTGGCCTCGCTAATTGCCTTGTAAGCTGCCGAACTGCTTGCTAGGCGAGCGCGCTGGGAGTTGCAAGACATGGAGAGCGGCATGGTCAGACCCTTGATCGCGGGAAATTGGAAAATGAATGGCCTGTCGAGCGCCTGCGAGACAATTGCAGAGGTCGCCAAGGGGCTGGAGCAGTATTCCGACGCGGCCGATTGTTTGATCTGCCCGCCTGCGACACTCCTTTCCAAGGTTACTGAGACAGCGAAAGGAAGCCGCCTGAAGACCGGTGCTCAGGATTGTCACAGCGCTGCCTCCGGCGCCCATACCGGCGACGTGTCAGCCGAGATGATCGCCGATCTCGGCGCCAGCTATGTCATCATTGGCCACTCAGAACGGCGCGCCGATCATGGTGAGACGAGCGAAATCGTCGCGGCCAAGACCGAGGCAGCTTTCCGCGCTGGGCTCACCCCTATCATCTGTATCGGAGAGACGCTTGAGGAGCGCGAAGCAGGGCGCACGATTGAAGTTGTATCCGAGCAACTCGCCGGCTCCATTCCAGCCAGTGCGTTCGGCAAGGCTTTTGTCGTCGCCTATGAACCGGTCTGGGCCATCGGAACCGGCAAGGTCGCCTCAACCGGACAGGTGGGCGAAGTCCATGACAAGGTCCGCGAAATCCTCGGTGAAAGGTTCCCAGGCCAGGCAGACCAGACGCCAATCCTCTATGGCGGCTCGATGAAGCCGGACAATGCGGCTGAACTCCTGGCCGTGGAGAATGTCGATGGGGGGCTGATTGGCGGCGCCAGCTTGAAAGCCGAAGACTTTCTGGCCATTTACGCGGCTTGTGTCAGCGCAAAGTGAGCTTCGGGGCTTGGCCTTTACGCCTGAAAAGCCTATCGGGCGCGCTTGAGATATTTAGGGACGTTCCATGACCGTAATTCTCGTCATTCACATCCTGGCCTGCCTGGTGCTGGTCGGTGTCGTTCTCATGCAGCGCTCAGAAGGCGGCGCGCTCGGTGTGGGCGGCGGCGGTGGCGGCGGTGGCCTGATGTCGGGACGCGGTGCGGCTGGAGCGCTTGTGCGCACGACGATAATCTTCGGGGCGATCTTCTTCATTACCAGCCTCGTCCTGACCACGATCACGACTCGGCATCTGGGCGACGACCGCACAAGCGTCGAGCGCCAGCTTGACGAAGAATTCGGCGGCGACGGTGCTGCCGGCGGGTTCGATGTGGACGACCTTGATGCGCCGCTGCTGGACGATGAGCCGGCGACAGCGACTATCCCGTCGGAGGAGCCATCGGACGCCCCCGCTGCGGGCCCGACCGAAACAACCGATCCGCTGGCCGCCGACGTCCCGCCGGATGCCGGATCGCAAGGCGCTGAAGAAAATTCGGATGACTCCGATGCAGGCGAGCCGTCGCAGGCAGACCAGCCCCAACAATAACACATGATCTGACATACGCGTGTGCGCATGCGTGCGAATCGGGCAAACTGACTTTCCATGATCCGCTACATTTTCATTACAGGCGGCGTGGTTTCCTCGCTGGGAAAAGGCATTGCATCGGCGGCGATGGGCGCGCTGCTGCAGGCCCGTGGGTACAAGGTCCGGCTTCGCAAGCTTGATCCTTATCTGAATGTCGATCCAGGTACGATGTCGCCGCGCCAGCATGGTGAGGTCTTCGTTACCGATGATGGGGCTGAGACCGACCTCGATCTCGGTCATTATGAGCGCTTTACCGGTGTCTCCGCGCGCCAGTCCGACAATATCACGACAGGCCGCATCTATCAGTCGATCATCGAGAAAGAACGCCGCGGCGATTTCCTCGGGGCGACGATCCAGGTCATTCCCCACGTCACTGACGCCATCAAGGACTTCATCCTCTCCGACCCGGGTGAGGATGTGGACTTCGTTCTCTGTGAGATCGGGGGCACGGTGGGCGACATTGAGGGCCTGCCATTCTTCGAAGCAATCCGTCAGCTCGGCCAGGAGCTGGGGCCTGAGCGCACCTGCTTCATTCACCTGACCCTGCTGCCCTACATCCCGGCTGCGGGCGAGATGAAAACCAAGCCCACCCAGCACTCGGTTAAAGAGCTGCGGTCGATCGGTATCCAGCCGCAGATCCTGCTTTGCCGCTGTGATCGCCCTATACCGGAAAACGAGAAGGGCAAGATTGCGAGCTTCTGTAATGTGCGCCCGTCGAGCGTGATTGAGGCGCGCGATGTCGGCCACATCTATGACGTGCCGGAAGCGTATCACACCGAAGGTCTGGATACAGAAGTGCTGTGGCATTTCCGGATCGATGACGCGCCTTTGCCGGATCTTTCGCGCTGGAACGGGATCGCCAATACGATCCACAATCCGGACGGTGAAGTCTGTATCGGTCTGGTCGGTAAGTACACCGACGTGCCGGATGCCTATAAATCGGTGTCAGAGGCGCTCGTCCATGGCGGCCTTGCCAACAAGGTCCGGGTCAATGTGCGGATGATCGATTCCGAACAGTTTGACGATGAACACCATCCCCTGGACATCCTGGACGGCGTGCACGGCGTGCTGCTCCCGGGCGGATTCGGTGAGCGCGGAGCCCGCGGCAAGATGCGCGCGGCCCGTTTCGCGCGTGAGAAGAAAATCCCGTGTTTTGGTATCTGCTATGGCATGCAGCTCTCTGTCGTGGAGGCGGCCCGCCACCTCGCCGACATCAAGAATGCCTCGACCACTGAGTTCGGCCCGACTGATGAACCCGTCGTCGGCCTCATCGAGGAGTGGACCAAGGGCAACCAGAAGATCACGCGCGACGAGAACACCGATAAGGGCGGCACAATGCGCCTCGGGGCCTATCCTGCTATTCTGGAATCCGGCAGCAAGGTGGCTGAAATCTATGGCACGACAGAGATTTCCGAGCGTCACCGTCACCGCTATGAGGTGAACCGGGACTATATCGAGCGGATGAAGGAGAAGGGCGTGCGCTTTTCTGGCATGTCGCCGGACGGCTTGCTGCCGGAGATCATCGAGCTCGACAACCATCCCTGGTTCATCGGCGTACAGTTTCACCCGGAACTCAAGTCGCGGCCCTTCGAGCCGCATCCGCTTTTCGCAAGCTTCATCGAAGCTGCGAAAGTACAGTCGCGCCTTGTCTGACGGGTTGCATTTGGCGAGTCGCGCGGATATACGCGCGGTTTGATTTTCATGCAGTGTTTCGCACTGCCAAGAATTGGAACGAGAACATGGCAGTCCCTAAGAGAAAAACGACGCCGTCCAAGCGCAACATGCGCCGTGCGCACGACCGTCTGTCCGCCCCGGCCTATATCGAAGACGCAGACTCCGGTGAGCTGCGCCGTCCGCACCATATCGACCTGAAATCCGGTATGTATCGCGGCCGTCAGGTTCTCGAGCCGAAGGACTAAGATCGCGCGCAGTCTTGCGCTGCGAGGTGACACAAAGTAACCGACATGACGCCCCTGGGAGACCGGGGGCGTTGTCATATCTACCGAAGACTTGAAGAGAGTGCGCCCCAATGAGCGAAATCGTCGATATCTACGCCCGCCAGATCCTCGATAGCCGTGGCAACCCCACCGTCGAAGTCGATGTGACACTGGATGATGGCTCTACGGGCCGTGCCGCCGTGCCGTCAGGCGCCTCAACCGGTGCCTATGAAGCGCATGAGCTACGCGACGGGGGCAAGGATTATGGCGGCAAGGGCGTCAATCAGGCGGTCGATGCTGTGAATGGTGAGATCAATGATGAGCTTGTCGGCCTCGACGCCACCGAGCAGCGCCTGATCGATGGCCTGATGATCGAGCTTGATGGGACCGACAACAAGAAGCGCCTCGGCGCCAATGCGATTCTCGGCGTCTCCATGGCCGTTGCGAAGGCAGCCGCAGAGAGCTGCGGCCTGCCGCTCTACCGCTATATTGGGGGCTCCAATGCCCGTATTCTGCCGACCCCGATGATGAACATCATCAATGGCGGGGAGCACGCCAATAACCCCATCGATATTCAGGAATTCATGATCATGCCGGTGGCCGCCGACAGTATCGCACATGCCGTGCAGGTCGGTTCGGAAGTCTTTCAGTCGCTTAAGAAGCTGCTGAACGCTGACGGCTTTAACACGGCCGTTGGCGACGAGGGCGGTTTCGCGCCTGACATCTCCTCGACCGAAGCCGCTATCGGCTATATCATGAAGGCGATCGAGAAAGCTGGCTACACGCCTGGTGATGAAGTTGCGCTCGCGCTCGATGCGGCTTCGACCGAATTCTACAAGGACGGCAAGTATGTGCTCGCCGGCGAGAACAAGACGCTCGATGCTGCGGGTATGTCGCGGTATCTTGAGGATCTCGTCGACCGCTATCCAATCATCTCCATCGAAGATGGCATGGCCGAAGATGACTGGGAAGGCTGGGGCATCCTGACAGAAACGGTTGGCGATAAGTGCCAGCTCGTGGGCGACGATCTCTTCGTGACCAATCCGGAGCGCCTGGCGCAAGGGCTGGAACGCGGCGCGGCGAACTCCATCCTGGTGAAGGTCAACCAGATCGGCACGCTGTCGGAAACGCTCGACGCGGTCGAACTTGCTCACCGCCATGCCTATACGTCGGTGATGTCTCACCGCTCGGGCGAGACCGAGGATTACACGATTGCCGACCTCGCGGTTGCGGTAAATTGTGGACAGATCAAGACGGGGTCGCTGTCGCGTTCGGACCGTCTCGCCAAGTACAATCAGCTGATCCGCATTGAGGAAGAGCTTGGTGCCGCCGCGCTTTATGCAGGCCGCACACTGATCAACGCCTAGGGCAGTTCGGTTACGCCTAACGAAAAATTTACCTAAATCGATTCCTCTGCCGATTCGCTCATCGGCAGAGGTTTTTCATGACTCCCAAATACGCAGCAGCTGCTCTTTCGGCCCTGATTGCATATTTCGCCTATCATGCATTCGCCGGCGAACAGGGGCTTGGCCGGTGGAGCGATCTTCAGGAGGAGCTTGCGGCGAAACAGGCCCAGCTCGAAGCCATTCAGGCAGCCAACGACGCGCTGCGCCGGGACATTACACGTCTTACACCCGGCCGCGTAGATGCCGACCTCGTGGAAGTCCTGGCCCGCGAGGATCTCGACCTGGTCTATCCTGATGAGATTATTGTCATAAATGCGCCCACTGAGGCTGCATTTTGACATAGGTGCTAAAACTGGACGATGATGGCTGAAGCGATACATGTAGGGGGTCGATAAAGGGAGGCCTCATGGCCAAAACGCCGTCCAGAAGCAAGACTTCAAAATCCCCACCCAAGCTCAAGCGCGACGAAGCGCTGAAATACTATCGTGACATGCTGCTGATCCGCCGGTTCGAGGAACGCGCCGGCCAGCTTTACGGCATGGGCAAGATTGCCGGCTTCTGCCACCTCTATATCGGGCAGGAAGCTGTCGTGACCGGTATACAGGCCTGTCTGAAGGATGGCGACCAGATCGTTACCGGCTACCGCGATCACGGTCATATGCTCGCCTGCGACATGGACCCGAAAGGTGTCATGGCAGAGCTGACCGGCCGCAAGGACGGCTATTCCAAGGGCAAGGGTGGCTCGATGCACATGTTCTCGCGGGAGAAGAATTTCTTCGGCGGGCACGGCATTGTCGGCGCTCAGGTGCCCATCGGGACGGGCCTCGGTTTTTCCAACAAGTATCGCGGAAACGACAATATCTGCGTTACCTATTTCGGCGATGGCGCGGCAAACCAGGGCCAGGTCTATGAGAGCTTCAATATGGCCTCTCTGTGGGACCTGCCGGTCGTGTATGTGATCGAGAACAATCAGTACGCGATGGGCACAAGTGTCGCCCGCGCCTCGGCAGAGACCGAACTGTTCAAGCGCGGCATCTCATTCGAAATCGAGGGCGAGGAAGTCGACGGCATGGACGTTTACGCCGTGAAGGCCGCAGGCGAAAAGGCCGCGAAATATGCGCGGTCGGGCAAGGGGCCATATATTCTCGAAATGAAGACCTATCGCTATCGCGGTCACTCCATGTCGGACCCGGCCAAGTACCGCAAGCGCGAAGAGGTGGACGACATCCGCACCCATCACGACCCGATTGATGGCCTGAAGGGCCGTATGCTTGAACAGGAAATCGCGACCGAGGAGGAGCTGAAGGATCTCGACAAGGAGATCAAGGAGCTGGTCAAGGAAGCCGCCGACTTCTCCCTTGATAGTCCCGAGCCCGATCCAGAAGAGCTCTGGACAGATGTGTTGCGTGAAGTGGAGTCTGCCTGATGGCTATCGATATTCTGATGCCGGCCCTGTCGCCGACAATGGAAGAGGGCACGCTTGCGCGTTGGCTCAAGAAGGAAGGCGACGAGATTTCGTCCGGCGACGTCATTGCCGAGATCGAGACCGATAAGGCGACGATGGAAGTTGAAGCGGTCGATGAAGGTACGCTTGCCGCCATCCTCGTCCCTGAAGGGACCGAGAATGTGAAGGTGAATGCCGTCATCGCGCGTCTGGCTGAGGAAGGCGAAAGCGTCGATGACGTTGACGATTCGCCTGCTGACGAAGGCGCGGAAGAGTCAAAGGCACAGACTGAAGCCAAGGATGCGCCGGCAACCGAAGGCGATGGTGACAGCAGCGATCAGGGCTCTGAGGACGAAGGCGCTTCTGCTCCACCTGAGCCCGAGGAAGAGACGCTGACGGATCCGGATGTGCCGGAAGGCACAAGTTTTGTGGACACCAGCGTGCGTGATGCGCTCCGCGATGCCATGGCCGAAGAAATGCGCCGGGACGAGACGGTCTTTGTCATGGGCGAAGAAGTGGCCGAGTATCAGGGCGCCTATAAGGTAACCCGCGAACTGCTGCAGGAGTTTGGCGACAAACGCGTCGTCGATACACCGATTACCGAGCATGGCTTTGCCGGTCTCGGCGTGGGAGCGGCATTCGGTGGCCTGAGGCCCATTGTGGAGTTCATGACCTTCAATTTCGCCATGCAGGCGATTGACCAGATCATCAATTCGGCCGCCAAGACGCTTTACATGTCCGGCGGACAGATGGGTTGCCCGATTGTGTTCCGTGGCCCGAATGGGGCGGCGGCGCGCGTTGGTGCCCAGCACAGCCAGGACTATAGCGCATGGTATTCGCATGTGCCGGGTCTCAAGGTCGTGGCACCCTATGATGCGGCTGACGCAAAGGGTCTTCTCAAGGCCGCGATCCGCGACCCGAACCCGGTCGTCTTCCTTGAGCATGAGCTTCTCTATGGCGAGAGCTTCCCGGTCCCGGATATCGAGGATTATGTCCTGCCCATTGGCAAGGCCCGTGTGCGCCGGCCGGGCACGGACGTGACGTTGGTGGCCCATTCACGCATGGTCGGCTTTGCCCTGCAGGCGGCGGAAAAGCTGGCCGAAGACGGCATCGAGGCCGAAGTCATCGACCTTCGCTCGCTGCGTCCGCTCGACACCGATACGGTGATCGAGAGCGTGAAGAAAACCAACCGCATTGTGACGTGCGAGGAGGGCTGGCGCTTCATGGGTGTCGGTGCCGAGATCTGCGCGACAGTGGTGAACGAAGCGTTCGATTACCTCGATGCGCCCCCGACCCGTGTCCACCAGAAAGATGTGCCCTTGCCGTACGCTGCGAACCTCGAAGCTATGAGCCTTCCGGGCACGGCGGACATTATCAAGGCGGCCAAGCAGGTGTGTTATGTCAAGTGAACACAAGGAATTGTCCAAGCCGGGCACGATCCAGGATGACGCCGTTGCGCAGGAAATGATCCGGTTCTGGATTTCGAACAATCAGGACCATGTCAGCTTGATGATCGGTAGCTCGGGCGACCCTGAAAAGGAGCCGCCAATGTGGGGCTTCATGCTGGCTGACATTGCCAAGCACGTGACTCGCGTGCTGCGCGAACAGAACCCGGACGGGCCCTCGGCGCAGGAGATCATGGAGCAGATTCTCGGCGGCATCGGCGAGCGTCTGCGCCACGCACCGAACCTCTCTGGAACGACGATCAAAGGCAAAAGCTGATGGCCATTAATATTACCATGCCGGCCCTCTCTCCGACCATGGAGGAAGGCACGCTTGCCAGATGGATGGTCAAGCCGGGCGACACCATTTCCTCAGGTGATGTGATTGCCGAGATCGAGACCGACAAGGCGACGATGGAAGTCGAAGCTGTCGATGAAGGCACGATCGCAAAAATTCTCGTCGACGCGGGCACCGAAGGCGTAAAGGTTAACTCCGTTATCGCGCTCCTCGCTGAAGAGGGCGAAGACCCTGATGAGATCGAAGCACCGGCCGATACGGGTGCAGCCGATGATGACTCAGCGGATGCCAAGGATGATGAGCCGAAGTCCGAGTCAGCAGAGTCCTCTCCCTCCAAAGAGCAGAAACCCAAAGAGAGCGACCCGGACCGCACGACCGGCAAAGGGGAAACCGCCCAGAAGCCACGCGAGGCCGAAGGCAAAGACCTGACGAAGGAGCTTGAAGGCACGCCGCCAAAGCTCGCCGATGTCGGCTCGGGCAAGGACCGGATCAAGGCAAGCCCGCTTGCGCGCCGCATCGCTGCTTTGCGCGACATCGACCTTTCCACTCTCGAGGGATCCGGCCCGCGCGGCCGTATCGTCAAAGCGGATGTTGAGGCGGCCGAACCAGGCCAGAAGAAATCAGCACAGGACACAACCAAGGGCGATACGCCTGCAGCAGCGCCGCAGGCCCCTGATGGCCTCATCCTGCCGCAGGTGCTGGATGACCGCGTCTATGACCCGGAGAGCTATGAACTCAAGCCTCTCGATGGCATGCGCAAGACGGTCGCAAAGCGCCTGACCCAGAGCTTCATGCAGGTCCCGCACTTCCCGCTCAATGTGGACATCAAGCTGGACAAGCTGCTCGCCTCGCGCGCCGATATCAATGAAGCGGCGCCTGAAGGCGTGAAGATCTCGGTCAACGATATGCTGATCAAGGCGTCGGCTCTGGCGCTGATGTCTGAGCCAGACTGTAATGCCAGCTTCACCGATAAGGGCATTGCCTATCATAAGTCGGCGCACATCTCCGTGGCCGTTGCCATCGATGGCGGCCTCATCACGCCGGTCATCCGCGATGCGCAGACCAAGGGTCTCGCGACGATTTCCCGCGAGATGAAGGACCTTGCGACACGGGCGCGTGAGCGCAAGCTCAAGCCACAGGAATATGCCGGCGGAACCTTCTCCATCTCCAATCTCGGCATGTTTGGCATCAAGTCGTTCGGGTCGATCATCAACCAGCCGGAAGGCATGATCCTCTCGGTCGGGGCAGGGGAGAAGCGTCCGGTTGTGGATGAGTCCGGTGAGATCGTGCCGGCAACGGTGATGACCGTGACACTTTCCTGCGACCACCGCGTCATTGGCGGGGCGGAGGGCGCAAAATGGCTCGCCGCCTTCAAGCGCTATGTCGAACACCCGCAGAGCATGCTGCTTTAAATCAGGAGGCCAAGGATGGCTGACTACGACCTTATCGTCATCGGCTCCGGCCCTGGCGGCTATGTTGCTGCAATCCGGGCAAGCCAGCTCGGCATGAAGACCGCCATTGTTGAACGCGAAAGCCTTGGTGGGATCTGTCTCAACTGGGGCTGTATCCCGACCAAGGCGCTCCTGCGCTCTGCCGAGGTTCTGCACTACGCAAATCATGCCAAGGATTTCGGCCTGAAAATCGACAAGGCCGATTTCGACCTTGAAGCCGTGGTGAAGCGCTCGCGCGGCGTCGCCAAACAGCTGTCCTCCGGCGTCAGCCACCTGATGAAGAAAAACAAGATCGACGTTATCATGGGCGAGGCAACGCTGAAAAAGGGTAAGCCTGCACCGACGGTCTCTGTGAAGGACAAGGACGGAAAGAGCAAGGATTACAAGGCTAAAAACGTGATTCTTGCGACGGGCGCCCGCGCACGCGCGATCCCGCAGGCGGGCCTTGAGCCGGACGGCGATCTCATCTGGACGTATCGCGAAGCGATGGTGCCGAAGGAAACACCCAAGAAGCTGCTCGTCATCGGCTCGGGCGCCATCGGCATCGAATTCGCAAGTTTCTATAATGAGCTTGGCAGCGATGTGACCGTCGTCGAAGCGGTCGACCGCATTCTGCCCGTCGAGGATGAGGAGATTTCAGGCCTTGCGCGCAAACAGTTCGAAAAGCAGGGCATCAAGTTCCACACCGGTGCGCAGGTCAAATCACTGAAGAAGTCGAACGGAAAGGTCACCGCCGACATCTCCGCAGGTGACAAGACCGAGAAGCTGGAGGTCGACCGGGTCATCCTCGCCATTGGTATCGTGGGCAATGTTGAGGGGCTCGGGCTCGAAGAGCTCGGCGTGAAAGTCGAGAAGACCCACGTCATGGTCGACGGCTTCGGCCGTACCGGTGTCGATGGCCTCTATGCGATCGGCGACCTGACAGGCGCCCCATGGCTCGCGCACAAGGCCAGCCATGAAGGCATCATGTGCGTCGAGGGCATTGCTGGCGCCGATGAAGCACACGAATTCGATGCCTGGAATGTGCCGGGCTGCACCTATTCGCATCCGCAGATTGCCTCCGTCGGTCTGACAGAGGCCCAGGCAAAGGAAACGGGCCGCGAGATCAAGGTCGGCAAGTTTCCCTATATGGGCAATGGCAAAGCCATCGCTCTCGGAGCGGCGGAAGGTCTGGTGAAAACAATCTTCGACGCTGAAACAGGTGAGCTGCTTGGTGCGCATATGGTCGGCGCCGAAGTCACCGAACTTATTCAGGGCTATGTCATCGCGCGCGAAGGGGAGCTGACGGAGGAAACGCTGATCCATACCGTCTTCCCGCACCCGACCCTTTCGGAAATGATGCATGAGAGTGTGCTCGCCTCGCAAGGCCGCGTGATCCACATCTAGCCGTCGCAGAAGGCAGCTTTGCCCGCATCGTTAAATTGACCTCCAGAGCGGCGCCCGGCATGATTCAGCTCATGTCGGCGCCCCTCAGAAACACCGGATATACACTGCAGCTGCACCTTCGCGGCGAGCTGTTTACACCGCTCGCTCAGGGCGCGCTCTGGTGGCCGACGCAGCGCACACTCATCGTCTCGGACCTGCACCTTGAAAAGGGGTCGAGCTATGCGGCGGGCGGCCAGTTCCTACCCCCCTATGACACCAGCGCCACGCTGAAACTGGTGGAGGCGCTGGTCGATGAGTTTGACCCCGACTGCGTGATCTCGCTAGGCGATAGTTTCCACGATCCGCGCGCAGAAGCACGCATTTCTCCAGCAGAGCGGCTGCGTATTCGTGCCCTGACAGCGCGGGCCGACTGGATTTGGGTTGAAGGTAATCACGATCCCGATCCGCCCGCACATCTTGGTGGACGCGGCGCGAAAACCTTCCGGATCGACGACTGCGTCTTCAGGCATGAGCCCACGGGAGAGGCGGGCGAGCTCTCCGGGCACCTTCACCCGATCGCGCGTGTAAAGAGCCGGGGCAGGGCGTTACGCCGCAAATGTTTCGTTACCGACGGACACAGGCTGATCATGCCGTCGCTCGGGGCTTATACGGGCGGGCTGAACATTCTGGACGATGCGGTCAGCCGGCATTTTTCTGACGGATGGATGGTCGTTGCGGTCGGGGACAGCCGCGTGCACATGCTTGACCGCAGACAGCTCACGCCGGACCGCACAAGTGGGCAGAGCAGTTCACATTGGCGTTTGTAATCATAGGACTTTGTTCTAGCTGATGGGCTGGAAAACAAGAGGTCCTTATGGAACAGCTAGAAAATATCGATCTGAACGCAATTATTGCCGAATACTGGCCGGCCATACTGAGCGGCGCGCTGAAAGTGCTTGGCGCCATCCTCGTCCTGGTTATCGGTCTGCGTATCGCAGGTTGGCTAGCGGGCGTGGTGCGCAAGCAGACATCGAGGCGTGCAGGTGTCGACGAAACGCTGGGCGCTTTCTTCGGCTCTCTGGTCCGCTGGTTTGTCACGGCCGCCGTACTGATCGCCTCGCTTCAGGTATTCGGCGTGCAGGCTACAAGCTTTGTTGCCGTTCTGGGTGCGCTGACCTTGGCAATTGGTCTGTCGCTGCAGGGTGCGCTCGGCAATATCGCATCTGGCGTCATGATCATGCTCTTTCGCCCCTACAAAAACGGCGATTTCGTCGAGATTGCGGATGCGGTCGGCACAGTGAAGGAGATCAACCTCTTCCAGACCATTCTTGCGACCCTCGACAATGTGAAGATCATCATTCCGAACACCGAGGCAATCGACGGGATCATCAAGAACTATTCCGGCTATGACACACGCCGCTGCGATCTTGTGTTTGGTATCGATTATGATGACGACATGGACAAGGCGCTCGGCATCATCAAAGGCATTGTCGATCAGGATGATCGCATCTTGCCCGATCCAGAGCCGTTCGTGAAAGTCACGAATCTGGGCGACAGCTCGGTGGATATTACATGCCGGCTATGGTGCCAGGCGACCGATCTGTGGAATCTCAAGTTCGACCTCACCAAGCAGGTGAAGGAAGCTTTCGACGCGCAGGGTATTTCCATTCCGTATCCGCACCGTACACTGGTTCAGAAGACGGCGAACTAGCTGTCGAGGGACACCCGAAAGGCAGATGTTGAATGACTGATACCAGTTCTGTCGAAGAGCCCGTTGTCACGCCCGTCGATTCAACGACAGGCGAGCCGAAGGAGACCAGCCGGGCGCCAAAGCGTTCATTGGCCTCCCGGCTTTTCTCAGTTGGTCCTTGGACGGTGCTGCAGCTCATAGCGCTCAGCATTGTCGTCGGCCTCTTTCTTCTGGCGCTGGATTTCAGCCCCGAACGGCAGGGAATCAATCTGGGTGGAGCGGCATGGGAACTGGTGCAGACCCTGTTCAGCGCGTTCCTCTGGATCGTGAAGACATTCTGGAAACCACTTCTCGCTGGGGCAGCTGTCGTTTTGCCGCTATGGCTGCTCTGGCGATTGGTCAGTTTGCCCTTTCGCAAATAGCCACGGCGATTATGGTCTCCTCAAAATCAAGGGAGACATATCGTGGATACAGACAAGCTCATGTTCAGATCCGGCCTGATGGACGGAGAACGCGTTCTGGTGACCGGCGGGGGCACCGGCCTTGGCAAGGAGATGGCGGAGGGCTTTCTCAAGCTCGGCGCCGAAGTTCATATATGCGGTCGGCGCGGGCAGGTCTGCGAGGAGACGGCGCAGGAACTGATGGACAAGCATGGCGGCAAGGTCGTCCCTCATGCCTGCGACATCCGAGTGGCTGAAGCCATCACTGACATGAATGACGCAATCTGGTCCAAGCATGGCGCGCTGACGGGCCTGGTCAATAATGCGGCCGGTAATTTTATCTCGCGAACAGAGGACCTGTCCATTCGCGGGTTCGATGCAATTTCCAACATCGTCTTCCGCGGCTCGTTCTATATGACGCACGATATCGGCAAACGCTGGATCGATCAGAAGATGCGCGGCAATGTCATCTCTATCCTGACGACATGGGTATGGAATGGTGGCCCGTTCGTCGTGCCATCGGCGATGTCCAAGGCCGCTGTGAATACAATGACCCAGAGCCTGGCCGTGGAATGGGGCCGTTATGGCCTGCGCTTCAACGCGATTGCCCCGGGACCATTCCCGACTGAAGGTATGTCTAACCGCCTCTCACCGGAGACGGAAGGCAGCGAGCGTCGCGACTCGGGCGCCGGAAACCCCATGGGTCGGGTCGGTGAAATGCATGAACTCGTCAACCTCGCCGTCTTCCTGATGGCGCCGGGCGCCGAATATGTGAACGGCCAGACGATTGCCATTGATGGGGCCATGTACAATGCGTCGGGCGGGAACTTTGCCCAGCTGACGCAGTGGGGCGATGCCGAATGGAAGGCCGCGCGTGACGCCATCGAGGTACAGAACGCCAAGGACAAGGCGAAGCGGACGGTCTAGCCGCGTTTCATATCCTCGCCTGGAGCGAGAAATCGCTCCAGGGACTCGCCTTTCCAGTTGGCGTGGGCGATCTCGATGCGTTCGTGGACATCCTCCGGGATGGACGGCAATCTGTGAATCGGCATGAGCAGCGGACGAAGACCTCTCAGATTAGCTGTCTGGATCGCGATACCGGGGCGGGCATTCAGCTCCAGAAGGGTAGGGCCCTTATGCTCGCAGATTACGATATCGACGCCGACATAGCCAAGGCCTACATGGTGCCCAAGCCGGCTCGCCAGCTCAAGGATGTCCATCCAGGAGGGGACCTCAAAATCGCGGACAGGGGTCTCGAAGTCCGGATGAAGATCGACGGCGTCATTGTGCTGGACGCCGCGCGTGGTCACACCGGTGACAAGGTCGATTCCAGCGCCGATGCCGCCCTGGTGGAGATTGGCCTTGCCGTCTGACTCGGCGGTCGGCAGGCGAAGCATCGCCATGACGGGAATACCGCGAAAGACGATCACACGGACATCGGGCACCCCGCCAAAAGCGAGTTTCGAAAACGCTGAATGTGGCACGAGGCGTTCTTCGATCATGACCTCGTCTGAACCATCCCCCATGGAGAACATGCCGCTGAGCATGTTGTTGAGGTGGTATTTCACATCGGGCCACGGGACGATCTGGCCGTTCATCCGGCGAAGTCCCGTCTTGGCAACCCCATTGAAGACCATGATACCGCCGCCGCCTGAGCCGTTGGCTGGTTTGACGACGAAGGAGCGGTGCTTTTCGGCCACTTCTTCGATGATGTGCATTTCGCCGCCGTAGCGAATAACGCCGTAGAGTTCCGGCACAGTCACGCCGGCCTCAATGGCAAGCTTCTTGGTAATCACCTTGTCATCAACAAGTGGATAGAAACGGCGCGGATTGTAGGAGGTGATGAAGTCGAGGTTTCGGCTATTCATGCCGAGAACCCCCGCCTTGGCGAGCTTGGTGACCGGCCCAAACCGTATCATGAGCTGGTCCGCCCCTCATTGGCGAGCACTTTGAAGCGGAAGAACTCGGTGACCTTGTAACCGGTATAGCGCCCGAGCAGCAGGACGATGGCGAGTACGATGAGAAGAAGCTCGGGGAAGACAATGGCGATATGCTCAATGTATTCGCTGGTCAGGATGTAATAGGCGGGAATGGCGCCTGCCAGTGAACCTGCGGCCTTCTTGAGCGCCTCTGCGGCGCCGTCTTCTTCCCAGGTCAACGACATGCGCTCGATGGTCATTGTGATGATGACGAGCGGGAAGAGTGAGATGGAGAGTCCTGTCTGTATCCCCATTGCCTCACCGGCCAGCGCGATGAACATCATGACGAAGGTCACGATGATCAGCACGGCGGCAAGTCTCGGCACGAGCAGCAGCTGCAGCTGATTGAAGTAGGCACGCAACAGAAGGCCGACCGCGACGATCCCGACAAAAAGCGTGATCCCGGTCAGCAGCTGCGTCTCACGGAACGCAAGCGCAATAAGGACCGGCATGAATGTGCCGAAGGCAGGCATGCCGATCACCTGTTTGAGGATAACGATAATCAGTGCGCCAAGAGGGATGAGAAGCAGCACCCGAAACACGAGCTGGAGGTCGATCGGCAGGCTGAGAAGGGATGTCGCGTTGACCCATGGCGCGTACTCCTCGCCGCGCTCCAATGCACGTGAGAGCTGGCTTTCGAAGTTCCGCGCTACAGACCAGGAGACCCCAAGACGATTGAAGCCATCGCCGTCCACGATTGGGTCGCGGTCATAAACGATAGGCAGGGCACGGGCGTCGTCGAGCGGTTCGGCCGTGGTGCCATTGGCGCTGACCCAGCGGTCGCCCAGCCAGTATTCGATCCACGTCGTCAGCGGTGCTTGCCGTGTGTCGGTATCCAGGATGATGCCCTGAACATGACGCGCCGGCGTGCCCGCGGCGTTCAGGAGGAAAACCAGCCGGTCTGACGCGTTCTCGATCTCCGGCGGACCGCCTTCGATGATGGTGGAGATGCGGTCATCACCCTCATCTGCGCTGAGGCGGGCAAGCTGGGTTATGAAACTACGCTCACCAGCAGACTTCTCCAGCGCCTCGGTGAGAACCGAATCCAGCGCCACAAGAAGCGGCGTCGCATTTTCCTGAATCGCGCGGCGTCGCTCCGACCGGCGATAGTCCGAAACGGCTTCCGGCGTCGGCCGGTTTTCGCCCGAATAGCGTTGATCGACAGAAATCAGCTTCGCGCTGTAGAAGAGAACGGCGTTGCCATCCTGGGCGCGCCGTTCGAAGATCGCCCGGCGTCCTGCTTCGGTGTTCTCCGTTTCAACGCCGAAACCGGACGCGACAAAACTCTCATCCACCACCGTGAAGGCGCCGTCTGAATTGGGCAGGGCGAGGCGCAGCGTGACTGGTTCACCGCGTCCACGAAAAGAAACCTTTGCCTCGATCGTCCACGTATTGGAATCGAGGTTCGGCACGACGGGAAAGCCGAGTCGGGTGACCTTGTAGGAAAAGATGCCCAGCGCGGCCGCAATGAGTGCGCCCACGATGATAAGCAATTGGGTACGTTTCAAAAACCGACTCCGACTCGCCCTGTTACAGTAACGGGGGGCTATTTAGGACAACGGGCACGCTTCGTATAGATTTCACTTGCGTCAACAACAATATCCGCCGCCTCAAGCATATTACGCCCGATGAGGGTCTCGTAATTGAAATTGCCTCGGTCTGCGAGTGTAACTTCGTCTTCGATCAGTAGTCCACCGAGGCAGAATTCAAGATCAACGACCGGGCGGTGGATGAGGCCACCGCGTTTGGTCTTGATGGCGGCCCAGCGCACAATTTCCGTTTCAATGGTCCGTTCGTCGCCATCTTCATTGATGACCTTGAATATGATGTCGCGGCTCTCATCCTCATCGTCGAAGTCCTTGCGATCGGGCGCGGACATGATTTCCGCGTGGATTGAAGAGGTCTTGGCCCCCGTGTCGAGCTTGGCGTCGAGTTCAATATCAAGATCTGCGATCCGGACATGTTCAAGCCAGCCGAGGACGTTCTTGTCCGTCTCGGCAGCGGCGCTGAGGGCCAGGCCGGATGAGACGAGGAGCGAGGTAGCGAGTTTGAGCAGCATGTAATTTCTTGCCTGTCTTTGCTTTATGTCTTGCGGCGCGCATCAACAGGAGAAATGTGAATTTCGCATGGCGAAACTCGTATCTATCCGTGACACTCAGGTGTCGGTCAGATCGCGGACCATCCGGTTGACGGCGCCATAGTCGACTTTTCCTGTTCCAAGAACTGGAATGTCATCGACATGATAGACTTTGCGGGGCACGGAAAGTTCCGAAACACCGTGCGATTGCGACCAGGCAAGTATGTCGCTGCGGTTGGCGGATCTGGCTGTCGTCAGCAGAACCACCTGTTCGCCCTTGCGAGGGTCCGGTATGGCGCCGGCCGCGTGCATGTCATCTGGCCAGATGGCGCTGGCGCAATTTTCCACCACAGAAAGCGAGACCATCTCGCCGCCAATCTTGGCGAACCGCTTTACGCGGCCACGGATACGAATGCAGCGATCCTTGTCGATCGCAACAATGTCTCCGGTGTCGTGCCAGCCTTCATCGGTCGGTTCTATGACGCCGGGATTGTCGGGACGCATATAGCCCTGCATGACGTTGGGGCCGCGAATTCGAAGCTTGCCGCCATCCTCGATGCCATCGACAGGGACTAGCTCATACTCCATGTCGGCCATGAGTTGTCCAACGGTACCGGGCTTGTTCAGTTCAATGCTGTTGGCGGCAACAACGGGCGAAGCTTCAGTTGCGCCATATCCTTCAAGGATTTCGATCTGGAACTTGCGTCGCACAAGCTGGCGGGTTTCATCGCGTACGCGCTCGGCGCCGCAGACGGCCAGGCGCACGCTGCTGAGGTCGCCGTCCTCACCAACGCGCGCATATTGGGAGATGAAGGTGTCCGTCGCGAGCAGGATGGTCGCGCCGGTCGTACGGATACGCTTTGCAATTTCGCGGGGCTGGAGCGGCGTGGGATGGAAGATCGCCTTGACGCCAGCCATGATAGGAAGGAGCGCACCGACGGTCAGACCGAAGCAGTGAAAGGTCGGGAGTGGATTGAAGACAGAATCCGTCTCCGGATCGAGGCCGATATGATCCCGGACCTGTTCGACATTGGCGACAATATTCTGGTGGCTGAGAACTACGCCTTTCGGCTCGCCCTCAGTGCCGGAGGTAAAGAGGATGACACCCGTCTTACGGTAGTCGGGTCCCGAGAAGACTGCGGAAGGAAAAATCGGCCCGATAACACCATGAAGTTTGTCCTTCAGGCTGAGACTTTCGCGAACATCTTCCAGATAAACCATTTCAGCTGCCTCGCTCAGGCTTTCGATGAGCGGTTCGAGGCTGCCGAGCTCCACGAATTTATGGGCTGTGAGCACGCGGCTGACCTGCGCAGCCTTCATGGAGGATTTGATATTGGCCGACCCGGCCGTGAAGTTGAGCATTGCTGGCGTGCGACCGGCGGCCAGAACAGCAAGAAACGCGATGACGGCGCCGGCACCCGTGGGCAACATGATCCCAACGACTTCATTCTTGCTGGTCTTCTTCTTTAGGGCCGAGCCCAGGGCAAAGGCCGCCCGCGCAATCTCATTATAGGTCAGTTCGCGCTCATCACCGTCCACCAGGGCAACTTTCGACGACCCGAACTCCTTTCGCGCCCGCAGGAACGCTGAGAAGATATCGGTTCTGGTCCGTTTGATGTTGAACGGGGTCGTGCTCGGAGTGGTCGACATGCTTGATATGGCTCGTGTTGATCAATCTTTGGTCACAAAATGTCACAGAAGGTGACGAAAGCAACTCGCCTTCGTCAGCGTGCTCAGACCCGGCATGCGACATTGCAGCTTGATGATGACGCCGCGTCGGTCCATTTAAGCGCCATGGTCACACTCATTGAGAGCAAACAGAAATTTCGCCATCCGGAGAAGCGCAACCGGCCCGATACGCCTGTCTTGCGCAAGCCAGACTGGATCAGGGTCAAGGCACCGGTCAGCCCCGGTTTCCATGAGACGCACGAAATTGTGCGCTCCAAAGGCCTGGTCACTGTCTGTCAGGAAGCTGGCTGCCCGAACATCGGTGAGTGCTGGGAGAAAAAGCACGCCACAATGATGATTCTGGGCGAGGTCTGCACACGCGCCTGCTCGTTCTGTAACGTTTCCACAGGTAAGCCGTCCCCTGTCGATGAGGACGAGCCGCGCCGCGTCGCAGAAGCCGTCTATGAGATGGGACTGCAGCACGTCGTCATCACATCGGTCGACCGTGACGACCTGGAGGATGGCGGCGCCCGGCATTTTGTGAACGTCATCAATGCCATCCGCTCGACTTCGCCCGGCACAACGATTGAAATCCTGACACCGGATTTCCTTCGCAAGGATGGATGGGAGAACCTCGTCATTGATGCCGCGCCGGACGTCTTCAACCACAATCTTGAAACGGTGCCGCGTCTCTATTTCTCGATCCGGCCGGGGGCGCGCTACTATCATTCGCTGCGCCTGCTTGAGCGGGTGAAGACCCGTGACCCCAATCAGTTCACCAAGTCCGGCCTGATGGTCGGTCTGGGCGAGAGCAAGGAAGAGGTCATGCAGGTCATGGATGACATGCGTTCTGCGGGCATCGACTTCCTGACGATTGGCCAATACCTGCAGCCGACGCGCAAGCACGCGGCTGTCGATCGTTTCGTGCACCCGGATGAATTCAGGTCTTATGAAGAGATTGCGCGCTCCAAGGGCTTCCTCATGGTGTCAGCCTCACCGCTGACCCGGTCGAGCTACCACGCCGATGAGGACTTCGCGAAAATGAAAGCGGCCCGGGTCGCTGCAAACCAGTAGGAGCAGCTCTTGCCGCGCCTTTCCAAGCAGGTGACCATCGAGCACCGCGCTGATGAGGTCTTTGATCTTGTCGCGGACATTCGCCGGTATCCTGACTTCATAAAGTGGATCCGCTCAATGAAGGTGAGCCGGGAGCGCGAGGACGGGCCTGTCCGTCACTATCGCGGTGAGGCCGATGTCGGTTTCAAGGGCTTTTCCGAAACCTTCGCGACTGACATCATGGCCGACAGCGACGAAAAAGTTGTCGAGGTCGGGCTTGCCTACGGCCCTTTCAAACGCCTCAAGAACCGCTGGAAGATGACTCCCGACGGAAAGCTGGGCACGGTCATCGACTTCTTCATCGATTACGAATTCAGGAACCCGGTGCTGTCGCTGCTCGCGCGGGCTAATACATCGCTCGCGGTGAACCGGATCATGGACGCTTTCATTCAGGAAGCCGACCGGCGCTATGGCGAACGGCGCACCTGAGGCTGGCCGCTAGGGAATTTGCTGGCGGATCATGTTCAGCGCCGCCTCAATCGTGGCCATGCGGACTTCATGACGCCCGAGATCGCCGAAATAACAGGCTTCATGCAGGACAGCCTTATTTTCTCGCGCACAGGCAATGTGGACCGTACCGACCGGTTTCATCGGCGTGCCTCCGCCAGGCCCGGCCACGCCTGTTACGGCAACGGCAAGATTTGCACGGCTAGCCTCCAGCGCGCCCTCTGCCATGAGGCGGGCTACCGCCTCCGAAACTGCGCCATAATCTGCGATAAGGTCGCCGGGCACACCGAGGACTTCTTCCTTTGATCGGTTCGAATAGGTGACAAAGCCTCGCTCGAACACGTCTGAGGAACCTGAGAATTCGGTGAATAGGGAAGCGATAAGCCCGCCCGTACACGATTCGGCTGTCGCGATGCGTACGCGGCGTTCTCGCGCTTCGTCCATGGTGAGAAGACAGAGATTTCGAAGGCGTTCGGGAAACATTCTGGTTCTCCTATCGAAGGGCAATCAAGGTGGCAGCAGCCTGCGCCGCTATACCTTCACGACGGCCTGTGAAGCCAAGGCCCTCGGTGGTTGTTGCCTTGATGCTGACCGCCTCAAGCGCCAGGCCTGTTGCGGCTGCGGTTCGTTCGCGCATCGCTTCACGGTGCGGTTTTATTTTTGGCGTCTCGCAGATCAGGGTGATGTCGCAATTTCCCAGCGTCCACCCATGGTTGTGAACGAGGTCAATTGCATGACGCAGGAAAACTTCGGAATCGGCATCTTTCCAGCGCTCGTCAGAGGGCGGGAAGTGGTCACCGATATCGCCAAGGGCAGCCGCCCCGAGAATGGCGTCCGTCAGCGCATGCCAGCCCGCATCGGCGTCGGAATGGCCCTTCAGGCGCGCTTCATGCTCTATGAAGACGCCGCAGAGGGTTACACCGGGGCCAGGCTCGAACGCGTGAACGTCAAAGCCTGAACCAATCCTGAAAGATGGAGCGTCTGGAAACATCAGCCGCCGGACCCTTTCAAAGTCTTCAGCAAAGGTGATCTTTGACAATCGTTCGGTACCGGGAACCAGCGCGACCGATGCGCCAGAGTGTTCAACGGCTTCGAGATCATCAACGAACGCATGCTCGCTGCTCGCGAGCGCATTGCGCAATACCCTGACCCGAAAGGCCTGCGGGGTCTGGAGGCGGTATACATCCTTGCGGTCCAGCGACGTCAGGTTCGCTCCGTTCCGTTTTTTGAGGGCGTCGATAACAGGCAGGGCAGGGGCCGCAGCTTCATGCGTCTGTAGCGCGTCCAGGAGCTGGTCAATTGTCGCCTGGTGAAGACCCGGCCTCGCTGCGTCGTGCACCAGGACAATGTCATCGTCTGCCGCTTCGAGCGCTTCCAGACCTTTGCGTACCGAATCTGCCCGCTCGCGCCCGCCTTCAATGCAAATAATCTTGCCGGTGTGAGGCAGCGCTTCACGCATATCATCCAACGTGTGAGCTGGCAGAACGAGACAGATTGACGAAACCTTCGTATCTGCACGGAACGCGTCGAGCGACCAGCGATAAACCGGCTTACCGGCCAGCAACTCGAACTGTTTTGGGGTCGCGCCTCCGGCCCGGCTGCCCGACCCTGCCGCTACAACTATTGCGTGAATACTCATGCGACAGCCAAATACCCTCGCTGATGCGGAATGGCCACAGCTATTCTCTCTCCTGCGCGAGCACTTATGCGCAACTATTGTGCAGAGCAAAAATATGTTCAAACTGAGTATATGAGATCTATGCACGATCAGTTGGCAGAGCGGGTGTGGCTGGCCCCGATGTCGGGTTCGACAGACGCTGCGTTCCGTAGGCAGGCGGTGCGTTTCGGCGCAGAGGCCGTTGTCTCCGAAATGGTTGCGGGAGAGACGCTTGCCATGGCGCGGCCTGATGTTGTGCGCCGCACATGCCGTCACGAAGGCGCGGGGCGTTGGATTGTCCAGCTTGCCGCCAGGCGTCCGGAGGACATGAAACGCGGTGCCGAACTGGTGGCAGAAGCAGGCGTCGACCAGATAGATATCAACATGGGCTGCCCGTCGCGTCAGGTAACGGGCGGGCAGTCAGGCTCCGCCCTCATGAGAGAGCCGGATCTCGCAAGGGCCATCATCGACGCTGCCCTGGAAGGGGCTGGCGGTCGGCCCGTCTCTCTCAAGATGCGGCTTGGCTGGGATGGAGACATGCTCAATGCGCCGGATCTGGCGCAATATGCAGAACGTGCCGGTCTTTGCATGGTGACGGTTCATGGGCGTACCCGCTGCCAGTTCTATAAAGGCGAGGCGGACTGGGCCCGCGTCCGCGATACGGTAGAGGCAATCAGTCTCCCTGTTATTGTAAATGGTGATATCGGATCGACAGGGGATGCAGATCGCGCGCTCGAACATTCGCACGCGCACGGTGTCATGATCGGCCGCAGCGCCATGGGCCAGCCCTGGCTGCTGGGCGAAGTGGCCGCGCATTTGCAGGGCCGTCATGACTGGCAGGCACCGAGCTTGAGTGAAAAGTTCGAAAGCCTGATTGAGCAGATCGAGGACAGCATGTCCCTTTATGGCACGACTCTTGGCCTGCGCATTGTGCGCAAACACATCTCCGCCTCTGTGGACTGCCTGGCGAATGACTGGACAGAGGACGAGCGCCGCTCGATCCGCGCGGCGGCCTGCCGCTTCAATGAACCCGGTCCTCTCATCGATTTTCTTACCCGTATTTATCAGAGTCCCCGGAGTGTCGCGGCATGAGCGAAAAGGCGAACCTTTCAGATCTCGCGCCCTTTGCCATCATCCATCTCGATCCGCGCAGGGTGATCCTGACTGCCAACACCGAAGCGCAGATCCTGCTTGGCCATTCGCTCAGCAGTCTGCAGGGCCGTAATCTGAGTGAGTTTATCTACCACGACTCACCCATTTTTGAGCTTCTGGACCGCGTGAGCGGCGAAGAGGGCGACGTGAATGCGCACGGCGTCGTGGTTTCTGGTCCGGCCGCGCCGAAGAACCGGCTCTATGACGTCCGCCTGAGACCAGGCCCCGACGCGACGATTGTGCTCGCAGTGTCAGAAACACTCATGCGTGATCCGTCTGACAGCGCGGCTGGTATTTCCGGCTTCGGGCGTATCCTGGGCCATGAGGTCAAAAATCCGCTCGCCGGTATTTCCGGGGCTGCGCAACTGCTGCTTCGGACGGCTGATGACAAGCAGGCGCCGCTCCTCGATGTGATCCGCAGTGAAGCGAGCCGTATCGAACGGCTGGTGAGCCGGCTATCGGCCTTTGAGCTGTTCTCCGCGCCGCGCCGGGACCGATTCAATATCCACCAGCTCCTCGACAAGATCATGATTGCCGAGGAGGCCGCACATGGTGGCAACATTATCCTGAAGCGCGCCTATGATCCGTCCCTTCCAGAAATCCTTGGCGACGAAGATCATCTGCATGAGGCTTTTCAGAATATTGTGCGCAATGCCGCCGAAGCGGCCAGCGAAACTGGCGGCAAGGGCGAGGTCACGCTTCAGACTGCGTTCGAGACCGGCTTTGCCTTCTCGAGCAAGCGCAATGCCCGGCGTCTCCAGCGCGCCATCCGGGTGACGGTCGAAGACAATGGCCGGGGGATAAGCGCCGAAACACGCGACCAGATGTTCGACATGTTTTCATCCACGAAGGCGGGCGGACGCGGTCTCGGCCTCAGCGTCGTCTCCGAAGTCGTGGCGGCCCATGAGGGGCGTATAAAAGTAGAGAGCAGGCCAGGACAGACGAAATTCTCCGTCTTCCTGCCCATGAAACGGGAAAATGTTCAATGAGTCAGAAGACTGTCCTTCTCGCAGAGGACGACGCCAGCATCCGTCTCGTCGTCAATCAGACCCTTGTCACCGCAGGCTACCAGGTCCGCGCAACAAGTTCGGTCGATGCTCTCGAGCGCTGGGTGCGAAATGGCGAGGGCGACGTTATCGTGACGGACGTCTATCTGGGTGACACCGCGATCTTCGAGGTCTTGCCCTCAATCAAGCTGGCGCGCCCGGACCTTCCTGTCATTGTCATGAGCGGCCAGAACACAATCCTTACAGCGGCCTCAGCCGCCCGCCATGGCGTCTATGATTATCTTCCCAAACCTTTCGATATCGACCAGCTGACAGGTCTTGTCGGTCGGGCGTTGAAGGGCCCCTTGCGGAAAGATGCAGCCGCGGCCGAAGCGCTCAAGGGGCAGGGTGAGACAAGCCTTCCGCTGATCGGGCGATCTGAGCCGATGCAGGAAGTTTATCGTATTATTTCAAGGGTGATGAACACCGATCTCACTGTCCTCATTGAAGGCGAATCGGGCACCGGCAAGGAATTGGCAGCCCAGGCCATTCACGAACTTGGCAGCGACAAGAACGGGCCCTTCAAGGCGCTTGACCTGGCCGCTATGTCCACCGAACGTGTCAGCCGCGATCTTTTTGGTACGCCGGACGAACCGGGTCTGGCCTTCGACAAGGGAGCAACGCTCTATCTCGACGAGATTGGCGACTTGCCCGCCGAGGCGCAGACACAGCTGGTCAAGCTGATGAGGGAAGCCGGCGGGGCCCGGATTATCGCCTCGACGCGCAAACCTCTCGGAACGCTGGTCGAGGAAGGCCGATTCCGCGAGGATTTGTTCTACCGGATCAATGTCGTTCGGATCTTTATGCCGCCGCTCCGCCAGAAAAAGGAAGACATTCCCGAATTGGTGCGCGCTTTCCTGATCCGGGCGCAGCGCAAGGGCCTGCCCAACAAACAGCTGGAACAGGCCGCCATGGACCTCGTCATGGCTTATGACTGGCCGGGGAATGTGCGCGAGCTGGAAAACCTGATCATGCGTCTTGCCGCGCTCAGCCCCGATGCGGTCATCTCGCAGCGCGATGTCGAGCGGGAGCTTAGGGCCGAAGCGCTGAAGGATATTTCGTCTTCCGGCAGCTTCGAGAAGGAGGTCGAGACACTTCTGCACAAATACGTCATGGCGGACCTGCTGCAGGCTGACCCGGACGACAGTGACATTCACCGTACCATCATGGAACAGGTGGAACGCCCCCTCATCAAGCTCGCCCTGTCTGTCACGTCAGGAAACAAGCTCCGCACGGCGGCCTTGCTGGGGGTCAATCGCAACACGCTTCGGTCACGGATCAACACGCTTGGCCTCGCAGACGATTGATTGACCATAGGCAGGCTGTTGCTTTAGAGCCTCACTGTTGCGCACCGAACACAACGCGTATTGTGAGGTAGAGATTGCTCGGCTTTCTGAAGCCAGGAACATCACAGACCGGCTGGACGCTGTTCCAGTGGCTCTTCCTGATTGCCGCTTTCCTGGCGGCCATGGTGACGTTCGTAGCCGTCTCGGAACTCGATCCGATCGAGCCCGTCAGCCGCGATGTGCAGGCGATGATTATCGCCAATACACTTATCATCAGTATCCTCGCGCTGATTATCGTCCAACGTTACCGGGCCTCGCGCACGCTGGAGAAAGGCGCTGAAGGCAACCGGCTTGCCCGGCGTTTTCTGCTCCTCTTTAGCCTCTCCGCCGTCATCCCTGCGCTGGTGGTATCTGTCTTTCTGTGGGCCGCGATTTCGAGAGGGTTCGATACATGGTTCGGGACGCGAATCGTCACCCTGGTGGAGCAGACAGCTGCCGTCGCCCGCCAGAATGTCGAGGAGTATAGCGATGTGCTGGAGGAAGACACACGCCTGATGGCGACGGACGTCAATAACGCGCTGGAGGGGCTGAACGAGGATCCTGAGCGCTTCTCGTCCTATCTCGGCATTCAGGCCTATGTCCGCAACATGCCAGCCGCCTATGTCATTGACCGCGAAGGCGATCCGCTGGCCGTGGGTGAGAATACGAGCGGTGAAGGCTATTTCCGCAGGCCAACTTCTCAGATGTTCCAGGACGCCGAGAGGGGGGAGGTTATCCTCTCGCTGCAGGAGGCAGACGGTTTTGCAACCTCTCTGATTTCACTGGACGGCCGTGAGGACACATTCCTCTATCTCGCCAAGCCGCTGGATCGCGACGCCTTTGCGCGGCTGCGCCGGGCCGAGCAGGCTCTCGAAGAGTACAGGATTGCTGGCGAACTCAGCACCCGGTCCCAGACGCTGTTTGTCGTCGCGTATGGCCAGATTGTGGCTCTCGTGCTCCTCATGGCTATCCGCCTGGCGCTTGAGGCAGCCAGTCGCATCACAGGCCCAATTGGCCGGCTTGCAAACGCGGCCCAGTCTGTGCGCGATGGCAATCTGGACATCCGCGTCCCGCTTCCCCGAAGCAAGGATGAGGTGCGGACCCTGACCCGGTCATTCAATGTGATGACCGAACAACTCGGGGCGCAGCGTTCGGCCCTGATCAGCGCACGTGAGGATGCAGAGGACAGGCGGCTGTTTCTCGAGACCCTTCTGGAAGAGGTGAGTGCCGGCGTCATCCGGATCGACGAGAGCTTCCGCGTCACACTTGCCAACCCGTCGGCGGAAAAGCTGCTTGACGCAGAGCCACCCGTGGAAGGACGCCATCTCTCTGTCGTTGCGCCTGCTTTTCTGCCCTATGTGGAAGAAGCCATGGCGAGCGGACAGCCGATTGACGCCTCGCTTGATCTTCGAACGGCCGGTGGGGCTCGCCACTTCAGACTGAAGGCGGCGCGCGACACAACTGGCGGGCTCGTCCTGACATTCGACGATGCGACCCGGCTCGTCACAGCGCAGCGCCAGCTTGCCTGGCGCGACGTGGCGCGGCGCATCGCCCATGAAATCAGAAACCCGCTGACCCCCATCCAGCTCTCCGCTGAGCGCCTGAGACGGCGCTATACCAAATATATTCCGGAGGATGACCAGGTCTTCGAAAAATGCACCGACACCATTCTGCGCCAGGTCAATGATATCGGCCGCATGGTCGAAGAGTTTTCTGGCTTTGCGCGTATGCCGAAACCGACACTCAACAGTTTCGACCTTGCCAAGCTCATCGACGAAACGGGCTTTGCCCAGCAGGTGGTGAGTCCCGACATTGAGGTTGACATACACCACGCCCGCAAGCCGCTGATCATCGCTGCGGACGAACGCTTGCTCGGGCAGGCAATTGGGAACATCGTGAAAAACGCGGCCGAAGCCATCGAGCGGCTTACCGATGTCGAAGAAAAACAGGGCACTATAGAGATTCGGACTGAGGAGGCTGAAGACTCCATCGCGATTGTCATAGAAGACAATGGTCCGGGCTTCCCCGAAGAAGCACGCGAACGCCTGCTGGAACCCTATGTGACCACACGCGAGAAGGGGACAGGCTTGGGCCTTGCAATCGTCAACAGGATCATTGTCGATCATGGCGGCTCGATCCAGTTGCAGGGGCGGGAAGGCTCAAGAAACGGCGCACGTGTGCGAATCATGTTGCCCAAGCAGGCCGATCTGGAAGAACTCGAAGATGATGCTGAGTCCACGGAGGTGCTCTCATGACCACTGACATCCTTGTCGTAGACGATGAGCCCGATATCCGGGACCTTATCTCCGGGGTCCTGGAAGATGAGGGCTACGCTGTGCGCAGCGCAGCAACCGCCGAGAAAGCGCTGGAAGAGGTTCGGATGCGCGCGCCCGGCCTCGTCATCCTCGATGTCTGGCTTCAGGGCAGTGACATGGACGGCTTGTCTCTGCTTAAATTCCTGAAATCGATCGATCCGCTGATTCCGGTCATTGTGATCAGCGGCCACGGGAATATCGAGACCGCTGTGGCGGCTATCCGCCGCGGCGCTTATGACTTCATCGAAAAGCCATTCAAGTCCGACCGGTTGATCCACCTGGTCGAACGCGCCCTGGAATCCACAGCGCTCAAGCGGGAAAATGCCTCGCTCCGCAACCTTGTGATCAGCAGCGATGACTGGATCGGCAACAGCCATGCAGCGACCACGCTGCGCACCGCCATCGACAAGGTCGGTCCGACCAATTCCCGGGTTCTGGTCACCGGTCCGGCGGGGGCGGGCAAGGAGCTCGCCTCAAGGCTCATCCACGCCCATTCCAACCGCCAGAACGGTCCTTTTGTGGTGGTCAGCGCGGCGAATATCGCGCCCGACCTGATGGAGCAGGAGCTCTTTGGCGAAGAGGATCATGATGGCCGCCCGAAACGCATCGGCCTCTTTGAGAAGGCGCATACGGGCACTCTGTTGCTGGACGAAGTGGCGGACATGCCGCTCGGGACCCAGAACAAGATCCTGCGGGTGCTGACCGAGCAGCGTTTCCAGCGGGTGGGCGGAAAGTCGGATGTGCATGTCGATGTGCGGGTCATGTCGGCGTCGACAAAGGACCTCAAGGAAGAAATCGCTGCCAAGCGTTTTCGCGAAGATCTTTTCTATCGGCTGAGTGTGGTCCCTATCCGGGTGCCGTCGCTGGCGGAACGGCGCGATGACATTCCCGCACTTATCGATCATTTTACGGGCAAGATCGCCGACAGCTCGGGGCTTAATGCGCGCTCGTTCTCGTCCGAAGCAATTGCCGTCCTGCAATCAATGGATTGGCCGGGCAATGTGCGTCAGCTCAAGAATCTGGTCGAGCGCATACTCATCCTGTCGCCGCACGATGCCAGACGGCCGGTTTCCGTCGATGAACTGCCCCAGGAGCGCAGCGGTATATCGGGTGGCGGCAACCCCTCGGCGTCTGCGGATCTTGTCGGCCTTTCGCTCCGGGACGCCCGGGAACAGTTCGAGCGGGAATATCTGACGCTCCAGATTACCCGTTTCGATGGAAACATCTCGCGGACAGCTGAATTCATCGGTATGGAAAGATCGGCCCTGCACCGGAAACTCAAGGCGCTGGGCGTGAATGCCTCTGCGTCGCGATCGGAAGTCTAGCCATGCGCGTAATCATTTGCGGTGCCGGCCGGGTCGGGCAGGGGATTGCCCGCCGGCTAGCCAATGAGAACCACGACATTGTCATGATCGATCAGGACACGAAGCTGATCGACATTGTCCAGACCGAACTCGACGTGCGTGGGATCGAGGGGCATGCCGGCTATCCCGATGTTCTTCAGGCGGCTGGCGCAAACGACTGCGATATGATCATCGCCGTGACCTATTCCGACGAGATCAACATGGTGATTTGCCAGGTTGCCGACACGCTGTTCAACGTTCCGCACAAGATCGCCCGTGTGCGCGCTCAGCAATATCTGGCGCCGGGCTGGCGCCAGCTTTTTTCCCGCGAGGGGCTGGGAATCGATCTCGTCATTTCGCCCGAAACCGAAGTGGGCGACGCCATCCTGCAGCGCTTCAGTACGCCGGGCGCACTGATGAGCGTCAGTTTCGGACGCGGCGACGTCCAGCTCGTTGCAATCGAGGTCCTGGCGGACAGTCCGGTCCTCGACACGGCGCTGGACCAGATCCAGGGCCTCTTTCCCAGCCTCAGCGCCCGGATCGTCGGGATCAACAGGGCAGGGCACGTTTTCGCACCGCGCGGCAATGACCACCTGAAGGTGGGAGATACCGCCTACGTCGCCGTGCTGAAATCCCATAGCCACCGGCTTAACAGCATCTTCAACCGGCCAGAGCCAGAGATGCGCCGCGTCGTGATCGTCGGCGGCGGGAATGTCGGGCTTTATGTGGCCAAGGGACTTGAGAAGCAGTCGGGCGTTCGTGTTCGCGTCATTGAAGCAGATGTCGGGCGCGCCGAACGGGCAGCCGCTGAACTCTCGCGCACCATTGTCATCCATGGCGATGGTCTGACACGCTATATCCTCGAGGAGTCCGACGCCCCGACAGCCGACCTCGTCATCGCGACCACGCATGATGACAAGACCAATATCCTCATTTCAAAGCTCGCAAAGCAGATGGGCGCAAAACGCGCGCTCTCTCTGGTCAATGCACCCGAACTTGCCAGCCTCGCTCGCGAAATGAAACTGGATGCTGTGCTTGACCCTCGCGCCCTGACGGTTTCGCGCGTCCTGATGAAGATGCGCAGGGGGCGGATCCTTGCGCTGCAATCTCTGGAGGACGGCGCGGCAGAGATTGCCGAAGGCGTCACGCTCGATACGTCGCCGCTAATCGGAAAATCCCTGGGTTATGACGACATGCCGAAGGGCGTAACGGCTGCAGCCGTCCTTCGGGACAATGAAGTCGTCTTTGCCTCCAATGAGGTGACTGTTAAGCCCAACGACCATGTCCTTCTCTTTTATGAGGCGGCCATGACCAGCAAGGTTGAGCAGTTCTTCCGCGTCAGCGCCGACTTCTTCTAGGCTGGCAAGCGCGATAGCGTCATCAGGCGAGGCCCATGAATTACGCTGCGATCATCAGGATGCTTGCCGTCTGCGGCTTCGGGCTTTCAGCTTCGATGGTTTTTAGCGGCATCGTGGCCTTTCTGCTTGCGGAGCCCGCGCAGTTTCGGGTTTTTATCGCGACGGCCATCCTGCTACTGACAGCAAGCTCAGCCACGATTGTGCTTGTGGGGCAGCCTGCGCGGCGCGCCCAGCCATCCGATGGCCTCGCTTTCATGGTGTTTTTCTGGGTATTCGCCGGCATCGTCTGTGCGCCGCCTTTCCTTATGGGGCTGCCCAATGGAAGTCCGATGGCGGCTTTCCATGAGGCTGTTTCCTGCCTGACCACGACGGGTCACTCGATCCTCGACCCCGCCACGGGAGAGCTCCCCGGCTCAGTTCTTCTATGGAGAGCCTTGCTTCATCTGGTTGGCGCGGCCGCGACCGTTACCTTTGCGGCAACCGTGCTTGCCGCGCTGAGCCTTGACGGACCGGGCATACACCGCACGCCGCTTTTCAGCCTTTCGGATGAGAGCTTTTTCGACTCCATGCCGCGCGTTGTGAAGGTCACGGCGCTTTATGGCAGCATCTGCGTCCTGCTTGTATTTGCGATTGAGGTCGTGGGCGGCATTCCGGTCCATACCGCCTTTGTCGATGCAGTCAGCGCCCTCACGACTGGCTTGGTCGATCCCGCCAGCGTATCTGAAGATGTCGTCCACGCCGCGAGGTCATTTGGATTGTCGCTTGGCCTCATCCTTGGCTCGCTCGGCATCTTCTTCATGATCCAGCTGGCAAACAGGCAGTGGCGTAAGGCGCTTGTCGATGCGGAAACGCTGACCTTTGGCATGGCCCTGCTGATCTTTTCCGTTATCGGCGTAGGGTTGGGTCTGACAGGCCTTAATGCGATTGGCTGGACGCTGTCGAGCCTTTCGACAAGCGGCATTGCGCTGGTCGACTCCAGTACGACCCACAGCCTGCCTCTTCTGCTTCAGCTTGCACCGTGTCTTGTTGGCGGGGCTGCGCTGTCGGCGGCAGGGGGCCTGAAGCTTGCGCGTCTCTATGTTCTTGGCCGACGTGTAGGACAGGAGTTCCTGCGTATGGGGTTCCGCCAGTCTCTGGTACACTTCCAGTTTCGCGGCCGCGTACAATCTGATCGAACGCTGATGGGAATATGGGTCTATCTGGTGGCCTATATCATTGCCTCGGTCGCTGGCCTTCTGCTCTTTGCCTTTCTGGGGCTTGGCTTTGACGACGCCCTGTCGACGACACTCGGAAGTCTGACCAACTCCGGACACCTTATTCCGCGATCCGAGATATCCGATGCGCCGCTATACCAGTTGCTGACGGTTCTTGGCATGATACTGGGCCGTCTGGAGGTACTGGCCTTGATTCCGTTGCTTACAGTATCATTTTGGCGTCGCTAGGCAGCTGGGACTTGCATTGCCCTGCCAATCCGGATAGCGCCAGCGAAAACGCATAGCGAACAGCTCCAGCATACGGATAAAGACCATGTCGTCGGATAAAAAACAAAACCTGCAGGACACGTTCCTCAATGCTGTCCGGAAGTCTCGTACACCGCTCACGATTTTCCTTGTGAATGGGGTGAAGCTTCAGGGCGTCGTGACCTGGTTCGATAATTTCTGCGTCCTCCTTCGTGGGGATGGGCGGCCACCCCAGCTTGTCTATAAGCATGCGATCTCGACGATCGCACCGGGCGCACCTGTCCAGCTCTTCGATGAAGAAACCACCGCGGACAAGGATTGAGCACCGAACTCATTGACCGCACACCGGCCCAGGATAGGGCGGGTGTTATCATTCCATGGACGCAACCGGGCGACCGGCCAGACCGTGAGCGGCTGGCCGAGACATCCGGCCTCGTTGAAGCGCTGGGCTGCAACCTTGCTTTCCTGCGCGCTGAGAATGTGCGCAAACCGAGTGCATCGCATCTCCTGTCCGGCGGTATCCTTGAACGCCTGAAGGAAGACATAGCGGCCTCCGACTGCACCCTTTGCGTGATCGATGCCGCCCTGACACCTGTGCAGCAGCGCAATCTGGAACGCGCTCTGGGCACAAAGGTGATAGATCGCACCGGGCTTATACTTGAAATTTTCGGCCTCCGCGCCCGGACCAAGGAAGGCAAGCTCCAGGTTGAGCTTGCCCGCCTGTCCTATGAGCGCTCGCGACTTGTGCGAACTTGGACCCACCTTGAACGCCAGCGCGGCGGTCAGGGCTTCCTGAGCGGTCCCGGGGAAACACAGCTTGAGGCTGACCGGCGAATGCTCGACCGCCAGCTCGCCTCGCTCAAGTCTGATCTTGAAGAAGTCCGCCGCACGCGCGGGTTGCAACGCTCTGGCCGGCGCGAGGCAGGTTTTCCGGTCATAGCCCTCGTCGGCTACACCAATGCCGGTAAGTCGACCCTGTTCAACAGGATGACGGGGGCCAATGTCTTCGCCCGTGACATGCCCTTTGCCACGCTGGACCCCACGATCCGGCGCATGGAGCTACCAGGCCTCGGCGATGCGGCGCTAGTCGATACGGTCGGCTTCATTTCCGATCTGCCGACCCATCTTATCGACAGCTTTCGTGCGACCCTAGAGGAAACGCTGGAAGCCGATCTCCTTATTCACGTGCGGGATCGATCAGAGGAGTCGGATGAGGAACGCAAGCAGGACGTCCTTTCTGTCCTCAAACGGCTCGAGGATGAATCCGGGCAGGAGCTGCCCCCCATCATCGAGGCCTGGAACAAGATCGACTTGCTGCCTGAGGATATTCAGGAGACGCTGAAGCTCTCGGCGCGCTCGGGTCTTCAGGAGACGCCGGCCGTGGCGACCTCAGCCTATACGGGCGAGGGAATCGATGATCTGCTGAAGCTGGTCCAGCTATCGATTCAGGACGAGCTTAGCACCTTCCTGGTTCGGGTCCTCCCGAGCGAAGGCGCCGTACGAGCGTGGCTCTACGAATATGGCGCGGTTTATGACGAGGTAGTGCAGGAGGATGGCAGCACGGACATCACTGTCGGGCTGAGCGAAAAGCATGAAGGCCGTTTCCGCTCGCAATTTCCCGACAGCGATCTCATCGCGACCGGCAACAGCTAAGGCTCATCCCACTTTCAGCAGGGCGTGGCGTTTCTTGCCTGCCGACAGTTTCACCGCATCGCCATCGCCGAGATCGGACCGCGTCAACGTCGCATTCTCGTCGCTGACCTTCTCATCATTGATGCGCGCCGCGCCTTGCTTGATGAGGCGCCGGGCCTCGCCGTTGGACTTTGTCAGGCCGGCAAGGGTGAACGCGGCCGCGACAAGCAGGCCGCTATCGAATTCGCTTGCGTCCACATTCGCCGTCGGCAACGCCTCGTCGGTGCTGCCTTCGCCAAAAACAGCCGATGCCGCCCGTTCCGACTCCCGAGCGGCTTCCTCGCCATGCAGAAGCGTCGTCGCCGCATTGGCAAGCGCCACCTTGGCCTGATTGATCTCCGCGCCCTCCAGAGCTTCCAGCTCCTCAATCTCGGGCATGGAAAGATCGGTGAACAGGCGCAGGAAGCGGCCGACATCGGCGTCTTCTGTGTTGCGCCAGAACTGCCAGTACTCGTAGGGCGATTTGCGGTCAGCATTGAGCCAGACTGCGCCACCAGCCGTCTTGCCCATCTTGCTGCCGGATGCCGTGGTGATCAGGTTGGTCGTAAGGCCGTAGGCATCACCGCCCTCGGCCTTGTGAATGAGGTCGACACCGCCGACGATATTGCCCCACTGGTCAGAGCCACCGAGTTGCAGCCTGCAGCCATGGCGCCGGAAGAGCTCCAGGAAGTCGTAGGACTGCATGATCAGATAATTGAATTCGAGGAAGGTGTAGGGCTGCTCATTGGTCAGGCGCCGGGCCACCGTTTCCTGCTTTGTCATCGTATTGATGGTGAAGTGAACGCCCACCTCGCGCAGGAGCTTCAGGTAGCCAAGCTGACCAAGCCAGTCATCATTGTTGACCATGATGGCGTCTGACGGCCCGTCTCCGAATTTGAGGAAGGGCTGGAAGGCCTTTTTGATACCTTCCATATTGGCCGCGATCTGCTCATCGGTGAGGAGCGGGCGCTGCTTTTCCTTGTCGGTGGGATCGCCCACTTTCGTGGTGCCACCGCCGATCAGAACGATAGGTTTGCCGCCGCAGCGCTGCAGATGACGCAGCATCATGATTTGAACAAGGTGGCCAACATGGAGGCTGTCAGCCGTTGCATCATAGCCGATATAGGCCACAGGATTTCCGCTGGCACAGTAGGCATCCAGCTCGGCGGGATGGGTGACGTGCTTGATGAAGCCGCGCGATTCCAGCGCGCTCAGGAAGTCGGACCTGTATTGGCTCATGCCGGTTTCTCCATTATCGAAGGGCGCTGCTAGCACGGGTCATGGGATAATTGGAACAGGCGACAGATCATTTTGAGCCGGTATGGGCTGCAGGCTTCATGTCCGGCACCTCGATTGACGCCGTGGATGCGGCCTTGATTCTCACCGATGGTGAGCGCGTCCTCGATTTTGGCCCCGTCGCCGAGCGCAAGTACACGCCTGACGAACGTGCAGCCCTGAAAGCCGCGACCGATGCGGCGCGGCAGTGGAAATGGACGGGTCCAAAGCCGCAGGGCGCATTCCGGGAAGCTGAAGACGTCCTGACACGAACACATACCGACGCCTGGAGGCAGCTAGTCCAGGGTTGGGACGGCCCCGTGCCCAATATCGCGGGGATCCATGGCCAGACCGTGCTTCACAGACCGCCGTCGCAAGAAGAAAGTGGGCGCACCCTACAGCTTCTGGATGCGGCGCGCGTGCGCGAGGCTTTGGGCATCCCTGTGGCCTATGACTTTCGGACTGCGGATGTCGCCGCCGGCGGGCAGGGGGCGCCACTTGCTCCGGCTTTCCATTCGGCGCTGCTGCGCAACCTTGGCGAGGAGCAGTCCAACGCTGTCCTCAATCTCGGCGGCGTCGCGAACGTGACCTACAGATCGAGGGACGGAAACCTTCTCGCTTTCGACACCGGCCCGGCCAATGGACCTATCGATGAGTGGATCGAGGCTCATGGCGCAGGCACGCACGATACCGACGGCAGGATCGCCGCAGCCGGCCGTGTCGATGAGATGTCCATCGACCTCTGGATGGACAAGCCCTGGTTCGACCAGACAGGGCCGAAAAGCCTCGACCGGTTTGATTTTGACGCCACACTGGCCCGCGGCATGTCGCTGGAAGACGGCGCTGCCACCCTCACCGCTTTCTCTGCGCAAGCGGTTGCGCACGCCATAAGGCATTTCGACGATACGCCGGACAATGTCATTGTCTGCGGTGGCGGGCGCCGCAATCCCCAGCTGATGCAGGAGCTTTCCAACCGCCTGCCTTGCACGGTGCGCACGGCAGAAGATGTTGGGTGGCTCGGCGACTCGATCGAGGCGCAGGCTTTCGCCTTTCTCGCCGTACGGACAATGCGCGGTCTGCCAATCAGCTGGCCCGGTACCACAAATGTCGCCCAACCGATGACGGGCGGGCGACTGACCGGTTAGTCGTCGTCGCCTTCATCGCCATCGTCATCAAGATCATCTGACTGATCGGTGATGGCGGCGGCTCCGCGCTTCTTCGTGTTCTCCGATTCCAGGCGCATCTTCTGCTCGTCCTCGATCAGGCGGCGATCGACATAGGCTTCGCACTTGGCGAGCAGCTCTTCATGCTTATCGACGAAGAAGTGGTTCGCGCCCGCAATCGAGTCTCTCTCGATGACTTCGCCTTTCTGGACACGTACCTTGGTCAAGGCGCGTTCCACATCCTTGGGCCCAGAAATCTTGTCATTCTCACCGGAGATTATCAGCCCGGACGCGGGGCAAGGGGCGAGGAAGGACAGGTCGTAGTGGTTGCACGGCGGCGCAATCGCCAGGAAACCGTCGATTTCGGGACGGCGCATCAGCAGCTGCAGCGTAATCCACGCCCCGAAAGAGTATCCAGCACACCAGACATAACGCGGATTCTCCGTCATGTTCTCCATATAGTCGAGAACATAGGCAGCGTCCTCAAGCTCACCGACGCCCTGGTCGTAGACGCCCTGCGAACGGCCGACGCCGCGCGTGTTGAAACGCAGGACCCCAAAGCCCCGGCGTTCGAACATCTGATAGAGACGGATCGTGATAGGGTCCTGCATCGTGCCGCCGGCGCGCGGGTGAGGGTGCAGGATGAGGGCAATCGGGGCGCCTTCCTGTGCCGGTTCAGTATAACGGGCCTCGATACGGCCTGCCGGACCAGGAATGATGAGTTCTGCCATGCTGGGCGGCCTCTCCTATTTGTCGCTGGGAGCTTGAACTGAATTGGGCGCTTTAGGCGAAAGCAGCAACCGAATGCAAGTTTTTGTGTAAGGACGGGCCGTGTTAGCCTATCTGCCAGACCATGATCTATGCTGATTACAATGCGACGGCTCCCTTAAGGCCCGAAGCGCGCGACGCGATGATCGCGGCGCTTGAAGTGGGCGCAAACCCCTCCAGCGTGCACGGTCCGGGCAGGGCCGCGCGCAAGGTGCTGGAAACGGCGAGGCGCCAGGTCGCGTCAGCCATCTCCGGTATCCCTCAGGACCTTGTCTTCACTTCGGGCGGGACTGAGGCGATTGCACTCGCCATTCATGGGGTTGTGCGCCAGCTTGAGGGCAACTGCACCTTGCTTGTCTCTGCGATCGAGCATGAGGCCGCCGCCCAGAATGCCGGATATTCAGGTGCGCCGGTTCAGACCGTATACGTCAGCTCAGCTGGCCAGATCGATCTTGATGACCTCTCCAACCGCCTGAACAGCTGGGACCATGAGCGCCACGGTACGCCCATCCTGGTTCTGATGGTCGCGAATAATGAGACCGGCGTTATCCAGCCCGTGTCTGAGGCCTCTGCTATGGTTCGTGAGGCTGGGGGGCTGGTAATCTGCGACGGAGTTCAGGGCCTGGGCAAGATTTCGTTGAATGTCTCGCTCCTCGGTGCTGATTATGTTGCGCTTTCTGCCCACAAGGCCGGTGGGCCGCAGGGCGCGGGCGCCCTCTGGATCAGGAGCGGCGCGCCGCTCCGGGCGAGCCTGTTTGGCGGTGGCCAGGAGCGTTCGCTTCGTTCAGGAACGGAGAATCTTGCCGGTATTGCCGGGTTTGGCGCGGCGGCCGAAGCCGCCGTGGGCGATCTTGTAGAATTTGAGAGCCTCGCCGCCTACAGAGATGCAATGGAGGCGCGGCTGAAGTCCGAGGCTGGCGTCACCGTTTTTGGTGAAGAGGCCCCGCGCCTTGCCAATACGTCCAATTTTGCGCTCTGCGACTTTCGCGCAGAAACGCAGGTCATGGCCATGGATCTTGCCGGAATTGCGGTCTCCTCGGGCTCTGCATGCTCCAGCGGAAAAGTGAAAAGATCGCTTGTTCTCTCGGCGATGGGCGCAGATGACGCTCTTGCAGAAAGTGCAATACGCACCAGCTTTGGATGGAAAAGCACGCAGCAGGATTTTGAGCTGACAGCCGACGCCTGGTTGAAGGCACTGGCTCAGCGCAAAGCGAAGGAGACGGCTTGAATGGCCGATGATGTGAAGGTCAAGGAAAGTATCGACAAGGGAACGGTCGCGGCCGCGAAATCCCTTGAGTCGGAAAACTATTCCGCTGGCTTCAAGACCGACATCGATACCGAATATGCCCCCAAGGGTCTGAATGAAGACGTTATCCGCTTCATTTCAGATAGGAAGGGCGAGCCGTCATGGATGCTGGACTGGCGCCTTCAGGCCTTTGAGCGCTGGAAGACCATGGATGAACCGGACTGGGCCAAGGTCGACTATGAAAAGGTCGATTACCAGGACATCTATTATTACGCCGCGCCGAAGCAGGGCGCGAAGTATGAGTCGATTGACGATGTGCCCAAGGAAATTCTCGAAACCTATGAGAAGCTGGGTATTCCGCTGCGCGAGGCAGAAGTTCTTCTGGGCGTCGAAGGCGCCGCCGATACGGCTGCCGATGCGCGTGGCAGCGCGCAGCCGGCCGGTAATCGTGTGGCCGTCGATGCCGTCTTCGATTCAGTGTCCGTCGCCACCACCTTCCGCAAGGAGCTTGAGAAGGCGGGCGTGATCTTCATGTCGATTTCCGAGGCGCTCCGCGAGCACCCGGACCTGGTGAAGAAATATCTCGGCTCGGTCGTACCACAGTCTGACAATTTCTTCGCAACGCTGAACAGCGCTGTCTTTTCGGACGGGACCTTCGTCTATGTCCCTGAGGGCGTTCGTTGCCCCATGGAGCTTAGCACCTATTTCCGCATGAATGCGGAAAATACCGGCCAGTTCGAACGCACGCTGATCGTGGCCGACAAGGGCGCTTACGTGTCCTATCTTGAAGGCTGCACGGCCCCCATGCGGGACGAAAACCAGCTTCATGCGGCAGTGGTTGAGCTCGTCGCGCTGGATGACGCCGAAATCAAATATTCAACTGTGCAGAACTGGTGGCCGGGCGATGAGAACGGCAAGGGCGGCATCTTCAACTTCGTGACCAAACGGGGCGACTGCCGTGGCCCGCGCTCGAAGATCAGCTGGACACAGGTTGAAACCGGTTCAGCCGTGACCTGGAAATATCCGTCCTGCATCCTGCGCGGTGATGACAGCCAGGGTGAGTTCTACTCCATCGCCGTTACCAATGGCCGCCAGATGGCCGATACCGGCACCAAGATGATCCATCTCGGTAAAAATACCCGCTCGCGGATCATCTCGAAGGGAATTTCGGCCGGCCGGTCGGACAACACCTATCGCGGCCTCGTTTCAGTGCACAAGAAGGCTGAGAACGCGCGCAATTTTACCCAGTGCGACTCGCTTCTGATTGGCGGGGACTGCGGGGCCCACACTGTGCCTTATGTCGAGAACCGCCGCGCAGATGCGCAGCTCGAACATGAAGCGACGACCACCAAGCTGTCGGAAGACCAGCTCTTCTACGCCCGCCAGCGCGGTCTGGGCGAAGAAGAAGCTGTCGCCCTTCTGGTCAACGGGTTTGTGCGTGAGGTGATGCAGCATCTGCCCATGGAGTTCGCTGTCGAAGCCCAGAGCCTTCTCAAGGTCAGCCTGGAAGGCAGTGTCGGCTAAACAGAGGGCTTCGCGCCATGCCACTCGCACCGAAGGATTTCGAACGATGGCTCTCGGCCTATGGGGACGCGCTGAGCAAAGGTGACGTCGACACTGTGCTGGGGCTTTTTTCCGAAGACGCCCACTATCGCGAAGGTCCGTTTGATGCGCCCCGGCGGGGGCAGGAAGATTTGCGCACCTTTCTTGAAAAAGAACTGCCGCCGCAGGACGATCCTGTTTTTGACTTTGAAATCATCTGTGTCTCCGGAGAGTCTGGCTGGGCGCAGTGGACCTACCGGTTCACCCGCGATGGCACCGATGATCCTGTTCGCATCAATGGTGTTCTGAAGGCCGCGCTCTCGGAAAAGAAATGTACCGAGCTTCAGCAGTGGCAGAACCGCCTGGAGCCCGGTCAGGGCGACCTCATGCGCGATTTCGACGCCTGACCGATACTGGGAAAGATCGCAAGACCGTCGAGAATCCAGCCGATTAACGCTCGGCACACGGATTGCTGCTAGAAACATCTGATTGTGTACACGTCGATCCGATTGGACCTTGATGGCCCGTCTTTGTTTCATATTGGCACTATTGGTCGCAGCATGTGCGACGCCTGAGCGGCCAACGCCCTATTATATTCCATATGACGGCTACGGCGCTTCGCCCACACATCGCGGCTTTGCACGCGGAGAAGTCATCGGGCGTGACGACGGCCGTTATGCCGCGAGCCTTTCTGTTGCCGATATTGGCCCGGCGCTCGACCGGTTCATGTCACCGGAAGGTGACCGCCTCATCCTGCTGCCAAACCGTCTGGACCGCTCGCAGCTCGATTTTTCCGTTGAAAGCCTGAAGACCATCGATGACTGGCTGAAGGATGTTCACACCGTGAACCGCCTTCAGGCATCTGAGGGCAGGGCGGGCGAATCACTGATTGCGGACGGCCGGGGCGACAACACCGTTTCGTTCGCCGGCCTCTATCTCGGCGAAGTGATCCGCGCCAATTCACAGTTGGACTGGCGCTGGGAACGGTTCGACCGCTTCATGGCAGCAAACCCCTATTTTACCGAACACTATGGTTTCGACCCCGGCCTGGACAGTTTTGTTCTGGTCGGCCCGCAGGGCGTTGCGACACCGATCAATACGGCGCTGAAACGCATCCTCAACGGCAAGGAAGAAAGCCTGCACTATATCGGCACGCTTCTTCTTGATCCCATCGATCTTGATGCTGCTGTTTCCGGACACGATTTCTACGGCCTAACCGACATTCGCTGACATTTGCTCCGGTGTGCGGCGAAACGGGCTTTGAAAACATGTCAGTCGTCTCTACATCGGCTGCATGTTGATGCTTGATAATCTGTCCGCCGCTGTCGGCGAGGATGATGGCCGCAAGACCATCCTGAAAGGGCTTTCGCTGGAGGTTCCTGCCGGCGAAGTCCACGCCATCATGGGGCCCAATGGCGCGGGTAAATCCACGCTTTCCTATGTTCTTACCGGCCGCGATGGGTATGAGGTAACCGAAGGCAGCGCGAAGCTGGAAGGCAAGGACCTTCTGGACATGGAGCCCGATGAGCGCGCCGCTGCCGGCCTTTTCCTTTCCTTCCAGTACCCGGTAGAGATCCCCGGCGTTCCCGTGATGACCTTTGTGCGCGCGGCCATCAACGCCCAGCGCAAGGCGCGCGGTGAAGACGAAATCTCCGCGCCCGATTTTATCAAGAAGGCACGTGAGATCGGCCAGATACTCAACATTGATGCGGAGATGCTGAAACGCCCCGTCAATGTCGGTTTTTCCGGCGGCGAGAAGAAGCGTCTGGAAATATTCCAGATGATGATGATCGAGCCGCGCTTTGCCATTCTCGACGAGACCGATTCCGGTCTCGATATCGACGCATTGAAAACCGTGGCTGATGGCGTGAATGCGCTACGCAGCCCTGAGCGCGGCATGCTGGTCATTACCCATTATCAGCGCTTGCTCGACCACATTCGTCCGGACAAGGTCCACGTTCTCGCCAAGGGCCGGATCATAAAGACGGGCGGGCCGGAACTTGCCGAACAGCTTGAGAAGGAAGGGTATGACGGGATCCTCGGGGAGGCCGCTTGACCGCCACCGACCTTCTGCCCGCCCTGAAGAACCCGACCGAGGCCGAGCGCCAGCTTGTCGATCTGTTCAGCGCCTATAATGGCGATGAGAACCAGCGTCGCTCGTTTGACATTTTTGCCCTGACAGGTCTGCCTCACAGGCGGATGGAGCAATGGAAATGGAGCGATGTCCGCCAGGCCGTCACCTCGCTCCAGGACGGCAGCGCAAACCGCCCTTCCGACATCTCGGCTCCGGACGAGGCTATATCCATCGAATTTGACGGTCAGAGCTGGTCATTTCCGGATGAGCTTCCGGAGGGGCTTGGCATCTTTCCGAGAACCGGCGGACATGATTTCGGTCAGGCCGACCGGTTGCCCATGGGCGCGCTAACGGCCGCCATGACGGGCCATGAGCCCGCCGATACGCTGATCATTGAGGTGTCGGGTAAAGTCGCTGCGCCGCTATCGATTACTGTCCGCGGCGGCGCGCGGTCTGCTTCATTTGGACGGCTTGTCTTCATCCTGCGTGAAGAGAGCCATCTTGACCTGTTCGAGCATTATTCGGGCGGCGCGGGCCTCGCCTCCTATCTGGTCGAGTTCGGGCTTGCTGAAAAAGCACAAGTCAGCCGGACCATTCTTCAGGAAGCCAGCACAAAGGATGTAACAGCGATAACCTCAACAGCGCACCTCGCGGCTGAGGCAAATTTCGAACAGACCACTCTGGCTTTCGGGGGAAAGCTGACGCGCATCGAAACCCACCTTGAGCACAAGGGCGAGAACGCAAAAGCTGTCCTGAATGGCGCTTATCTCGCTGCGTCGGGCTATCATGTGGATTTCACCACCCATGTCACACATGGCGCCGAGTCCTGCGTAACCAAGCAGCTGACCAAGGGCGCCGTTGCGGATGGCGGCCGGGGCATCTTTCAGGGCAAGTTTCTTGTTCCGCGCACGGTTGGACAATTCACCGATGCCGACATGCAGCATCAAGCTCTCCTGCTGGACAATGGTGCGGAAATTTTCGCAAAGCCCGAGCTTGAAATCTATGCCGACGATGTCGAGTGCGAACATGGCAACACATCCGGTCAACTGGATGACGAAGCGCTCTTCTACATGCAGCAGCGCGGTCTTCCCAAGACTGAGGCACGCGCGCTTCTGACCGAAGCCTTCATCGTCGAGGCGCTTGAGAAGGCGCAGGACGGCATCCGCGAGCAGCTGATAGAAGCGACCCGCAAATTCCTTCGCCGCGAGCGAGAACAGGCATGAAGCGGAAACTGGATATTGAATCTGTCCGCAGGGAGTTTCCCATACTCGCGCGAGAGGTGAATGGAAAGCCGCTGGTCTATTTCGACAACGCCGCGAGTGCGCAGACACCGGATGCCGTCCTCGATCGCATGTCGGGGCAGGCCCGTACGGCCTATGCCAATGTCCACCGCGGTCTGCATACGCTGGCCAACGAAACCACAGAGGCCTATGAGGGCGCACGTTCACGGGTCCGCGCCTTTCTCAACGCCGAAGGTGATGAGAACATCATATTTACCAAGGGCGGCACCGAGGCAATGAACCTCGTCGCCTCCGGCATCACCGACATGATCGAACCCGGCGATGAAATCGTGCTTTCGGTCATGGAGCACCACTCCAATATCGTCCCCTGGCATTTCCTGCGTGAGCGTCATGGGGCCGTTCTGAAATGGGTGCCCGTGCTGGAGGATGGCGCGCTAGACATGGAAGCGCTGGAGCGGGCTGTCGGTCCGAAGACAAGGCTTGTCAGCCTCACCCACATGTCCAACGTTCTAGGCACACGAACGGATGTGAAGCGCGCCACGCAAATCGCGCATGCTGCCGGTGCTTATATCCTGATAGATGGCTGTCAGGCAGGCGTTCACATGGACATAGATGTCCAGGATATCGGTTGCGACTTCTACGTTCTGACCGGACACAAGATCTACGGTCCAAGCGGCATCGGCGCCCTTTATGGCCGCAAGGAAGCCCTTGAAGAGCTGCGGCCTTATCAAGGCGGCGGCGAGATGATCGAAATCGTCGAGCAGGACCGTGTGACCTATAATGCACCCCCGCATAAATTCGAAGCGGGCACGCCCCCCATTCTCCAGGCCATCGGATTTGGTGAAGCCATCGACTGGCTGTCCCAGTTCGACATGGACGAGGTGCGCGCGCACGAGAGCCGTCTGCTTGAGAAGGCCACAGCCGAGCTTTCGGGGATCAACGGCCTGCGGGTGCATGGCACCGCAGAAGGGAAGGGGCCGGTGCTCTCCTTCAGCCTGGAAGGCGTGCATCCCCACGATATTGCCCAGCTTCTTGACCGCTATGGTGTTGCCATTCGTGCAGGACACCATTGCGCTCAGCCATTGATGACCCACCTAGGGGTTAGTGCAACCGCAAGGGCGAGCTTTGCGCTCTACAATACAGAGCAGGAAGTCGACACCTTCATCGAAGCGCTCAACAAAGCGCGCGGAATGCTGTTATAAGGGCTAGTGATGCCAGACGATATGAGCCTTACCGAAACGTCCGGAGCCGCCAGCACAAGCGAAGCGGCCAACACCGACTCGAAGATTCCTCAGGATGAACTCGACCGGCTGACCGATGAACTGATCGTGGCGTTCAAAACCGTTTTCGATCCGGAAATCCCGGTCGACATCTATGAGCTCGGTCTCATCTACAAGGTCGATATCGATGATGACCGCAAGGTCGATATCGACATGACGCTTACGGCGCCGGGCTGTCCGGTTGCCGGTGACATGCCGGGCTGGGTCGAGAACGCCGCCCGTACTGTAGAGGGCGTCGAGGATGTGGAGGTGCGTCTCACCTTCGATCCGCCTTGGGATCCGTCGCGCATGTCTGATGAAGCGCGGCTCGCCCTGAATATGCTATAGTTGAAAATCAGTCTGATAAGTCACACCTATTCGTCATGGCCAGAAGACCACGCCCCCAACTCGTCACACTTACCGACGCTGCCGCAGAGCGCGTTCAGGAAATCATGTCTGAAAAAGGCGCGGGTTTCCTGAGGGTCGGCGTAAAGAATGGCGGATGCGCGGGGATGGAATACGTAATGGATTATGTGGACGCGCCTGCCGACCTCGATGAGGTCGTGGAGGACAAAGGCGTCAAGATTGTCGTCGATGCCAAGGCAGTGTTGTTCCTGCTGGGATCGGTCGTCGATTATGAAACCACGATGCTCCACGAGAAATTCGTGTTCCGTAATCCGAATGAGACGGACGCCTGTGGCTGTGGTGAAAGCGTAACAATCGCACCTGCTGCCGCTGAGTAGTCCAGCTTAGTCCGCTCTCGCAGCCTCGGCCTCCCGAACCGTTTTGGCGAGCTCCGAAGCTTTGTCACACACATTGATGAACTGCATGACCTCCTCGTCGAGCGGAGGCAGGTCCAGAGTCTCATCGAAATATCGGCTAGCCTTGATCCGGATCGGCAAGTCCTGAAGCAGGGCACCCATGGCGATCGCGGCCTGCGTTTCTGTCTGATTTGCAATGACGTGATCCTTCCGGCGCACAAAGTAGCCGGCAAGGTCAAAACCATGGCTTCCCACCCATAGATGGACTGGAATTGAGCGAAGGTGGCTCGCCCTGTGGCTCTGAAAAAGGTCTATGAAGTCGACGCCTTCGAAACTGTACAACACGTTGAGGCCATACTCATCACTGCAAGAGAACATCAAGCCGGGCTTGTCTGCCGATGTCGTGTGCAGCGAGTACATTTTGTAATTGATATCTTCGCGTCCAGAGCCCCGGAAGGTGATTGTCCTGTCCCACACCCGTGTTTCCCAGCGGTCGCCTTCCGAATTCTCCGCGAGACCAACTTCGGCCTCAGCCAAACCAGCAGCCGCAAAAAGCAATATCACCGCGGCAAAGATAAATCGCATGATGGCGGCCCTCTTTACTCAACCTTGAAATGAGAAAAGACAGACTCCACAAGACCGGTCAACCTAAGGGCCGACAGTCCACGGGATCTTAGTGCGCGCGGACCGGTGCCGGAAGACGTTCACTCTGACCGGTCTTCCCGGCTTCCCGCGCAAGAGAAGATGATGCTTCCTCAGTGTCTGTTTGCAGACGCGACAGGAATTCGCTCTTGGAAAGACCCGCCTCAATTGGTTTCAGGAATTCCAGGACCGCCTTTCCCGGCGTCTTTCGAATGTCCTGTTGCCGCCAGAAAATGCCGAGATTCGTTGCGACGGGCACGACAGGTACATCCATCGTCTTCTGCATGTGCCAGACGCCAGGCTTATACGGAAAGTGGTATCCTGGCGGAGCGAGGTGACCTTCGGGGTAGATCAGGATGCGGCGCCCGTCGGTTTTCGCACGCTGTACGCCTTCCGCAAGCGATTCGGCGCTTCGGTTCCCCCCGCCACACGTATCGATGACAATCGCGCCAAGCTTTCGAAGGATGCCGCCCACGAAGGGATACTTCTCCAGATGGTCACCCGTGACGAAGACCAGATTCTCCACCTCCGGATAGACCAGAAAGCCGTCGCCCCAGCTCTGATGCTTCGCCGCGACAATGAAGGCGCCCTGCGGCAGGTGCTCGCGGCCCCGCACCTCAATATGGATTCCCGCAATCCAGCGAAGGCAAAACCTCACCGAGCACGTGTAGGTCCGCACCAGCCATCGAATAGCGCCGCTTCCCGGCAGCAGCATGGCGGGCAGGGAGAGAAGGATACATAGCAGGGAGAGCGCATAATAGGCGCCCGTGAACAGAAGACCTCTGATCATGGTTGTCTCCAGATCTATTTCTGATGAAGGATCGCCAGGATGGTGCGGGTGAAGGTCGGCGCGTGCGCCGAGAAAGGGCCCGGCAAGCGGTTGTAGACCTTGTTCTGACCCGCCTGCATCACGACGCCCAGACACATGGCCGTCGTCAGCGCCGGATCCCCTTGCGGAATCTCTCCGGACTCCATCATCGCCCCGATCATCTGTTCGAGAATCGACACCGGATCGTCCTTACGGCGCACGTCATGCGGCAGGAATTTATTCAGCGAGACGAGGTGGAAAGAAAAGAGCAGCCAGTCCTCGTCCGCCAGGGCGCAGTAGGCTGTAACGGCTCGTTCCACCCTCTGCGCCAAGGACCCGTCCTGCGTAAGGGCCGCCTGAAGCATCTCGCCCAGCCGGTTGTGGGTCGCCATGAAAAGGGCCAGCGCGAGTTCATCCTTTCCTTTGTAGTGGCGATAGAGCGCGCCCTCAGAGACGCCGGCAATGGAGGCGATCTCGCGCGTGGTGGCCGCGTCTATGCCCTCATCGACAAACAGCTTCAGCGCAGCCCGTTCGATCTTCGGGCGGGCATTGCGAACCCGTCCAGGGGAGGAGGGGGCGGGAATATCTGACATGCAATCACCTCTGAAACAGAGCAAGTAATAAGTGAGCGCATACTCACTACCGTGTTTTCTGAGTCTGTCAACGCCTATCCGTTCCGGTATCGCTCACACGTCTGTGTCATCATGCACTGCAATCGCGCATTGATCGGTCTTGTTTGCAATGTAAGCCCTCCACAGATATAGCCACGAGCCTGAAATCCGCGGAGAAACAGAGCATGTATTCACGTCTGGCCACTGCAGGCCTTTTGTCAGCGACCCTTGCCCCGATGGCGATGGCACAGGAGGCCGGCGGCGCGACTGGCGGCATCATCGGTCAGCTTATCTTTTTCGTACCGCTGATCCTGATTTTCTATTTTCTGCTTATCCGTCCCGCAAACCAGCGTCAGAAGAAGCATCGCCAGATGATCGAGGCCGTCGCCAAGGGTGACACGGTGATCACCTCGGGCGGCCTGATCGGCAAGGTGATCAAGGTGACGGAGCAGGAACTGAACGTCGAACTTGCCGAGGGTGTGAGGGTGCGCGTGGTCAAGGCGATGATTGCCGATGTGCGCGGCAAGAATGAGCCCGCACCGGCCGCCAACGATTCCAAAGCGTCCTGAGCACTCTGAGGGGAGTGGGCCATGCTGAATTTTCCGGCCTGGAAAGTCGTCCTGATTCTAATTGTGCTCGTATGGGGCGCCCTCATGGCGCTTCCAAACGCTTTTTCCGACGGCTTTCTGGGCGTTGCGCCGAGAGAACCCCAGTCGGACGCGCCGCAGGATATTGCGGCCTATGAGCAACAGCTGGGAGCGGCCGAGGACTCCTGGTGGCCGAGCTTCCTGCCCACCGGCAAGGTCAATCTCGGTCTCGACCTTCAGGGCGGTGTCTACCTCCTCACACAGATCGACCCGGAAGAGGTTGCAGCCAACCGGCTTGAAACGCTTCAGACCGACATCGTTCAGGCGCTGAACCGCGATCCGCTGATCGAGCGTAATGTGCCCGAACAGCAGGGAACTACTTTGCCGATCCAGCTTCGCAACGCCGAAGATATGGATGATGCCCTTCGCCGGCTCCGGCGGATCAACCCGACCGTCGGCGCGACAGGCGGTCAGAAGGTCCTCTCCATCGAGCAGACCGCACCGGAGAGAATTCTGGTCAGCGTGAGCGAAGACGCCCAGCAGGCGCTCGCAGCCGATGCCCAGAGCACCATGATCACCATCATCCGCCGTCGCCTCGACCCCGATGGCGTCAGTGAAATTTCTATCACGCCGCAGGGTGACACCCGGATCGTGATTGAGGCGCCGGGCGAAGCCGATCCGCGCCGCATCAAGAACATATTGAGCCAGGCTGGCCGGCTGACCTTTAATATGGCGAATACCGACCAGTCCTCCATCAATGCGGCACAGGCGACGCGTCCACCTCCGGGTTTCGAACTTCTGGAAGATCAGCTCGGCCGTCTCATCCTGGTCAATCGCACTCCGGTGGTGACAGGCAGCGACATCGCAACGGCCAGTCAGGGGCGGGACCCCGACGACAACTCACCTGCCGTGGACTTTCGTCTGAACGGCACAGGTGCCGAACGGTTCGGTCAGACCACGGCCAGCAATCGCGGACGCATCTTTGCGATTGTACTTGATGGCACAGTCATGTCGGCCCCGCGTATCAATGAGCCGATCTGGGGCGGCAATGTTCAGATCACCGGCGATTTCGAGCTGGAGGAAGCTCAGGATCTTGCCGACATCATTGAAGCGGGCGAGCTTCCTGCCAAGCTGAACTTCATTGAGGAACGCACTGTGGGCCCCGGCCTCGGGGCCGATTCGATCAGGGCCGGCACCAATGCCAGCCTTATCGGTCTTGCGCTTGTGGGCGTATTCATGATCATCGCCTATGGTCTGATCGGCGGCTTCGCTGTGGGCTCGCTCCTGTTCAATATTGTGCTCATTCTCGGCGCGCTTTCCGGTCTTGGCGCCACCCTGACGCTGCCCGGCATTGCGGGTATCGTGCTGACAATCGGTATGGCGGTGGACGCCAATGTGATCGTCTTTGAACGCATCCGCGAAGAGCAGCAAAATGGCCGTTCGCCCACCACGGCCGTGATTGCGGGGTATGAGCGTGCGCTTTCATCGATCCTCGACGCAAACATCACGACCTTCATTGCCGCTGCGATCCTGTATCTGCTTGGCTCTGGCCCCGTTAAGGGCTTCGCCGTGACGCTTGCGATCGGTATCGTCACATCCGTGTTTACGGCCTTTGTCGTGACCCGCTGGTTCACCGCGATGTGGCTGCGCGCTGCGCGTCCACGCAAGCTCTCGATCTAGAGGACCCGCTATGCTGCTTCAGTACTGGCCAAAGAGCACAAACGTCCCCTTCATGTCATACAGGTTGCCGGCGCTCCTGTTCTCGGCGATCCTGATCGCGGCGTCCTTTGCCCTTATTTTCACAAAAGGCCTCAATTTTGGCATCGACTTCGCCGGTGGGTCCGTCATCGAGATTGAGCAGCCGGAGGGCGTTCAGGAAGAAGATGTACGCGAGGTAATGAGCAGTCTCGACCTTGGTGAGGTCGGCGTAAACGCCGCACGTGGTACCGGTGTTGAAGGCGTCGAAGTTATCGTCATCCGCTTTGCGACCCAGCAGGCCGAAGAGGGCATGGACCAGGATACAGCCCAGCAGCAGGCCAATGATCGTGTCCGCGCCGCTCTCAACGAAGCATTTTCTGGCGTTAATGTCCGCAGCAGTGCGGCGGTCGGCCCCAAAGTGTCTGGGGAGCTTCTGCGCAGCGGCCTCATGGCGCTGGGCGTCGCGCTATTGTTGATGATGGCCTATATCTCGGTGCGCTTCCAGTGGAAGTACGCGCTAGGCGCGGTTGCGGCCCTTTTCCATGACGTGATTATCACCATGGGCATGTTCGCGCTGACCCAGTTTGAGTTCAACCTGTCGACAATTGCTGCCCTGCTGACCATCGTCGGTTACTCGATGAACGACACGGTGATCGTCTTCGACCGGGTTCGAGAGGAAGCACGCAAGTACAAGAAGATGGAGGCCGACAAGGTCATCAACCTGGCGGTCAACCAGACCATGTCGCGGACATTGCTCACCTCCGGCACGACGCTTCTGGCCCTGCTGAGCATCTACCTCTTCGGCGGCACCGTGCTCAGCGGAATGAGTTTCGCGCTGATTTTCGGTATCGTTATCGGGACATACTCTTCGGTCTTCGTCGCCTCCGCTGTCCTGTTGCTCCTCGGCCTCGAGCAGGGCGAGAAACAGCGCAAGGAAGTCGAAGGCTTTCAGGGCGTCTGAAGGAAACGTCCCTCAGACTCACGCTGCGGCTCTAGAAAGAGAACTGTTCGCGCAGGATACGCTCATCAAGCGCGTGGCCGGGATCGAAAAGCATGGTCAGCGGCTTGCTGCGGTCTTCGGTAACGAAGACCTTCGCAATGTCACGAACTTCCTGATTGTCGGCCGCTGCAGCCACGGGGCGCCGGTTCGGCTCGACAATCTCAAACTCCACCTTGGCATCGTGGCGAAGAAGTGCACCGCGCCAGCGACGGGGTCGGAAAGCGCTGACCGGCGTCAGGGCCAGCAGATTTGCACCAATGGGCAGGATAGGGCCGTGCGCGGACAGGTTATACGCTGTCGAGCCAGCCGGCGTCGCGACCATGATGCCGTCACAGGTGAGTTCACTCATCCGCTCGTTGCCGTCGACACGGATCCGCAGCTTTGCGCTCTGGGCGGTTTCCCGAAATAGTGAGACTTCATTGATTGCAAGACGTTCGAAATGCTCGCCATTCACGTCTGTCGCGGTCATGCGCAGCGGCACCAGTGTGGCTTTCTCGGCCTTGTTGATCCGCTCGATGAGATTGTCCTCAGCGAAATCATTCATGAGGAAGCCGACCGTCCCGCGGTTCATTCCGTAAACCGGCTTCCTGTCGTCGAACCGCCGGCGCATGGCATTCAGCATCGAGCCGTCGCCGCCGAGGGCAACGACGACTTCGGCATCTTCCTCATCGTACTGTCCATAATGCCGCGTCAGCCTTTGCAGGGCTTCCTGGGCTTCGGGCCTGCGAGAGGCGGTGAACGCAATCTTGATCGTCATGGAAAGTCATGTCGCCGTCTGCGGAGCCAAGGTCAAGCGCGCAGGTCGCTGGTGCAATAGGTGATAAATGCTGTATGATGCCCGCAAACAGAACAGGAGGAAAACATGCCGGACGATATGAAGTTAGTTGACGTCAAGAATGCAGTCAGCGCCGAAGAGTGGCAGGCGCGTGTTGACTGCGCGATGCTCTATCGGCTGGTGGCGCTGCATGGCTGGGACGACATGATCTTCACGCACATATCTCACCGCGTGCCCGGCCCGGAACACCATTTCCTCATCAATCCTTACGGCATGTTCTTTGACGAGATCACGGCATCGTCGCTGGTAAAGGTGGATCTCGACGGCAATATCGTCATGGACACGCCTTACTTCATCAATCCTGCAGGCTTCACCATTCACTCAGCCGTTCACGCGAATCGCGAGGATGCGAACGTTGTCATGCACCTGCACACAGATCAGGGTGTGGCTGTCTCTGCCCAGAAGGAAGGCCTCCTGCCGATTTCGCAGACCGCCATGATCGTGCGCGATGACCTCGCCTATCATGACTATGAGGGCGTCGCGCTCGACCTTGATGAGCGCGAGCGGCTGGTGCGCGATCTGGGCCCGGAAAAATCGACCATGTTGCTTCGCAATCATGGTACACTTACCTGTGGCTCAACGGCGGCCATGGCGTTTACGCGCATGTTCTTCCTGGAGCGGGCTTGCTCAATGCAGGTTCAGGCCCTTTCGGCCGGGCGGGACGGTGTTCTTGAATGCGGCCGCGACATACAGGAAAAAGTGGCAGGGCAGGGCTCCAACGGCATGGAAAAGCTCACAGAGCGGCTCGTCTGGCCCGGCCTCAAGCGCAAGCTGGACCGGGAAGCACCGGGCTACGACGCTTGAGGCGCAAGCCTGCGACAAAAGCGGTATAGCGGAAAACACCTATAGAACGCGTACAAAGAGTTTGTCATATAGCCCGGCAAAGACAGTAAGCCTGCGTTCAGGAAGGCAAATGATATGAAACATATCAAGGCATTCGAAGATGCGCTGACAGGTATTCGCGATGAGGGCCGCTACCGCGTCTTTGTCGATCTGCAGCGTCATCGTGGCCAGTTCCCAAAAGCAACCGCCCGTTTTGAATCGGGAGAGCGTGAGATCACCGTCTGGTGTTCGAACGACTATCTCGGCATGGGACAGGACGAGGATGTCCTGGCCTCCATGCATGAAGCCATCGACAGCTTTGGTGCAGGCTCTGGCGGCACGCGCAACATTTCCGGCACGACACGCTATCATGTCGAGCTCGAGAAAGAGCTCGCCGACCTTCACGGCAAAACCGGGGCGCTGCTCTTCACGTCTGGCTATGTGGCCAATGAGGCAACGCTGTCCACGCTGGGCAAGATCCTGCCGGGCCTGATCATCTATTCAGATGAACTCAACCACGCCTCGATGATTGAGGGTATCCGCCGCTCAGGCGCCGACCGCCGGATTTTCCGTCATAATGATGTCGAGCATCTGCGCGCCCTGATGGAAAATGACGACCCGTCGCGTCCAAAACTGATTGCCTTCGAAAGCGTCTATTCGATGGACGGCGATATCGGCCCGATCGAGGCCTTCTGCGATCTTGCAGATGAATTCGATGCACTGACCTATCTCGACGAGGTGCACGCGGTCGGCATGTATGGCGAGCAGGGCGCAGGCGTTGCCCAGCGCGACGGCATCATGGACCGTGTCGACATCATCGAAGGCACGCTCGGCAAGGCTTATGGCGTGATGGGTGGCTATATCGCCGGCCACGACACGATGATCGATGCCATCCGCTCGATGGCATCTGGTTTCATCTTCACCACATCGACCTGTCCGGTCATGGCAGCCGGTGCACTCGCCAGCGTCCGCAAGCTCCGGTCCGATGCGGGCCGTGCGCTGCGCGCCGATCACCAGGCCAAGGCTGCCCAGCTCAAGGACAAGTTCCGCAAGGCTGGTCTGCCCGTCATGGACAGTGTCACGCACATCGTCCCGCTTCTCGTGGGCGATCCTGAAAAGTGCAAGGCACTCTCCGACACGCTCCTTTTCGATTTCGGCATCTATGTGCAGCCGATCAACTATCCGACCGTTCCCCGTGGCACAGAGCGCCTGCGCTTCACCCCGGGGCCGGTGCATGATGAAGTCATGATGGATGAGCTTGTCGCCGCCATTCTCGCCGTCTGGAAGCAGCTCGGCCTCGAACAGGAAGCCGCCTGATCTGCGGCCTTCCGGGCCTGGTGCGGCAATAACCGCTCCTCGGTGAAGTTTTTCTGCGAGCAGGGTGTGCGTTTGCGCGCCTTGCTAGCAGGCGAAATGCCTCTTAAACGAGAGCCAAGCGCTACCGAATAGGAATTTGTCCATGCCCGATACGTCTGCTGCCGCGAGTTTCGACCTGAACCGTTTCTTCTCGACGAGCGTGCAGGACTCCGACCCCGAACTTGCCGACGCCCTTGCCAAGGAGCTGGATCGTCAGCAGCACGAAATCGAACTGATCGCCTCGGAAAACATCGTTTCCAGAGCCGTTCTGGACGCTCAGGGCTCTGTCCTCACTAACAAGTACGCGGAGGGCTACCCCGGTAAGCGCTACTATGGCGGCTGCCAGTTTGTAGACCTTGCTGAAAATCTCGCAATCGACCGCGCAAAGAAGCTCTTCGGCTGTGACTTTGCGAATGTGCAGCCCAATTCCGGCTCGCAGGCCAACCAGGCCGTATTCCAGGCGCTTATCAAGCCGGGGGACACCATTCTTGGCATGAGCCTTGATGCCGGCGGACACCTCACACATGGCGCAAAGCCAAACCAGTCTGGCAAGTGGTTCAATGCCGTCCAGTATGGCGTGCGCAAGGAAGATGACCTTATCGACTTCGACGAGGTGCGGAAGCTGGCCAAGGAACACCAGCCCAAACTCATCATCGCGGGCGGATCGGCTTATCCACGCCAGATCGATTTCGCGAAATTCCGGGAAATCGCTGATGAGGTTGGCGCATGGTTCCTCGTCGACATGGCGCACTTTGCAGGCCTTGTGGCGGGCGGTGCGCACCCAAATCCACTCGACCACTGCCATGTCGCCACAACGACCACGCACAAGACCCTTCGTGGGCCTCGCGGCGGCATGGTGCTGACCAATGACGAAACGATTGCCAAAAAGGTGAACTCGGCCGTCTTTCCGGGTATTCAGGGTGGCCCGCTCATGCATGTGATCGCGGCCAAGGCTGTCGCTTTCGGTGAGGCGCTCACCGATGACTTCGGCACCTATGCGGCCAATGTCGTGAAGAATGCGCGCGCCATGGCCGCTGCGGCGAAAGAGTCCGGCCTGGATCTCGTTTCCGGGGGCACCGACACGCACGTCGCCTTGATCGACCTTCGTCCGAAGAAGGTGACGGGCAAGGATGCCGAGGCCGCCCTGGGGCGCGCCTACATCACCTGCAACAAGAACGGCGTGCCGTTTGACCCTGAAAAGCCTGCCATCACCAGTGGCATCCGTGTCGGCTCCCCCGCTGGTACGACCCGCGGATTTGGTGAGGCCGAGTTCAGGCAGATCGGCGAATGGATCGGCGAAATCGTCGATGCGGTGGCTGCAGGCGACTCCGCAGAGACAGAAAATCGCGTGGCCGAAGAGGTGAAGGCGCTTACGGCCCGCTTCCCGATCTATCAGTCATAGGTAAGCGCTCCCGTGAAGTGCCCCTTCTGCACAGCCGACAATACAGCGGTAAAGGATTCCCGGCCGGCCGAGGACAATACCGCTGTGCGTCGCCGCCGAGCCTGCGAGGTCTGCGGCGGCCGGTTCACGACATTTGAGCGTGTCCAGCTCCGCGAGATCATCGTGGTCAAGCGCGATGGCAAACGTGCGCTTTTTGACCGTGAGAAAGTCGCCAAATCCGTCACTATCGCCCTGCGCAAGCGCGCCGTCGGCGATGAAAGTGTCGAGCAGCTTGTCTCCGGCATTGTCCGCAAGCTGGAGAGCAGTGGCGAGACCGAAGTGACCTCAGCCGATATTGGTGAGCTTGTCATGGATGCGCTCAGAACGGTCGATCCTGTTGGCTATGTCCGCTATGCCAGCGTCTACAAGGACTTCAGGGATCCTGCTGACTTCGCGAAATTCATCGATTCGTCGGCTCTGGAAGAGCCGGAGAAGGACGAGTGAGCCACAACGTTTCAGTCACGTTGAAGATCGCGACCTCCCTTGACGGAAGAATCGCTCTCGCCAATGGCGTCAGCCAGTGGATCACGAACAGCAAGTCGCGCGCCCGCGTTCATGAAATGCGCGCCGCGCACGATGCGGTCCTGGTGGGGATAGGGACTGTGCTTGCCGATGACCCCATGTTGACGGCACGCACCGTACCGGCCCCTGAAACGCAGCCCGCACGTATCGTTGCAGATAGCCGTTTGCGCACGCCGCCGCATTCAAGACTGGTGGAATCCGCTGGACTGGGGCGCGTTATACTTGCCCATGAGGATCATGCGGACATCGCCCCGTTTGAGAGGACTGGTGCGGAAACCTGGGCAGTCGGCAGCCAGGAACACAGACTGGATCTGAAGGGCCTGCTTCGCCGGTGCGAAGCTGAGGGACTGACCCGCATCTTTCTTGAGGGCGGAGGTACGCTGGCAGCCAGCTTCCTGAAGGCTGGTTTCGTCAACGAAATTGCCTGGTTTCGCGCGCCCATTCTCATTGGCGGGGACGGCATCCCTGCAATTGGCGCGCTTGGCCTCGAACAGATGCCGCAAACAAGTCGCTGGCATTTGAAGACGCGCGAGTCCTATGATGACGACTGGCTGGAAATCTGGCGCCCCGTCTAAGAGCTGCACCTCAGACTGATATTGACCCAGCGAGAGTGATTGGTGCCAGCCCAGCTCATGCCTATATCGGCCCTCAAAGAAGGGGAGAGACCATGTTTACCGGACTGGTGACCGACATCGGAACCGTCGAGGCGATCGAAGATACAAACGGCCTTCGCCGCATGCGTATCCGTTCTGCCTATCCCGCGGATAACATCACGCTGGGTGCGTCCATCATGCATGCCGGTGTTTGCCTGACTGTTGTCGATTTCGGCACGGCCGGGCAGGGCAGCTGGTTCGATGTCGAAGCCGTCCCCGAAACCCTGTCGCGCACCATACTCGGAGAGCTTGAGACCGGGTCCCGCATCAATCTCGAACTTTCCCTGAAGCTTGGCGACGAACTTGGCGGCCATCTCGTCTACGGCCATGTCGATGGTCTGGGCGAAATCGTCTCGATCACGGAAGAAGGCGAGAGTTACCGCCTCAGGATCCGCCCGCCCGCCAATATTGCGCGCTATTTCGCCACCAAGGGCTCGGTCACCGTCAATGGAGTGTCGCTCACGGTCGCAGAAGCCCATGACGATGGAGAGTTCGATATCGCTATCATTCCTCACACCTGGCAGGTGACAACGCTCAGCGCGTTGCAGCCCGGCAGCAAAGTAAATCTTGAGGTCGACATGCTCGCGCGGTACGTCGCCCGGATGATCGGTGCGGACGCACCAGACACCAAAGGTACGCCATGAGCAGCGATCTTCATCACGCCATCTCCTCCATCGATGAAATCATTGAGGACGCGCGCAATGGGCGCATGTTCATTCTCGTCGACGCCGAGGACCGGGAGAATGAGGGCGACCTTGTCATCCCGGCAAGTTTTGCTACGCCCGAAGCGGTCAATTTCATGGCGAAGTTTGGCCGTGGCCTCATCTGCCTTTCCATGACGAAGGAGCGGGCCCGCACGCTTAATCTCGACATGATGGCGCGGGATAACCGGGAAAGCATGCAGACGGCGTTCACCGTCTCTATCGAAGCCAGGGAAGGCGTCACAACCGGGATTTCCGCAGCCGACCGCGCCCGCACGGTAGCGGTCGCCATCGATCCGACCAAGGATCATCACGACATCGTTTCGCCGGGCCATGTCTTCCCGCTTATCGCACGTGACGGCGGCACACTTGTTCGCGCCGGTCACACCGAAGCAGCCGTCGACATTTCCCGTATGGCGGGCCTCTATCCGGCCGGCGTGATCTGCGAAATCATGAATGATGACGGCACGATGGCCCGGCTTCCTGAACTGGTTTCTTTCGCGCAGCTCCATGGCCTCAAGATCGGTACGATCGCGGACCTCATCGCCTGGCGGCGCAAGAATGACCGCTACCTGGAGCGCCGTGTCGAAGCCCCGCTCGACAGCGAATATGGCGACGGGTTCAAGACGGTCGTCTTCCGCAACTCACTGGATAATTCAGAACACATTGCCGTCGTCCATGGCACGATCAGTGCCGATGAGACGGTGCTTGTCCGTGTTCACCGCACAGATATTCTGTCGGATATTCTCGGTCAGAAGGGCCCCCGTGCGGATCTGGTTGAACGGGCCATGAAGATTATCGCGGGCGCAAAGGAGCCAGGCGTCGTCGTCTTCGTGAACACGATGCGCCCGAATTCGATTGCCTCGCGCCTCGGTCTCAAGACCTCGGAGGGCGAGGATGCTCAGATGCCGCTTCGCGAGTACGGAGTCGGCGCGCAGATCCTGCGTGAGCTTGGCGTTCGCAAGATGGTCTTTCTTTCCGACACAAAACCGACCCGCGTGGCCGGTCTCGAAGGCTACGGCATGCAGATCGAGGGCTGGCGCACGCTTACAGAGGACAATTCCTGATGGCCCACCGCATTCTGATCGCGACCTCGCGGTATTACGACCACATCTCTCGCGAACTGGAAGCTGGCGTCGCCGAAGCTCTCGCGGAGGAAGATGTAACGCTTGAGACCATCGAAGTACCCGGCGCATTCGAAGTCCCAGGGATCATCGCCATGGCGGCCGATAGTGGACGCTTCGACGGCTATATCGCCCTTGGCTGCGTCATTCGCGGCGAGACCAGTCACTATGATTATGTCTGCGGCGAGAGCGCACGCGGTCTGATGACCCTTGCTGTGGAGCGCCGCCTCGCCATTGGCTATGGCATTCTCACGGTAGAGAATGAGGAGCAGGCGCTGGCACGCGCCGACCGCAAGCGCAAGAATAAGGGCCGTGACGCGGCCATTGCCTGCCTTGAGATGTTGAAACTGCGCAAGAAGTTCGTGGGATGAACGAAGCCCAGAAACTCCCCTTCGAAGTGATCCGCGCGCGGCGGGCTGGCGCCCGGCTGGCGGCTGTCCAGGCGCTCTACCAGATGGAGCAGACCGGGCGCGGGGCGCGCGCTGTGATTCGAGAGTTCATGGAAGACCGGCTCGGTTTTGGGCCGGACGAGGAACCCGTCGAGGAAGCCGACCCCGACCTCTTCAAGGATGTGCTGCGCGCCACCGTCGATCATCAGTCGGAGATCGACAAGGCGATTCTCGCCCGTCTCAACAAGGGCTGGAAACTCTCGCGGCTCGATTCTACCACCCGCGCTATCCTGCGGGCGGCGACGGCTGAATTCATCGCCCACCCGGAGCTTTCCCGCGCGGTTATCATCGACGAGTATGTTTCGCTCGCCCATGACTTCTTTGAGGCGTCCGAAGCAAACTTCGTCAATGCCGTGCTTGATAATATCGGCCGGGACATTCGCCCCAAAGAGTAGGACACGATGAGCGAGTTTGACTGGATCGACCGCTATCTGCGTCCCATCGTCCGTGCGCCGGGTGCCAGCGGGCTGACCAACGATGTTGCCGTTCTGCGAAGCGACGGGCCGGTCATTGCGACAATGGATACGATTGTCGAAGGCGTGCATTTCCTGAGCACCGATCCGATAGAGACGGTCGCCAAAAAACTGTTGCGCGTGAATGTCTCGGACATTCTTTGCAAAGGCGCGGTTCCACGTGATGCTCTTCTCTCCTGCGCCTGGCCAGCAGAGTTTTCCGAATCTGATTTCGCGGAGTTCTGCCGCGCCCTTGGAGAGGATCTGAAGCAATTGAAGACCAGCCTTGTCGGCGGGGATATGGTCCGGACGCCGGGCCCGCTCACCCTCACCATGACGCTGACGGGGCGCTGCCTCGCAGACGGCCCCGTCTCCCGCAGCGGGGCGCAACGAGGTGATATTGTCTGCGTTACCGGCGAGATCGGCCATGCCGGCTTCGGCCTTGAAGACGCCCGAGCCGGGCGCCAAACCGCTGCAGCTGGCCGCTACCACGTGCCCGTCTTGCCCGGCCGCGAGATCGCGGCCCTGGTAGCCCAGTTCGCCACCGCTTCCATCGACATATCGGACGGGCTCCTCAGCGATACTGCCCACATATCAAGGACCAGCGGCACAGGCATCGCGCTTCGCCTGGAGGATGTGCCCTTCGCGCAAGCTGCCCATACGGCTGAACATGCCCTCCAGCAGGCGACAAGCGGTGATGATTACCAGACCCTCTTCACGGTCCCGTCGGAGAGGAAAGAGGCGTGCCTTGAGGCCGCTCAGCGAAGCGGGCTCCAACTCTCCGTGATTGGCACGGTCACCAACGGCAGCAGCGTGTCGCTCTCCTTCAAGGGCAAGCCGGTGCCACTTCCTTCCAGGTCTGGCTATACGCACTGAATCTCCTGGACCGGCTTTCAGCCGTTTGCGAAGTTTCTTGCTAATCGCGCCTGGGTTTGGCAGCCTCAATCCACAAAAAGGAAAGGGCTGATTCAGACTGAATCAAGCGCTGCACACACAAGGGAGGAAGGGCACACATGACCCTATGGTTCTGGATCGCACTGGCAGCGGGCATCGCCGCAGTGCTGTATGGCTGGCTACAGTCGCGCTCGATCATGAGCGCCGATGCCGGCTCCGAGAGAATGAAGGAAATCGCAAGCGCGATTCAGGAAGGCGCCAATGCCTATCTGAAGCGTCAATATACGACCATCGCCTTGGTCGGCGTCGGCGTCGTCGTCGTCCTCTTCATTGCCTTCAGAAGCTGGGAAGTCCCGGTCGGTTTTGTGATTGGCGCGCTTCTCTCCGGTGCCGCAGGCTTTATCGGCATGAAAGTCTCCGTACAGGCCAATGTCCGAACCACGCAGGCAGCCAGCAAGAGCCTGCAAGGTGGTCTGGCCATGGCGTTCAAGTCTGGCGCGGTAACCGGCCTGCTCGTTGTCGGCCTCGCGCTTCTCGGCGTGGTCGCCTATTACGGCCTCCTCACCGGCGTCGTCGGTTATGGCGCCAGCGACCGTGAAGTCGTCGACGGGCTTGTCGCGCTCGGCTTTGGGGCCTCGCTCATCTCGATCTTTGCACGTCTCGGCGGCGGTATCTTTACCAAGGGCGCCGATGTCGGAGGGGACATGGTCGGCAAGGTGGAGGCCGGCATTCCCGAGGATGACCCGCGCAACGCTGCCACCATCGCTGACAATGTGGGCGACAATGTCGGTGATTGCGCCGGTATGGCCGCAGATCTCTTCGAGACCTTTGCGGTGACGATTGTGGCAACCATGGTCCTCGGCGCGATCTATTTCAGCGGCCTCGGCTATCTCAATTCGATCATGCTTCTGCCGCTCGCCATCTGCGCGGTCTGCATCGTTGCCTCCATCGCGGGCACCTGGTTTGTCCGCCTCGGCAAAGGCTCGACCAACATTATGGGCGCGCTCTATAAAGGTCTCATCGCCACAGGTATCTTCTCGCTGATCGGTCTCGGCATCGCCGTGAATTACGGCCTGCCGAACGGCTTTGGCGAACTTGAAGGGGCGGGGGCCGCGCTTCGCCTTCTCTCAGGTCCTGGCGGTGAAGCTGCCACGGTCACCGGTCTCGATATCTTTTTCTGCGGTGTCGCCGGTCTGGTCGTGACAGCCCTCATCGTGGTGATCACGGAATACTATACTGGCACCGGCTATCGCCCGGTCCGCTCGGTTGCCAAGTCCTCTGAGTCCGGCCACGGCACGAACGTGATCCAGGGCCTTGCCGTCTCACTTGAGTCGACAGCGCTTCCGGCCATCGTGATCATTGCCGGCATCATTCTGACCTTCAATCTTGCCGGCCTTTACGGCATCGCTATCGCGACGACCACGATGCTGGCCCTCGCCGGAATGATTGTCGCGCTCGACGCCTTCGGTCCGGTGACGGACAATGCCGGTGGCATCGCCGAAATGTCGGACCTGCCGGGCGAAGTCCGTGAGACCACGGACGCACTCGACGCGGTCGGCAATACCACGAAGGCTGTAACCAAGGGCTATGCCATCGGTTCTGCGGGCCTCGGCGCGCTTGTGCTCTTTGCCGCCTATTCGGAGGATTTGAGCTACTTCTCGACCAATGCCGCAGAAGGCAGCGTCCTTCTGGGCGTCGATGTGAACTTCTCCATCGCCAATCCATACGTCGTGGTCGGCCTTCTTTTCGGTGGTCTTCTGCCCTTCCTGTTCGGCGGCATGTCGATGATGGCCGTCGGCCGCGCGGCCCAGTCCGTTGTCGAGGAGGTCCGCCGCCAGTTCCGCGAGATGCCGGGCATCATGAAAGGGGAGGTCAAGCCGGACTATAGCCGTGCCGTCGACATCCTGACGCGCGCAGCGATCAAGGAAATGATCGTGCCCTCGCTCCTGCCGGTACTCTCGCCGATCATCCTTCTGGTGGTGATCTGGTGGATCGCTGGGATCGCCTCGGCTCTGGCAGCTGTCGGCGCCATGCTCCTCGGCGTCATCGTGACCGGTCTCTTTGTCGCCATCTCGATGACATCGGGCGGCGGGGCCTGGGACAATGCCAAGAAATATATCGAGGATGGCAATCATGGCGGAAAGGGCTCAGAGGCCCACAAGGCCGCTGTGACCGGCGACACGGTCGGTGATCCCTACAAGGACACTGCAGGCCCGGCCGTGAACCCGATGATCAAGATCACCAACATCGTGGCGCTTCTCATGCTGGCCGTTCTGGCCCACTAGCCTGACGTCAGGGGCAGCCGCCCAAACTAAAAGCCCCGGTCAGATGACCGGGGCTTTTTATGTCGGAAATAATGATGCACCCCTAACCGCCCTAAAGGGCGATACGGGCCAGCCTAGTTCGGCCGGCGGCCTGTCGGATTGCCAGGTGTTGCTTCGTTGGTCTGGGGCAGGACAGCGCGGCCGACATTGCCGAAAATCTGCTCCCAGATGCCGAGCTCGCGCCCGCGGGTCGGCGTCTCACGCGAAGCATAATTGATGACGCGGCCATCCTCCTGGTCGTATTCCAGCACTTCCTCGACAACGTCCTCGTCACTGAACCGGATCGCGGTCACCGTGCGGCTTGAAATCTTCGGCAGATAGAAGGCGAAACGCTCCTGGATCGTCGTGATGTACATCCAGGTATTGTCGTCGAACACGCTGCGGGTCGAAGGCGATCCAAGCTGGGCGAGAACAGTCGAACGGGTATCCACGCCAGGCGTGATCTGGTTCGGCGCCACTTCGTCCGGGGCATAGCCATGATAGGCCTTCACCGGGGAAATGCAGCCAGCTGTCAGGCAGGCCAGTGCCACGCTCGCAAGAATGGTACGATGTGCCATAAGCAGTTCCTTTCGCTCCTGTTTCGCTTACAGGGCAGTGCAGGCGATTGGCAAGTTACAGAGCGCAGATATGAAATGGCTTCGACCCCTTTTCACAAGCAGAAAAACACGCGCCCAGGCAAGCGCGGCCGAACGCCTTCACGTCTCGATACGAAATGCCGCGCGGAACCCGGCGCTCTATGGCGGCGCGTCACTCCCCGACACGCTGGACGGGCGCACCGCTGCCCTGGCGCTGTTTTCCGGTCTCGTGACAACTAGACTGGCCGCAACCGGCGCAGAGGGGCGGCAGATCTCAACCCGTCTCACCAACCGAATATTTGATGAGATCGATGCCGGCCTTCGCGAAACCGGCGTGGGTGACGCATCTATTGCCCGCAAGGTCCGCGCGATCGGAGAGCGATTTGTCGGTCTGGGTATAGCGGTGAATGAGGCCTTTATCGGCGACACCCCTGAAACATCGCTCATCGCATTGCTGGAGCGCAATGGTCTTGCGACAGGCGAAGGCGCGTCCCATGTCGCTGGCGCACTCATACGGGCGCACCAGCAGCTCAACGCGCAACCAGACGAAGATCTTATCAGCGGTCACACCGCATGGCAGCAATGATGAAATACCCGCACAAGTTGCTCACAGTCAGTTGCGCTGGCAGGACCAGCTGCGTACTGTCCCGCCAACTCAGGATCGGCACTGTCTAACAGATGAGCGAACTCACTCTTTCAATTGACGCAATGGGCGGCGACGCTGCGCCGGACGTCGTTCTGGACGGCATCCAGCAGTTCAGCGAGGAAGGCAAGGACACGCGTTTCCTGCTTCACGGCCGCCAGGCAGAGCTTGAAGAAGGCATAACTGCGCGCGGACTGTCCGCAATTTGCGAAGTCTGTGATCAGCCCGAAGTCGTCGCCATGAACGCCAAGCCCTCATCGGCCCTGCGCAAGGCAAAGGGTACGAGCATGTGGAGCATGATAGAGGCGGTAAAGGACGGGCGGGCCGCTGCGGGCGTCTCCGCAGGCAATACCGGCGCACTCATGGCCATGTCGATGCTGGCCCTGCGCAAGATGGAGGGCGTGCATCGTCCCGCCATGACGGCGGTGTGGCCAACGCTTGAAGGGCGCTGCGTGGTTCTTGATGTCGGCGCCAATCTGGACGCTGACGCCGAACAGCTTATCGAATTCGCCGTCATGGGCGAATCCTACGCACGCGCGGTTTTCGGCAAGGAGCGCCCGACCGTCGGCCTTCTCAATATCGGCGCCGAAGAAGAAAAGGGTCCCGACGCCATACGGCTTGCCGGGGAGATTCTCCGCAACCGCGATCTCGGCATAGATTTCAGGGGATATGTCGAAGGCAATGATATCTCGATGGGGGCTGTCGATGTCGTCGTGACAGATGGCTTTACCGGAAATGTCGCGCTCAAGACTGCAGAAGGCACGGCCCGTCTGGTGTCGACCTATGTTCGTCAGGCGCTGACCGCCAGCCCGCTCAGCAAGATGGGCGCCTTGCTGGCAGGGCCGGGCCTCAAGGACCTTCGGAAAAAGATGAACCCCTCCAGCGTCAATGGCGGGGTATTGCTTGGTCTCAACGGTGTCGTTGTCAAAAGCCATGGCGGCGCCGATGCCGATGGCTATGCAACAGCCATACGGCTCGCCGCGAACCTGGCACATAGCAATTACATGCAGGAAGTCGCCACAGGCCTTGTGCGAGTATCGAAACAGGGCATCGGCTCAGAATCGGTCGACGGATGAATACACAGCGTAGCTTTATAACGGGGACCGGTTCCTATCTGCCGGCTCGAATCCTTTCCAATACTGACCTCGCCGGAATGGTAGACACGTCCGACGAATGGATTCGCGAACGTACCGGCATTGAGCAACGCCATATTGCGGCTGAGGGAGAGCTGACCTCCGACCTCGCCACAGCTGCGGCCAGAGCCGCGCTGGAGAATGCGGGTGTCGAGGCCAGCGAGATCGACCTGATCGTGCTCGCGACGACGACACCCGATAATACCTTCCCGGCCACAGCCACGACTGTTCAGCACAAGCTCGGAATCACTGATGGCGCGGCCTTTGACGTTCAGGCGGTTTGCTCGGGTTTCCTCTTTGCGCTCGCAACGGCCGATTCGATGCTCCGCCAGGGCCTGTTCAATAATGCGCTGGTCATTGGTGCAGAAACCTTCACCCGCATCCTCGACTGGTCGGACCGCTCCACCTGCGTTCTGTTCGGCGATGGGGCAGGAGCCGTGGTCCTGCAATCAGGAGAAGGCGAAGACGATCAGGGCGTCATCTCGCACCATGTGCGCACCGACGGGTCAAAGAAGGAGCTTCTCTATGTCGATGGCGGCGTGTCATCGACTGGTACGATCGGTCATGTCCGTATGCAGGGCAATCAGGTCTTCCGCCATGCCATCGCCAATATCTCGAGCGCCGTACAGGCCGTTCTGTCTGACACAGGACATGATATTGCGGACATCGACTGGTTCGTTCCCCATCAGGCCAATCAGCGGATTCTGAATGGCGTTGCAAAGCGCCTTGGCCTTGACGAGGAGAAAGTCATTTCTACCGTCGCAAAGCATGGCAACACATCGGCAGCATCCATTCCTCTTGCCCTTGATCAGGCAATTCGTGACGGGCGCATCCAAAAGGGCGATCTTGTGCTAAGTGAAGCTATGGGCGGCGGCTTTTCCTGGGGCGCCTGTCTCTTTCGGCTGTAATCTTTTCGTTAAGAAATCAGCCATACCTGTTAACCAGAGGAGCTGAGTTCGTGAGCAACAAGACTGTCACAAGAGTAGAGCTTTCAGACGCCATCGTTCGCGAAGTCGGCCTGACCCGTCAGGAATCGGGCGACATTCTCGACCGCGTGCTGGATCTCATCGGCAAGAGCCTCGAACATGAAAATGAGGTCAAACTGTCTCGCTTCGGCAATTTTGTCGTCCGCAAGAAGGCGGCCCGGGCAGGGCGCAATCCGAAAACGGGTGTCGAAGCCAAGATTTCGGCCCGCCGGGTCGTGACGTTCAAACCCTCTCCGCTCCTCAAATCCGCCGTTGAATCAGATAAGGACTAGAGGGGACATAGATGACCAATGCCGCAAAGCGGGTGAAGAAATCCGCAGATGCCTACCGCTCAATCGGAGAAGCTGCAGAGGAACTGGGTCTTCAACCCCATGTTCTGCGCTATTGGGAAGGCAAGTTTAAGCGGCATCTCAAACCCATGAAGCGTCCCGATGGGCGGCGCATGTTCCGCCCCGAGGACATGAAGGCACTCAGGGCCATCCAGATCCTGGTCCATAAAAAAGGCTTCACACTGAAAGGCGCTGCCCAGCTGCTGAATGAGCAGGGGCTTGAAGCCGTCCTCTGCGGTGAGGCGAATGTACTGGCTGCGAACCAGAAGCCCGGAAAAGAAGAGCTCGCGGGCGCCAGTCCCGCCCGCCAACTTCAGGAATCGGTCCGCGCCGCCTTCGCCTATGAAGAAGACACCCCGAAACCTGCAGCGCCCTCACGCTCGCGCCTGGAAACGATGCTGTCAGACCTTGAGGACATCAAGGCGCGTCTGGATGCGGCCCGGCTGAACAAGGCTGCGTAACCCGCAGCACAGGCGATTGCATTCCCTGAGAAGCATGATTAAGCAGGCGCCTTGAGTCGGAGCGTAGCGCAGCCCGGTAGCGCACTTGTCTGGGGGACAAGGGGTCGTGGGTTCGAATCCCGCCGCTCCGACCATTTCCTGCTTATTCGCGGTCGAGCTGCGCCCTGTAGAGGGTCGCCTTGACCGCCTTTTGCCAGCCCGAGACAAGCTGTTCGCGTTCACTTTCCACCATATCGGGCGTGAACACCGTTTCCGACTGCCAGAGCCGCTCCAGCGTCTCAATATTCTCATAGACGCCCGATTGCAGGCCCGAGAGGAAGGCGGCACCCCGCGCGGTGCTTTCAATCATGTCAGGCCGGTCGATGGTTGTAGCGGTCACATCCGCCATAAATTGCAGGAACCAGCTATTGGCCACCATTCCCCCATCGACCCGGATCCGTCCGGTATCGAAGCCATCGGCATTAAGCGCGTCCAGCAGGTCCAGCGTCTGATAGGCAACCGACTCCAGGGCCGCGCGGGCAATATCGGCGCGATCGGTTCCTCTCGTAAGACCGAACATGCTGCCGCGGGCTTCGGCGTCCCAGTGTGGCGCCCCGAGACCGGTAAAGGCAGGAACGAAATAAACACCGTCATTGCCCCCCGCGGATCTCGCCAGCGCCTCGGTTTCGCCGGCGCTCTCGATGATCTGAAGACTGTCGCGCAGCCATTGCGACACCGCACCTGCGATGAAGATCGATCCTTCTACGGCAAACTGCGGCGCGCTGCCTGTCCGGCAGGCCACTGTCGACAAAAGTCGGTTCTTGGACAGCAGACATTCCTCGCCCGTATTCGCCAGGAGGAAACAACCTGTCCCATAGGTGCTTTTGACCATGCCGGGATGAAAACAGGCCTGACCGAATGCAGCGGCCTGTTGATCGCCAGCGACACCAGTGACGGGCAGGGGGCGTCCGAACCATTCGGCATCTGCCTCGCAGAAAGACGAAGCGCTCGGTTTCACCTCGGGCAGCACGCTGCGGGGAATATCGAGCAGCGCCAGCAAGTCCTCATCCCAGTCCCGGGTCTGGATGTTGTAGAGCATGGTGCGGCTTGCATTTGTCTCATCGGTGACATGAGCCCGCCCGGTACTCAGCCGGTACATGAGGAAGCTGTCCACAGTCCCGAACGCAAGCTCGCCAGCCGCGGCGAGCTCTGCCGCCTCGCGATTGTTATCCAGAATCCAGCGCAGTTTTGTCCCTGAAAAATAGGGGTCTATTGTCAGGCCGCTACGGGCGTTCACGAGGGCTTCATGCCCCTTTGCGCGAAGCTGGTCGCACATGGCCGCCGTGCGCCGGTCCTGCCAGACGATGGCGCGGCCGATAGCTTCGCCGGTCCTGCGGTTCCAGACCAGGACCGTCTCCCGCTGGTTGGCGATTCCGATAGAGACGACGCGCCCACCCGTTTTCGTTTCGCCAGCCTCCATAGCCTCGCGCGCAGTCGTCAGCGTCGTTTGCCAGATGTCGGCTGGATCATGCTCAACCCAGCCGGAGTGGGGGAAATGCTGGCGAAATTCCTGCTGGGATGTTGCCACCACAGCGCCGGATGCGTCGAAAACCATCGCGCGGCTGGACGTGGTCCCCTGGTCGAGTGTGAGGATCAACGGGTCTGACATGGCGATACTCCAGCGTTTCGATTCTCTCCACAGGGCCCTGCAAATTTCACAGAACGCCCTTGAGGGGATGTTCATCCTTCCTCTCTAGAAGCCTGAGGGTGGTCCGCATAGAGGATTGGCAATGAACGACACACCTCCGCAGGCTGAACACGTCACTCTGGCCAGGAGCGGCCTTCTCGGGCCGATCAACATTCCAGATGATCAGCTCTCGTCGATTCGTGAGAAACAGCTTCTCACGGTCGGCTCGCTGCTGCCTGTGATTGGTCTGGCCAACCTGGTCAATGCGGCCGTCGTCATGATGTCCTTCTCGAACACGCCGGCAAACCGTCTGCTGGGCGGCTGGTGCTTCATTATGGTGATTGCGACCACAATCATGCTGGTAGGCTATTTCTCCTTGCGCAAAGGCAGACGGGCGCGGGAGATGGGCTCTGCCGAGGAACGCACCAAGGCTGGCATAGAGCGTTTCGCCCGGTTTGCCTCCTTCCTCGGCATGCTGTGGGGCATCCTGCCTCTTTTGATCATTCCCCTGACAGACCCCACCAACCAGCTCGCTGTGACCTCCATCGTCGCAGGGGTCATGTTTGCTGGTGTATTGCTTGTCGGGCGCATTCCGGAAGCTGCGGTCGGTTTTCTCGTCCCCACGGTCATCGGCTATATTGTCGGCCTGCAGCTCGGCCAGGATCCAAGAAATGACTTCCTGTCGGTTCTCGCCTTTGTCTATGCGGTCGTACTCTACGCGTCCTCGCGCTGGTCTTTTGCTCAATTCGTCGAACAGCATCTCAGCAGCACCGCCGTAAAACAGCAGGCCCAGCTCATCGGCCTGCTGCTCAGGGACTTTGAGGAAAGCACGTCAGACTGGCTCTGGCAGACCGATGAAAATCACGCCCTGATCGATATTCCGCTGGAAACCATGCTGGATCAGAACAACCTCGAAGTCATGGCGAAGGGCGCGGCCCTCGAAACGCTGTTCAGGCCAAGCGATGAGGCCAGGGCGCTGTCACGAAGCCTTCAACGCCAGCAAAGCTTCCGGGACCTGGTTCTGGAAGTTGAGGGGGAAGAGGAAACCTGGTGGTCTCTCACGGGTAAGCCGATCTTCGATGCCTCCGGCAAATTCCAGGGCTTCCGGGGCGTAGCCTCGGACATCACGCAGGCCAAGGCGATTGAAGATCGCATTGCTTTCATGGCGCATTACGATCCGCTGACCTCCCTGCCAAACCGGGCCTATCTTCAGGAAATGCTGGAGAAGGCAGCCCTTCGTCCTGTGCCGGACGGCAACTGCCGTGCGCTGCTCTGGCTGGACCTCGACAATTTTAAATGGGTGAATGACACGCTTGGCCATCCGGCGGGCGATGAGCTGCTGTGCCAGGTCGCCAAACGCCTGCACGACACTGCACCAGATTCAGAGGTGACAGCCCGCCTGGGCGGCGACGAATTTGCCGTCCTTCTGGAGTGTGGCAGCCAGGATGAGCTCATCGATATCGTGAAGACTATGAGCGAGACGCTCAATCGCCCCTATGACATCTGGAGTTCCATCGTTCATTGTGGTGCCAGTATCGGCGTTCGCATCATCGAGCAGCACAGCATGGAGATCCAGACCCTCCTCAAACACGCTGACCTCGCCCTCTATCAGGCAAAGGAAGCCGGCAAGCGCACCTGGTGCATCTTCACACAAAATCTCGCCGAGAAAGCGCGCGCCCGCCAGAGCATCGAGCTCGATCTCAACAGGGCGCTGGAGAACAATGAGCTTCGCCTCTTCTTCCAGCCCCAGCTCAGCGCGCAGACAAATGAGATCATTGGCTGCGAGACCCTGATCCGCTGGGAGCATCCCACGCGCGGCCTGATCGGGCCAGGACACTTCATCCAGCACGCAGAAGACAGCGGCATCATCACGCGCCTTGGTGACTGGGCCCTGCGCGAAGCGCTCGCGGCCGCAAGGCGTCTGCCGGACAATATGCGCGTTGCGGTGAACATTTCGCCGCTGCAGATCCACAGTTCGAGCCTGGTCACGACCATTATAAACGCCATTGCCGTCAATCAGATCGACCCGGCCCGTCTGGAGCTGGAGATTACCGAGTCGGTACTCATGAACGATACCGAGTTCACCCTGCAGCGGCTCAAACAGCTCAAGGATATCGGCCTTCGTATCTCGCTGGATGATTTCGGGACGGGCTTCTCCTCGCTGAGCTATCTGCGGCGATTCCCCTTCGACAAGCTCAAGATCGACAAGAGCTTCGTGGAGGATATCGACCATAATCGCGAAAGCCGCGCTATTACGCGGGCCACGCTTCAGATCGCCAAGGCACTCAATATGAGCTGCACCGCAGAGGGGGTGGAAACCGAAACGCAGAAGCAGTTCCTGACCGATATTGGCTGCGACGAGCTTCAGGGATTCCTTATCAGCCGCCCGCAACCGCTCTCGCGGCTCGGCCATCTTTTCGACGTCCTCTCGCAGGAAGAAGCGGATATGCGGCTGGCCGCGCGCGAGAGCGAAATCTCCATGAGCGGCGACGTTATCAAGCTTGGCGCCCCCAATTCTGACCAACGTAAAGCGGCGATGTAGCCCGTCACTACGGCGCCTCGGAACAGCTTTGCAGACGCAGCTGTAACTCGTCTGCATACGGGCGCACTTCACGCTTGACCGGTGCCCATCCCTTGTCTAATCAGGCGCCTCACCGCCAAACGCGGTGGACGATCTGCGCGGGTGTAGCTCAGTTGGTTAGAGTGCCGGCCTGTCACGCCGGAGGTCGCGGGTTCGAGCCCCGTCACTCGCGCCATTTCGTCCGAAATGGCAATCGTCCAGATCGTTGAAACATAAGGGAAATCTCGGTTTCCCTTGTATTTCTTTGCAGAGAATGGCCGCGATCTGGGGACCAAATTGGGACCAGATTGTGGACCAATGGGCGACGTCATGAAGAACGTCGCAAGCAATTCCTATCTCGAAAGAAGAGGCCGGGTCTGGTGGTACAACCGCCGCATCCCACGCCGCTACAAACACCTCGATACGCGCGGGCGCATCAAGGAATCGCTGTCGACGACCTCGCTCGAGGAAGCGCGCTACAAACGCGACCTGCTCGCCGCCGCCGACGACAGCTACTGGTCGTCGCTTGCGATCGCCGAACGGGACGGCGCCGATGCCGGCGAGACGGCGCAGCAGGCCGTGCAGCAAAGATACCGCACCGCGACGGCACGGGCGCTTGCAAGGGGCTTCGTCTACAAGCCTGTCGAACAGCTCGCGAGCGAGGCGCCGATCGAGGAGATGTTTGCACGCCTCCTCGCCGTGCTCAAACAGGCCGGTCCCGACGAAGTGCCGAGGGAGGCCGACGCCGAAGCGCTCCTCGGCGGCGCACCGAGACCCGCCGTCACCCTCAGCCAGGCCTTCGAGGTCTACCGCACCGAGATCGCCTACAACGCCCAGCTCTACAAGTCGCCCAATCAGCGCGCCTCCTGGGAAAAGCACAAGCTGACCTCGCTCAACTATTTCATCGAGTTTGCAGGCGACATCGCCCTCGACGACATCACCCGCGAGCTCGCCCTCAAATACCAGAGCCACTGGGCACGGCAGATCAAGCCGAAGGATCCGGAGGTCAAACCGGTTTCCCCGAACACGGCCAACCGCCATATCAGCAACATCCGCTCGCTCTATGCCGACTATTACCGGCATATGGGCGAGGAGGAGCGGCCCAATCCGTTCCGCAACATGCATTTCAAGGCGAAAACGCTGACGGAAGTGCCGCCCTTCTCGGTGGATTGGGTGAGGACGCGCATCCTCGCGCCCGGGGCGACGCGCAAATGGCGCCCGGAGCTCCAGCTGATCACCCTCATGCTCGTCGAGACGGGCTGCCGGCCGAGCGAGATCATCAACCTTCGCATCGAGGATTTCCACGTCGACGCGCCAGTTCCCTATATCTCGATCCGCGCCCGAAGCGACAGGGAGGTCAAGACCGACACATCGGAACGCGACATCCCCCTGGTCGGCATAGCGCTCGAAGCGGCACGGCGCGCCGCGCCCCGAGCCTTCGAACACTATTATGACAGGGGCGAGCTTTTCTCGGCCAACATGATGAAGAACTTCCGCAACCGCAAACTGCTCGAGACGCCGGAGCACAAGATCTATTCCTTCCGCCACGCCTTCGAGAAGCGCATGCAGGAAGCCAATATCGATTATGGACTGCGCTGCCTGCTCATGGGCCACAAGACCAACAGGCCGGCCTATGGCGATGGCGGGTCACTCGAATACCGGCGTGAAGAACTGATGAAGATCGTCCATCCGTTCAGCCCTGAGATCATGGAGATGTTCGACAGAGAATATCCCGAGTGGGCCTGCTAAGGCCCGCGCTGTCAGTGAGGATGCACAGGACGATCGGGGGAGGGGCGAGCCGGCTGGGCAAGGGCGGAGTCGAGCCTCGCAGCGGCCGACCGGCGGTTTTCGACCTCGCGGTCGAAACGGTCGAAAAGCGGGAAATACTTCTCACCGCAATGGCGCACCACCAGGGCGGCGATGCGTCTTCCCTTTTCTAGGTCCTGCAACGTCAGTTTCATCAATGTCGCTCGTTATTCTTATGGAGACTCGCGGCGGCGCTTGCCCATCACGATCTCAGCTTATCTCATAGCGAAGATCTGGCTGCGAGGCGGGATGGCGACCGATCAATACAGATTCCTGCAAAGCCATCCAAATAGGCGACAAGAGCTGGGGAAAAGTGAGCATCTTTGCAGAAAGCAACGTCTATTGACGATGAAATAGCAACCACGAATTGCTATAGGTCGGTACTATAAATGCCAGGGAATGATTCGCTGAATGGTTTGCTATTGTAGCGCATCGGTGAAGCATCGACGGGGGCCAATTTGACGCGGCACTATGAGAAAGAGCTTGTGGCGCTCGGCGATGTCTATGCCGCTGCCCTATCAATTGATGTTAGCCCGCTAGCGGCGATGATCAGCAGAACAATATTGCATCCGCTTCTAACCATTGGTTCCGGCGGTTCCTTTTCGACTGCCTCATACGCTGCGGATCTCCATCAACGTCGAACCGGCCAATTAGCGCGCGCCGCAACCCCACTTGAAACTATCGACATCGACTTCCCGTGCGCGGCAACTCTCTGCTTTTCAGCGAGCGGACGGAATCGGGACATTGGAGTGGCATTCAAGCTTGCTGCCCAGCACGAGCCCGGTCCCGTCGGAGCGCTCGTGTTATCTCAGAACACGCCACTGCATTCGCTACAAAACCGATACAGATACACCGACGTAGTCGGGCTCCCTCATGATTCCTTCAAAGACGGATTTTTAGCCGTCGCATCAATGATTGGATCCGCGATACTCCTAAATCGTGCATACGATAGCGTGTTCGGCCAGACTGAACTGTTTCCGGACTCTCTACACCAATTCACTGAGGAAACTTTTGGTGCAAAGAGCTTTACAGCGCTTTCAGACCGAGTTGAGCCCGTAATTTCTCGCTCAGTCACCAGTCTCCTGTTCAGTCCCCTTCTCCGAGCCGGCGCAGTCGATCTGGAATCGCGATTTGTGGAGGCGGCGCTTGGTTCGATTCATATTGCAGATTTCCGAAACTTCGGACACGGCAGGCATCACTGGATAGCTAAACGCTCCGACGAAACCGGTGTGATCGCATTGGCATCTAATCGGGACGACGTGCTCTGCGGCAGAACATTGAGTTTCATTCCTCACGATGTCCCTAAAGCACGCATAGATTTGCAAGGACCGCCAGACCTCCAAACGGTCGCCGCGCTCTTTTGTAGTCTGTACATCAGCGCAAGCGCTGGCCGCGCCAGGGGAATCGATCCTGGACGACCGGGTGTTCCGGCTTTCGGTCGAAAACTGTACAGCCTTGGTCCGGGAGCGCTCAAGCGGAAGACGTCAGCTGAAAATGAGCGAGCGGCTATACGTCGAAAAGCTCCGGATGCGTTGAAGAATGAACAACAGACGCAAGTTTGGCGAAGCGCCTACGCTGAGGCGGTGAATAATATCAACCATGCAAATATCGGGGGTATTGTTTTCGACTACGACGGGACTCTTTGCGACGATCGCAACCGATATGAGCCGCTCTCGCTCGATATCGCTAATGCTCTTAAACGACTACATGACATGGGGCTCGCGATCGGCATTGCCACGGGTCGAGGGGCATCTGCTGGCGCAGCACTAAGGCATTGCTTGCCGGCCGAAATGTTCGAGGATGTGGTGATTGGATATTATAATGGGGCGGTCGTTACTAAGCTCGAAAACGAAAACGACCAACTTATTGGAGAGTTTGAAGATCAGGATTTGCTATCTGCGATGCGGGCACATCCTGTGCTTGCGCCCGCTGAAATCCGATCGAACGCTGCTCAGATTTCGTTGAGGCTTCCTCCTCAGGTTGGCACCTCGAGCGCGATATCTGCAGTTGACGCTGTCCTTTCCGAGTACGGCTTTAACGCAAGGATAACAGCGTCCAGCCATTCCATTGATGTCCAGTTTTTCGAAGGATCTAAATGCGCGGTAGTGACCGAACTGACGCATACCATTCCGAATGACACAGTGTTGCTTCGCATAGGAGATAAGGGGGTTTGGCCTGGAAATGACGCCGACCTTCTCGACTCGCCCTACGGGCTTAGTGTCGATGAAGCGAGTCGCCATCTCCAACATTGTTGGGCGCTTGCTCCGGCGGGCATCAAGGGTGTGCAGGCGACACTCTACTATCTATCGGTTCTGAAGCTAAAAGGGCGATTTGGCCAGCTTCATATAATGCCTGGCCATCGGGGAGACCTAAATGCGGCGTGAACTAGCGGAAAAGCTGCTCGCTCTAATCATGGATTGGTCCGATCGTGAGAAAGCCGCCGAGTGCGCAGTGTTGGAAGCTTTTGCTCATTATAAATATGATGAATATCAGCAATATGCACCAGGTCTGCGATTCTTGGAGAGCTTAGCGCTTTGGCTTCGGCAATTTGCTCCTGGAGCCGATAGAAATGCAGCCTATCAATTTGTCCGGGAGCGGATGATATTCATTTCTGAAGCAGAAATGAACCACCTCGTTGAGCTTGCTTTTCCATATTTCGTGCGTCGGCATTTGATCGACCGCACTGCAAAAGAAATTGGTCGACCGCCTACCCAGGTAAAGTCGATAATTCGAACCTTGCCATATCGACAGCACCTACGCCGAACATTGTTCCTGGGGTTGAGTGATGGCGCTCGCACCGACCGGTTTCGCCGGGCGAATTGGAGAGACGTGTCAAATGAGCAGATCTGGCACGCATATGACATATCAACTCAGAAAAAGAAAAATCTGCACGAGGAGTTAAAGAAGGACATCGCGAAACTGAATTCCGCAGCAGAAGAGGGCGACCCAATCGCCACTCCGGAATTTGAAACAGTCGTGCTTCTCGATGACTTTACCGCAAGCGGCACGAGCTTTCTGCGCGAAGATGGCAAGGGCGGATGGAAGGGAAAAATCCACAAAATTCTCGACATGCTTGACGACGACAAGGAGGGGTTAGGAGCGTTGATGTCCAAGACCGGAGTCAAGGTGATCATTATTCTTTACATCGCTGCGCCCCAGGCCCTGGAACACTTATTGCCGCTGCTTCCTCAGCGGGGTTTTGCTCGTGGCGATATAGAAATTCAGGTAGTGCATCGGCTTGAGCCATTCACGAAGCTGACGTCGCCTATGGACGATGGCATCCTAAATCTCGTCGCGAATGATGAATATTGGGATGACAGCGCCGATGATGAGCACGCACAGGTGGGTGGAAACTCCTTTAGATATGGCTACGCAGATTGCGCTCTCCCGGTCGTGCTAAGCCACAATACGCCCAATAATTCCATCTTCCTTTTGTGGGCGGGAGAGGGTAGTAATGTTCATGGTCTGTTCCCGAGGGTCAGCCGCCACAGGACATTTGCTTAGTGCGTAATCCGTTTCGCATTCGCGCTTCGCAAAGAGCAATCAGCGACGAGCAGTTCGTCAAGCTCTTCGGTGCTGGCGCGCTCGAACTCATCGATGGCGTCGAGGATCCATTCGGCGGCTTGGTAATTCTGCGAAGCGCACCTGGAGGCGGAAAGACATCTTTTCTGAGACTAATGACGCCGCGACCGCTGCGCTTTGCGTCGATGTTGCAAGATGACCCTCATTCCCGTCCCACTTATGACGCTCTTCGGCAACGCGGTGCGCTAAGCGAAAGGGGTCCGAGTTTATTAGGGGTGATGGCGACATTCACACCTGAATACCGCGACTTGGACGAAATAGATCGCGGTCTCGGAATGTTCAAAGCGCTTTTGAACGCTCGAATCGTAATCGCAACCTTGCGGGCGGTGCTCGAACGGAGCGACCGAACCTATCCTGACGATCTCGAAAGCATCTCAGCGATATGGAATCCAGATGTGGATGTCACGATTCCCGCAAACGCAAATGGTCGCGAACTTTACAATTGGGCGGCGGAGGTCGAGCGCAGTTTCTATGATCAGCTTGATGACTTGGGAGATGGAACCGGCAACACCGTAAGTGGACATACTCGTCTCGACGCCTTGACCTGGTTCGCTACTGCAAAACTGTCAGACGCAAACGGCGAGATAGAAACCAAGCGACTGTTGATGCTCGACGATCTGCAGCTGCTGTCCAAGGCCCAAAGAAGTGCGCTTATGGATTTGCTAGCTACTGCGCGCGTTAATTGCGGTATTTGGATAGCCGAGCGCATGGAGGCTTTAAACTATCAAGAAATCTTGAGCGAAGGAGCTTTGAGACAGCGCGACTACGAAGATGTTGTCCAGCTTGAAAGCCAATGGGCGCGTCGTCGCACTTTCACGAAGTTCGTTTCACAAATTGCCGAGTTGCGTGCCCGGCGTGCGGATGGGTTCGAGGACAGAGATTTTTTTAGCCTGATTGCTGAAGACGACGATCCGGCATCTTGGGAGTCGAAATTTCTTCACGCCTCAGACGCCATTCGTTCGCGCATTGAACAACGAATAAATCGAAATGAGCGCTATAAGGAGTGGATAGCTTCCGCGGAAGATGGGGGAGGCAATGCGCATGCTAGGGCGCTGCGGTGGCGGGCTACGGAAATACTGATTGAGCGAGATTTGGCTCGCGATCAACGCTCGTTCGATTTCGAAATTCTGTCCGATGAGGAATACTCTGCGAAAGATAGTTCGGGGCTGCGTAATGCGGCAGATCATTTTCTTCGCACAGAAATTGAGGCGCCAATTTTCTTCGGGAAAGAAGCATTGGCTTCGGTGTCGTCGTGGAACGTAGATCAGTATGTCGATGTTGCCGGCGATATTTTTGAAGAACTGTCTGCTAAGATTACTGGTCCGCGCGTCATGCCGACCAGTCTTAGTGCCGACCGTCAGCATGACATAATCCGAACAGCAGCCAAACGTCGTTGGCAGGCGATGCCGAGGCGCTTGCCGCACGGATACGACGCCAGGCGCTTATTAGAAGCTGCCGGAGAATTCTGTGCTACTCAAACGTTCAGACCCACAGCACCCTACGCGCCAGGCGTTACGGGCTTTGCCATCACCATGGAAGACCGTGCTCGACTGATTGATCGCGCCGACCAAGGACCTAGCTACTACGCGAAATTGCGTGACGTATTGGCATCGCTCGTTGCGCATAACGAAATCGCGCCACGCATCGATCATCGCAACAAAGGACGTGAGTACGTGGTTTTCTATTTGAACAGGCTCGTCTGCGTTCATTTCAACCTGCCGCTCGGTTATGGCGGTTGGCGCGAAAAATCGCTTCAGGAGTTGTCGCAGTGGCTTGAGCGCGGACGCGCAGCTGTCAGGGAGGAACGCCTTGTCAGATAACTATAGCGCCATGCGTTGGGACCCCTATGTGTTAGTCGCAGACGAGGAGTTCGATGATTTCTGGTGCAGTCACTTAGCGGGACGCAAAAGAGATCTTCTGGTTGTCGTCGGACGAGGCTTCGATATTCGGACAACCCTAGGAAGCAGGCGAATACTCAATGCTGGAGGCGATGGCCGCCGGGATGCCTGGATACTGAATTTCGACAACGGCATGATCGATTCAGACCGAAGGTCGAAACTCACGTCCGAGAACGTCGATCGCCTGAAAGAGATATTCACACCAGAACGGATATTCAATTTGCCGATAAGGCTCTCAACGAGCGGAGCCCATAAAGGTACTTCTAGAGACACGCAGAGAGCGATAAAGGACAACGCGAAACGTTTGGCCGACTATGATGAGGTCATCATCGATATTAGCGCGATGCCGCGAATGGTCGCGATGACAGCGATGGTCCAGTTCCTACACGTCCTAGATGAGCTCTACGAAAAAACCGGCAAGGACGTGAATTTGCACGTGGTCACCGCGGAAAGCGTTAGTTCGGATCGAGGCGCTCAGCCAGCATCCCTCAGCGACACGGTTACCAGCGTCGTGGGCTTTTCAGGTGAACTCAACAGTGAAGCAGGCGAACACATTCCGCGAGTTTGGTTTCCTGTTCTAGGTGAGGATCAACAGACAAGGCTAACGCGCATTCGAGAAGAATTGCGACCCGATGAAATCTGTCCAGTAATACCGTTTCCGGCTAGGGGCGCTCGGCGCGGAGACGAGATCATCGCATCATACCGTCAGACCCTCTTCGACGATTTTAGAGTTGAACCCAGAAACATTCTTCACGCTTGCGAATTCAATCCCTTTGAAGCGTACAAGCAACTCTACAAAGCAATCGATCGATATCGGGACTCTCTGTCTGAACTTGGAGGCTGCAAGGCATTCGTTTCCCCGTTGTCATCAAAATTGCTCTCGGCTGGGGCAGTGCTGGCGTGTTACGATCACAGAATGTCAAAAGGCGTTTCCAAGAAACCGTTGAAGGTAGGTATTCCGTATCTTGAGGCTTCTACCTATGGCGAGCCGACTCAGCCCACAATCGACGGTGCAGAATTATATTCAATGTGGATAAGGGGCGAATGGGAGCGATGACCAGAATTGACTTGCAAATAAGAAAGCTCACGTCGGGCAAATCCGCGATAGGAGCGGGGTTTGTTGCATTGGATATCGTCGAGGGTCGAAAGAAGACCTTTGCCTCGACAGGTGGCTCGTGCGGCAACGTCATGGCAATTCTCGGATGGCTTGGCTGGAACGCGCAACCGACGAGCAGATTGGGTGCAGATCCAGCAAGCGAATACATAATCGAAGAGTATAATGAAATTGGCGTGGATACGTCCCACCTGATCTTGGATGAGACCGTTTCCACGCCGATCGTTATTCAGAAGTTTACTGAAACTGCTGAGGGAGGTCGATCGCATAGGTTTTCGCTTTCCTGCCCGGATTGTGGCGGTTGGTTGCCTCGGTTCAGGACAATGACCCTGAAACAGGCAGAGCAGTTCATGCTCGATGATTCACGGCCACAGATTTATTATTTTGACAGAGTGACCCCATCCACATTGAAATTAGCGAGATGGGCGCGCGACCTTCAAGCATTAGTCGTTTTTGAGCCATCGTCACTCGGAGATGAGAAGCACTTCCTACAAGCTTTAGAACTATGTGACGTCCTCAAGTATTCGAACGACCGTTTGGGACATATTCCCGATCTTGCAGCGTCAAATGCGCCAAAATTGATTATAGAAACCCTAGGTGACGAAGGGCTGAAGATGCGATGGCGCGGCAGATGGAGTGTGTTGCCCGCGTTTGAAGCGCCCGTTTTCGAAGATGCAGCTGGATCTGGCGATTGGTGCACCGCAGGCTTGTTGCATCTCATTGGAGGGGATGGCGCTGAAGGCTTATCCAAAATGAAGAAGCCAGCGTTAGACCGAGCTTTAAAGTTTGGCCAAGCTTTAGCGACACTCAATTGCGGGTTCGAGGGAGCCCGGGGTCTTATGAATCATATGGACCAACGAACTGCGAACAGAGCGTTGCGCTCCCTAATAGAGCGGGGCGAACCATTGCACATCGACGATCATTTGGCGAACGTGCGGGAAATGCCAGAACAACTCTGCGACCTCTGCACTCCGCAAACCAATGCAAACAAAGCGAAGCGTGCTGCCAGTTGAGCGGCGGGGCGACCGCCACGAGACGTTGGCAGAACGCGCGATTTCTCCCCGCAGAATGTCAACTGGTGGCTTTCGGCCTCGTCCACACCATGACCCCGGTGCCGTCCTTCTCGTTCTCGAAGAACGCCGCGCGCATCGGCGCGGCGAAGCTCGGATCATCGAGCCTGACCGAGAGGTAGGGGGTCTCGCCGTCCTTCGATTCCTCGCGCCAGGCGGCGCCGAGTTCGGCCCCGCCGGCATAGATCCGGAAGTCCGGGCCGCCATTCGTCTTCTCCTTATTGGGGACAAACTGGGCTTTGACGTTGATGGACATCGTGCGGATGACGCCTGTGTATTTGCCATCCTTGAACGTGAAGCTTCCGATCTGGGCCATGACTGATCTCCTCTAGCTGGCTTTGGAATGAAGCGCCTTGCGGGCGCGCCTGAACCCGGCATCGCTGCCGAGAAACTTTTCGAGCATGGCGGGGATCAGCGTTTCGGGCTTCTCCTCCTCGCCATAGGTCTGTCGGTAGATCGCCGCATAGTCGGCGAGCGCCGCCGCGAGCTCGGGATCGGCCGCGATGGTGATCTTCACCGGCGTGCGGTCCGGGAGCTTGTCGAGACGAAGGGGCATGAGGACGGGGCTCCGGATTAATGAGGTCTGAGGATGAGGTCGCGCGTAACGACGACGCGCACCAGCCAGCCGGGCCGGACCTTGATGGTCGGCTGGATGCCAAGATTGCGTTCGACCACGCGCTGGCCGGCCTGGTTGACCGTATCGCTCGTTCCGCGGCGGATCGCGCGCTCGATGTCGCCCTCGTCGCCGGCGCCGAGTTCCGCGCCGATCCCGAGAATGGTGGCGAGACCCGCGGCGGTGAAAACCCGGCCCCAGTGATGGTCGGTGCGGTCGGAGAGGCCTGCATACCCTCGCGCATCGGCGCCCGGCGCCGAAATCACGATCGACGATCCGTCCGGGAAGATGATCCGGCCCCAGGTCACGAGCGCCCGGTCCTGCCCGAAGGAGACCTCGGACTGGTAGCGCCCGATGAGGCGCGAGCCCTGCGGGATCAGGAGGTGACGGCCGGTCACCGTGTCATAGACCGGCTGCGTCACCTGCGCGACGATGACGCCCGGCAGGTCGGAATTGATGCCGGTCACCAGCGAAGCGGGAATCAGCGTGCCGGTCATGACCTGATAGGGCGAGACTGGATCCTGGACGCCATAGTCATTGTAGACGTCCGCATCCGCCGTCTCGCCGGCGAAGGCGATCTTCTTCCGCTGCAGATTGGCGTCGGGCTGGCCGGTAGGGGAGAGGGCGGCCTCGCCGGGCCTGATGCCGGCGAGCGTGAGGAGTTCGGCCGGCAGACCGGCCTTGTCCGAAGCGGTTGCGCTCGGCTCGCCGTCCCTTCGGCCGCCCGCGCTCTCCAGCCTGAAAAAGACCGGGGCGCGGGCGGCCTCCGCTTCGAGCGAGGCTTCCTCCATGCGCCTCGCGCGCGCCGCCTCATCTTCCGGGTTCGGACGGAAATCGCTGTCGAACCGGTCAGCATATTCCGGTTCGAGGCCGAGGCCGCGTTCGGCTTCGAGCACGGTCGCGCCAAGGTCGCCCGCGAGCGGCGGGCCGAGCCTGATCGTTTCAGGTTCGGGCCGCGGCAAATCCGTATAGCTCTTCGGCAAGGAAGAAAGGCCGGACGGCGTTCGCTTGGTCTTCGTGTTGTAGAGTTCCTGCTGCGCGGCGGGGTCGACGGCCCTTGGCGGGGAGAGCGCGATGCTCGCGGCCGCGAAGACGCCGATCGAGCCGAGCCCGGCGCCCACGAGCAGGACCTTGCGGTTGATGCGGGTCACGGGACGCGGGCTCGACCGGATCTTCAGGCGTTCGGCGTGCTCGTCGAAGGGTACGGGATCGGCCATCTGGATCAGCCTCCGAACAGCGAGGCCTGGCGCGCGCTGCGCGCCGCGCGGCTGATGCGCACCACCGTCTGGTCCTTTTCGCCAAGCCGGAGTTCGGCGGCGCGGAACAGGCGGTCGACCACATAGTAATTGGCGCGGATGCGGTAGTTCACGAGTTCCGCGCGGCCATCCTCGCCGAGCACGAAGAGCGGAGGCAGATCGCTCGCGGCGATACCGGCAGGCATCTGGATATAGACCTGGCGGCCGTCATCGAAGGCGCGCACAGGCCGCCAGTCAGGATCGTCGCCGCTGATCGCGTAATCGAAGTTCAGGCCTTCGAGCGGGACGCCGCGCTCGACGCTCGCCGCCTCGGCCCGCGCCCCGGAGGCGCGGCGGGCGACGATGGCGGCGAGTTCATCGGCGGGATAGCGCCAGGACAGCGCCGCCATATAGGCGCCCTCGATGCTCTCCAGTTCCAGGTGATAGGTGCGCCGGTCGGTCGCGATCATCAGATTGGTGACGAGGTCCGCACTGATGGGTTTTACGAGGATATGCGCCTGCTCGGTCGCCCCGGAGCCCGACCGCGTATCGCCGACGACCCAGCGCACCGTGTCGCCCGCCGACACCGAGACCAGCGCCTCGCCCGGCTGCAGCGCGATGTCGGACACCTGGCCGGGGCTCGCATAGAGCCGGTAGAGCGCGCCTTCCGTGTACGGATAGACCTGGATCGCGTTCAGATAGCCGTCCTCGGTCGGCTCGACGAGCGCGGCTTCGCGTCCCTTGCGCACCGCCTCGTCCGGCGGCGCCAAAGGCGCGGCTCCCGCCGAGGCGGAGACCTTCTTGAGCTGGCCGGGAAGGGGGAGGGGGACCGGGGTCTCGACGATGCGCGGGCCGGCGTCCGGCGCCTCGGCTTCCGGTTGCGCCGCGACGAAGTCGCCGGGCTGATAGGGGTCGGCCGCTTGCGGCGCCGAGGCGCAGGCGGCGGCGAGGGCGAGCGCCGAGGAGGCGAGCGTGAAGCGCAACATGGTGTCTATTCTCCTGTGTCGAGATCCTGGCCCCAATTGAGGCTGTGGACGTAAAGGCCGAGCGGGTTGGCGCGCAGCGTCGCAGCGTCGGCCGGGACCTGGGTGACCACCGAGAAGAGCCCGGTGAAACGCTCCGATTTCATCAGCGCGCCGTTCTCGAAGGTCTTCTCCACCCAGCGCGCCTGGAAGCTTCCCTCCGAGACGCGCACGACGCTCACCACCTCGACGGTGCGGGATTTTCGCCCGACATCCGCGAAGGGATCGTTGGCCTGCGCAAATTCGTTGAGGGTGACGGCCGCCTTGTCGGTCACGAAGTCATAGGCGCGAAGCCAGTTCTCGCGAACGACGACGGGATCGATGCTCAGCCCCCGCACATGGGCGATGAAATTGGCGAGATGATGCGCGATCTGCGCGTCGGTCGGCTCGTATTTTTCCGCCGCGGGCGCGACGGCGCGCGCCGCGCCCGTCTCGTCGATCTCCACCACATAGGGCGTCACCGTCGATTGCAGGCTGCGCCAGACAAGGGCGCCGGACGTCGCGAAGGCGAGGCCGAGACAGCCGAGCGCCATCAGCCGCCAGTTGCGCGCCTGCACCCGCGCCGATCCGATGCGCTCGTCCCAGACCTGGCCGGCGCGTCTGTAGGGCGTCTCCGGTAAGGGCGATGGCCCATAGCTCGTCGATGTGCGCTTGAACGCCATGTCTATTCATCCTTGTCCTGAAGGCTGGGGGCAGCGCCGCCGGAACCGCGGTCGCCGTCGGAAAGACTGTGGGCCGCGGCCTGGCCGGCCTGCTGCAGGCGCTGTTCGGACTGCATGCGGTTCGCCCAGGCGGGAGGCTGCGCAGCGGGCGCGGCGGAGGGCGCGGACGCGGCGACGGGCGATCCGCCCGTGGCGGTCCAGGCGCCTGCCGCGCCGCGTGAATAGGCCTCGCGAAGCGATTGCGCGGGCCGCGCGGCGAAACGGCCCACCGCGTCGCCGCCGGCGCGCGCGATCCCGGCGACCCCGCTCGCGGCGGCGGCGACGCCTGAGCGGCCTGACGCGGCGGCGCCGAGCGAATAGGAAGTTCGCGCCGCGCCCGTGAGGGACGCGCCCGCTTTCATGGCGCCGGACACGCCGCTTGAGACCGCGCCCATGGCAGCGCGTCCGCCAAGTCCCGCGACATAGGTTCCGGCGGCGACGCCGGCGGCGGTCCCGGCGACGGAGCCTGCGCCAAGCTGCGGCGCGCCGGTGATGAGGCCCGAGGCGATGCCCGGCGCGAAGATGCCGAGCCAGAAGAAGACCAGCGCGGCGAGCACGGTTCCCATCACCTGCGCGAGCGTCACGTCCTCGCCGGTCGTGAACGCCTCGGTGATGGTCGCGAACAGGGTCGAGCCGATGCCGATGACGATGGCGAGGACCATCAGCTTGACGCCGGAGGTGATGACATTGCCGAGAACGCGTTCGGCGAGGAAGGAGGATTTGTTCCAGAGCGCGAAGGGGACGAGCACGAAACCCGCAAGCGTCGTCAGCTTGAATTCGAGGATGGTGACGAAGAGCTGGACCGCGAGGACGAAGAAGGCGACGAGGATCACCGCCCAGGCGACGAACATCACCGCGATCATGATGAAGTTGTGAAAGAAGCTGATCGGTCCGACCATGTCGCCGATCTCGTCGAGCAGGGGCTTTGCCGCATCGAAGCCGACCCCGGCGATGAAGCCCGGCCGCATCAGGTCTTCGGCGGTCATCGTCGAGCCCCCGGCGGTCAGGCCAAGCTCGGCGAAGCTGTCGAAGACGATGGTCGCAAGGATGGAGAAATTGCCGATGATGAAGGCGAAGAAGCCGACATAGAGCACCTTCTTCAGGAGCCCCGCGATCACGTCGGCGTTCTGCGACAGCGCCCAGAAGAGACCGGCGAGCGTGATGTCGATGACGATCAGCGTGGTCGTGAGGTAGGCGACATCGCCGGCGAGCAGGCCGAAGCCTGAATCGATATAGGCGATGAAGGTCGCGAGGAAGGTGTCGATCACGTCCATGGCTGAGGTCAGTTCTCCAGAAAGGCCTTGGTGCGGGCGCGGCCGCGTTCGGCCTCGGCAAGCGCGGCGGCTCGGTCGAGCGCCTCGGCGCGGTAATGGGCGGCCATCATCGCCTCCATCTGGATGAGCTGTTCGGCCTGCATCGCCTCGATCTGGTTTCCGGCTTGCGCCGCCTGCAGGGCGCCTGCCGCCGACTGGCTGCGCGAGACGAGCCCGGCGATCGCGTCCGCATCGGTCTCGTTGTCCTCGAGCGCGGCGGCCACGGTGACCAGCGTGTCGCGATAAGCGGTCCGGGACTGGCGCCAGCGCCGCCTCGCATCCTCGACCAGCACGGCGTTGCGCGGCGGCGTCTCGCCATAGGTTTCGGGATAGGCCTCGTCATAGACGGTCTCGATCTCTGAGACGCCGTAACCGATGCCCTCGGCCTCGGACATCAGCTCATGGATGCGGTTGATCCGGTCACGGATGATCGCTTCGGCGACATTGACGGGGAGCGTCTCGAGATTGCGCGCCATGTTCTCCAGCATCTCGACCTCGTGCGCGAGCTGGCGGACCTGGTTTGAGACCGACTCGACCGACTGCGCGGCCTGCATGATGTTCTCGATATGGTTTGCCGGGTCGTAGACGGTCCATTGCGCATGGGCGGCTGGCGGGAACCCGGCGCAGACGGCGAATGTCAGAAAGGCGGCGACGGTAAGCGGGCGATTCATCGGAAGTCTCCTATTCGGCTGCGAGGGATGCGGAAGGCGGCGCCGCGGCGCCGGCGCCGGGCCCCGGCCAGCGGGCGAGAAGGTCGGCGGCCCAGGCGAGGCCCCTGGCGCGCAGGAAAGCGTGGGCGAAGCCGTTATCGCCCGCCTCGGCGAGCGCCGTGTCGATGCGTTTCTGGTTGACCGGGTCCGACGCGCCGCAGAAGGCGAGACCAATGGGGCCGAGCCCGAGTTCGAACAGCCGGCAGCCGAGCGGCGACTGGTAGTAATAGTCGCGCTTCGGCGCGGCGCGCGCGATCAGCTCGATCTGGCGCGCATTGAGTCCGAACCGCTCATAGGTCTCCTTCGATTGCGGCTCCTGCGCGCGCTCATTCGGCAGGAAGACGCGCGTCGGGCAGCTCTCGATCAGCGCCGGGGCGATCGATGAGGACGCGATGTCGGCGAGCGATTGCGTCGCGAAGACGACGGCGACGTTTTTCTTGCGCAGCGTCTTCAGCCATTCCCGGATGCGCGCGGCGAAGACCGCGTCATCGAGAAAGAGCCAGGCCTCGTCGAGGATGAGGAGCGTCGGCCGTCCGTCGAACCGGCTCTCGAGCAGATGAAAGAGATAGGTGATGACGGGGGAAGCCGCGCCCGGCGCCTGCATCAGCGCTTCCATCTCGAAGCATGCGATGTCGGCGAGCGAAAGGCTTTCATGATCGGCGTCGAGGAGCCGGCCATGCGGGCCTTCCAGGGTGAAAGGATGGAGCGCGGCTCTGATCTCCTCGTCCTGGAGGAGAAGCGTCAGGCCGGTGATCGTGCGTTCGGCCGCCGGCGCCGAGGCGAGGGCCTGGACGGCTTCCCAGAGCCGCGCCTTGCGTTCCGGCGTCATCGAAAGCTTCTCATGCGCGCAGAGCCCGGCGAGCCAGTCGGCGGCGAAGCCGGCGCCGGGCGCCGTATCGACCGCTTGCAGCGGCTGCAGGGCGGGCGCCGCCGCGCCGCCGAGATCGACATGCACGCCGCCCATGGCGAGCGTCGCCGCGCGCGCCGAGCGGCCCTTGTCGAAGAGGAAGACCTGCGCGCCCTCATAGCGGCGCCATTGCAGGGCGAGGAGCGAGAGCAGCACCGACTTGCCGGCGCCGGTCGGGCCGACGATGGCGGTGTGGCCGACATCGCCGACATGGAGGTTGAAGCGGAAAGGCGTCGTTCCGTCGGTCCGCGCCTGGATGAGGGCCGGGCCGCCGAGATGGGCGTTTCCGGCGTCGCCCGCCCAGACCGCAGAGACCGGCGCCATGTGGGCGAGGTTCAGCGTGTGCAGGATCGGCTGGCGGACATTCGCATAGGCATGGCCGGGCAGGGAGCCGAGCCAGGCTTCGACGGCGTTCAGCGTCTCGGCGATGGCGGTGAAGCCGCGGCCATTGACGATGCGCTCGGCGATCCGCTGATGCTCGTCGACGGCGCGGACATCCTCGTCGGCGACGGTGATCGTGGTCGTGACATAGCCATAGGAGACGAGATCGCCGCCAAGCGACTGCAGCGCGGCATCGGCGTCGGCCGCCTTGTTATCGGCGTCGCTGTCGAGGAGCGGCGCCGGTTCGTTGAACATGGTCTCGCGCAGGACCGCGCCGATCGACTTGCGTTTGGCGAACCAGTGGCGGCGTTTCTTGCCCAGCATCTTTTCGGCTTCCGCCTTATCCATGGCGATGAAGCGCGTGACCCAGCGATAGGCGAAGCCCTGGCGATTGAGCTCGTCGAGTATGCCGGGCAGGGTCGATGCGGGGAAGCCCAGTATGGTGACGGTTCGAAGATGCGCCCCACCGAGCCGCGGTTCGAGCCCGCCCGAAAAGGCCTCGTCGGCGAGGATCGCGTCGAGAAAGACCGGGAAGTCGGGGACGGCGACGGGATGGCGCCTGGTCGACACGCAATCATGTAGATAGGTGAGCGTTTCTTCGTTGGTGAGCGGGGCGATCTCGGCGAGCGAGGTCGCGAGAAGGTCGAGGACGCGCGCTGCGAACTGTTCGAAGGTCTCGAGGCGCTGGCGCCAGTTGGCGGCGTCCTTGGTCTCGGCGCGTTCGATCAGCGCTTTCTCGGCGCGCCCCGTCGCATCGGCCGGCGGCAGCCAGAGGAGCGTCAGATAATAGCGGCTCTCGAACCGCGCGCCCGCCTCGTCGGCCTGCAGCGCGCGTTCGAGATCGACGAGCCAGGAGGCCGCATCCGGAAAGGCGCCTGCGGGATAGTCATGGACTTCCGCGCGCGCAGCCTCGAAGAAGAGCGCCCAGCCCGATCCGAACCGGCGCAGCACATTGTTGACCCGCGCCATCACCGAGACGAGTTCGGCTTCGGTCGAGCTTTCGAGATCCGGCCCGCGATAGCGGAAGGTCTTCTGGAAGGAGCCGTCCTTGTTGAGGACGACGCCGGGGCCGACCAGCGCCGCCCAGGGCAGATAGTCGGCGAGCCGGTGCGGGGACGGGGCGTATTCGCGGAGGTTCAGCACGACAGATGTTCCTTGTGACGGATCGAGCGGGCGGCGACGGCCATGAAGTCGGGGTCGGCGCGGGCGACGAAGACCGCCGCCGAATGGCCGAGCACCCAGAGAAGGAGGCCCGGTATCCAGAGCCTGAGGCCCAAGGCGAGGGCGGCCGCCAGCGTGCCGATGGCGATGGCGGCGGCCCTTGGCGCGCCCGCCATCAGGATCGGCTCGGTCAGCGACCGGTGGAGAGGGACCTCATAGCCGTCCATCAGAGGAGCGCGCCCCCGCCGAAGGAGAAGAAGGTCAGGAAGAAGCTCGTCGCCGCGAAAGCGATGGAGAGACCGAAGACGATCTGGATCAGCTTGCGGAAACCGCCCGAGGTCTCTCCGAAGGCGAGCGTCAGACCGGTGATGGTGATGATGATCACCGCGACGATCCGCGCGACCGGCCCCTCGATCGAGGAGAGGATCTGGTCGAGCGGACCCTCCCAGGGCATGCCCGATCCCGCGGCGTGGGCGGGCGCTGCGAGCGCGAACGCCATGACGGCGAGCATGGCGCCGCGCCGGGCGAGGCGGCGATGTCTTGAGAGTGCGAAGTCGGTCATGCCTTGTCTCCTTGCTTGATGATGGAAAGGGGGATCGCGGCGAGCGGCTCGGCGGCGTAGCCGCCATCCTTCAGCCCGGCGATGCGCAGCGCCTCCTCGACGCGGCGGCGCCCACCCGAGCGGCTCATGAAGATGACGACGTCGATCGCGCCGGCGATGAGCTGCACGGGCGGCTGCGAGACCGCCTCCATGGTCAGCTGTTCGAGCCGGGCCAATGCGTCGTATGCGGAGTTTGCATGCAGCGTGGTGATCCCGCCCGGATGGCCGGTGTTCCAGGCTTTCAGGAGATCGAGGGCTTCCGGCCCGCGCACCTCGCCGACGACGATCCGGTCGGGACGAAGCCGCATGGTCGAACGCACGAGCCCGCCGAGCGAAACATGCTCGCGATGGGTTCTGAGCTGCACGACATTCGCCGCCGCGCACTGCAATTCGCGCGTGTCTTCGAGGATCACGATCCGGTCGCCGGCGAGCGCCGGTTCGGCGAGCAGCGCGTTCGCGAAAGTGGTCTTGCCCGACGAGGTCCCGCCGGCGACGAGGATGTTGGCGCGCGCCGCGAGCATCGCCCTGAGTGACGCCGCCGTCGCCGGCGCGAGCGCGCCTTCCGCGACATAGTCGCTGAGCGTCAGCCGTGCGACCGCCGGCTTCCTCACGGAAAAGCACGGCGCTGTGGAGACAGGCGGGAGAAGCCCTTCGAACCGTTCGCCGCTGCCGGGGAGTTCTGCAGAGACGATCGGGGAAGACCGGCCGAGGACCTCTCCCGCACCCGAGGCGACGAGGCGGATGACGCGCTCACGATCCGCAGCGCTGAGGCTGTGTTCGGACCTGACGACGCCGCATCCGGCCTTCTCGATCCAGACGCTTCCGTCGGGATTGGCCATCACCTCGATGGTGTCCTTGTCGTCCAGGGCGTCGCGCACCACCTCGCAGAGCGCCGTGCGCAGCATGGCGCTGCGGCGGAGGCTCGTCTCGGTATTCTGCGGCTTGTGGGTCACGGGTTCGTCGCTCCGGATCAGATGTCTTGTCTGATCCCGAGCATCGCGCGCCGGGCGCCTTCCGGGGAGTTGGAGCGTCGGCCAAAAGATCATGAGCCGTGCAAAGGCGTGCAACTTCCCGAGGAATTGCGGCGGTGCGGCACGCCCTCCGGTTTCGTCAATATTGCTCGCGAAGCGCCTGAATATCGCCTAAGCTCAACGGGGATGTATGCAAAAGAAGCAGCAGCATTCGCCAGCTCTGCACTTTGAAGACGGATGAGGAGTTCTATCGGGGACTGGCGAGGGCCTGCAGCGAAACGGGAAGGAGGAGGAAGCGCCATGAAGACGTTTGCCCTGCATTCCGACGACCGCCTTGCACGCTATGACTATCTCAGCCGCCTGTCGCCCGACCGCTGGGCCTGGGAATTCCTGCGGCGCAACCGCCGCTTCAGAAGAGACGCCGCCGCCCGCAAGGATGCCGACATCTCCGAGCGCCGTGCGCCCTGCGAGGACATACGCTTGCTGCGCGCGCGCACGCCGCAGACGCTCGCCGAACGCTGGGGGCTCGTCCTCATGCCGGACCCGGCGCTCGACGGATATCACGCCGACGTGGTGTGGAACCCGTTCGCCTTTCCGGACCAGGTGACCGTCCACCCGGTGCCGCGCGCGCCGGAAGAGCATTGCGAAATTCATGACCGGTCGGTGCGCGAATGCGCAGTCACGCACATTACCGACGCGGCCGGCCGCGAATATCTGCTGCTGCGCAAGAACGGCCATGTCATCCAGATCCGGAGCGTCGGCGTCTCCTTCCTCGGCATCGAGCCCGTGCGCATCAACCTGACGCTCCCGGATCTTGAATCCTATAAGCGGCGGCTGAAACTGCAGGAGGCGGCGATCCAGATCTTCAGCGAGGAGGAGACGGCGCCCGCAGCGCAATGGACGAAGACGACGCAGATCCTGCGCGACGGGCTCGTGGCGCTCGACTGTCTCGACAGCGGCATGACTAGGCGCGACGTCGCGGTCATGCTTCACGGCGCAGAGCGGGTCGACGAGGAATGGGAGGGCTCCTCGATGAAGTTCTCGATCCGCTATCTCGCGCAGAAAGCCGCGGCGCTGCGAGACGGCGGCTACATGATGGAATTGCTCGGCGGCGAGCACGGACCCGCAAGGCCGGTCCGGGGAGAGACGGCGTGAACGGCGCTGGCGCTCTCCGTCCATGCGGCGCGGCGAGCCCTCCATCTCGGCTCGCGGCTGGCGCTGCCCTTCAAAATCGGGAAAAATGGATGTCTCCGGAGGATCGACCCGCGATTGCCGGCCGGCCATAGCCGTTGTCTGTGATATGGAGAGCTATGGCCTGTTCGAGCGCGTGCGACGCTTCGACGAGGTTGAGGACATGCTCGCAAAGGCGCCCGCTGAAAACCCCTAACGCCACCACCGGTCTGGAGATTGCAATGATCAGGACTATTCTCGCGCTGCTCACCGCCGCCATCATGATGACGCAGCCCGTCTCAGCGCAGGCGCCAGGCGCGGTTCCGGACATGCCAGCCGGCTTCGATATCCGCGGCAATGGCGTGCGGGGCGGCGAGATCGGCGAGCCGCTTTCGCTCAAAATCACGCCCTACAATGCGGGCAGGGAGCTCTTCAGCAATGACCGCTTCACCGTCTATGAGCGGATCAATCTGCTCGAGGCGCGCCTCACCAGATATGGCGACCCGGTCTGCACCGTCGACAAGCCCGGCACGGAATATCAGCGGTTCCGTTCGCGGGTCGTCGTCGTCTTCAACGTCGCCCATGACGAGCGCATCACAGAGGACATGCTCTGGGATGAGGTGCGGCCCGTCCTGTCTGACGTGATCCATCCGGAGATCTGCCCGCAGGCGAACATGATCACCGCGCATGTCTATGCGAAGAACTGGGACCGTACTGCGGCGGGACAGGTCTACCGCCCGGAATTCGCGCCCATGCCGGTGGTCCAGCTTCGCGTGAAGGAGCCGCTCACGGACTTCGAGCTCTCCTCAAACATCGATCAGCGCAATAACGCCGCCTACGAAGTGATCCAGGAAATCGTTTCGGAAGGCATCCTGGTGGCGCATTTCCAGTACGAGGTCGACGGATATCATGGCTGCGACAAGACCTGGACTATGGGCGGATGCACGCGCGAGACTTTCGCGCCGCTCTATTGGGGCGCGCCCGACCAGATGGCGGTCTGGTCGCTCACCGACCGCATGCTCGGCGATCTCTCGCGCGGTCTCTCTCCGGCCGAACTCGACGCCTACAAGACGACGCTTGCACAGATGCGCGCCGAGTATGCGCAATACACGTCCTTCGACGGCTATGCGCGCGGCTTCGACGCGCGCATGATGACCAATGAGCGTGCGCGCGCCCATAACGCCGCCCGGCGCCAGGCGCTCGACGACTTCAACAAAATGCTGAAGGAGGGCTGGAAGATCATCGAGGAAAAGGGCCTGGTCGCGATCATCGCACCGCCAGGGCCGTCCGGACCGTGCGACATCCGTGTCTATGCGGGCTCCTGCATCGAGGATGCCATCTTCATACCGGGCTATCTGTGAAGACCTCGCAGGACCGGTCGTCCGATCTATCTCAGCAATGCGTTCAAGGCCTCCGCCTGCAACCGGTGCTTTTCCGGGTTGGCGTCCATGAGGCGCGCAAGATTTTGCAGCTTCCAGCGGACTGCGGGAAGGTCGGCGGCCGCGCTGACGCCGATCAGCGAGAAGTCAGGCTCCGCCATGATGAGACCGCGCAGGAATTGCGCGTATTCGTCCCTGAGCCGGGACTGCACATCGTCGACGAGCCTCTTCCTTGCAGCCTCCAGATCCTCGATGCGGATCTCCCGAAGCGCCATTCCGGCGAATTCGCGGTCATAGACCTCATTGAGCGGGCTGAATTTCGGCGCGAGGATTTCGTGCGGCGGCCGGCTTGAACTCGCCAGATACACCATGAAGGCCCTGAACAGCGCGTCTGTCAGGCCTTCCTCCTCATAGAGCAGCTTGATGTCGAACAGATCGCGCGGATGCTGGCGGTCGAGAGCGGCGTGGATCTTCCCCGCGAAGACATCCTCGAACGACGCCACCAGCGTTTCGGCAAATCCGAACCGGTCCTCGACCTGTTCCGCCACACGGCGCATCGACGGTGCAAAGACGACGCCGCGTGTCACGGGCGACGTCTCGACCTTCACGCTCACGCCGCCTCTCTCGAAGCGGATCCGCGTCGCGCCGCCGCCGCCGCCGGGGATCCTGCTGGACTTCACGCCGGCAAGCCGTGCGCCCTCCGCAGCGATCCGATCCATCGCCTCATTGATCTCCCTAAGGGACTGGTCGCGGTGCTTTACCGGAAGAAAAGTCAGGTCGATATCGATCGACAGTCGCGGGAGGTCGCGGAAGAAGAGATTGATGGCGGTGCCGCCCTTGAGGGCGAAGTCAGGTTCCCCCGCGATCACCGGAAGCACGTCGATCAGCAACTGCACCTGATCGCCATAGGGTTCACGAGCCATCGCGTTCGTCCTTTTGAGCCGGGAGATAGTCCGGCGGAACCGTTATCTCGTAGAGGGGATGCAGGCGTCCGCCATCCGTCAGGGCCCTCGGACCCGAGCCGAGATCGTAATCCTTCGGGTCGACATATTTTCGCCAGGCGTGAGCATGCCGGTCCGCGAACACGAAAAAGAGCCGCTTCACCTTCTTGCTCCTGCATGCCTTGAGGGTCTTGTCGAGCAGTCGCGGCCGGGCCGATGTCAGGCCTTCGAAGAGCACGTCAGCCATATGAAACGTCTCCTCGGCCGGAACCTCGTCGAGCAGTTCCAGAATCGCGCGTTCGGGCGCCGACACGGTCATCGGCCAGTCCCATGGCGCGCCGAGCGACCGGGCTTCCCCGCTCGCGACGGAAAGGTCCTGGACGCCCACCGGATTATCGCCGAAGAGCACGCGGGTGTGGGTCCGGTACCGGCCTGCGTCCGGCAACCGCTTCAGCCATGCCGGGGGTTCGCCATATAGATGGACAAGCGGTTCTCCGCCAAGCCGGAGGTAATGTTCGAAACCCTGGAGGTCGAGCGCGGTCCGTCCGCCGACATGGACGTCATATCCCATCACCCGCTGCATGGAGAGGATGACCGTCTTCCAGTCAGGTGGCGCATGGCTTTCGGACGGCCGCCGGTAAAGGCTGCGCGCCACCCGTTCCAGCCAGCCGCGACGCTCGTAGTCGAGGATCGACTTCCGATCGATTTCGCGGGCCGTGAGCCATGCCGCATCCGCCAGGAAGCCCTGCGGCAGATCCTCAAGGAGCGGCTTCAACTTTTTGGCTCTTTGTTGGCTCATAACCATTAAATATCCGAATTATCAAAGCGCCTTCAAGGGGTCGCTTTAAAAAAAGTCTCATAAGTTGGTTTAAAACCAATAAATAGGGACATTTTCGAAGTCACAGGCCTCGCCGCTTGGGGATCGAAGACGCTGTACTGCAAGGGACCGAAAACGATGCCTTGACTCGTTTCGCTCGACAAGAACAAAATAAGAACATGCTCAGCGAAGCCAGCATCAGACGCCTTAAGGCCGCGACCGCCGCAGACCTTCACGGCCCCGCCGCCCATGGCGACATCAGGATCGCGCCGGAGGTGCGACTCGCCCGCGGCCGCATTCACGAGATCATGGGCGAGGGCGGCGAAGTCTTCGCGCTCGCCGCCGCAAGTAGATGTGACGGCCCCCTGATCTGGATCGGCCAGGCCCGTGATGTCGCGAGCCTCGCGCCGACGGCCCTGCAGCAATTCATCGATCCCGCCCGCCTGATCCTCACAATCGGGCTTAACCGGGCCGAGCTTCTCTGGGCGACCGAACAGGCGCTGCGGGCGCGCTCGGCGCCTTGCGTCATCCTGGAGCTGCGCGAGGGGCCTGGCCTCAAGGAAAGCCGACGATTGCAAATCGCCGCCGAGGAGAGCGGCGCGCTCGGCCTCGTCCTCGTCCATGGCAAGGCGCGGACCTCTGCGGCCGAGACGCGCTGGCGATGCGAGGCCGCGGCCCGGAATGAGTGGGTATGGGCGTGTACGAAGGCCAAGCGCGGGGCGCCCGGCGCCTGGCGCGCATCGTGGATGGGGAAAGATCATGCGCCGGACCTTGTCGCTCTGGCTGCCGCAGCTTCCGCTTGATCGCCGCGTCCGGCTCGGCGACGGGCGGACCGCAGGGCCATTCGCCATCGTCGCCGAGATCCGCAACGCCTGGCGTCTCACCCATCTTTCCGGCGAGGCGGCGAGGGCCGGCCTCTCGCCGGGCCTGTCGCTGCCGGACGCGCGCGCCATCTGTCCGGCGCTCCTCACCGAGCCCGCAGACCCGGCCCGGGAGGAGGCGCTACTCCGCGCGCTCTGGCGCTGGGCCGACCGGTTCTCGCCGCTCGTTTCGCTCGATCCGCCGGACGGGCTCTTCATGGACATCACCGGTTGCGCCCATCTTTTCGGCGGCGAGGCCGCCATGGCCGAGACCGTGCGCGAGGAGGCGGGCGATTTGCGCATCGCCGCACGCATTGGCGTCGCGGACACCAAGGGCGCGGCCGCCGCGCTCGCGCGGTTTTCATCCGTACCCGTTTCAATCGCCGGGCCCGGCGCGACAGCCGAAGCGCTGCACTCGCTGCCGCTCGCCGCGCTCGGTCTCGAGCCGGGCCTCCTCCACGACATCAGGCGCACGGGGCTCCAGACCGTGGGTCAGCTCTATGAAATGAAGACTGGCGAACTCGCCCGGCGATTTGGCCTCGATCTCACCGTCTCGCTCGACCGCAATCTCGGACGCGCCCCCGATCCCGTGGTCCCGAAATCCGCCGGCCCGGTCTACGCCGCGCGCGCGACCTTGCCGGAACCGATCGGCCATAAAGACGATCTCGAACGCATCATTCTGAGGCTTGCTGAGTCTGTCTGCGGCCGGCTCTCGGCTGCGCAATGCGGCGCGCGCCGCTATCGCCTGACCGTGCGTCCGGTCGATGCGCGTGACGAGGTTCTCGCCATCGGTTTTGCCAAGCCGAACGCGGCCCCCGACGCGGTGCTGCAGCAGTTCAGGAGCCCAATCGACAAGCTCAGCCTCGCCTTCGGCGCCGACTTCTTCCGGCTCGCCGCCGAAAGCGTCGAGGCCCTGCATCCGCGCCAGGCGGGCTTCGACAGAAAGACCGAACGCGAAGACGACCGCGCCGATCTCATCTCGACGCTCGGCAACCGGCTCGGCTTCGACCGCGTTCGTCTCTTCGCCCCCGGCGACAGCCATCTTCCGGAGCGGGAGTTTACCACCGTCGAGGCGATGGATTGCCGGGAGGCAATCGTCTGGACGCCGTCGCCGCGGATGCGGCCCTTGCGCCTCTATCATCCGCCCGAACCGGTGCGGGTGGAGACAGCCGGCCGGCCGCCGCTGAAGTTCGAATGGCGCCGGCGTTCCTATGAAACCGCGCACGCTTCAGGCCCTGAACGCCTCGCCGGCGAATGGTGGCGCGATGACGCCGGAGGCGTGCGGGACTATTGGCGGGTCGAGACGAGAGACGGCCTGCGCCTTTGGCTTATGACCTGGCCCGGCCGGGATGGAGACGCCTGGCATATGGCGGGGCGGTTCCCATGAGCTATGCCGAACTGTGCGTGACCAGCAATTTTACGTTCCTTACGGGCGCGTCCCATGCAGAGGAACTCGTGGCGCGGGCGAAGGAACTCGGCCTCGCCGCGATCGCGATCACCGACCGCAACACATTCGCCGGGATCGTGCGCGCCCACGCCGCTGCGAAGGAAATCGGGCTGCGCTTCATTGTCGGCGTGCGCCTCGCCCTTACCGACGCGCCCGACATACTCGCCTATCCGAAAACCCGCGCAGGCTACGCCAATCTCTGCCGGCTCCTCACCACCGGCAAGCGCCGCACCGAAAAGGGAAAATGCGAGATCGGGCTTGCGGACGTCATCGAATGGGGCGGCGATTGCGTGTTCGTCGTCATCGGCGGCGGCGATGGCGATGATCTTGATCATCGTCGTCTTCACGACGCCGACGATGATCAGCATGATGGCGATCATGATGGCGTCGCCGCCGCCGATGATCATGCTGGTGACGATCACAATCATCATGACGTCGCCGATGCCGGCGCCGGCGACGCCGATCCCTTCAATCCTGCACGCGATGGGGAGGGCGACGTCGCCGCAGATATCGAATCCCGGAGGGAGGTCGCCGGCAAGGAGGAGGGCGCCGAAGCGACGCTGAACCGCCTGGTTGCGGCCTTCGGCGAGGACGTGTTCGCCGGCATGGCGCCGCGCTATGACGGCGACGACGAGACCCGTTTCGCCGCGCGCGCCGCGCTTGCGGGGCGCACCGGCGCAAGGCTGGTCGCCACCGGCGACGTCCTCATGCATGCGGGTGCGAGGCGCCGGCTCGCCGACATCCTTTCCTGCATCCGCGAGAAAACCACGATCGACCGGCTCGGCCGGCGCGCGCTCCCCAATGGTGAGCGGCGTATCAAATCCGAATTCGAGATCCGGCGGCTTTTCAGGAATCATCCGGATGCTGTGAAAAACGCCGGCGTCATCGCCGCGCGCTGCACCTTTTCGCTCGATGAACTCCGCTACGAGTATCCTGACGAGATCACCGACGGCATGGCCCCGGATGAGCGCCTGCGCATGCTCGCCGAAGAGGGCATGAAGCGGCGCTATCCCGATGGCGAAACGCCGGCGGTGCGCGCGCTCGTCGAGAAGGAGCTCGCCCTCATCGCCGAGCTCGACTATGCGCGCTACTTCCTCACCGTTCACGACATCGTCGCCTTTGCGCGCTCGAAGGGCATTCTCTGCCAGGGCAGGGGATCGGCCGCCAACTCCGTGGTCTGCTACGCGCTCGGGATCACCGAAGCCTCGCCGGAAACCATCACCATGGTGTTCGAAAGGTTCATCTCGGCGGCCCGCAACGAGCCGCCCGACATTGACGTGGATTTCGAGCATGAGCGGCGCGAGGAAGTCATCCAGCATATCTATCAGAAATACGGCCGTCATCGCGCCGGCATCTGTTCGACCGTCATTCATTTTCGCTCGCGCGCCGCGATCCGGGAGGTCGGCAAGGCGATGGGTCTTTCCGAAGACGCCGTCGCCGCGCTCGCAAGCCAGGTCTGGGGGACAAGCAGCGCCGGCATTGCGAATGAGCGCGCGAAAGCGGCCGGGCTCGATCTTGGCGACAGACGCCTGCAGCAGACGCTCGCCCTGACCCAGGAGATCATCGGTTTCCCGCGCCATCTCTCCCAGCATGTCGGCGGCTTCGTCATCACCCGCGGGCGGCTCGACGAGCTTTGCCCCGTCGAGAACGCCGCCATGGAGGACCGCACCATCATCGAATGGGACAAGGACGATATCGACGTCATCGGCATGCTGAAAATGGACGTGCTGGCGCTTGGCATGCTGACCTGCATCCGCAAGGCCTTCGACCTCCTGAAAACCTGGAAGGCGGCGCCCTACACGCTGGCGACGCTGCCGAAGGAGGACCCTGGCGTCTACGACATGCTCTGCGTCGCCGACACGGTCGGCGTCTTCCAGGTCGAGAGCCGCGCGCAGATGAACTTCCTGCCGCGCATGCGCCCGCGCTGCTTCTACGATCTCGTCATCGAGGTCGCGATCATCCGGCCCGGTCCCATCCAGGGCGACATGGTCCACCCTTACATCAAGCGACGCCGCAAGGAGGAGCCGGTCGTCTACCCCTCAGAAGAATTGAAACCTGTCCTCGCCAAGACGCTCGGCGTGCCGCTCTTCCAGGAACAGGCTATGCAGATTTCCATCATTGCGGCCGGCTTTACCGCCACCGAAGCCGACCAGCTTCGCCGTGCCTTGGGCAGTTTCCGCGGGCCGGGCTCGGTCGAGACCTTCCGGGAGCGTTTCATCGCGGGCTGTCTCATGAACGGCTATGACCAGGCCTTCGCAGAACGGTGTTTCAAGCAGCTCGAAGGCTTCTCCGGCTACGGGTTTCCCGAAAGCCATGCGGCGAGCTTTGCGCTCCTCGTCTACGCCTCCTCCTGGATCAAGCGCCACCATCCGGAAGTCTTCTGCTGCGCGCTTCTGAACTCCCAGCCCATGGGCTTTTACGCGCCGGCCCAGATCGTGCGCGACGCGCGCGCCCATGGGGTCCAAGTCCTGCCGGTCTGTATCGAGGCGAGCTTCTGGGACAATGTGCTCGAACCTGCCGGCGACGGCTCGCTCGCCGTGCGTCTCGGCTTCCGCCAGATCAAGGGCGTGCCGGAAACCGATGGCCACTGGATCGCCGCCGCGCGCGGCAATGGCTACCGTTCGATCGACGCCGTCTGGCGGCGCGCCGGGCTCAGCCGCTCGGTGCTCGCAAAACTCGCCGGCGCCGACGCTTTCGCAGAACACGGCCTCAACCGGCGCGAGGCGCTCTGGGAGGTGAAGGGGCTTGGCGGCGAAAAGCCCCTGCCGCTGTTCGAACAGACAGGCGAGGGGCTGGCGATGATCGCATCAAATCTGCCGGCGATGTCCGGGAAGGAGGAGGTGTTCGAGGATTATGTCGCGACGCGCCTGACGCTACGCGATCATCCTGTAAAACTGCTGCGCCCCGAGATCGGGCGGTTCGTCAGCGCCGCCACGCTGCGCGATGCGCCGGGCGGGCAATGGATGACCGTGACCGGGCTTGTCATTACCCGGCAAAGGCCGGGCACGGCGAGCGGCGTCATCTTCCTGACTCTGGAAGACGATACCGGCGTCTCCAATATCGTGGTCTGGCCGAAGACCTTCGAGAAGCACCGCAAATCCGTGATGACCGGGCGGCTTCTCAAGATCACTGGCAAGCTTCAGCGCGAGGGCATCGTCACCCATCTCATCGCCGCGCGGATCGAGGATCTTTCATATCTGCTAGACACCCTTGGCGACGCCGATGGCTGGGGCGTCGCCATCGATCCGTCCCATGACAATGCCGACGACGTCAAACGCCCGGCGCCGGCGGGAGAATACGGGCCGAAACGGCCGGAGCGGAAACCGCTCTCCGAAGAGATCACCGCCGAGATGCAGCGCGCCCGGCAATTGCGCTACGGGACCGGCGCCCGCCACCCGAGGGAGCAGGCGAACAAGCTCTTCTACAGCCGGGATTTTCACTGACGGCGGAAAATCAAAAAGCGAAATCGAATCAAGAGTTAAGAGTGTTTGCTCTAATCAAGCTACTTGCTAAGTCTATTTGAAGGCCGACGATTTTGACTTGATTGGCTTGAATGAAGACTTCTCCTTCTAAGTTTGCTACATCACCCTATCGTTGCAAGCTCGCCATCATATGGGGTCGAAATGGTCGATGAGTTGCGCAAAGCCATGATCATAATCGCCGTTTCAAAATACGGAGGCGGCGCCTTTGATGACCTGCCGGGTACGCTCTACAGCTCGAAGCGATTGAAGGACTGGGCCGAGGCTGATTCACCCGATCGGAATTACGATGTTCTGACAATTGATGATCGCCAAGATCCGGTCACAGTAGAACGCGTTGAAACCGAAATTAGGGACTTTCTGGCTACGCGCAGGATTGACCGGCTCGTCGTTTATTTCGGAGGTCACGGCGCGCAGCAACAGATTGGACAAGTCTGGCTCCTTTCCGACGCCGCCCGCGACAAAGGTGAAGCGATTGACTTCGCGAACTTCAAGGAAGGATTGCGCAAGGCAAATATTGGTGACCTGAACCCAAACCTGGAAAGCGGCCAAGTCTGGATCATTTCCGATGCATGCCGCAATCCCGATATTGGCTTTCTGGGACGTCCGATCCTCACAACAGGCCGGCGCACGAAGAATGTCGAGTTCGACATATATCATTCGTGCTTGAGCGAAGATTATTCCTTCCATCTCGACCCAACACCGGAACGCAACTATCCACACCTGCTTTTCACCGAAGCCTTGGTGGACGTGCTCGAGGCTGCATTTCCTGAAACGATCGAAACGCAGTACCATCCACGCAGCCCCGCGATGCTAAATCATCTTGTGGCAAAATTTCTGAGGAGAGAAGTGCCGAAAAGGGGAGTGGCAAGTCTGCTGGATCAGGATACCAGGCCCGACATTGAGTATGGCTTCTCGCAACCTCACAATTACTATGTTGCGCCTATAGATCCGGGCACACCAACAACTCCCCAATCGGGAACGGAAAGCCCGCCGGGCGGCGCCGCTTTAGCCAGAACCATGGGCCTTCTTCCCAAAGGTTCAGCCTCCAAAAGGATCCAGCAAATCCGCGGATTGCGGAGAGAACTCGACTTCCATGCAAGCGAGATCGCCACCATGGGCAAAGCGTTAGGCAACCCATTAATCTATTTGGATAGCGCGCCAACGGCGATTGCGTTTCCCACCGGCCGCAAACATGACCTCAAAGTCCGCCAGCTGGATGAAAGTTTTGGTGTATTTGCTGAGGAGTGGGTCAAGGGGACGCCGATCTTGATCCAACAGGACGGCAAGTGGATCATCTGTCCGAATTTTCCCAATACAATAACGGTTATACTCAAGAACAGCCTTCCAGGCGACATGTTAGTTCTGCGACGAGAGCGTCGCGATCTGCCGCCTGATTACCTCTTCTCGACCACGTACAGCTGGGACAGCTCATGGTCTGATCGCTTCATTTTAAAGGGGGACCAGCCCCTGCGTATGTCCGACGCCAACCAATTTGCCGACCGCATCCGATGGAACAAGCAGATTTACCCTCATCATGCCGTCACCGCCGCATATCTTTACGAAAAGTCCGGCGACTACGAAAACATTCTGCGTACGGCTCATTATCTCGCCGAAAGCGGCGAAAATGGTGTTCCCTTTGATCTTGCGATGCTCAGCGCCAGTCGCATCGAGTGGCGTCGAGACGGAGACGGCATTGCGGCCAGAGCTGATTTTCCTGAGGTCAGAGACCGGTCCATGGACTACGACGCCGGTTCCTCGAGATCGAGCCGTCCATATTATGCTCAGCGCGGATTCGCTCCACGCGAAGGTGTTCCGCTCCTGAGCTTCGTCCCGACCCACGGACGCGGCTGGTCGTTGCTCAAATATACTGAAGAGTTCGACATTCCCGATGACATCCGTCAGATCGCGCACGAAGCTGTTCCGCAAACCACGGGCGTGCTGAAAAATGCGGGCGCGCAAGCGTTTGCGGGCGCATTCGACTATGAAGTCCATGATCTCGAAGACCTTGAGATTCTGCCGATCGATCTGCCGGCCCGTGAAACTGTCAACGTGTTTGTGATGCTGCCGGACTTCTTGCAAGTCACGACATTCGAGACCGCATATGAACGCGTCGAAGCACACACGGGACTCACTCCTTCATCGGAAGATATCCGGAGCGAACTGGAAAAACTGAGAGCGGAGACTCCGACTTCGGAAAGATCGAACGATACGACGGGAGAGGCATCATGAGCCGGCTCATTCTCATTCACGGCATCAACAACGAGAAGAATTCCGACAAGCTGATCCGCGAGGACTGGACGCGCGCGCTTGCCATCGGAGCGTCTTCAGATCCGAAGGACTTTCTCACAGGAACAGAAATTCGCACCGCCTTTTACGGCAAACTCTTGTTCGATGAGACGAATTCCTGGGACGGATCAATGGATCATGCGCGACACATGAGCGCCAGTTCTGGCGCGTCCGACTATGCCGATGAAGATGTTGCAGCACTCTATCGCGAGGTCCAGAAAGAGCTAGGCGTCACGGACGAACAGGTCGCAGCTTATCTTGACGAAGACGACGAACTTTCTTCCAAACGAATGGGGAAGGGCATCCATAAGAAGTGGCTGAAAGCCATAGCCCGATGCCTGGAAGACGTCGTTCCCACCAAGGGCAAGTTCCTCGCTCGCCGCTTCTTGCGTCAGGCAGCGGCCTATTTGTTCAAGCCCGGATTGCGGGATTCCATCGATAGCATGGTTCTCGATCAGGTCTTCCAGAATGTGGACAGTGGCGAAGAAACCGTGGTTATCAGCCACTCGCTTGGAACAATCGTCGCCTATTCGATCCTTCGGCGACTCACTCTCAGGCAACCAATTCCGCTTTTCATCACGGCTGGGTCTCCGCTCGGCATTGAAGTTGTGAAACAGCGCATCGGAGGCCCATTCTTGAGACCTGAAAGCGTAGCAAACTGGCTCAATCTTTCCGACAAAGAAGACTTCGTCGCTTTACATCCGGAGCTGATGAAGAGCAATTTTGGTCCCGCGCAGATCGAGAATGTCTCGAGTCTCAACAATGGCCACGAAGACCCACACAGCATTACGCGATATCTATCGCATTCTGTCGTCGGACAGCGGGTGATGGCTGTCCTGTAGCCGGCAAATCCGTCCCCGGGCTTTTTGAGCCTGATTTCGATACGCGGCGAACGCGCAATTGCGTTGATTATTAGAAGACCGGATCGCCTTCCGGATCGATCAGTTCTGGATAGTTGTTCCTGACCGGCCCGACATCCTTCGAAACCGGATAGGCGGTGAGCCATTCGTCCGGGCAGGGTTTCAGGAGCGCCCGGTGTGCGTCGCCCCAGGGCTCGGGGCCGAGCCAGAGATCAAGGTCTGCCGGGTCGAGGATGACGGGCATGCGATTGTGGACGAGGCCCATCACACGGTTTGCCTCGCAGGTGATGATGGTGAAGCTGCGCGGCGTCTCCGGGTCGACCTTGTCATTGAAAGCCCAAAGGCCCGCCATCAGCATCGGCTTTCCGTCGCGGCGCTTGATCGCGTAGGCTTGCTTCGCCTTGCCGGGGCCGCTCCGCCACTCGAAAAAACCACTGATCGGCACGACGCAGCGCAGCTTGTTGAGCGAGCTTCTCCATGTCGCCTTCTCTTCAAGCGTCTCGCACTTGGCGTTGATCGTGGAGAATTTCGGCTTTTCCTTCATCCAGGGTGGGATGAGGCCCCAGCGCATTCGCTCTATGCGGCGCTCCCCGTCATGCTGCGAGCAGATGAGCACGTCATGGGTTGGAGCGGTGTTCCAGTTCGGCCGGAGATTCGAGTCCGGGGGCTCGCCCGTCAGATTGAGCGACTCCCGGTAGTCTTCCCAGGACAGCGAATTCCAGAAACGTCCGCACATGGGACGAGCTTACCGACCGGCGCCAACGCCTGGCAATAGCAGGCGTTAGCGCGGCAAGACAATCGCCTAGAAATTCACACGCGCCGAAACGCCGTAACTTCTGGGCGTTGACCGGAACGTGTTGTAACCGATGAAGCCGTAGCCGGAGACGGCGACGTCCTGGTCGGTCAGGTTCCTTCCCCAAATCCCAAGTTCGAGGCCCGATGCGTCGAGATAGAGCGTCGCCGTCGCATCGACCGTCGCATGTCCCGATTGCCGGCGCGCCGCGAGGCCTTCCGCATCGAGATAGTAAGCGCTTTTCGTCTTGGCGTTCGCCTGCAGCGCCGCGCGCATGTCGGCTGCGAGCGACCATTCGTAGCGCGCGCCGAGCGCGCCGGAAAATTCAGGGGCGAAGGGCAGGGGATTGCCGTCGAACAGCGCCGCGTTTCCGGCGCCGTCGCTCTCCTGACGGATTTCGGTCTCAAGCCAGGTAAAACTGGCCTGAACGTCGAGACCGCGTAGAGGCGATAGGCGCGCATCCGCGTCGAGCCCGTAGGCGGCCGCCGCGTCAAGGTTGGACAGCGAGTTCGAGGTGATGCGCCCGCCGCCCGGCAGCGGGAAGTCGACGAAAATGCGCGCCTGCGGGTCGTCGTAATCCTGATAGAAGAGCGCCGCGTTGAGCGCGAAGGCGTCGCCGCTACTCGTTTTGAGCCCGATTTCGTAGGATTTCACCGTCTCCGCGCCGAAGAGGCCTTCATCCTGCCAATGGGTGGCGTTGTTCTGCACCTCGCCATTGAAGCCGCCGCTTTTATAGCCGCTGGCGAAGGATGCGTAGACCGAGGCGTCATCGGAAAGCGCGTAGCGCAGCGCGGCGTTGCCGGTGAAGCGGTTTTCCTCGATGCGGTTCTCGCCGCTCGCCGCGCCGAGGCCGTCGCGATTGTTGAGCGCCCGGACGCCGTCATCGAAGACATGAAGCCCGTAGCCTTCGCCGTCGATCGCCTCATAGGTGTAGCGCCCGCCGAGCGTCAGGGTCAGCCGCTCTGAAAGGTCGATGTCATTATAGGTGAAGAGAGCTGCGGTTTTGCGCGTCTGTTCGATGTGTGTGAGCAGCGTCACCGCGGTTCCTGGCGAGGCGGGGGAAGGTCCGACCCGGCCCGGAGCGCCGACATAGGGGCAGCTTCCGACAAGCGTCTCTTCGTCGAGCGACCCGCACCAGATCAGGTAGTCCTGAGAAAAGTCCTCCCAGGCGACATGCGCGCCGACGAGAATGCGCGCGCGACCGATCTCCGTCTGTGCGCGCAGCTCCTCGCTCGCCTGACTGAACGTCCGGTCATAATGAAGGTTTGCATTGAGGTTCGGATCGCCAAACGGGGCTGGCGTTCCGTCGAAGTCGAACCCGTAGTCCTGACGATAGCCCTCATAGGCGGTCAGCGAGTAAAGCCGCCAGCGGCCGAAATCGGCTTCCCCTTCAAGGGATGCGCCGTAGAAATCATTATCGGTGTCCTGGACGCCGCCGCCCTCGGAAGAGATTTCATGCTTTCCAAGATCGAGCGAGGCGTTCAACGGCGTGGCGTTGACGCCGTTATCGGCCTCGTAATGCGCGCGCAGGAGCACAGATGCGCCGCCGTCGAATTCATAAAGCAGCGAGCCTCTGAGGCCGAATTCGTCGCGGACGCCGCCTGCGGCGGCGGGCCCTTTTGCAATGGCCGGATCGCTTTGCACATTCTCGAGCGCCGGATCTTCCGAGAGGTAGCGTCCGGCGATGCGGCCCGACAGGCGGTCGGTGAGCGCGGCGCCGACCGCGCCGGCGAGATCGACGCGGTCGAACCGGCCATAGGCGGCGCTGAGATAGGATGATTGCTGCTGCGACGGGCGGCGCGTCAGGAAGTTGATGGCGCCGGAAGAGGCGTTGCGCCCATAGAGCGCGCCCTGCGGGCCTTTCAAGACTTCGATCCGGTCGAGATCGTAAAGAAAAAGTCCGGTCTGAACGTTGGTGGCGAGAAAGACGCCGTCCGCATAGACCGCCGCGGCGGTCGGCGTCAGCGCCTGATGGTCGACGGCGCCGATGCCGCGTATCTGGAAGGCGATCTGGGAGCCGTTGGCGACCGCAGCTTCGACGCCGGAGAGAAAACGCGTGACGTCTTCGGCGCCGTTGAGGCTCGCCGCCTGATCGGCGAGGGCGCCGTCGATCACCGCAATGCTCGCGGGAACATCTTCCACGGGCTCTGGCCGTCTCGTCGCCGTAACCGTCACGCGGTCGAGCGAAATCTCCTCGTCGCCGCCGACTGTCGCCGCTTCGCCGAAACAGGGCATGGCCGTGAAGAAGAGAATCGCGGCGGGCGCCGCGCGCCGCGTCAGTGTACTGATCATGTGATGGAACCTTGTCGTCAGGAGCGTCGCAAGCGACGGAACACGAACCCGCCGGTCTTATGCACCAGGGCCGATGATTGTGCCAGCGGATTTGCCGAGCCCGGCGATCTCGATGGCGATGCCAGCCTCGCGCGCATGACGCAGCGCCTTTGGCTGGATCAGTTCGCCCGCGATCTCGAGCGCCTTGTCGTAGCTGACATAGTCGAGCCGTTGCGCTTCGGCATGCTCGTTCGGGTCGCGGTCAAAGACGGCGTCGACATCCTTGACGAGGCGAACCGCCGGAATGCGCAAGGCGGCGGCGATGAAGATCGCCGACAGGTCGCTGCCGCCCCGGCCGAGCAGGACGGTCTTCCCCCTGAGATCGACCGCCGAATAGCCGGGAACGATCAGCACGGGCGCCGTCTGCAGGATCGACTGGAGGGTTGCGCGGTCAAGACTTTCGGGTTCGGCGTCGAGACGCTCGCCCGACGCGATGAATCCGATCCGCGCCGGCGTCGCGACGACGGCGTCGACCCTGCGCGCCTTGAGCGCGCCGAGCAGGGCGGCCGCGCATTCGAACTCGCCCACGCAGACATGGCCCGCAAATTCCGATGACTCCGCCGGGAGCCCGAGGGCGCGCGCTTCGTACATGAGATGCGTCGTGCGGCCCTCGAATGCGGAGACGACAACGACAAGCCCGCCATTCTCGCCCCGAAGGCCCAGGATGTCGTCAGCCACGTCCCCGATATCGCGGACGGAGCGCAGCACGGAGCCGCCATATTTTATCATCCGAACCGCCATGAATGACCGCCCCCCACCTTCCCGCACGCGCCGCCCCGTGCCAACCCCGACGGGCGGAAAAGCCGCGGCGCGTCCACTGGCGACGCACCGCGGCTCATCGGTAGGGCACTGGGGAATGGAGCATTCCCCGGTTTGTGTAGACGGCCCGGACTGGAAATCACTCAGCCCCGCAAATGGCGGCGCGGCGAATTCACCGCGCGGCGCGGCGGGCCACCACCCGCAGATGGCGGGGAAGAGTGAAGCCCGCGCCGAAATCTTCATCCAGAAAAAGTCGAGCGGGCGAAATTCCTGTGCTATCGTCTATTTCAGGTTTCATTATTCAGCGTCCAGTAATTCAGACGGAAAGCGTCGACCCTATTGAGAAAAAGCGGCAAGGAAGGCTCGAACCTAAAACGTGGTCTCAACGCGGTTCGCCCGCTCCTCGGGCGGGCCGACATCGCGCGGCTTGCCGCCGCCTTCGCTTGCGTCGCCGCCGCATCGACGCTCTCTGCGCTCGGTCCCGTCGCGCTCAAGCTCCTCATCGACACGCTTTCGGCTGAAGGCCCGCCGCCGCAGGCCGCGGGCCTGGTGCTCGCGCCTGTGCTGCTCCTTTCGGCCTATGTGGGCGCGCAATGGTTCGGACGGCTGGCAAGCGAGCTGCGCATGCTCCTCTTCGGCGGCGCCGAACAGTCGATCAGCCGCAAGCTCAGCCGGAGGCTCTTCTCCCATGTCATGGCGCTGCCCCTGCGCTTCCATCTGCAGCGCGCGACCGGCGCCATCGCGCAGACGCTCGAGAACGGCCTGCAGGGCTACCGGCTCGTCATGCAGCATGCGCTCTTCACCATCCTGCCAGGCCTTCTCGAAATCCTGGTCATGGCGATTGTCCTCGCGCAATTCTTCGACCTCGTCTTTCTCGGCGTCTTCGCCGCCTGCGCGGTCGCCTATGTGATCGTCTTCACAGACGGGGCGCGAAAAGTGTTGCGCGCGAGCCGCGAGGTATCCTCCGCGCGCATCGACGCCAACGCCCAGCTCGCCGACGGCCTCCTCAATTTCGAGACGGTGAAATCCTTTACCGGCGAGGAGGCGGTGACGCGGCGCTATGACGACACGCTCGCAACGACGCAGCAACGCTGGCGGCAATTCTACCGCGCGCGCTTCGCCAATGGCGCGGCGATCGCCGTCGTCTTCGCGGCCGGGCTTGCCGCGATCCTCTGGCTCGCCGTCGAGCGTGTGCAGTCGGGCGCCATGACCATTGGCGACTTCGTCCTCGTCAACACCTACATGCTGCAGATCGTCCGGCCCCTCGAACTCCTCGGCTTCGGCATCCGCGACATCGGCCAGGGCGCGGCATACATCGAACGCATGCTCGACCTCCTCGACGAGGACCCGGAAGCCGGCCTTGCCGGGCCGGGCGCTTCGGTCCCGGCCGAAGGCGGCCCCGCCGGCGTCGTCTTCGAGCGGGTCAGCTTCTCCTATCATGAAGGCCGCACCGTCCTCGACGATCTGAGTTTCGAGATCGCGCCGGGATCGGTCACCGCGCTTGTCGGCTCGTCAGGCGGCGGCAAGTCCTCGATCGCGCGCCTCATCATGCGCTTCTACGAGCCGACCGGCGGGCGCATCCTCTTCGACGGCGTTCCGCTCACGGACTATTCGCCGGTCGAGCTTCGCCGCCTCATCGCCTTCGTCCCGCAGGACACCTCGCTCTTCAATGCGAGCCTCGCCTTCAATATCGGCTTCCCCGACTATGACGGCGCGCGCGACGAGGTGGAACGCGCGGCGAGCCTCGCCAATCTCGACACCCTCGTCGCGAAGCTCCCGGAAGGCTTCGACACGATCGTCGGGGAGCGCGGCCTGAAGCTCTCCGGGGGAGAGAAACAGCGCGTCGCCATCGCCCGCGCCTCGCTGAAACGTCCGCGGCTCTTCATCGCCGACGAGGCGACCTCCTCGCTCGATTCACGCACCGAGGCCGAGATCGTCGAAAAGCTCGCCATGGCCGCGCGCGGGATCACGACCATCATCATCGCCCACAGGCTGTCCACCGTCGTAAAGGCGGACGACATCATCGTGCTCGACGCAGGCCGCATCGCCGAACGGGGGACCCATGAGAGCCTGCTCGCCCGGGACGGCCTCTATGCCGGCTTGTGGCGCGCCCAGACCGAAGCCGACGACACCTGATCAGAAGCCGGCGTCTCCCGCCTTTCGGGCGATGCGGTAATCTTCGTCGGGGATCGCGCGGGCAGCGGCGAAGACATGCAGCGCAAAGGCCGCGCCGGCGCGCGCGACGCCCGCATAGAGCGCCTCGTCTTCCTTGGTGACGACCGCGCCGCGGGCGCGGATCTGCGCTTCATAGGCGCCGACCTGCCGGAAGGTGACGTCGGTGCGCGCACGGCTGTCGCCGGCCTCCCGGCCGAGCTGGTCCACGCTGCCGGAAAGAGGTCCGCCGCCGGCAAGCGCCCGGAAGGCGAGGCCCTGGCGCAGGCCGACATGCCATTTGATGAAAAGGTGGAAAAGGAGCGGGCCAAGCAGGATCCGCGTGCCCTGGTTGAGCGGGCATCCGTCGAGGAGCTCGTCACGCCAGCCCCAGCTCGAATTGTAGAGCGCAAAACCCATGACATCGGCGTCCTGCTCCCTCTGCAGGCGAAGGTCGGCTTCCCGTGTCATGCCGTCATGGCCGTGAAGGGCGTGGCCGAGCTCATGCGCGAGCGCGAAATCAATGAGCGAGACGCTGAGCGGGACCTCGACCGCCTCGTCGATCTCACCGGTCTCCGACGCCGCCGCGAACCAGGCGCTTTCGCGCTTCACCCGGTCCATCGGCGTCTCGCCGGGAAATCCCGGATGGAAGGCGTCGCTCGTCAGGGCGCGCAAAAGGGCCTGGCGCAGGAAGGACGAGACCTCGCCGCCGAATTCGCGGAACCCTTCGAACGCGGCCCATCCGCGCGAGGAGCCCGGCAGGCTGTCGATCAGGGCGCGGATGAAGAGCAGCACGAATTCCTGGAAGCTGTAGGGCGAGAAGACGAGGTGACGGCCACGATAGGGCAGATGGAAGGGCGTCGAAGGCTCTGTGCTCGTCTGGAAGGTGTAGCGCACGATCACGCCGGCGAAGTCGAAGGCGTCGGGCGTGTTGGGGTTGCCATGAAGCGCGGCGAGGAATTGCACCGCGCGCGCCTGGAGATTGGCTTCCATCTTGTTGCGGTAGACTTCCGGCGCGAATGCCCAGCCATAATCGAAGGCCTCGAAGAAGGCGGGATGGACCGCGCGAATGCGTTTTAGGCCCTCGATATTTGCGAGGATTGCGGGCTTGTCGTCCGGCTTGTTGTAAAGCAGCGCTTCGGCTTCGGCGTCGCCGGCCACCGGGTCGAGGCCGAAGAGGTCGACCGCCTCCTGCGAGATTGCGAGAACCTCATCCGGCGTCACGCCCCCGAAGGCCCTTCACAGAAATTGCGCACGCCGATCCGCACGATGAGGGCGGCGATAAGGAAGGAATTGACGCCGACCGAAGCGGGCGCCGGGATCACCGCGGCGATGATCGCCGCAAGGGCGATCGTGTCGTTGATATTGTCGCTGCCCGAGACCGCCGGATGGTTGCGCACCTTTTCGTTGCCGCAGACCGCGCCATGGAGGCGCGCGCGCATGCCCATCAGCATGGCGCGGCCCTGCTTTGCGAGGTCGCCGCCAAAGGCGTTCGACTGCGGCGAGGCCTCGCCGAGTTCCGCGTAAAGGCTCTCAAGGCTCGTGACGCCCGGATCGAGCCATGCGCGCAGTTTCGCCTCTTCTTCCGTCATCTCCACTCCCCGCATCACCGCTGCCATGGTCCACATTCCTTCAAATCCGGCTACAGGCAAGGGTTTGAATTGCGACCCGCGAAGATAAATCCGCCGCTGTGCCCTCTTTGCCAAAGAGGGCGGAATTCAAGGGCTTAGGGGCCTCAAGCGCCGGCCGGCGGAAAGCATCGCCGAAGGGACGGCGACTTTTTTCGGATTTCGGCCTGAGCGGATTTGCGCCCTGTACGTCTTCCATCCAAATTACCAGTCGCGCCGCAGAAGGCGCATTTCCGGGCCCGGCGGCAGGTCGCGCTTCGCCGGCGAAAAAGGTATGTATGAAAAGGGCAGGGGACAGCGCCGGGGCGGCCGCTTCGGGCACGGACAGCGAGACGCGGGAGAGCCTCAGAGCCATCCTCTCCGAGCGTTACCGCGCGCCGCTCATGTCCTTCTTCCGCAGGCGCACATCCGATCTTTCGGAAGCCGAGGATCTCGCCCAGGAAGTCCTCTTGCGCGTCGTGCAGCGCCGCGACCGCAATGCGCTCGACCAGCCCGACGCCTTCATCTTCCAGACCGCGCGCAACCTCCTTGCCGACCGGCATCGTCACGCATCCGTGAAGAAGAAATACCATGCCGACCTCGAAATCCGCCAGGAGAGCACTGAGGGAATCAGCCCCGAACGCGTCCTTCAGGGCAAACAGGAGCTCGCGCTCGTCGTAGACGCGCTGAAGGGCCTTGGCGAGCAGACCCGCAACATCTTCCTGCTGAGGCGTTTCGAGCAAATGAAATACAGCGAGATCGCAGACCTTTACGGCATCTCGGTGAGCGCGGTCGAGAAGCATCTGATGAAGGCCTACGCCCGGGTCGTGGAGGCGGTTGGCGAGCGATGACAAAAGAGGCGCAACAATCCGAAGCCCGCGCCCGCGCCATCGAAGGAGCGGTGGAATGGCGCGTACGGTTCGACGAGGGCCGCTCCGACGAAAGCGATCCGGACTTCCGCGCATGGCTCGCCGCCTCGCCGGAACACGCCGCCGCCATGGCGCGCGCCGACCGCGTCTCGCGCATCCTCGACGAGCACGCCGCCGCTCCGGAACTCGTGAAGCTCCGGCGCGACGCCCTCGACCAGTCGGGCCGGGCGGCTGCGCGGCGCTGGGCGCCGTTCGGCCGCGGCGCCGCGAGGATGCGCGCCGCCGCAGCGGTGTTCGCCCTCCTCGCCACCGGCCTCGCCGCGACAGCGGTGTTCGCGCCGGCAGAGGTCGACCCCGCCGGTGTCGAGATCGCGCAGGCGGAAAGTTTCGAGACCGCGATCGGCGAGACGCGCGTCGTCACGCTCGCCGACAATAGCCGCGTGACGCTCGATGCGGCCTCGCGCGTCCGCATCCGCTATTCGGCTGGGCACCGCGACATCACGCTGGAACGCGGCCAGGCCTATTTCGATGTCGCAAAAGACAGGAACCGGCCCTTCCGCGTCACCGCAGGCGACCAGGTCGTGGTCGCCACGGGCACGGCCTTCAACATCGAACTCGTCGGCGACAACGTGCTGGTGACGCTGCTCGAAGGCGAAGTAGTCGTGTCGGACGCGGACGCCAAACCCCGGCGCCTCGCCATCCCCGGCATCCCGTCGGTCGCGCGTCCCGCGGTCAAGCTCGCCACCGGCGAACAGCTGGTCGCGACGGCGACGGACGAGCGCGAAGTCGAGCGCGATGTTAATGTCGAGAAGACCAATGCCTGGCGGGCGGGGAAGATCATTCTCGACGGCGACACGCTCGCCGAGGCGGTCGCGCGGATGAACCGCTATTCGCGGATCACGCTGACGGTCGAGGGGCAGGGCCTTGAGGAGCTGCGCATCAGCGGCGTCTTCAATGCCGGCGACACCGACGCCTTCATTGAGGCAGTCGAAGCCTACTTTCCCGTGGAGGCGCGGCGCATGTCGGCCTCGAGCATCGAAATCCATCCGAAATCGTGAGCGCGCAAGCCGCCGGAGGAGGCATAGAAAATTTTCCGGAAATTGTGGCTGAGGAGATCGGGGCGCCGTCCGTTTCCCTTCTGCATAAGGGCGGGACCGAGGGGGTCGCGCGGGTGACGGCCTTTAAGGGCGGGATGGGGACTTCATGTCAATGTACGATATCTTTGTAGCCGGAAATCGTTCGGGGAAAGCAGCGCTCCGGATGAATGCAGGAATCCTCGCCCTCTGGGTGGCGACTGCTGGCGCGCCGGTGATGGCGCAGGACAGCGCCAAGGACGCCGCAAAGAAAGTCGAATTCGACATCCAGGCCGACAATCTCGAAGACGCGCTGAAAAGCTACAGCCTCGCCACCGACCGGCAGGTCATGTTCTCCACCGACATCGTCGAGCGCAAGCCGGCGAAACCCGTCGCAGGGCAGATGACGGCGGACGAAGCGCTCGTGAAACTTCTCGACGGCTCAGGACTCGTCTACGAGGCGACGCCGTCATCCAACGTGATCCTCGTTCGCGCGCCGCAGCAGCAGGCGATGCTGGTCGAGCAGCCGATGCGGATCGCGCAGGCTCAGCCGGAAGACGTTCGGGTACGCAGGGCAGGAGGGGAAAGAGAGCAAGCGGAGGGCGATGAGCGGAAACGCGACGAGATCACCGTCACGGGCACACTGATCAAGGGGATCGCGCCGGAGAGTTCGCCAAGTTATACGTTTGATCGCAACGATATTTTTGAATCCGGAGCGGCCTCCACTGAAGATTTTATTCGCCGCACGTTGCCACAAAACTTTGGGGGCGGAACGTCCGAGTTTGCTCCCGGAGGAATTCCCAGTGAATCCGGAGGCAACAACTCTTTCGGCACGGGGGCAAACCTCCGCGGATTGGGAGCCGGGGCGACCCTAACGCTTTTGAACGGTTATCGTTTGGCCCCCTAATCGACAGTAGGAGAATACGTCGACCTCTCGATGATTCCCGTATCGGCGCTCGAGCGAATCGACGTCTTGACTGACGGTGCATCGTCTATCTATGGATCAGATGCCGTCGCTGGTGTGATCAATTTCGTACTTCGAAGCGATTTTGAAGGCGCTGAGACAAGCGCGCGATATGGTACAGTCACCTCTGGAGGCATGGACGAAGTCCGCGTCAGTCAGACCGCCGGTGCAGCATGGGCCTCTGGCAATGTGCTCGCTACGTATGAGTACTTTCATCGAAATAATTTACTTCGTTCCGACCGGCCGACAATTGCCGCGCCTACATTCTATGATGGAACCCCAGCACCAGATGAATTTGAATTTGACCTACTTCCGGAGCAGAGGCGGCATAGCGCACTGCTTACGATCAATCAGGACATAGCAGCAAATCTCCGCGCTTCCATTTCGGGATTTTTCTCGCACCGAGAATCTACAGCGCGCAATTACGCGCTCACCACATCCGCAAATTATTTGCTCCGAGAGCCAACCTCCGAAAATTTTGGTATAAACGCTGCCATTACCTACGACTTTACGCCACGATGGTCGCTGCAGATCGACGGAAACGTTAGCGATCTGCGTACCATCGACGCAGCCACACGTCTCTTCCCTGCGGTCCAATCTCTGCCTACACGAGTTGCCTACTCCGACTTGTGGTCTGTCTCAGCCTTGCTGAATGGCGTTCTGATTGATTTGCCCGCTGGCGACGTCAAAGTGGCAATTGGCACTCAATATCGGCACGAAGATTTCTTAAATCGCTATCTCGCCGGCGGCGGTATAACTGCTGACGGGAGCCGAAAAATAGCTGCAGCCTTCGGAGAGCTATACATCCCTATCTTTGGCGAAGCCAACGAGTTGCCCGGTGTCAAACGACTAGAAGTAAACATCTCCGGACGGCTCGACGACTATTCCGACTTCGGAACTACGATCAATCCGAAGATTGGCGTGCTTTGGTCTCCTGCAACCGGGCTAAAGCTACGAGGCTCGTACAGTACCTCCTACGCCCCCCCCGCATTAGGACGCGTGTACGATCAGCAAAGAGCGCTTTTGGTAATTCCTTATACCCTCCTGAGGAATCTCTTGGGTATTGAGTTGCCAGACCCTTCACTCTCCGACATCAACTACATGGGAGCAAACGGTGCGGCCGACGACCTTCAGCCAGAAGAATCTACTGCATACACGTTTGGAGCAGATTACCAATGGAATTCGCAGAATCACGCGTTTCAGGCAAGCGTAACCTATTATGACGTCAGTTTCGAAGGGCGGCTCGGTGAGGTGCCGATTCCGGGTAACCTAACGAGTGCTGAAGGTGTCAGCTTGGCTTTTGAAGACCCGAATTTATTCCCGCCAGGTTCGGTCATTTTCTTCCCGTCGGATGAACAAGTTCAGTCCGTTGTGGAAGGCTTTGGTGAGCGAAATCTGTCGCTTTTGGGGATAAGCGAGATTGAGAACATTGGGATAATTGACCTTTTATCGGTCACGCGAAATCTTGCCTCAACGGAAACGCGCGGCATCGATCTGAATATTAGCTACGAATTCGATACTGATTTCGGTCGCGTATCTGCGGGTATAAACGCAAACTATATTCTCGACTTTATACGGCAGGCTGCGGACACCACACCGGCTGTGGAGTCAGTTAATTCGCTCTACAATCCCGTAGACCTTAAATTACGTGGACGATTAGGGTACGCGCACGACAATTTCTCGTCCAACCTTTTCGTCAATTATACTGACAGTTATCGCACTGACAGTACTTCAAGCGCCGAACCAATTGAATCTTGGACGACGCTCGATTTCTCTGTCGCCTACAGCATCGAGAATAGCGACGAAAAATGGCTAAACGGGACGAAGTTTGGTTTATCCATAGTCAACATTTTCGACGAAATGCCACCGACCACTTCAACGCTGGGGGCGTTTCGGCTCACAGGCTACGATCCCGCGAACGCCTCTCCTGTCGGACGGTACATTTCATTCGATCTTCGAAAGTCATTCTGACTTGTGGTTACCGTTTGCGGTTAGGAAGAATTTGCCGGAGCTCTAGTCTGACACGGCGACAAGTTCCGGCAGGTTCTCAGAAACGGAAAATCTTTATGCGATCGACCCATCTGTCGTCCATTCCGAGCATCTGCATGTTATGCTTGAGCGTAATAGCGGCGATTGGTCCTGCCCGTGCGGTAATCCAGCCGAAGTCTCCAATATCTATTGAGGACGTGCTCAACATTGAGGGTATTGGGGCGGCAGAATTTTCGCCCGATGGCCGATGGTTGGCTTACAATCTCGTACCTCCCTACGATACGCTAAAAGATTATTCTTACTGGCTTTTTGCAAATAGCATGAGCGGACACAGGGTCTGGCTGAAAGACCTAAACAGTGATGAAGGGCCACTTCTTCAGCCCGGATTAAATGCCAACGCTACCAACTATATATTTGGCTTCTCGCCGAACGGCGAATTTCTAATTGTTATCGAGCACTATCTCGGAAAGTTGCGAATAGTCGCGTGCAAAACTGGGCGGGATCAGTGCGTGAGATTTAAACGCACATTAGACATCCGTGACATGTATGTCTCGGCGCCCACCTGGAATGAGCGCCTCGAATGGACTTCCCCCGAGACGTTTGTATTTCCTACGCGTGAACAATTTGAGCCGGGCTCAGAGATGCGCAGTCGCGGTATTGCTGGAGCATTTTTGTGGGAGCAATGGAACCGAGCTTGGCGAGGTGAAGGTCCAACTGCAACGGAGGTCGTAAGCACCGGTCGCGATAGATCAAATGAATGGTCATCAGGTGAGCTCTATGAGTTCGACGTTCGCTCAGGACACGAACGATCTATCAGGCAGGGGAGATTTGCCGGCGTTCACGCATCTCGAAAACACGGCCTCCTTGTCGCGGCCCAGGTCGGGGTGAAATCGAGGCCGCCTGCACACCCTGATATGGAATTGTCGGAAACGCATCCGATATTCGATCGCCGCTATGCGTTGCGTGTAATCGATTCGAGGACTGGACGAGTTAGGAAAGTAGATGGCCCATTCAGCATAGATCCAAATTCTATTGAATGGTCGCCCGATGGAAATTCATTCATCGTCTACGGCTGGGAGCATGATCAGGCTCCCTCTAAAGGAACTTTCTACTGGGTTGAGCTTGATGACCTAAAGGCGCACCAGATCGAGCTTGAAAATCAGAAAATAGCGGACAGTACTTTAGCACGAGATCCGCCCTACTTTTTTGGACCTGCACGAGCTGTGGCTCTTGATTCCGGCATAGCCCTATTAGCATTCGATAAGCAAAGTCCGTCACTCCATTGGCATTTCTTAGGCGCTGACGGTCAGCATTGTTCCCCGTCAGCGACCATGAGACAGACCGGTCAAATTGCTTAAGGAGGATTTCTGGCACATCGTAGCCCATCAAGGGGACGAAGATGAGACAGAAATCCGGGCCGG